>Ga0114978_10000110_pt1 | contig 64885 bp, 68 predicted proteins | sample S_140212_EF_Meta_FD_87027 | JGI IMG/M metagenome (GOLD analysis project Ga0114978, IMG submission 87027) | Freshwater microbial communities from Lake Simoncouche, Canada to study carbon cycling - S_140212_EF_MetaG | ecosystem: Environmental > Aquatic > Freshwater > Lake | place: Lake...
GCCGCTTTTCTCTTAGCTGCTGGGTATGAACTCACCGGTTTTGTGGTTCTTGACGCGTTTCCAATGACGCAACACATGGAGTGCATCGCCAAGTTCACTCCCGTAGCCACGGTCTGAGGGCAGATGCGCCATACAGGTGGGAATCGGATACCTTGGGGCTACTTGATTTGAAAGGTATGTGACCACGTGGATAGTTTTGGTGCTCGGGGGAAACTCCAGGTTGGATCGCAGTCGTATGAGATTTTCCGGATCGCAACAGTCCCGGGCAGCGATCGGTTGCCTTTCACGCACAAGGTGCTTCTCGAGAACCTCTTGCGCACGGAAGATGGCGCCAATGTCACGAAAGAGACGATTGCTGTGGTTGGCAGCTGGGATCCTGCCGCTGAGCCAAGCCAGGAGATTCAGTTCACGCCGGCTCGTGTGGTTATGCAGGACTTCACTGGTGTGCCTGTCGTGGTTGATTTGGCCACGATGCGAGAAGCAGTCGCCGAACTTGGCGGAGATGCATCCAAAATCGAGCCGCTAGCACCATCCGAACTAGTGATTGACCACTCAGTAATCGTTGATTTCTTCGGTAGTGCAAACGCCGAAGCACTCAATGTTGATCTGGAATACCAGCGCAATCTTGAGCGCTATCAATTCCTGCGCTGGGGACAAAGCGCTTTTGACGAATTTAAGGTAGTCCCGCCGGGCACAGGCATCGTGCATCAGGTAAATATCGAAAATCTTGCTCGAGTCGTTATGGCTCGAAATGGACAGGCCTACCCAGACACCGTTGTTGGTACCGATTCGCACACCACCATGGTTAATGGTCTTGGCGTCTTGGGCTGGGGTGTCGGTGGCATTGAAGCTGAAGCGGCGATGCTTGGGCAGTCTGTCTCCATGCTGATTCCTCGCGTGGTGGGATTCAAACTTCGCGGCGAGCTTCCACAAGGGGCTACTTCAACTGACCTCGTGTTAACGATCACCGAGATGCTGCGCAAGCACGGAGTGGTCGGAAAGTTTGTCGAGTTTTACGGGGATGGCATCGCAGCGATTCCACTCGCTAACCGCGCCACTATTGGCAACATGAGTCCCGAATATGGAAGCACTGTTGCTATCTTCCCAATTGATGATGCGACTCTGGATTACTTGCGTCTTACCGGTCGATCGAAAGAACAAATCGATTTAGTTGAGGCGTACGCCAAGGAGCAAGGGCTTTGGCACGATGTGACAAACGAACCCGCCTACTCCGAGTACCTCGAACTAGATGTGTCCACAGTGGTGGCTTCAATCGCCGGACCAAAGCGTCCACAGGACCGCGTATTGCTCTCGGACTCTAAGGGGGCCTTTGAAGTTGCACTCGCTGAGTTCACTTCGTCGCCGGCCAAGATGGCCGAGATTGTTATCGATGGGAAAGCCCTTGAAATAGGTCACGGTGCGGTGACCGTTGCTGCAATCACGTCATGCACGAATACTTCTAATCCGTACGTCATGATTGGCGCGGGCATGTTGGCGAAGCGCGCTGTCGAGTTTGGGCTCTCTCGTGCCCCTTGGGTAAAGACGTCGCTTGCTCCGGGATCGAAGGTTGTTGCTGACTACTACGACAAAGCTGGCTTAACGCCGTATCTCAACAAGCTCGGGTTCAATATTGTTGGATATGGCTGCACCACCTGCATTGGCAACTCTGGTCCACTTATTCCAGAAGTCAGTGCTGCTATTAATGAGCATGATCTGGCGGCAGTTGCGGTGCTGAGCGGTAACCGTAACTTCGAAGGCCGGATTAATCCGGATATCAAAATGAACTACCTAGCATCACCGCCGTTGGTCGTCGCGTATGCGATTGCAGGCACGATGGATATCGACTTAGCCACCGAACCATTGGGTTACGACTCAAACGGTAGGGGTGTGTTTTTGGCCGATATCTGGCCAACTGCCAATGAGGTGGCCCAAGTCGTGGCAACCGCTATCGATGCCGACATGTTCTCGTCCCGCTATAAAGATGTGTTCGCAGGGGATGAGCGGTGGCGGAATCTGCCGACTCCAAGTGGTGATCTTTTTGCTTGGGATCCCGAGAGCACATACGTGCGCAAACCTCCGTACTTCGAAGGAATGGGTCGCATTCCGTCACCAGTTACCGACATCACGAGTGCCCGTGCTTTGTTAGTGCTTGGTGACTCGGTTACCACTGACCACATTTCACCCGCAGGAAACATTCGCGCGGACAGCCCAGCTGGTAAGTATTTGGCTGATCATGGTGTGGATCGCGCCGATTTCAACTCATACGGTTCCCGGCGTGGCAATCACGAAGTCATGATTCGCGGAACTTTCGCAAATATTCGACTTAAGAACTTGATGCTTGACGGAGTCGAAGGTGGATTCACCATTGACCTTACCGATCCCAATGAACCAACCGTGCCAATTTACGATGCAGCTCAAGCGTATGCAAAGCATGGAACTCCACTTGTGATCTTGGCAGGTAAGGAATACGGATCTGGCTCAAGTCGAGACTGGGCCGCCAAAGGCACAGCACTGCTGGGTGTTCGTGTGGTTATTGCTGAGTCGTACGAGCGCATTCACCGTTCGAATCTGATCGGGATGGGTGTTTTGCCGCTGCAGTATCACGCAGGTATTACAGCGCAATCGCTTGGACTTTCCGGTGAGGAAATCTTCACCGTTAAAGGTGTTGTAGAACTCAACGATGGTACGACTCCGAGCCAGGTTGCTGTCGAAGCGGTGAAACAAGATGGAACGACAATCGAATTCAATGCGCTCGTGCGTATAGATACGCCTGGTGAAGCGGACTATTACCGCCATGGCGGAATTCTCCAGTACGTCTTGCGCTCACTTCTCTAAATGGCAACCCCTGGTTGGCCGCATGACCTGGTGCCCCCAGATCATGCGGAGTTCTTAGATAATTCAGTGAAGTGGCTGCTCGACCAAGGCCCCCCTGAATTGCGCCAATCTCCACTTCGGTTGTATCCGCTTGCCCTGGCAATGTACGTGGAGTCCTTCATCGCAGGGGCTATCGAAGGTGTGCGACGTGGGTACAGCAAAACGCGAGTAAATCTGAGCGGATCCTTGGAAGCGGCCCAGGTTGAAATTGTTCAGCAGGCCTTGGCTTCCGAGGGCGCGCGGTTGGTCGCACTTTCTCGCGAGATCGCTCTTGTCGCTGAGGCGCTGCAGGACGCAATCGGGCGGAGATAGGGGCCTACAATGGATGTTGTGAGCCTAATTGCAAAGATCCGAGATCCTCGGGATGTTCGAGCGCTCGCACCTGCCCAAATCCCAGTGTTGGCGGCGGAGATCCGAGCGTTCTTGGTATCCAAGGTTTCGGCCACTGGCGGCCATTTGGGGCCTAATCTCGGGGTCGTAGAACTCACGATCGCTTTGCATCGCATTTTTCATTCACCCGATGATGCAATCATTTGGGATACCGGACACCAGTCATATGTCCATAAAATTCTCACAGGCCGAGCCGCTGGCTTTGACCAACTTCGCCAGCAGGGCGGCCTTTCAGGCTATCCAAGTCGGGCCGAGAGTATTCATGACATCGTAGAAAATTCGCACGCGTCCACGTCACTTGCATACGCGGACGGACTTGCTAAGGCCTGGGAAATACGCGGGCTTTTAGGGCAACAGCATGTTGTAGCAATCATTGGTGACGGCGGACTCACCGGTGGTATGGCTTGGGAAGCATTAAATAACATCGCTGGTTCGAACCGCCAGGTTGTGATCGTGGTCAATGACAATGAACGCTCTTATTCTCCGACTATTGGTGGCTTGGCTCATCACCTGTCGACGTTGCGAACCACACGAGGTTATGAACGGTTCATGCAGTGGGGCAAGCGCCTTCTTCAGCGCACACCGCTGGTCGGAGGCCCGTTGTATGGCACCGTGCATGGCATGAAAAAAGGCGTCAAAGACATCATGGCTCCTCAGGGCATGTTCGAGGACCTAGGACTGAAATACATAGGACCAATTGACGGTCATAATGAAGCCGAATTGGAACATGCACTCAAGCGAGCCAAGGAATTCGAGGGTCCGGTCATCGTCCACGTGATCACCGAAAAGGGACGTGGTTACGCACCGGCAGAAGCTGACGATGCTGATCGCTTCCATGCCGTTGGAATTGTCGATCCAGATACAGGGATTCCACTGGCTGTCGCAGGTCCGACATGGACAGGCGTTTTTTCCGATGCAATGCTGCAGGCCGGCCGCGAACGCGGCGACGTAGTCGCAATTACCGCGGCAATGCTGGGTCCAACGGGCTTGAATGCTTTTGCCTCGGCATTTCCACATCGCACATTTGATGTTGGGATCGCTGAACAACACGCCGCAACAAGTGCTGCCGGGATGGCTTTTGGTGGATTACATCCAGTAGTTGCGCTGTATGCAACGTTCTTGAATCGTGCGTTTGATCAGATCTTGATGGACTGCGCACTGCATAAAGCTGGTGTCACATTTGTTTTGGATCGGGCTGGAATTACCGGTGATGATGGTGCAACCCACAACGGAATCTGGGATCTCTCACTTTTACAGGTCGTGCCTGAGTTGCGAATAGCGGCCCCTCGCGATGAGGCAACGCTACGCGCCGAATTCGCTGAGGCGCTACTGATTAGCGATGCGCCAACAGTTGTGCGTTATCCCAAAGGGGCCTTACCTGCCCCTCGTCCGGCACTTCGTAGCGTCCAAGGTGTGGATATCTTGGCTGACCATGGCGACCAGCATGTGCTCATCGTCAGCGTTGGAGCCTTTGCAGACTTAAGTTGCGAGGTTGCCGAACGCCTGCAAGCGCAAGGTATTGGCAGTGTGGTCGTTGACCCTCGTTGGGTGAAACCCGTGCCAGAAGCGATTGTGACTCTCGCGCAAACATGCAAATTAGTGGTTGTGATCGAAGACGGCATGCGCACGGGCGGAGTTGGCGCTGCAGTAAGCCAAGCACTGCGCGACGCAAACCAGGAAGTGCTCGTGCGCAATATTGGCATCCCAGATGAATTCTTGGATCATGGCAAGCGCGCGGATTTGCTCAAGCAGTTTGGTTTGTCACCACAAGAAATTTCGCGATCAATAGTTGAGGCAGTTTCGGTGAATACTCAAAGTGCTCCGCAAGGGATTACTGCTCCGGTGCAACCGTAGTTAGTAGTCCAGTTAAAAATACGGGCAGAGTCAGCTCTATCTGCCACGGCCGCGCTCCACTGTCCTGCAGAAACCTTTCAACGACGACTGAATCAATGACCTGAGGTGGCTCCCAGCACAAGCGACGGCCAATTTCAGGGGTTAACAGGTTCTCAATTGGGATATTGACCTGCTCTGATATTTCCGAAAGCCCTTCACGAACTGCTTCGAGGCGCACGGCTGCCTCTGGTTTCTTACTGGCCCAGATGCGTGGAGGGGGAGGGCTTTCACTTGGCGCTGCATTCGCCGGCCACAGGTCCGGTGTCATTTCTAAAGCAACACTGATTGCAGACCACCATTGAGAACGGCGTCGCGTTTGCCCTCGACCAGAAAATTCAGGCAAGGCACCCAGTTCGTCTGTGGTCGTGGGCAATGCGGTGGCTGCAGCAATAATCGCGGCATCGGGCAGAATGCGACCGGGTGCAATATCTTCGCGCTTTGCGGTTGCATCACGTGCCGTCCACAGTGCGCGCACGACAGCCAGTTGTTGGCCCTTGCGCAATTTATGAACACCGGACGTGCGGCGCCAGGTATCAGACCCGCGATCTTTAGGCTTGAAACTGAGTAAGGCATCGAATTCTTGCTGCGCCCATTGGAGTTTTCCCGCGCTGTCGAGTTCAGCTTCAAGGACATCCTTTAACTCAACGAGTAATTCAACATCGAGGGCTGCGTAACGCAATTGAGCCTTCGATAGCGGTCGAAGCGACCAATCGGTGGCACCATGACCTTTTTGAAGAATCTCGCCTAACTCTGACTCAACAAGTGCTCCGAGGCTGACGCGTTCACGACCCAGTAAGCGACCCGCTAATTCAGTATCAAAAAGTTTCTTGGGATAAAGACCTAACTCATTTAGGCATGGAAGATCTTGAGTGGCAGCATGCAAAATCCACGGCACTTGCGACAAGACCTCGGCCAACCCTGAAAAATCGTCAATGTTGATCGGGTCAATGAGGGCAATTCCTGCGCCTTCACGTCGAATTTGAATCAGATATGCCCGTTGGCTATAACGAAAGCCGGATGCACGCTCTGCATCGAGTGCAATCGGACCAGAGCCGGCGCTGAGCAGTTCCACATACGCGTTTAATTGCGTCGTCGTCGTAATGGTTTCTGGTACGCCATCGCGGGGTTCGCGTTCGACAGGTGCAGAGTTCTCAATATCCACTAACGCTGTGCTCGTGTCCGTGAATGTAAAACGTTCGATACATCGTCAGGCATCGGCTGCAATCCTGCAGCGTGATCAAGTAAGCGCAACCAGGCGCGAGCATGACGATCCATCTGTTTTGAGACGTCATCGGTATTGCTTGTCGGTGTCCAAGAGGCCCGAATCTCAAGGTAGCCATCTGTTGGTCGTTCATTCATCGTGCCAAAAGAACGTCCGGCATTACGGGTGATCGTGCCACCGAGTTGGAGACACTCGCATCCGCTTGCCTGCAGTGATTCTGTGAGCCAGCTCCAGGCAACTTCATGCAGCAGGGGATCATCGATGAGGTCGGACTCCAGAGCTGCTCGAACGAAGACAACAGCACGAAAGGTGCCCTCCCATTCGTCGACGCCGTCTGGATCATGCAGCAAAACAAAGCGACCGCTGGCAATATCATCTTCGCCCGTGGAATCCGCAGTAATCGCCAGGGTGAAAGGCGCTAGACGGCTGGGGGCAGGTGCCTCGTCAAGATCGAATTCTGGGCGGGCCTGCACCAGTCGGATACGCGCAACCGCCACCTCAAAGGCATGATCTTGGGTTGTAACGCTGCGCATAGAGACAGGCTATTGCTCCGCGGCGGGGACACCCCTGTGACTCGCCGTCGTGAATGGTGCAGGCCGCCCGTCGGCGGCGCCACATGACGCCCCATGAGGGGGAGCAGTTCAACGACGATTACGCGCTACTTATCTACTGCGGTCTCTTCGAGGCGCAAGGCAATCGAGTTTATGCAGAAACGAAGATCCGTTGGTGTTGCGTACCCTTCACCCTCAAATACGTGGCCTAGGTGGCTTCCACAGCCCGCGCATCGCACCTCGGTGCGAACCCTTCCCATGGCCCGATCTTCAAGATAGATGACGCGATCTTGAGCCAAGGGTTCAAAGAAGCTAGGCCATCCGCAATGCGAATCAAACTTCTCAGTACTACGAAAAAGTTCGGTGCTACAGGCTTTACAGGAATAAACGCCTTCAGTCTTGGTGTCGGTGTATTCACCCACGAATGGCGCTTCCGTGCCCGATTCTCGCAGTACGTGGTACTCGGGATCGCTTAATTCCTGACGCCACTCACTCTCAGACTTGGCCACGGCATAAGGCAAACCGTCAGGGCGGGTATTCGGTGAATTACTCGGCATATTTCCCATACGCGCAACGTACCCCCAATCACGCTTGGGAGCCACAATCCACGGGATGATATTCACTCAACCGTTATTGGGGGAATCATGAGCGACATGCTGGATACTCAGTCTGCCTGGCTTGATGAGACCGATCTGCAATCTGCCCGGGACCGACTGCCGATCGTTTATGTCGACGCTGTACCCGTGCGAGTGGATGCGCAAGGGCAAGTGACAGAGGTCGGACTACTCCTGAGATCTCTTCCTGATGGCAGCATCAGTCGCGCAATAGTTTCTGGGCGTGTTCTGTATGGCGAACGAGTCCGTGACGCGCTGCTCCGCCATTTAGAAAAAGACCTTGGCAGCATGGCACTGCCGAGCATCCCGACCTCGCCGCAGCCCTTTACTGTCGTGGAGTATTTTCCTGACCCGTCAATCACTGGATTTCATGATCCCCGTCAGCATGCTGTGTCCCTGGCATTTATCGTGCCCATCAATGGTGATTGCGCACCTTCGCAGTCGGCCTTGGACCTCATCTGGGTGACCCCATCCGAAGCCGTTTCGCTGGCATTTCAATCACAAATGAGTGGGGGACAAGACCGACTTGTAAGAATGGCTCTAGCTCACTGTGGACTACTCGCCTAAAAGGAGAGACTTATGGCAACCGAGACTAAGAGATTTAATGGCCGTCTGATTTCTGGCGGCATTGTGGCGGTTATTGCATTAGTGATCGTTATACAAAACACTGGTAGCGCGACTATCAACTTTCTTGGCTGGAGTTGGAGCATGCCGCTGTGGCTCATCTTGGTGATTATGTTCGTTCTTGGGATGTTGCTCGGTGGTCCTGTCCGAAATGGCGTGCGCAAACTACGTGGTGCCACTCCTAAACAAGATCAGTCCTCGTAAGGATCAAGGCCCAAAAGTGTTTCATCTTCGGGTGTGAGGAACTCCTTTATATCTGGTGCACCAACAACATGCATTGCTGATTCCTCGGCCGATCGCCAAACACTTGCCTCGCCTGCGTGTCTTGGGTCGTCACTGCCATCATCTGCGTCTTCCATAGACAACACTTCATCCGAATCTTCGAGTGGGTACAAGTAGCCGTCTAGATCGCCTTCACCTGATCGCCCGCGTAGCGCCTCATTAAGCGCTTCCGCCTCCATGATCATTGATAGGCGCACTGCTTGATCTGCGCCGTCACCAGAAGAATCGCTAAATGTTGCACGAAGAACATCTGCTGCGCGGCTGCTGTTTTCATGGTTTGACATGGCCTGAACCTTTCCTCGGTACTCATCAAGGTAGACCGTTTCTGGGGGTTTCGCCCGGTGAGATGAGATCGGATATGAAAGAACTTTGGTCACCAACGCAGAAACATGCATCTTGCTTATGGGACCGCTATGCCTAGTTCGTTCGCGAGGCGCTCAGCGGCAGTATGGACTTCGGAAATAAATACTAAGTCGAGTGTTGGTGGACGAGCATTGGATTGCTGGGATTTTGACAACTTCTTACCGCCACCACTCAAGATAAGCGAGTGATGTTGATAGCTGGCATTCGCCACATTATCTGCACCGATGAGCCGAGAGATGTGTATGTGAAGTGCGGATGACGCGCGTAAGTCATAGCCCCTGACGATGTGGGAGATCCCTAGATCGCGATCATCAATGACGTTCGCCCAGTGATATGCAGGCACATCATCTCTACGCCACAAAATAACGTCGCCAAACTGATCATGCAGATTGTAATCCGCTCCATCAATCCTGGAAACCGAATCTGTGTCAAGACGTAACCTCAGAGCATTGACCCGGGGTTGCCATGTTTTGTGTTGCTCGACGCAGGTGCAGGCTCGGGCGAGCAAAGACGATCGGGAGCAATCGCACGCGAAAAGAAGTTCACTCGGGATCGTGCTCAGTTGCGACTTCAAGTACTCGGTGCGAGATCCCAGATCAGGGGTGAACAGGGTGTAGCCAACACCGAGCATCCTCAGACTTTCGAAGATGAATTCTGTATATTCAGGTCGGAATCGCGGTTCATCATCAGCATCGATCCGTAAAAACATCTCGCCTTGCAATTGTCGGGCGAGCCAGGAATTGACAAGTGCATTAGCCAGGTTGCCCTGATGTAGATATCCGCTGGGAGTCGGCGCAAAGCGAGTACGCACTTAACTCTCATCCCCAAGTGCGAGTAGTAGGTCTCTCATCGGCATACGTGAAGTCTGGCAGATAATCCAAAATTGATACTTGCTTTAGTTCCATAGAGCATGATCTCGACAGTAGTACGGAGGAAATTCCCGAATTGATCGACTTCGGAGGCTGACCGTGGCTTGAGCGCTGAGATGTGTATCGACACTCGTGGCGGAGAAACAGTCCTGCATGATGTCGACAATGAGCGCCTTGGCTTGGTTGCTTCTTATGAGCATCCGATGCTTGGCCAGATGACCCAATTTGGCACGCTGATGGATTTCTCTGAGACACCGACTGGTGATTTTGGACCGCCACCTCTATTGGGACAACACACCAAGCAAATCTTGTCGCGATTTGGATACACCACCGAGGAAATTAATGACTTCATAGCGCGAGGAATTGCCTACCAAGCGGAAGAAGGGGTCGCCTACCCTTGGTCGTTGTGAGTTAGTAGGCAACACTGAATCGCGCGCGGTGGTGCGTATGAAATTCGATTTCATCGAGCACGGCATCAGCGAAATCTGTTCCGCTGATTGCGCTATTGCCTTCGGCATCTTTTAGCATGACATCGCCACCAATGCGGTAAGTGTGTAGGTGCTCGCCTGGAACATGCGCACCAAACGCTAAGGCTGGACTTAGGAAAAACCAATCAAATGCATCTGGTGAATCACGAAGACTCTGTAGAACTTCCGCATGTGTATTGATCTCAGGCATTGATTCTGCCGGCAATACATCTGCGTAGGCGACACGAAGCTCCAAACCCCCATGTTCGACCAACAGACTGCCAGCACCCCCTACGACCCCAAATCGGATGCCATTGTCAATACAGACTTCCATAAGGTGTGGCAAGGCATCCGGCAGACGTTGACCACCAGATTGGCTTGGAACGGCACTGAGAAATACATCAGCGTCTAAAGCCAGGTGAAGCAGTAGCTCAGCATCGTATATAGATCCGCTCACATGGGTCGAGCCTGTGATTGGAGACTTTGGTTCAGAGCGCGTGACACAGGTAACTTCATGCCCCCGTTGCACAGCCTCAATGGCGATTAATTGACCCGCATAACCCGAGCCGCCAAACACAACGATACGAGTCACGTCGCCTCCTTAATGTTGGTGCTGCTTGGTGTTGATCCCTCGCGATTCATGATTTAGTGCGGGGGGGTCGAAACAACATTTCCTGGGCAGTACTAGCCACATGTGTACCACTAGCGCTGAAGTAGTCACCGGTAAATAGAGAGCGACCCGATGCAAGAGATTGACCGTGGTGTGCAAAAAAAAGCCATTCGTCAAGAACGAGGGGCCGATGTATCCATAAAGCATGATCCAAACTTGTCTGAAAACTTGTGACGTCAAAATCCAGTAGATCAGGCAAGCCGTTGAACATGTCGGATAAATAAATAAGTGCTGAAGCATTCAATCGAGGATCGGTTCCGAGTTTGGTCGTTGGCTGAGCCCAAGCACTCGTCACCTTGCCGGGTATTTGCACTGGAAAGGGATCGCGAATATCAAATCCAACGAGACTGGAATGTGACTTCACGCATGCCGATGGCGCGGGCATTATGGGCAAGCTGAGCAACTGAATATCGTCGCCGTCTTCAGGAATGTGAAAGGAGGCAGTCATTCGAAAGATGAGGACTTCATTCTGGATCGCGGTGATGTGTCGAGTGGCAAAGGATCGGCCATCGCGATCACGCGAAACCGAGTAGGTGACAGGCATTGCTGCATCCCCAGCAGCGATAAATGATGCGTGTATCGAATGCGCCTGGAACTCGGGTTTGATGGTTTCAAAGGCGGCAGTTAGGGCTTGGCCAGACATCTGACCCCCGTCGATTGTTCGAGCACGAGGCAGGAAAGGATTCGACGAGTAGGTGTCTACGCCGATCTGTGTCACACCAAGAATTGCAGGCAGGTCATTCACTGCGCACCATCCCTTCTGTCCAGATCAAGGACATCGGCAACTGTATCCATTGCCAGCAACGTGATGTAAAAAGTGTGATCCCTTCATAAACATGAGGGGATCTAGTGTCCGAGAAGGGATTTGAACCCTCACATCCGGTAAAGGATACTGGCACCTCAAGCCAGCGCGTCTGCCGTTCCGCCACCCGGACCTTGTCGCTCTTAAGCGACCGGTGAACTATACCTATGACGAGTGACCTGCATGAACCACCCCTTCAGAAACAACTTCTAGGGGCCAGACGCGCCTCACTTCTACTTATTCAGTTCTGTTCATCCGCGGGCCAACAGAAAACCATTTTGTCTTCTGTGTTCACGTCATTTCCTGACCCAGCTGCTTCATGGTTCTGTCAGAAGTGTCACTAAATAAATCGAGCTAACACTATCTCGGCCTTGGGCTCGTCGATTTGATTCGGATATCGACTGTGAGAGATGCGAATATCTCAAAGACGTACGAGTTGTCACTTATTTCACAGGTGGGGTGCTGCGAAGAAGCCTTTGGACACCGAGTGCATTGGGAAGATTCCCTTGATGTTTTCGATCAAGGCACGTGGTCGACTTCGAGATAGACCTAAGCAAAATCGAGGCGTGCGAGATGTGCCCAGATTGCAAATCCCGGCACACGCCGATGGATTGCGGCCATGTCGCCCACCATTCTCCACCTCTGCAGGCAAGATAGTGCCATGAACTCTGATGTCGTCACGCTCACTCAGGAATTGATTCAAATCGATACGAGCAATTATGGCGACTCTTCAGACACTATGGGTGAAGTTGTTGCCGCGGACTACTGTGCTGAACGTCTACGTGAAGCAGGCTGGGATCCGGAAATCATCATCACTTCCAGTGACACCCGCAGGGCAGTCGTCCTGCGAATACCTGGTAACGATCCTTCCGCGAATGCGCTGCTTCTCCACGGCCATCTGGATGTGGTTCCTGTCGTGCAGTCCGAGTGGTCGAAGCCGGCATTTGGCGGTGTCATTGAAGACGGCTTTATTTGGGGTCGTGGTGCTGTCGATATGAAAGATATGGACGCCATGATTTTGGCTGTGGTTCGTGAGTGGGGACGAACGGGGTATCGGCCAAGGCGTGATGTTGTTATTGCCTTCTTGCCAGATGAAGAAGCTGGTTCAGTCCACGGCTCACACTGGCTCGCGCAGCACCGACCAGAACTCTTCCATGGAGTAACCCAAGCGATCGGTGAGGTGGGAGGTTTTAGTTTGACCATCCACGATGACTTGCGCCTTTATCCGATTCAGACTGCGGAAAAAGGCATGAAATGGATGAGGCTAAGGGCGTCGGCTCGCGCCGGGCACGGATCAATGATTCACCATGACAACGCAGTAACTGAACTTGCCGCTGCTGTGACGCGAATCGGGCAACACAAGTGGCCAATTCGTAAAACCCCGACAGTGCAACGCTTCCTGGATGAGTTATCGCAGGCCTACGGTGTTGATGTCAGTAACGCGGAGCCAGAAGAATTGCATCAACGTTTGGGCACCTTGGCGCACTTGGTAGGCGCCACAATGCAAAATACGTCTAACCCAACAGTTATTTCTGCGGGCTACAAGACAAACGTCATTCCGAGCACAGCTGAAGCGCAAATTGACTGCCGCTTTTTACCTGGCTATGAGGACGAACTTGAAGCCACCATCCGCGACTTGGCCGGTGAAAGTATCGACGTGGATGTGCTCAATTATGGTCGAGCGATCGAAGGTCCATTAGACACTGAGTTATTCGCATTGATGGCCAAGGCTTTACGCGCTGAAGATGAAAAGGCGCACGCCGTGCCCTACATGATTTCCGGTGGTACGGATGCGAAAGCTTTTGCTGGGCTAGAAATTGAATGCTACGGATTTGCACCGCTTCAAATGCCACCTGATTTGGACTATTGGCGTCTCTTTCACGGTGTTGATGAGCGTGTGCCTATCGCTGGTTTGGAGTTTGGAGTTCGGGTTCTTGATCGCTTCTTGCGTGATTGCTGACACAACGACTAGCTATGTCATCCGGGTAACGCGATAGACCTTTCGTCTAAACCTTGCTCGCTGGCGGCCATCGGGATATTGCACGGCCATCTGCAATTCCCAGCGCTGGGAACCCGCGATGCTTGTCATGAGCTGTCTTGCTTGTTCACGCGAGGTTCCCAATGGGAATGAGATATCTCTGTACTCCCAAATCGGAGTAGTCGCTGTGGTGATCGACACACGCTAAATCTAGCGTTGTTGCGTCCTACCTACTGAGTATTGAGCCTCGGGTTATATCGGAGTTTTACGAACTTCCACTCACGGATCTCATGCGGCGGTCAAAAGCTGTCACCAAGATCATGTGGGGCACGGTGAGTCCCCATACGATCGCTAAACCGAACCACAGGAGCGTCCCAGATGACGCGAGTGACGAGGATCGAGACACCAGGATCCCCACGACGACAATGAAACCGATGATTGACGGAATTCCGCGGCGAAAAATGAATCCGAACGTTTGTAGCGAAACGAAGCCGTAGGTGTGTTGGGCGAGTCTGGCTGTGTGGCGTACCGCGTGCCAGAGCCCGAAGTAGACGGCGAAGGCCAGCAGTGGACTGGCAAGGCAGCCAAGAGCCGTCAGCGCGAGGAGTTCCAGAACGGCGCGATGCTTGCGCCGCCTTAAAAGAATGGCAACACCGACACTGATAACGATGAACACCGCGCCGCGCACGACGAACACCGCGGACGGGGTAACGAGTTGACTCAGCTTCGGCTCAATGAGCGAAAGTGTTGATGCAGACGCAGGGGAGGTCAGGGGCAACAGGACGGGAGCTGCGCCCAACGCCAGGGCGAGTACGACGCGGGCCAGACCCTTCTCCGGAGGTGTTCCCTGCAGTTCAGCAGTTGCTTGTACGTCGCCTGTGCCAAAGTGCCAGACCGTTCCTGCGAGCACCACAACGAAAGCGGGTGTAGGAGCCGCGATGATCGCTGCGATTGCCAGCCCTGCGACGAGGACGTAGCCCAGCGCGAACAGAAGGAACTGGTGAAAGGTGAGCGGACGGCGAAGAATGAGTTGGTCTACGGCTCCGTGAGGCACTCCCAAGGCCAGGGCGATGATCGCAATGGGTAACAACCAGGTCGGTGTTTCCGACGTCAGAGCCGTCGACCCGAAAGCCACGGACAGGAGAACCGACATGACAACTGAGATAAGACCAATGTTGAGAACGGTTGAGACAGCTCGGGCCCGACGCTGAGCCAGAACGTTGCCAAACGACTCGGCTGGATCACACTTCACTTGCCCACTCTGGCATCGGCTGGCGGTGACTGCAAAGTCAGGCATGCACACGGTGAACATGGTGTGCACAGGTCGTTCATGCGGACCTAATTAGCGTTGGGCCCAGCCGGCTTCGGGGTAGCCCGAACTCGGTGCGGATATTTCATCGAGGGCACGGTTAATTTCTTCGGGCAATTCGAGTTCGTCGCTTGCAAGCGCCGCCAATAACTGACTGTTTGTTCGCGCACCCAAGATTGGCGCTACCACACCCGGGCGGTCTCGAAGCCAGGCGAGTGCAACTTCGGTCGGTGATGCACCTAGTCCATCTGCCGCAGTTGCGACAGCATCAACGATGCGGCGACCTCGTTCATCCATATACGTCTGAACCCAACCGGCTGAGTTGGCATTTCCACCGCGTGAATCAGCAGGTGTGCCATGCCGGTATTTGCCTGTGAGTACACCACGTCCAAGTGGAGACCAAGGCAAGATCCCCAGACCAAGGCTTTGAGCAGCCGGAACAATTTCTCGTTCGATACCTCGCTCTAGAAGGGAATACTCCATCTGGGTAGTGACGAGTGGCGCCCTGCCAGCAACTGCGCGTTGCCAGGTTGCCGCCCTTGCAGTTTGCCAACCACTGAAATTGGAGATACCCACATAGCGCACCTTTCCGCTTTTGACGAGTTCATCGCAGGTCGCCATGGTTTCTTCAATGGGGGTCATGGGGTCGTACGCGTGTAGCTGCCAAACATCAATCACATCGGTTCGTAGCCGTCGCAGTGAAGCTTCAACGGTTCGCATGAGATGGATTCGAGATGAGTCAAAACGTCGTTCCTCGTTGCCCGGGCGCTGCCCTGCTTTTGTAGCAATGACGACTTGGTCTCGTATGCCAAATTCTTCAACGAGTTCACCCAGTAGTTGCTCAGCAATGCCGTCCACATACACATCAGCCGTATCGATCAGAGTTCCGCCTGCGTCCAAGAAGAGAGCCAACTGGTCGCGCGCTTCATATTCATCGGTACCTCGGCCCCACGTCATTGTGCCTAGGGCCAAACGGCCAACCCAGAGCCCAGAACGTCCTAGTGGTCGCTGTTGCATGTTTCAACGCTACCTGCGCCTCAGACTGAGCCGGATTAGGCTCGCTGACACTCAGTCAACCCGGTGTCACAAACCTCATCTTTACCGACGCGGAAATATCAATCCAAGACAAAATCACAAGTGTCCGAATGGTGACGGCCGTGCTCGATCTGTCATGGTGTGCTTCATGACGGAAGTAATTACGTGGTTTGAAGCAATCGTGCTGGGCATTGTTCAGGGCCTTACTGAGTTCTTGCCCATTTCTTCTACCGCACATGTATTGATCGTCTCCCAACTTTTTGGTTGGCAGGATCCTGGCGCTGCTTTTTCTGCGGTCACCCAGATCGGAACCGAGATTGCTGTGTTGGTGTATTTCAGAAACGACATCAAACGAATCGCCATTGCTTGGTTTGGATCTCTGCGTGATGCCTCGCTTCGTTCACAACTAGATGCCCGCATGGGTTGGTACATCATCATCGGAACAATTCCGATTTCGATTTTGGGATTAGCCTTCTCGGACCAGATTGAAACAGCCGCTCGTAATCTTTGGCTTGTTGCTGTCATGCTCGTCCTCTTTGGTGTGCTCCTCGGGCTCGCCGATGCGCTCAGTTCACGACGACATGATTTAAGTGAGCTCAACAAACGTGACGGAGTTGTCTTTGGTCTAGGTCAGGCTCTCGCTCTCATTCCGGGTGTTTCACGTTCGGGGGCAACGATCTCAACCGGGCTCGCGCTCGGATACACACGCGAGTCAGCTGCTCGCTACGCTTTTCTCTTGGCGATTCCGGCGGTGCTTGCTTCTGGTTTTTATGAGATGACGAAGATCGGCAAGGATACGAACACGGCTTGGGGGCCGACGCTATTAGCAACAGTCATTGCGTTCTTTGTCGGTATTGCGGTGATCTCTTGGTTGCTGCGTTACGTCACCACTCACACCTATCGGCCATTTGTGTTGTACCGAATATTTCTTGGCTTTGGTGTCATGGCACTACTCGCCATGGGGATAGTGGTATAGTTTGTTACATGACAAAAGCCGCGATCTATGTTCGAATTTCTAAGGACAAATCACGCGAGGAAGTTGGCTTTACCCTTTGTTTATAGGGGTTTCTCGGCGCGCCGGTGTGATGTAATAAAGTCTCTTACCATGGGTGTACTCGTCAGCTAGAGCCAGCCACTTCGCCTAAAGGCGCGATAAAGCGTGACGCACGTGATCGCCATGACACCAAGCACTGTCGGGTAGCCATACGGTGAATTCAACTCTGGCATATTGTCAAAGTTCATTCCATAGATGGCAGCGATCATCGTGGGCACGGCGGCGATAGCTACCCAGGAACTGATCTTGCGCATGTCTTTATTTTGCTGAAGGTCCTGTAGTGACGTGGCTGCAGTCAACATTGTTAACAGCAGGGTATCCGTGCCTTCAACTTCATCATGTACGCGTAATACATGCTCACCAACGTCGCGAAAGTACGGCTGCATGAGTGACGGCAGCCAGTTGATTCGGAACTCGACGAGATCGTGCGCCACATTTACGAGAGGTCCTACCGCGCGTCGTATCTCAACATTTTCTCGTTTAAGTCGATAGATGCGATCTGCATTGTCGTGGTGCGAACCTGTGTCAAATACGGCGGCTTCGAGCTCTTCAACATCGATACTCACTTCATCAGCGACAGTGACGTAGTTATCGACAACTCTGTCTAGGACTGAATAAAGCACTGCAATGGAGCCATTGGATCGAAGTGAGGGGTCGGCTTCAAAATCTTTGCGCGCTTCGCCAAGATCGCCGCCAGCCCCTAGCCGAACGGTGATGGCAAAATTTAACCCGATGAAAATCGAGATCTGCCCTGTGTGCACGTCCGAGGAATCCTCGATGTAGTCAAGAACTTTGACGACGGCAACGCCATGACCAGAATCATCAAAATCAAATTTTGCGCGTTGAGCTGGATTCAGCGCATCTTCAACCTGGAAAGGCGCGAGTTCAAAGATTTCGGCGATACCACTGAGTTCATCTCGATCTGGATCCTGCAATCCAACCCAGATAAAGGAACCCGGCTGAGCCGCGCATCTCTCACGGAGCTTGGCCACGGCAGAAGTACTGGACACAGGTGGCAAGGCACTCTTGTCATGCATGTGGTCAAATTCTTCAACGCTGTCGGGCCCGTACAGCCCCATCCCTCGGATCACTGTTCCATTGTGGGGGATTACTGCGAGACTATGCACATGACCACGCTCATTTTGGTTCGGCATGGCCGAACTGCCGCAAATCGTGACGGAATCCTTGCCGGCTGGACCCCAGGCATCGCTCTTGATGATGTGGGCCAGACACAGGCTGCCGGCGTAGCTCTGCGCCTTGCCGGCATACCTATCAAGGGCATTGTGGCCTCGCCCCTGGAGCGAACCGTTCAAACAGCAGAAGCAATCGTTGGGGAACGCGACGTAGATATTGCGTTAGATCCGCGAATTGGTGAATGCAAGTACGGAGATTGGACCGGCCGGCCCTTGCGCGAATTAGCCAAAGAGCCACTCTGGAAAATTGTGCAAAATCATCCGAGCGCCGCTGTCTTCCCAGGCGAGAATGGCGAATCAATACGAGAGATGGCCCATCGCGCTATCTCGGCCGTGCATCATTGGAATGAGCAGTTTGGTCCCGATGGCATTTATGTGATGGTCAGTCACGGCGACGTGATCAAAGCAATTGTGAGTAATGCTTTAGGCACCCATTTAGACCTGTATCAGCGTGTGCAAATTGATCCATGTTCTGTCAGCGTCATTCAGTACACGCCGAATCGGCCTTTTGCCATTCATGTTAATGACATGGGCAGTGATCTCTCCAGGCTTATTCCGAGTAAGAAGTCCAAGCGGGGACATAAGGGTGATGCCGTTTTGGGTGGCGGAGCAGGTCATGTGGCTTAGCAAGGTTACGCACGAAGGCTTTAGGTAGACTGATCACGTGCCGCGACAACTCTTTGATTTCCCTGAACCGGAAAGATTCGTGGTCGGCACCGTCGGCATGCCAGGTGAACGAACATTTTTCTTGCAAGCACGGTCTGGAAATTCCATCGTCTCGGTCGTCATCGAAAAGCAGCAAGTTGCAGTTTTGGCAGATCGCGTGGAGCAAATTTTGTCAGCTATCTCCGGAACGAACACTGGCTTTGTCCGTGAAATCGACGAAAAGCCATTGGAATTGCCAATCTTTGAAGAATTTCGGGTGGGAACACTGGCTCTAGGCTGGGATGACGATGCCGAAAAGGTAGTCGTCGAGGCCTACGCAGTTGCAGAGGAAGACGTTCCAGATTTGGGTGAGGACGATGAAGAAGGCGTTGACACGCTGCGTGTGCGACTCACCAGTGACCAGGCAAGAAGTTTTATCTTGCGTGCACGCACAATGGTGAATTCGGGTCGTCCGGCTTGCCCATTTTGTGGTCAACCACTGGATCCATCCGGTCACATTTGTCCACGAGCCAATGGTTTCCGGCGACGTTCCTAATGGACATCACAGCATTACTCAAATATGGCGAACTCGAGGTTCTCGGACGGCTAGCTGGGTCATCAAATGCCACCTTGCTCAGCACCGTTACATCACCAGATGGGGAGCAACGTAAGTGTGTCTACAAGCCAGTTCATGGAGAGCGACCCTTATGGGATTTCGCTGAAGGTTCACTGGCCGGGCGTGAAGTCGCTGCCTATCAACTCAGTGACATTTTGGGTTGGGTCGTAATTCCGGTAACTGTGTGGCGAGATGAGGGTCCATATGGTGAAGGCAGTGTTCAAATGTGGGTTGATGCGGCAGATGAAGACGGGGTAGTCAGCCTCGTTCCCACATCAGATCAGCCAGAGGGTTGGTTACACGTGTTATCCGGTGAAAACGAAGCTGGTCAAAGTGTCAGCGTGATACATCAACAACGTGTCGACCTCCAGCAGATCGCCTTGCTCGATGCCCTCATGAACAACGCTGACCGAAAGGCTGGACACGTACTCATCGGAGATGGTGACCGGCTTTGGGGAATTGACCACGGTCTGACCTTTCATGATGAACCCAAACTCCGCACGGTGCTGTGGGGTTGGGCAGGAGAGCCGATTCCCTCGGCTTTTCTCGACGACGTCGAAGGCTTGAAGCAAAATTGGACGGATGTTGAGCGACTCCTAGAGGATTATCTAGCCGGCTATGAACTCGTTGCGCTGCGCTCACGTATTGAGGATTTGCTGGAAAGCGGGCGCTTCCCGGCTCCTTCGCATGGCGGGCCTTCAATTCCCTGGCCACTCTTTTAGATTCCGTTGGTGTCACTGGCTAAGGTACAGCGGTGGAATCATGGGCACAACCGACAGTTCCGAAGCTACCTGGTTCAGGGCAGGCGCTATCTCTCTTTGATACGTCCACCAAGAGTGTGCGGGCAACCGCACCGGGCCCAGTCGCCAAGATGTATGTCTGTGGGATCACTCCCTATGACGCAACCCATATGGGTCATGCCGCAACGTACGTAGCCTTTGACTTAGTTCATCGTTATTGGCTCGATGCTGGGCATGAGGTGCACTACGTACAAAACGTCACTGATATTGATGATCCACTGCTTGAGCGCGCGATTGAACGAGGCGAGGATTGGCAAGTTATTGCGCAACGCGAAACGGCACTGTTTCGTGAGGATATGACTGAACTGCAGGTCTTGCCCCCACGTCAATACATTGGAGCTGTAGAGGCGATTCCTTCAGTGGCTGAATACGTGACCAGACTTCAGGCAAATGGCTCCGTGTATGCCGTTGACAATGATTTGTATTTCTCAGTGCACTCTGACCCTAATTTCGGATCCGTCACAAAGCTGGACGAGGCTGAAATGTTGGCCATTTTCTCCGAGCGCGGGGGAGACCCAGACCGTCCTGGAAAACGCCATCCGTTGGATTGTTTGGTGTGGCAGGACGCACGCCCCGATGAACCAGCATGGAATACAACACTTGGGCATGGACGCCCGGGTTGGCATATTGAATGCGTAGCAATAGCGATGGATCATCTTGGTGCTTCAATAGATTTGCTCGGGGGTGGCAGCGATTTAGCTTTCCCGCACCACGAGATGGGAGCATCAGAGGCGTTTTCACTGAGTGGAGTCAATTGCGCCGAGCACTATGTGCACGCAGGCATGGTGGGGTGGCAGGGTCACAAGATGAGCAAATCGCGCGGCAACCTCGTGTTTGTGTCGCAGCTTCGCCACTCGGGCGTGGATCCAATGGCTATTCGTCTTGCTTTATTGGCGCATCATTACCGAAGCGACTGGGCCTGGACACCGCACGGACTCGAAGGCGCTAAGGACCGTTTAAGTATTTGGCGGCAAGCTGCGAACTCAGACAGGGCGCCAGATTTCGAACCATTTTTGGAGCGCATGCGTCAGCATTTGTCCAATGACCTGCGCACTCCAGAAGTTTTGGATGTCGTTGATACCTGGGCACTTGCGGCAACAAACCGCGAGGGTGAGTCAACTACTTCGATGAATTTGATGCGTGACAGTGTGCAGGCGCTTCTCGGTGTAGCGATTTAGCTATTTTTTTCGTCATGTCCACCAAATTCTTTGCGCATCGCGGAAAGAATCTTGTCGGAAAAAAGCGATGTGCCTTGAGATGAGAAACGTTGCTGTAATGCCGCTGTTAAGACTGGCGCGGGTACACCTTCCTCGATGCCTGCAATAGCTGTCCAGCGACCTTCTCCGCTATCGCTCACACGGCCACTGAATTCATCAAGTTCGGGAGACTTTGCCAAAGCCAGCGCAGTTAAGTCCAACAGCCAAGACTCCACAACACTGCCTCTGCGCCATAACTCAGTGATGGCTGGCACGTCTAAGTCATATTGATAAAATTCAGGATGAGACATTGGCGCAGTTTCGGCATCCGCTTCTCGCGAGAGGTTCCCAGCATTTGCATGTTTTAAAATGTTGAGGCCCTCGGCGTAGGAAGCCATAAGGGCATATTCAATTCCGTTGTGCACCATTTTCACAAAGTGCCCGGCTCCGCTTGGTCCACAGTGCAGCCAGCCTCGTTCTTCGGGTGCAACTTCTCCGACGCGACCTGCAGTGCGTTCGGCACCTTCAACTCCAGGGGACAGTGTGTCCCACAATCCAGAAAGTCGGTCAACGGATGTCTTCGGTCCACCGATCATCAAGCAGTAACCGCGATCTATTCCCCACACTCCACCCGAGGTACCGATATCTAGGAAATCAATTCCCTTTTTGGCGCATTCTTGTGAGTGGCGAATATCGTCTCGGTAGTAGGAATTTCCGCCATCGATGAGCGCATCGCCCGCATCAAGGAGTTCGATCAGCTCGGACACGACGCTTTCGGTGATGTGACCCGCCGGCACCATGACCCAAATCGCACGCGGGGTGGGCAATTGAGCAACGAGATCAGCCAGACTCTTGGCAGCGGTTGCCCCTTCCAAGACCAGAGCCTGAACATTGTTAGGACTTGAATCAAAAACGACGCACGCGTGACCATCTCTCATGGCCCGTCGGCTCAGGTTCGCACCCATCCTGCCTAAACCGACCATTCCCAGAGTCACGGGATTCTTCGTGGTCATGTTTCCTCCTAGACGGTCAAGCGCCAATTCGTGCCAATGCCGCTATTTGACGAGGCTAGTGGAAGGCTGATCGTATGACCAACGTCGAGGCAATAGATCCGACCACGTGCCCGGCTTGGGAATCCTTGATCGATATCTGTGCACAATCGTCCACAACGACCATTCGTGACCTGTTCGCCCTCAACCCCGATCGCCCCGCTGATTTCACTCTGGAGGCTGCGGGTATTTATGCGGATTTCTCGCGGCAGCGAGTGTCACAGCAGGCCCTGGACGGTCTTCTCAGGCTGGCCGAGCAGACTCGCGTACTTGCCTTGCGAGATGACATGTTCGAGGGTGGACTCATCAACACCACAGAAGGCAGAGCGGTTCTTCATACGGCACTTCGTGCGCCAGTTGAGCAGTCAATAGTCGTTGATGGAAAAAACGTCATAGGCGAGGTGCATCAGGTACTCAAACGCATGGGAGCTTTCAGCGATGCAGTGCGGTCTGGTAGCTGGACTGGCGCCACCGGTAAGCGGATCACAGACGTTGTCAATATTGGAATCGGGGGATCAGACCTAGGACCGGTTATGACTTACCGAGCCATGCAGGAATACCGAGACCGGTCAATCACCTGTCACTTTATTTCCAATGTCGATCCAAGTGACGCCGGCGAAATTTTGCTGAATCTCAACCCCGAAACGACTCTATTTATCGTGGCGTCGAAGACCTTCTCAACGTTGGAAACTATGACGAACGCCGCGTTTGGCCGCAATTGGCTGGTCTCAGCCCTCGGTGACGATGCAGTAGCAAAACATTTCGTAGCTGTGTCGACGAACGCCGAAGCAGTTGCCAAATTCGGCATTGATGTAGAAAACATGTTTGGTTTCTGGGACTGGGTGGGCGGGCGATACTCACTGGAAAGCGCCATCGGTTTATCCACAATGGTGGCAATCGGGAGAAATAATTTTCATGACTTGATTCAGGGATTTCGAGCTATGGATGAACATTTCAAAACCACACCGCTTGCGCAAAATCTTCCGATCCTCGTGGGGTTGCTAGCTATCTGGAACCGCAACTTTCTTGAATTGCCGACAACAGCCGTGCTGCCGTATTCGCAGTTGTTGTCACGCTTCCCGGCTTATTTACAGCAGTTAACTATGGAGAGCAATGGCAAGGGTGTTCGCCGTGATGGGACGAAGGTTACCTATGACACCGGAGCAATCTTTTGGGGTGAACCTGGCACCAATGGCCAACATTCGTTTTACCAGATGTTGCATCAAGGCACGGGTGACGTTGCTTGCGACGTGATCGTGGTTGCGCAAAATGCTCAAGGCAACGAAGATCAACAAGACATACTGGTTGCAAATGCTTTAGCTCAGGCATCGGTTCTTGCATTTGGTCGCACCGTCGAAGAAGTAGTAGCCGACGGCACAGGTCCGGAGTTAGTCGCACACAAGGTGATGCCAGGCAACCGACCAACCACGGTTCTCATGATGCAAAAGTTGGATCCTTTTACGTTGGGCGCGCTCGTGGCTTTGTATGAGCACAGCGTTTTCGTGCAAGGCGCGGTTTGGGGCATCAACTCATTTGACCAGTGGGGTGTTGAACTCGGAAAGAAGGTTGCACTCGGAATTCTCTCTGACCTGCGATCGAAAACTTCCAAGGACTCACAGCTGGACCCGGCGTCTGTCGCGGATATCGACAAGTACCTGTCGCTTAAAGAGTCGAAATAACCAATCATGCGCTTGAATAGCTCGACTGCTACGAACCAGTGCCTCTGCGACGCAAGTATCTCTCGAAATCACGTGCAATAGATTCACCATTCGCTTCGGGTAAATCTGCGGCATCGCGTGTCTGCTCTAGTTGCTTCACATATTCAGCAACCTCGTCATCTTCTGATGCCAATTCATCTACACCCATTTCCCAAGCGCGAGCGTCTTCGATGAGATCAGTAATTGGAATGGACACGTCGACCACGTCTTCAATTCGCTGGACAAGCGCCAGGGTGGCTTTTGGATTAGGAGGTTGGCTTACGTAATGGGGGATGGAGGCCCAAAGCGAAACCGAAGGGATTCCCATAGCACTGCACGCTTGCTGAAGAACTCCGACAATTCCCGTTGGGCCTTCATAGGTTGACGTCTCAACCCCGAATTCAGCTTGCAAGGCCGCATCAGAACTGGTTCCGTGAATGGGAACAGGACGGGTGTGCGGTGCATCGGTGAGCAAGGCGCCCAAGGTGGTAACCAGTCGTACGTCCAATTCCGCACAAAGTCCAAGAATCTCGCGTACGAATTGCTGCCAACGCATATTTGGTTCAATGCCTTGGATCAACACCACATCGTGTTTTGCGGCAGGGATTTGTGCGGTATAAATCTTTGTGGAAGGCCAGTGGATCTCTCGCGTGCCATTCTCATTTGTGCTCACCAACGGGCGATTAACTTGATAGTCGTAATAGTCTTCTGAGTCGAATTCAGCCAGCAATTCTGCATCCCACATATCGCAGAGGTATTCAATCGCGGCAGAAGCCGACTCACCGGCATCGTTCCAGCCCTCAAAAGCAGCAATCAGAATTGGTTCCCTCAGCACGGGCAGGCCGTCGTACTCAATCATTGACCACTCCCATCGTCACCTGCTCCAATGAAACCCCGGGCCCTTGTCGGTAGAATGATGACATCATGAATTCAACGTCAAAACCAAGCCTTCGTGAAGCCCTTGCCACCAGAGTAGTGATAGCGGATGGGGCCATGGGCACCATGCTCCAAGCTGCTGATCCCTCTATGGATGATTTTCAGGGTTATGAGGGCTGCAACGAGATTCTGAACATCACGCGACCTGATGTGGTCGCTGGCGTGCATGACGCATATTTCGCTGTGGGCGTTGACTGCGTTGAGACCAATACTTTTGGTGCGAACTATGCAAACCTAGGCGAATATGACATCCCTGAACGCATCTACGAGCTAGCCGAAGCAGGAGCGCGCATCGCCCGGGAATGCGCCGATAAATGGTCAACCCCAGACCGCCCGCGTTGGGTACTTGGATCAGTGGGGCCTGGTACGAAGTTACCGTCACTTGGACATGCACCGTTTGCTCTGCTTCGCGATGCTTATCAAGAGCAGGTGCGAGGGCTCATCGACGGTGGGTCAGACGCAATTCTCATTGAGACGGCTCAGGACCTCTTACAGGCAAAAGCCGCACTCATCGGAGCGCGTCGTGCCTTAACTGCGGCGGGTGTAGATCTACCAATCATCGCTCAAGTAACTGTCGAAACCACCGGAACAATGTTGCTCGGTACTGAGATTGGCGCTGCTTTGACTGCGCTTGAACCTTTGGGTATTGATGTCATCGGTCTAAATTGTGCGACTGGTCCACAAGAAATGAGCGAGCATCTTCGGACTCTTGCGAAATCGGCAAACGTCGGTATTTCGGCTATGCCCAACGCAGGTCTACCTCAGTTAACGTCAGATGGTGCCTATTACCCGTTAAGCCCGGATGAGTTGGCCGACGCGCATGACAATTTCACCCGTGAATATGGCCTTGGTCTTATAGGCGGTTGCTGCGGAACTACGCCAGCGCACCTTGAGGCAGTTGTAAAGCGACTACACGGAAGGTCCGTTATTACGCGTAGTCCGCACCATGAAGCATCGGTTGCCTCTCTGTACCAATCTGTGCCATTTCGGCAGGACACCACATATTTATCCATCGGCGAGCGCACCAACGCCAATGGATCGCGGGCATTTCGAGACGCAATGTTGGCTGCTAACTGGGATGACTGCATTGAAATCGCTCGTGCTCAGATTCGAGACGGAGCTCATGTGCTTGACCTTTGTATCGATTATGTCGGTCGCGATGGGGTACAGGACATGCGTGACTTGGCTGGTCGTCTCGCGACTGCCAGCACCTTGCCACTGATGCTTGATTCAACAGAACCAGCTGTACTTCAAGCTGGTCTCGAGATGATTGGTGGACGGTCCATTGTTAACTCGGTTAATTATGAAGACGGCGATGGTCCCGAATCCCGCTTTGGCAAAATTATGCCGCTCGTCAAAGAGCATGGGGCAGCAGTCGTAGCCCTCACTATTGATGAAGAAGGTCAGGCTCGCACAGCGGAATGGAAAATTCGCGTAGCCGAAAGACTTATCAAGGACCTCACTGAAAATTGGGGTATGTCTGTCGAAGACATCATCGTTGACACGTTAACTTTCCCGATCGCCACTGGCCAAGAGGAAACTCGACGAGATGGTATCGAGACCATTGAAGCCATTCGGGTTTTGCATGAACGATTCCCAACTCTGCAAACGACTCTTGGTTTATCCAATGTGTCATTCGGGCTGAATCCGGCTGCTCGCCAAGTCTTGAATTCCGTGTTCCTTTACGAATGCATCGCCGCGGGACTTACCTCTGCGATCGCTCATGCTTCGAAAATCCTGCCACTCAACCGCATACCTGAAGACCAACGTCAAGGCGCCCTAGACCTAGTGTACGACCGTCGCATCTACAACGAAGCGGGCGAACTTACACATGATCCGCTTTCGTATTTCCTTGACCTCTTCATCGGAGTCGAGGCGAAGTCACTGAATGCTTCTCGTGCCGAAGAGCTAGCAAAGCTGCCCCTCTTTGAACGACTGGAACGACGCATTATCGATGGGGAACGCAATGGTCTTGAGGCCGATCTAGAGTCGGCATTGTTAGAAAAACCCGCATTAGCGATCGTTAATGAGACGTTGCTTGAAGGCATGAAAATCGTGGGTCAGCTTTTCGGTTCGGGTGAGATGCAACTGCCCTTCGTGTTGCAAAGTGCCGAGGTCATGAAAACGGCGGTTGCCTATCTTGAACCGCACATGGAGCGCTCCGATGAAGAGGGCAAAGGCACTATGGTGCTGGCCACAGTTAAAGGCGATGTTCATGACATCGGCAAGAACCTCGTAGACATTATCTTGACCAACAATGGTTACAACGTCGTCAACATCGGAATCAAGCAGCCGATCAGTGCGATCATTGAAGCTGCTGTTGCTCATAACGCTGACGCCATTGGTATGAGCGGGCTCTTGGTAAAGAGCACAGTCGTGATGCGCGAAAATCTACAGGAAATGAACGAACGAGGAATTGGTGAGCAGTACCCAGTTCTTCTCGGTGGTGCTGCGCTTACACGAGCCTTCGTGGAACAGGATCTTCAAGAGATTTACAGCGGACAGGTTCGCTATGCGCGCGATGCTTTTGAGGGGCTGCGGCTGATGGACGCAGTGATGGGTGTCAAGCGCGGAGTTCCGGGGGCGGCATTACCCGAAGCCCGCAAACGCCGGGTGACTTCGGCGGCTAAAGTCACGCTCACCGAACCGGAAGAGATGCCAAGTCGCTCAGACGTATCAACAACCGTCCCAGTACCGGCTGCTCCCTTCTTCGGCGATCGCATAGTGAAAGGCATTCCACTTGCCGATTACGTGCCATTCCTAGATGAACGCGCTCTCTTCCTTGGGCAGTGGGGGTTGAAACCAACTCGCGGCGATGGTCCGTCCTATCAAGAGCTTGTCGAAACCGAAGGACAACCACGGTTGCGCATGTGGCTGGACCGAATTCAGACTGATGGTGCGATTGAGCCTGCAGTGGCTTACGGATATTTTCCTTGCTACAGCGAGGGTGATGAATTGGTTATTTTGCATTCAGATGGGCCAGATGAAGGCAAGGAACGCTCCCGTTTGTCATTCCCGCGCCAGCGAAGGGATCGACATCTGTGCATTAGCGACTTCTTCAAGTCCAAAGATAGCGGTGAAATAGACGTCGTCGCTTTTCACATCGTCACGATGGGTGAAGCTGCGTCCAAGGCCACGGGCAAATTATTCGATGCCGATAACTATCGCGACTATCTCGAGCTGCACGGTTTATCGGTTCAACTCACAGAAGCTCTCGCCGAATACTGGCATGCTCGCACGCGTGAAGAGTTGGGCTTAAACGCTGACGACAATCCGGATATGGATACATTAATCGCCAAGCAGGGATATCGCGGCTCGCGTTATTCATTTGGCTATCCAGCGTGCCCGGACCTTGATCAGCAAGTTCAATTAATGGAATTGCTCAAGCCTGAACGTATTGGTGTCGAACTTTCCGAAGAATTCCAACTCCATCCAGAACAGTCAACGAGCGCGATCATCGTGCATCACCCCGAGGCGAAGTACTTCAACGCAACGTGATGCCTGCTGCTGTGCTCTTCGACATGGATGGCACCCTCATTGACTCTGAGCACCTATGGCTCCAAGGCGAGCGATTGGTGATGCAAGAAATGGGTGGTGATTGGAGCGCCGCAGATCAGGCACATTGTCTCGGCGGCCCCATTGAGCGTGCCGTGGATTACATGATCAACAAAGCAGCCTCGGATGCAACACAAGAACAGATTCTTGAACGACTGCTCGTTGTGATGGGGGAGCTCTATCAAAACTCACCACTGCGATGGTGCCCCGGCGCAAGGGATCTACTCATTGAAGCCTTGGACCAACAGATTCCAACAGCGCTAGTCACCGCTTCATGGCGGCGAATCATTGACGTCGTGCACGCTGCGATTAATCACGATCTTGGTCGAGAGGCCTTCTCTGTCACGATAGGTGGCGACGAAGTGCGGAGGTCCAAACCAAATCCCGAGCCCTATGCGACAGCAGCGCAGCTGTTGGGCTTGGCCACGCACGATTGCCTCGCGCTAGAGGACTCACCACCTGGCGCAGCGTCTGCGCATGCTGCGGGCTGTCGAGTCGTAGCCATTCCACACATCACAGCGATTGCTAGCCAGCGGCACCTAGCCTTAGTCGACACATTGGTGGGGCACAATCTGCAATCTCTGTGGATGCTTACGGTTTAATTCTCGCTCAGATTCAAGGACTCAAATGATGTTGATTCCCACGTTTCCACAGGAGGTAAGTCCGGGGTGATGCCTCCGTATTGCGGGCACAATTGTTGATAGGAACACCACGCGCACAAGCGGGACGGTTTCGGCTCAAATCCATCGATAACAGCTTGCTGTATTTGTTTGCGAATCGACAGAATCTTTTGTTCTGTGTTCAATAAATCTTGCTCGACCGGTTCGTAGCGCAAGGCTTCGTTACTGCCTAAATACAACAGTTGCAACATCGCTGGAATCTCACCGGTTAACCGCCACCAAGCAAGCGCGTAGAACCGCATCTGGAACATCGCCGAAGATTCGAAACCGGCGCGAGGCGCCTTACCTGATTTGTAATCGACGATCCGAATTTGCCCCTCTGCTGCTTTATCGACCCTGTCGATGAAACCTCGGATACTGAAGCCGTCATCAATCTCAACGGACACGGCGACTTCTTTGGCGTGCGGGGACAATCTCGATGGGTCTTCCAGAACGAAGTAAGTTTTGAGCAAGGGCTCATTTTTGGTGACCATGGCTTCGGCGAAATCGGCGGCCTTCTCAGGTTCATTAGGTAGTTTTGCGTCTACGAGAAGCGCACTAACCCCGAGAACATCGACCTCAGCTAACTCAAGCCAGGCTTGCGAGAAAAGACTCTTTGTTGAAGCGAGGGTACGTTCGTGTGCAGGAAGGTCGAATAGCCGTTCAAGTGCTGTATGTATCAGGTTGCCTCGCAACGCGGCTGCGGATGGCACTTCAGGAATGCGATCGATACTGCGTAATCTAAATTTCAGCGGGCAACTTTGGAAGTCATTGGCCCGCGATGGAGAAAGCGAAGAGGGAAATGTTGGACTCACCAACCACACTGTAGAGCCAACCACGACTACGCTTGCCCAAATGTCGACTAGCGCGCACCGCAAAGGACCATTTCGTGTGGGTGATCTGGCCCAACTCACCGATCCAAAGGGCAAGCTGCACACGGTCACGTTGACCCCGGGGAAGGTCTTTCACACTCATCGCGGCGGGGTAGATCACGACGCCATCATCGGTTTGGAGTCTGGTTCTGTCATCTATATGGGTAATGGCGCAGCGTATTTGGTACTTCGCCCGCTTTTGGATGATTTTGTGTTGTCTATGCCCCGTGGGGCTACTCCGGTGTATCCCAAGGACGCGGCACGCATCGTTGGTCTTATGAATCTGCACCCGGGGGATCGCATCGCCGAAGCGGGCGTTGGATCAGGGGCTTTGACCTGCTCGCTGCTCAAAGCAATCGGCTCGAATGGGCAACTCTTCAGTTATGAAAGGCGTGAAGAGTTCGCCAAGGTTGCCGAAACTAATGTGATCACTTGGTTTGGTGCGCATCCCCACTCGTGGACTCTGAAACTTGGGGATTTCGCGCTGGATCTCGAAGAGCGCGATTTGGATGCTGTCGTGCTTGACATGCTCGCTCCTTGGGAATGTCTTGAAAAGGTAGCCAACGCTGTCTCGCCAGGCGGGGTCATGATCGGTTATGTCGCGACCACGACGCAACTTTCTAAGTTCGTGGAATCTATTCGCGTCACAGGTCAATGGACTGAACCTCGCGCTGAAGAATCGCTGTTGCGCACTTGGCACCTCGATGGCTTGTCAGTTCGACCTGACCACCGCATGAACGGTCACACGGGGTTTCTTGTGTCTTCCCGTCGATTGGCTCCCGGAGCCCAGTTACCGCCTCGTCGACGCCGACCGGCACCAGGTGCTTACGGAGAGGACTACACAGGACCGGGTGCGGAGCGCGCCGCTGCTCCGGCAAATAATGGAGAGCAGTTACAGTAAACACTCATATCAAGGAGGCGTCATGTCGGACCCGAGTTCGCCAGAATCGGAGCGCATAGCTGCGCTCGAGTCTGCCTTAAACCGCCTACGTCTCGATTTGATGTCACAGAAAGACCACAGCGCCCGCCTCATTGACACCCTCAAAGACGCCCGAGAGCAAATTGTCTCACTCAAAAGTGAGATAGATCGGTTGGCTTTACCACCGGCTGGATTTGCCACATTTATTGGTGCCGTTGGTGAACACAGCGCAGATATTCTTGCGACAGGACGCAAGATGCAGGTTCCTGTCAGTCCAGGGATCGATCTGTCTTTACTCGTTGCTGGGCAAGAAGTCATGCTGAACGACGCGATGAGCATTATTGGTTTCCGTGATTTTGAAGATGTCGGGGAAATCGTAACTTTCAAAGAAATTCTTGAGTCGGGTACACGCGCGCTGATCGTGGGAAGTTCTGATGATGAACGCGTCATTCGACTTGCTAAACCCTTACAGGCCGAAAAGTTGCGAGCGGGGGATTCACTGTTATTGGACACTCGTTCCGGGTATGCAACGCAACGAGTACCCAAGTCAGAGGTTGACGATCTCATTCTCGAAGAAGTACCCAATATTGACTATCAAGATATCGGCGGACTCCGCGATCAAATTGAGTCAATTCGCGATGCAGTTGAATTGCCGTTTCTGCATCCAGACCTCTACACCGAGCATCACCTGAAGCCGCCCAAAGGGATTCTTTTGTACGGGCCTCCAGGTTGTGGAAAAACACTCATCGCCAAAGCCGTTGCAAACTCCCTAGCTAAAAAGATTGCAGAGCGAAACGGCACAGAGGAGGGTCGCAGCTTCTTCTTGAACATTAAAGGCCCTGAGCTTCTCAATAAATACGTGGGCGAAACAGAACGTCATATTCGGTTGGTCTTCCAGCGCGCGCGCGAAAAGGCCTCTGAAGGCACTCCCGTCATTGTTTTCTTTGACGAAATGGACTCACTTTTTCGAACGCGTGGATCTGGTGTCTCTAGCGATGTCGAGAACACCATCGTGCCTCAGCTCCTCGCCGAGATCGATGGTGTTGAACGTCTCGAAAATGTCATTGTCATTGGTGCATCAAACCGCGAAGACATGATTGATCCGGCAATACTGCGTCCTGGCCGCCTCGATGTCAAAATTAAGATCGCTCGGCCTGACGCCGAAGCGGCGCGCGAAATTTTCAGCAAATACCTAGTGCCAGAATTACCGATTCATGATGATGACATTGCTGAGCATGGTGGTGACCGTGATTCTGCGTGCGCAGCAATGATTCAGCGGGCCGTTGAAATGATTTACGCCGACTCTGATGAAAACAGATTCCTTGAAGTCACCTACGCAGGCGGCGACAAGGAAGTTCTGTATTTCAAAGACTTCAATTCAGGTGCGATGATTGAAAACATTGTTGCTCGTGCAAAAAAGGCTTCCATTAAGAATTTTCTTGAGTCTGGCGACAAGGGAATCCGGGTTCAGCACCTGCTTGACGCAGCACTTGATGAATTCCGCGAAAATGAAGACCTCCCGAACACCACGAATCCTGACGATTGGGCTCGCATCTCAGGTAAAAAAGGTGAGCGCATCGTTTACATCAGAACCTTGGTCCACGGGGCAAAGGGCAATGAAACTGGTCGATCTATAGCTACGGTCGCCAATACCGGTCAGTACCTCTAACCGATCGGAAAAGAGCTTCAGGATGACTGTGCACCGCATCATGGGCATTGAAACCGAATACGGAATCACCGTTCCTGGCGAGCGAGTGACGAATGCGATGGCGACTTCTACGCGTTTGGTCAACGCCTACGCACGAAACCATGTGCAAGGTCGCCAGCGAAATCCGAAATGGGACTACTCACAAGAGGCGCCCTTGCGCGACGCACGTGGCTTCGATATGAGTCGAGCGGATGCTGATCCATCACAGTTGACCGATGACGATCTGGGTATGGCGAACATTATTTTGACAAATGGTGCTCGTTTTTATGTCGACCATTCGCACCCCGAATATTCGTCGCCAGAGATAACCAATCCGCGTGACGCTGTGTTGTGGGACAGGGCGGGGATGGCCGTGATGCAGCGTGCGGCGCAACACACCTCAACTGATGGAGTGGATTTACCGGTTCTTCTATACAAAAATAATACGGATAACAAGGGTGCATCTTATGGCTGCCACGAGAACTACCTCATGTCGCGAGCAACTCCTTTTCCATCGATCGTTTCGTGGCTCACCCCCTTTTTCATCAGCCGCCAAATTTTCACCGGTGCAGGCCGGCTCGGTATTGGCCAAGATCCCAAGAGCATGGTTTACCAGTTGAGCCAACGCGCAGATTTCTTCGAAGCTGAAGTCGGGCTGGAAACAACCTTTAAACGTCCAATAATCAACACGCGCGACGAACCACATAGTGACGCTGAACGCTTTCGACGTCTCCATGTCATTGTGGGTGACGCCAATATGAGTGACACCGCTACGTATTTGAAAATGGGTACAACGTCACTGGTGATCAGCATGTTGGAAAGCGGTTTCTTGAGTGGAAAAGATCTCACCGTGGTAGAGCCTCTACGTGCAATGTATGCGGTCAGCCACGATGTCTCGTTACAGAAGCGTCTAACACTCACAGGGGACCGCCAATGGTCGGCCATCGAGATTCAGCGTGAGTTTTGGGAGATGTGCGCCCTGTATTGCGAAGCTGAGTATGGCGCAGACATTGATGCCCAAACGCGTGATCTGCTGCAGCAATGGGGAAGCGTTCTTGATCGTCTCGACGAGGACCCGCTCGGGTGCACAGACATCCTTGATTGGGTGGCAAAATATCGTCTGATGCAGGCGTATAGAACAAGGGATCAACTAGATTGGTCTGCACCTCAGCTGCAGGCGATTGACCTCCAATATGCAGATATTCGGCCTGAACGCGGACTAGCGCTACGTCTTGAACAGCGCGGTCAATTACTACGAATGTTCAGCGACGAGGAAGTTGAGCACGCACGACTTTTCGCCCCGCGTGATACCCGGGCATATTTCCGAGGCGAATGTCTACGGAGGTTTCCAAACGAAATTGCCGCGGCCTCGTGGGATTCCATAGTTTTTGATCTGCCTGGGCATGAAACCTTAGTGCGGGTTCCCACAATGGAGCCAACACGAGGTACCTTCGATCATGTGGGCGCACTATTCGATCAGGCAGAAAGTGCCGAAGAACTCATCAACTTGCTCAGCGCCTAGATCCAACGGAAGGTACTCTAGGGACATGCCCCAACGCGAGAACGCAGAACGTAAAGTCAATCGTCCCGAGCAGGAGGACGCCGCAAGTGACGTCCAGGTGCAATCCACAAGCACTGAACACAAGACTGCGCTCGACGCGGATGTCGATTCACTGCTTGATGAGATCGATGAGGTTCTTGAGATCAACGCGGAAGAATTTGTGAAGTCCTTCGTCCAAAAGGGTGGACAGTGACAAATTCTGGAGGCATGTTGCCTCCCGCATTCATGCGCAATGGTTCACCCTCCTTTGCTGATTTCCTCGCGGATCTTGCACCTGATGTGCTGACTGCTCGATTGCTTCAGTCAAACATTGACACGACGCATCTGGCTCCACACGGCACCACAATCGTTTCGCTGCGTGGCAACTTTGGAGCGGTGATGGCTGGAGATAGGCGCGCAACCATGGGCAACGTTATTTCTCAACGCGACATTGAAAAAGTCTTTCTAGCCGATGAACACTCCATGATTGGCATTGCAGGTACTGCGGGTCTGGCCATTGAACTGGTCCGACTTTTCCAGGTCGAACTCGAGCACTACGAGAAGATCGAAGGACTGCAGCTCAGCCTCGACGGCAAAGCCAATCGACTATCTGCTCTCTTGCGCGGAAACCTCGGCATGGCCATGCAAGGATTAGCGGTGGTACCAATGTTTGCCGGCTACGACCTTGATCGCGAGCGTGGTCGAATTTTCTCTTATGATGTGACAGGTGGTCGCTACGAAGAACATGACTACCACGCCGTTGGTTCTGGTTCTTTTTTCGCCAAGAGTTCGATCAAGAAGATGTATCGCGAGAATATTTCTGCTGAGCAAGCCACCGCGATTGCACTTGAGGCCCTCTATGACGCCGCAGACGATGACAGCGCCACAGGCGGTCCCGATTTGGCTCGAGGGATTTATCCGGTAGTCGCCATCAGCGATTCATCGGGTGTGCGGCTTCTTGATGAAGAGGCATTAAGTCCGATGGTTCAAGCCATCGTTGCCGGTCGACAGCGTCGACCTGATGGCCCACTCGTAGTTTTGGAAGGTCAGTCATGAGCACTCCTTACTACGTGGCGCCAGAGCAGCTAATAAAAGATAAAGCGGACTACGCGCGTAAGGGCATCGCTCGCGGTCGAAGCGTGATCGTGTTGGAATACGTAGACGGAGTGGTGTTTGTTGCCGAAAACCCATCGCGTGCCCTTCACAAAATCAGTGAGATATACGATCGCATTGGCTTCGCTGCAGTTGGGAAATACAATGAATTCGAAAATCTGCGAGTCGCTGGAGTTCGGTTAGCGGACATGCGTGGGTACGCCTACGATCGTCGCGATGTGAACGGGCGTAGCCTTGCAAATGCCTATGCTCAAACTCTCGGCACAATTTTTACAGACCAAGCAAAGCCATATGAAGTCGAAATCGTGGTTGCTGAGGTAGGCGCGAACGCTAATGAAGACCAGCTTTACCGACTTTCATTTGACGGATCCGTAGCAGATGAACAGAGTTACGTTGCGATGGGCGGCCAAGCAGAAGCTATCAGCAATGCGCTTGCTGAGCAGTGGACTCAGGGGATGGACTTGGCGACGTCGCTGAATCTCGCGGTGCGACTACTCGAGGAGTTTGGTGGCGAAGCACAGCGCACGCTGACCCCAGCAGAACTCGAGGTGGCAATTTTGGATCGAAATAGACCACGCCGAACCTTCGTTCGAATCAATGGGCCGAGACTGGAAGAGCTTCTGTCTTAGTGTGAACCCCATGCATCGACGCATATTTGGGCTCGAGACTGAGTATGGAGTCTCATGCAGTTTTCAGGGTCAACGACGTCTGAGTCCAGACGAGGTTGCACGTTATCTATTTCGTCGCGTGGTTTCGTGGGGTCGAAGTAGCAACGTGTTTCTTCTCAATGGTTCTAGGTTGTACCTAGATGTCGGCAGCCATCCTGAATACGCCACACCAGAGTGTGACAGCGTGACACAGTTGTTGACCCATGATCGCGCTGGCGATCGCATTCTTGAAGGCCTAGTCGATGACGGAGAACTTCGCCTTAAAGCCGAGGGTATTCAAGGCGAGATTTACCTTTTCAAGAACAACACCGACACGGGGGGAAACTCTTACGGTTGTCACGAAAATTACTTAGTAGAACGCCATGGTGATTTTGCTCGTCTCACTGATCGGCTCATCCCCATGCTTATTACCCGGCAACTACTAACTGGCGCCGGCAAAGTGCTGCAGACCCCTAAGGGAACAATCTTCGCTGTGAGCCAACGAGCTGATCACATTTGGGAAGGTACTTCAAGTGCGACTACTCGTTCACGGCCAATCATCAACACACGCGATGAACCACACGCTGATGCGGAGCTCTATCGTCGACTTCATGTGATTGTCGGGGACTCCAACATGAGTGAAACAACGACGATGTTGAAGCTTGGAATGGTTGACCTTGTCTTACGCATGCTTGAGGGCGGCTTTGCAATGAAAGATTTGACACTGGAAAATCCAGTGCGTTCGATACGGGCAATAAGCCACGACTCAACGGGCAAAACAAAAGTTAAGCTCGTGAACGGACAAGAACTCACCGCGATCCAAATACAAACAGAATATTTTGAACGAGTAAGTCAATTCGCAGATGAACGTGGTTTAGGTGATGATCCCGTTCATCGTCGGGTTCTTGATCTTTGGGAGAAAGTACTACTCGCCTTAGAAACCGAAAATCTGGGTTTGATCGACCAAGACATCGATTGGGTGATCAAGAAAAAGTTATTCGAGCGGTATATGGCCAAGCATGATCTTGAACTATCCTCCGCGAGAATTGCACAGATGGACCTCGCTTACCACGATGTCTCCCGCAGCCGGGGACTGTTCTACCTGCTAGAACGACGTGGGATGGCAAATCGAGTGACTCGCGAACTTGATGTTTTTGAGGCTAAATCAGTTCCTCCTCAAACAACGAGAGCTAAGTTGCGCGGAGACTTCATCAAGAGTGCCACGGAACACCATCGAGATTTCACGGTTGACTGGGTCAACCTCAAACTCAATGATCAGACTCCGCGCACCGTTGTCTGCAAGGACCCCTTTTCATCAGTGGATGAACGTGTGGAACAGCTGATTTCGCGAATGTAGATGCACCGATCTGGGCCTAGATCGATTTAGACTGTTGCCATGCGACGCCCCGTTATCTTGTTCATGCCCATTCTGATTCTTCTGGCTGCGTGCTCGAGCACTCCCTCCGCAGACTCAGGTACTGCTACTGAGCCATCTGCAAGTGCGAGTGTCGGCTCACAATTCGTGACCTCGCGCTGTGCGATTCAAGGTGGAGATCCCACTGCGGAAAGCGCAGCACCCATTCAGGGCACCACGATGTCTGGTGTGACTGTCGCACAAGCGAAGGCCCCCGTGATCACGATCGCGCCAGCACTACCTGCGGCCACTGAGGTCCAAACCAAGACGTTGATCACGGGCAAAGGCAAGGTACTCAAAGCGTCAGACACGCTCACGTTCAATTACTGTGGTGTTGGGCTGGTGAGTCAGGCCCAATTCGATTCTTCTTGGGCCAATGGCGCTCCGCTTACCTATGACCTCGCAGGTCTGATCCCGGGCTGGAGCGTGGGCATGCCGGGTATGAAAATCGGCGAGCAGCGGCTCCTGATCATTCCTGGGGCACAGGGCTACGGTCCTACTCCGCCAGCAGGTTCTGGAATCCTTCCTGATGAATCACTCGTGTTCGTGGTCGAACTTGTCTCGATCGGCAAATAAGATTCTCGTATGACGCAAAAGCCAGAAGTAGACTTTATTGACGGGCCCGCACCTGTCACGTTAATCATCACCGACGTGATTGTTGGCGAAGGCGCCGAAGCGGTTGCAGGGGGCCGGGTCGAAGTTCACTACTTGGGTGTGGACTTCGAAAATGGCGAAGAATTCGACTCTTCCTGGGATCGAGGCGAATCCATCACCTTTCCGCTGAACGGACTGATCGCCGGCTGGCAAGAAGGTATTCCTGGGATGAAAGTTGGTGGGCGCCGCCAGCTTGTGATTCCTCCAGCATTGGCTTATGGCGAGTCCGGCGGGCATCGCCTTGCTGGGCGAACTCTGGTGTTCATTATTGATCTCCTCAACGTCGGCTAAATACCTTGGCAAGAGTGGATCGCACCGAACGCTTACTCAATGTCGTTTTTTGCCTCTTGGGTGCGTCTCGCGCGATCCCTCGTTCGGAAATTCGACGGCTCGTTGCAGGTTATGACGTTGATGCAAGTGACGCGGCCTTTGAGCGGATGTTCGAGCGCGATAAAGACGAGTTACGGGGCATGGGCATTCCAGTTGAAACCGTGCTTGATGTCAATGGTGAAGTCGAGGGCTACCTCATTGCTCGCCAGACCACACCCGAAGATCTGAATTTCTCCGCAGATGAGTTGGCCCTGCTAGCACTGGCAGCCGCCACCTGGCAGGAAGCGATTCTGGAAGCGTCCGCCACGACAGCGATACGAAAGATTGAGTCGATCAGTGGCGATGCCCCAGCCGTTCAAGGCCTTGAATCGGTCAGGGTCACTGCCACTGATGCCGCCTTATTGCCTCTCATGGCTGCGCTGCGCGAGCAACATGTGATTCATTTTGAGTATCAAGGCCGATCAGATCCGCAAGCCCAACGTCGCATTGTTGACCCTTGGGGCCTGGTTGCCCACCTTGGGCATTGGTACCTCGTAGGCCACGATCACGATCGCGGTGAACGGCGTATTTTTCGAGTTTCACGCATCACTGGCTCTGTGACTGTGACGGCTAAAAACATTGAAGTACTTCGCCCGTCTGACATCGATCTCACTGAGATCGTTCGCGGTGAAGACGCAGCACGTCCGGTTAGTGCAACCGTTTGGATCCAAGGCGGGCATGGTGCAGCGCTGCGTCAGGCCAACGCTGCAAATCTGGGTCCCTTCGACAGTGCAGAGATCTCGATTTCAGCGGTGTCGACCGACGTGCTCGTTTCGCAAATCTGTGCGGCGGGCAGCGGTGTCAAGGTGATAGAACCAAGCGAAATACGTCAGCTAGTTCATGATTCCTTGCAGGCAATTGTCCACGATCACCAGGACGCAACGTGACCACATCGAGTTCGCGCTTGTCTCGGCTTATGACAATGGTGCCGTGGCTCATCAATCATGATGGTGTCAGTATTGGCGTTGCAGCAGACCACTTTGGAATATCTGCTGAACAATGTGAGAAAGATTTATGGCTCCTAGTGGTCTGCGGACTACCTGGGCACATGCCAGATCAACTCGTGGATATTCAATTCTGGGATGATGGCCGCATTCATGTCGTGGACCCACAAACATTAGACCGCCCTCTGCGTCTCTCGGGGGATGAGGTCATGGCGCTTATCGTGGCACTGAGGCTCTTGATACAAGTGCCTGGCTCACATGATCGAGCGACGCTGGTCACCTTGATAGAACGTCTAGAAGGCAGTCTCGAAACGAACATGGCATCCACCATGGTGATCGACAGTGGGGTTTCAGACGCCACCACACAAATAATCGAGGCAGCTTTGCGTGAGAACCGAAAGCTGTCAATCATTTATGCAGCCGGAACCGACGACCTCGTTACCGATCGAATCGTGTTGCCACACAGTGTTGTCACCTCCGGAGGACATACCTATCTGGAAGGATTCTGTGAACGAGCACAGGCTGTCCGCACCTTCCGGGTGGATCGCATCATCACAGCACTCCTCGGTGAACCCATGCCGACCCTTACGGGTATGAAGACACCGATGCCACAAGAGACCCGCGCCAGAGTGACGCTGGCAAGTAGTGCCCGGTGGGCTTTAGACACCTACCCCTTCACCAACATCGAGTATGTGGCTGATGGGACCATCCAAGCTGAATTGACCTTTCGCGATCCGCAATGGCTAGTCCAGGTTGTGCTGTCTATGAGGGGCTCTTTAACGGTGCAATCACCCAGGGAAGCTCGCAAATGGGTGGCGGATGCAGCCGTTACCGCGTACAAGTCGTATTCTTAACTCACTCTCAAGCGAAGGAACAGGGAATGTTCAAGAATTTCGGTGGTACCGAGGTACTGATCATTGTGCTCATCATTGCGTTGCTCTTTGGGGCAAAGCGTCTACCCGATGCAGCACGAGGTCTTGGACGTTCGCTGCGTATCTTCAAGGCTGAGACAAAAGGGCTCATCGAAGGTGACTCCGCGAGCGTTGCAGAATCGGCGAAGAATGACGCCGAGCCTGCCAAGAAGACCACGGACGAGTAGCCGACCCAGTGCCGGATAAAAACCGTACAGCGGCAATGCCGCTTACGGATCATCTTCGCGAGTTGCGTTCGCGGTTGGTGAAGTCAGCAATCGCGGTCGTCATTGGCATGGTGATCGGCTGGATCTTCTACACCCCAATTTTCGAATGGATCAGCACTCCATTTAACGATGTCGTGAATCAAGCGCGTGGAGAAGGCCGAACAATCACCTTGGCGCTCACGGGTGTAGCAGACCCATTTGTATTGCAGTTGCAAGTCGCAGCCGTTGCAGGACTCGTCCTGAGTTCTCCAGTCTGGCTCTATCAGCTTTGGCGTTTCATTACCCCTGGCCTACATACACACGAAAGACGATGGGCGCTGGGCTTTGTTCTTGTTGCAACTCCGCTGTTCGGCGCAGGTATTTACATGGCCTACACCGTCCTTCCCGTCGGACTCAATCTCCTGTTTGGCTTCACGCCAGATGGTGTTGCAAACATCGTCGGGGTTGATCGTTATCTTTCTTTTTTCCTACGAATGATCATGGTGTTCGCCATAGGTTTCATCGCTCCATTAGTACTCATCGGCATGAATATGGCTGGAGTGCTCACAGGCAAAAGACTGTTGTCTTGGTGGCGTTGGATCATCATGATTATTTTTGTTTTCGCGGCCATCGCAACACCCACGGGTGACCCAATTAATATGGCGTTACTCGCAGGCCCCATTTTTCTTCTCGTATCGTTAGCAATCGTTTTCTCCTTACTCAACGATAAGCGTCGGGCTAAGAAGCGCAAGGGGGATATTGACTTCTCCACGCTCGGTGATGATGAACTTTCACCATTGTCATTGAATGATGATGAATAGCCCGTCTGAAAGGTATGCCGCCTCCCGGCAGCGAGCGCAGTCTCCACATGTGCAAGCTTTTGCGAGCGGATTCGCCTTCGGATTAGATGAGTTTCAACTGCGGGCTTGTCGAAGCCTTGAAAGTGGAAAGAGCGTTCTGGTAGCGGCACCCACCGGCTCAGGCAAGACCGTGGTGGGCGAGTTTGCTGTTTTCCTCGCCCTAGAAGCAGGTCGTAAATGCTTTTTTACGACACCGATCAAGGCACTGTCGAATCAGAAATATCACGATCTCGTGGAACACTTCGGACCTGAGCGCATAGGGCTCCTTACTGGAGACACCTCCATCAACAGTGAAGCACCGGTCGTGGTCATGACAACCGAAGTCCTTCGAAACATGCTTTATGCAGAATCGAGCACCCTGCACGATCTTTCTTATGTCGTGATGGATGAGGTTCATTATCTGGCCGATCGCTTTAGAGGCGCCGTGTGGGAGGAAGTGATGATTCATCTTCCCGCCACTGTCAGCATCGCAGCATTATCGGCTACCGTCAGCAACGCGGAAGAATTTGGCGCTTGGCTGGCTACTGTGCGCGGTGAAACCGACATCATTGTGGAGGAGCACCGCCCAGTTCCGTTGTGGCAGCACGTGATGGCAGGTAGCCGCCTGTACGACCTTTTCGTCGATGACGATCAACAAATCGTTAATCCGGAACTCGAGAGTTTGGCCCGGGATGCCTCACGTAGACAGAGCCGTGACGCCAAGAGCCACCGCCGTCGCAACGCGCTCACGCCGTATCGCAGTGATGTGGTGCGAAAACTTGAAGAGAATGAGTTGCTGCCAGCTATCTATTTTCTTTTTAGTCGCAATGGTTGCAATGACGCCGTACAGCAGGTTATGCATTCTGGGCTTCGCCTAAATTCGAAGGATGAGCGCATCGAGGTGCGGGAGTATGCGCTTGAAGCCACGAGGCATTTACCGGATGAAGATCTCTTAGCTTTGGGATTCGACGACTGGATGGACGGGATTGAACGCGGTATCGCAGCACACCACGCAGGACTACTGCCGATCTTCAAAGAAGTGGTCGAATACCTATTTCAACGCGGCCTCATCAAGGTGGTCTTTGCGACTGAAACTTTGGCACTTGGCATAAACATGCCTGCGCGATCCGTGGTCCTTGAAAAATTGTCCAAATGGAATGGTGAGTCCCATGTAGATCTCACCCCGGGGGAGTACACCCAGCTCACCGGCCGGGCCGGTCGACGAGGGATCGATGTCGAGGGGCACGGTGTTGTGCTTTGGCAAGAGTCCTTGGATCCTCGAGCTGTTGCTGGATTGGCGTCAACTCGTACCTACCCTTTGCGCTCATCGTTTGCACCTTCATACAACATGGCAGTCAACTTGGTGGCGCGTCTGGGACGACACACTGCACGTGAGGTTCTAGAGACATCATTTGCTCAATTTCAAGCAGATCGGTCAGTTGTTGGTCTAGCAACCCAAATTCGCAAACTAGAAGAGGGGCTCGTTGGCTATCAGGATGCGATGGCGTGTCACCTTGGTGATTTTGTCGAGTACTCATCATTGCGCGAACAAATTTCTCGCCGAGAAAAAGACATCACACGAACCGCGGCCGCGCAGCGTCGCGAGGTAGCTACTGACACACTTCGAGCCCTTAAGCCAGGCGATGTCATTGTGATCCCCGCTGGTAAACGCGCTGGGCCCGCAGTTGTCCTCGATACCGGGTTTGGGGGAGATGAGGCAGACCCTCGCCCGCTCGTACTCACCACAGATCGTCAAGTGCGCCGTATTTCGAGTCTCGAAGTCAATGCCAACCTTGAAGTGCTCGGACGCATCCGGATCCCCAAAACATTTTCTGCTCGCAATCCTCAAGCGCGCCGAGAGCTCATCTCGGCGTTGCGCGAAGTGGCCGGAGATCACACCACCGGGCGCCGCACTAAACCGACGCAAACTGAAGATGAAGTCGTCAGTACCCTTCGGGCCAATATGCGCCAGCATCCATGCCATGGATGTAATGAGCGCGAACAGCACGCTCGGTGGGCAGAACGTTTCCATCGTGCTCAACGTGAGATTCACGATCTTGAACAACGAGTTGAAGGGCGAACAAACTCAATTGCTCGTCACTTTGATCGAGTCTGTGAAGTATTAAACGAATTGGGTTATCTGACCAGCGCAGATGATAATGCCAAGGTCACGTCAGAGGGCCAACTGCTTATGAGGCTGTATACAGAGGCCGACCTCCTCACTGCTTTGTGTCTGCAGCAGGGCACTTGGGAGTCGCTCTCCGCCCCCGAATTAGCCGCAGTCTGTTCCAGTCTCGTTTTTGAATCGAGGTCCAGCGAGGACGAGGCGCCCAAAGTTCCACACGGGGCTATCCGTGAGGCATTAGATGTCATGCACGATATGTGGTTCGACATTCACGGCATCGAGTCACGTCACCAAGTGAGTGCAACAAAGACCCTGGACGCTGGATTCATTTGGGCCATGTATCGATGGTGTCAAGGACAATCCCTGTATTCAGTCTTGTCCAGAGAAGAACTCACAGCCGGCGATTTCGTCCGTTGGTCAAGACAAGTCATAGACTTACTCGGACAAATTGCGCAAGCAGTTCCTGCTGAAAACGAATTGCGTGCGACAGCCCTTGCGGCCGCCGATCTGGTTAACCGCGGTGTCGTCGCTTCTGTGTCACAGGTGTAGTTCACATCCACTTTGGTAGAAAGCGTGCAACACCCCAAGAAGAAACCAGTTCAAGGCGACGATCAGGATCTTTTGGGGCCGTCGGTATCCGCGCATCAATTTTTACTTCAAGATCGCGAACTGCAGTTGCAACCTGCCGGGCAACGCGCAGGTCTGATTCATGTTGGGTCAACAAAGCTGCGAAGCGCGGCGTCATAGGTTTCACAGGAACACCCGATGCAGCCTTGATGATTTCGTCCAAGTCGCCAAAGGCGCCTATTAATGCAGCAGCCGTTTTCTCGCCAATTCCGGGGACGCCTGGAATTCCATCGGATGGATCGCCTCGTAAAATTGCGTAATCAACATAATGTGATGGATGAACTCCATAACGATCCACTACGCCTTGCTCGTCTAATAATGGCCACTTCGACATTCCACCGTTGACAGCCAACAACAGTTTTGTGTGTTCGGCGTCGTTCACGAGTTGCACTAAATCTCGATCTCCCGAGACCACAATGACGTCACCGCTTGTCTGGCTCGCTAATGAGGCTACGACGTCGTCAGCTTCAAAATCTTGTATGCCAATGCGCGCAATGCCACTTGCGTCAAGTAACGCAGCTAAGGCGTCCACTTGGGCCCCGAGGGTGTCTGGCTCGTCTTCCAGGAATTCACCTTCAGCCGTTGTTTCCAAAACTCGGTGCGTTTTATAGGAAGGCATGAGGTCAACCCGCCATTGAGGACGCCAATCAAAGTCCCAGCAAGCCACTAATCCGCTGGGGGAGTAGGTGTGGTGCAGGGCGTCCACCATAGAAAGGAAGCCTCGAATAGCGTGGTGCGGCCTGCCATCTGGGGCCGTCATAGACTCGGGAAGCGCATAAAAGGCACGGTAATACAGCGATGCGCTGTCCAAAAGTAATACCGGACCCAAGGACATGACCCAATCCTGCCAGAACTCCGGCTAAAAGTTGAGCGACAATGCCTTACATTAAGACGGTGAAGAGCGAATTTGGAACTGCTGACTTTCTGAGCCGAATGGACAAGGTCAAAGCAGCTGCTCGAGCTGTAGGCATCGATGCTGTTTTGGTCACTCCTGGAGCCGACCTCCGTTACTTGACGGGATACGACGCCAAAGCTCTTGAGAGGCTCACGTGCTTGGTGATTCCAACTCACGGGGATGCGTCTATCGTGGTTCCGAATTTGGAAGTCCTCGCAGCGTTGGCAAGCCCTATCGCAGATCTTGGGTTGCCAGTGATCGGCTGTGGAGAAGGTCAAGATCCTTATGCTCGAGTCGCGGATTTGTTGCCGGGAGCTCTTTCTATCGCCGTTGACGATCATATGTGGGCATCTAAAGTTCTTCGTTTGAAAGCGGCGATGCCAGATGCCGAACAGCAACTCGCTGGTGGGCTTATCGAACCTATCCGTATGCGAAAAGATGCCCGCGAAATTGCGGCACTTCGTAGGGCAGGCGCCGCAATCGATCGAGTTCATGCTCAAGTGCCAGCGCTGTTGAGAGTAGGACGAACAGAACGTGAAGTCGGCCGCGATATTGCCGAACTCATCATCAGTGAAGGACACGTCAGTGTCGATTTCGTCATCGTGGCCGCAGGAGCTAACGGGGCAAGCCCACACCATGATGTTTCAGATTACGTCATCCAATTCGGCGATGCAGTTGTTGTAGATATCGGCGGAACGATGCCTGACGGATACTGCAGCGACTGCACGCGCATGTATGCAGTGGGTGATCCCGGCCAAGAGTATCTGGACAAGTATGACATTTTATTCGACGCTCAAAAGAACTCTCGCGAGATGGCTAAGCCGGGAGTGAGCGCTGGCAGCGTTGACGCAGCTGCTCGAAGCCATCTAGATGAACATGGTTTAGGTGAATTGTTCATTCATCGCACTGGTCACGGAATCGGTATGCAGACTCACGAAGAGCCGTACATTTATGAAGGCAGCCCATTTCTCCTTGAACCAGGAATGGCTTTCAGTATTGAGCCTGGTTTTTATGATGAAGGCCGATTTGGTGCACGCATCGAAGACATTGTGGTGTGTACAGAGACTGGCATTGAGTCGATGAACAATCAGCCACACGAACTTGTCGTGGTTGACTAATACACGATATGAAAATCGAGTCGTCTCGCCAGCTGCGATGACACCACCGTGCTGAGGCACTGGCGCTGGATAATGGCGCCATTGAGCGGTGCTCTCATGTGGTCGGCATTTGCCCCATTGGCTGTGGGTTGGACAGCTTTCCCGGCCGCGTGTGCTTTGGTCGCCGTGCTCCTTGGGGCCTCATGGCATCGGGCCTTTATCTACTCGTCTCTATGCGGGTTTGTTTTCTTTACGCTGCTTTTGTATTGGTTAACGATCGTTGGTTATGACGCTTGGCTCCTACTGGCGTTAGTCTGCACGCTTCCCTTCGGTGTTATGGGTATCGGAATCGCATTATTGAGTCGTATCAAATGGTGGCCACTACTCGTACCCGGCATGTGGATTGCACAGGAATGGGTACGCGGTAGTTTTCCTTTCGGGGGGTTTCCTTGGGGCAGTCTCGCGTTTTCGCAAGGCGGTACTCTTTTTGGAAGCTCAGCCGTCGTTTTGGGAATGCTTGGTTCTGGTGGCTGGCTGGTTCTCGGTTCCTGCGCACTGGTTGCATCGATAGCCGCGTTGTACTCACTCAATTTGCGGCAAGCCGCCTCGTGGTTTGTTCTATCACTGGCGACTTTCATTCTCCCTTTACTTATTTCACCTCCCACGCAGGGTGATACGGATGGGGGAGCGGCAACTGCGCAGATCGGAGTTGTTCAAGGCGGTACGCCTGAAATTGGTCTAGGTGCCTTCGACGTACGTCGCGCTGTCCTAGATAATCACGTGCGTCAATCGATGCTGTTGGCTATTGATATCGATCACGGCAAGCAGTCTTATCCGGCATTCGTCTTGTGGCCGGAAAATTCCTCTGATCTTGATCCGTACATCGATAGTGCGGCTCAGGCAGCAATCAGTGTCGCAGCACGCGCTCTAAATGTGCCGATACTCGTAGGCGCCGTGGTCAATAATCCTGACGATCGAAGTACTGTTTTAAACCAAGGAATCCTGTGGGATCCGGTCACGGGTGCTGGTCAGCAATACAGCAAAACTCATCCTGTGCCTTTTGGCGAGTACATTCCCTTCCGATCAATACTTGCGCCACTCATCAATCGTTTCGATCGTATTGGCAGGGACTTCGCTGCAGGAACCGACACCGGTATTTTCACCATTCAAGGTATCAAGGCGGGTGACGTCATTTGCTTTGAAGTGGCCTACAACAGCGTGATCTATCCACTCATAGATGATGGTGCACGAGTGCTCATGGTGCAGACGAATAACGCCACGTATTCAGGCACAGCGCAGCCAGAACAGCAACTGGCTATTGAACAGTTGCGTGCCTTAGAGACTGGTCGCAGTGTCGTCGTTGCAGCCACCACCGGGATCTCAGCATTCATCGGTCCTGACGGTTCAGTGCAAGCGCAGATCCCAGAGGGCCAGGTAGGCGCTATGGTGCACGAAGTGGCACTGCGAGGCTCATTGAATATGAGCGCATACATAGGGCGCCCATTGGTTGCAGCGTGGTCTGTTCTGGCAATTTTTATGGCCGGCTTGGTAGCGGTGCGCGCCATGGCGGGTACGCGGGACAAGCAACGTAAGGTTACGGGGTGACATTCGCAGACTTGGGCCAGATCTTGGTCATTATTCCGACGTTTAACGAATTTGAGTCATTACCGGTGATTTTAGAGCGTGTGCGATCCAGCGTTCCAGAAGTGCACATCCTCGTCGCGGATGACAACTCTCCTGATGGCACTGGGCGTCTAGCCGATGAGTTTGCAGATCGCGACGCGAATATTCATGTGATGCATCGTCTCGGCAAAGAGGGTCTTGGTGCAGCGTATCTCGCTGGTTTCGCCTGGGCCCTGCAGCAGGGATACGACGTTGTCGTTGAGATGGACGCGGATGGCTCTCACCAACCGGAGCAACTTCCTCGGCTACTTGATGCCTTGCGCGAAGCCGATTTAGTGTTGGGCTCACGTTGGGTTGAAGGCGGTGGAACTGAGAATTGGCCTAAGAGCCGCCAGTTCTTATCCAAGGGCGGCAGTTTTTACACACGGGTGCTCCTTGGTATCCCACTACGCGATGTGACTGGTGGGTATCGCGCCTTTCGCGCGGACGCACTTCGTAAATTGGATTTACACGAAGTTGCATCGCAGGGCTATTGCTTTCAGGTAGACCTAGCTTGGCGCGCCTCTCAACGTCACCTCAAGGTTGTTGAAGTTCCCATCACCTTTGTTGAGCGAACTGCAGGGTCAAGCAAGATGAGTCAAAAGATCGTCGTAGAAGCACTCTGGCGAGTGACTGTCTGGGGATTAGATGACCGGGTCACGCGAGTCCGCCGCAAAGCTTCACGCCGTCGCGCTGAAGCACAACGTGAAGGGCAATAGTCGTGCGCAAAAGATTACTATTTTTTGGCTACCCGCTTCTGGAGATTTCGACGGCATGGTTGCTCATTATTTTGCTCGGTTTTGGATGGACGCTGTTTATTTACGTGGCTGCAATGCCCTTTGGCTGGCTACTGTTTAAACAGGCTGGTCGCAGTGCGATTGCTTCAGCCCAACGTCAGCAGGTTCCAGCATCAAAACTGACGTTTCACATGTTGGCTGGAGTTTTGTTCATGATCCCTGGAGTCTGGACCGATGTTCTTGCGTTGCTATGTTTGATTCCACTCATTCAAAACCTGTTGGCTGCACCGTTCGCTGCCATGAGTACATACACGGGAAATATAAACGTCCGATTAAATAATTGGAACCAGGATTCACAAATAGTTGAAGGGGTCGTCATTCATGAGAACGACGACCCCTCCGGCTCAATGGGACGCGAGAACTAGGCAGTCTTGCGCTGCGGAATTTCATGTGCGTGTAGCAGAGCGAGGCGCTCACTGAGTAGCAACTCAAGGTCAGCAATTGTTCGTCTTTCTAGGAGCATGTCCCAGTGCGTACGAACATACCTCTCGTCTTTCATTTCGGTAGGTGCCATCTTTTCAAGTGTTCCTGATGCTTGTCCTTCGCGGCCACATCGGCAACCCCAGGTATGAGGTATGTCCTCTGCTTCGATGGAAAACGGAACGACAGTTGAGTGACCCGCACTACAGACGTACTGGAGTGTTTGACGTTGGGCTGGGACGACGTGGAGATCGTTTTCGAGGCTTAGCGCACCGATTCGGGATCCCCGCATTGTTAACTCATTCATCTCGTTGCTCCTTCACCTAGAAATGAACCTTCTATGGCTTTGGACGGAGAAAGGCCCTTGGTGGTTCCAATGCCATCAGCACCAGAAATGAGCTGCCGATTGGCGATATTCCTGTGAAGAAGTTCACAGTTCGGGATAGGTGTGCTGATTGACGCTCTTTGGCTCGATCGTTGACTGACTGTGTGGGCTCCAGGCCAGCCAAATAGCTGCAAGCGATCCTGTGATCCCTAAAACTAGCCACGTTGCGTTCAGCAGGGGACTAGTGGACCCCAAGTTCGCCCAAAGCAGCAACACGCCAGTGGTGAGACCGGCCAGCGCGAGGCTCAGGACTCTGGTGCGACTCATGAGACAACCGTATCGAACATATCTGACACCGAGTTGGCCCCGACCGTCGTAAAGTGTCTGCCATGGAGTGGCATCAAGAATTTTCGGCTCAGGCGGTCAATAAAGGCGAGCCCGTATTGGTTCCTGTTCCCTGGGGTGCCAGTGGTGATGGATTTGTGTTTTTCCCCAACGGTGAACGCCGGTGGGGGCTTAACGGCGCATCAGGTGTCTTCATTCGACATGTCGATACCGAGGGATATGAGACCTTTTTTCTGGCCCAGCGAGGCGATAACGTCGAAGGCGGTCGCAGCCAGTGGGCTCTGCCTGGTGGAGCTCTGGAAACAGGGGAGACCCCTGTCCAAGGTGCGCTCAGGGAATTTCGTGAAGAAATCGAGATTGACATAGACGTCGAAGTTTTGGGTCATCATGCCGAACATGTTCACGAGACTTGGGCGTACACCACGGTTGTCGTACAGGTTGGGGATCGCTTTGCCGTTCCTGAGGACTTGCAATGGGAAAATAAGGCTGCGGGCTGGTTTACTCGTCAAGAAATCTTGGAGCTAGAAACCTACGACGCTTTCAGCGAAGCGCTGGTTCACCTGTTTGCAATCATCGACACACAACCGTAGTAGGACCAATACTGCGCCCGCTCCATTTACTTTTTAATAAATTGCAGGGCTTGCATGATCACACCGCTGGGTTCTAACCAAAAGCCAGCCACCATGGTTACCGGTCCAAGCTCGTAGCGTCCCAGCTTGCTGTATTCCTTCGCACCCGCGGCCAAAGCGCGATTAAGGGTGCCTTCCACGTCATCCACCGTAAAAGCAAGACGACCTGCGCCTAACTGATAGGCATTGGTTTCCATCATTGGAGCGGATGACTCTTCGAATTCGATGACAAAAGTATCGGAGCCGCTGCGTACTTCGGTAAAACCCTGAAAATCGCTCCCAGCCGGTGCATCCGTTACATCGAGTCCGATAGTGGCTGGCCAGAATTCACGAGATTCTTTGTAGTTTGGAACGAGCATCCGCACACCCTTGATATAGCTGCGATCGCCACTTGATACCTGGACATTTGTTCCGTCAGGATCAACGACAGTGATGTCGTTGCCTTCATGCTTTGCCGACTGAATATAGATGCGATCGACGCCGAGTTTAATTGGGTCCATTGGGAATGGCATCTGCGCCGGATTGGCGATGGAGCGACAAATCGTTTCGATGGCAACCCCTCGTTCACCATTGTTGAAGATGATCGTTTCGCTCCCATATGCCTGACCAATGACATCGTCTTGAGTGATCTCGGACTGCACCCGGCGCACGAGGTTCAGCCCTAAGGAATCCACATACAGGGCTCCATAGGCATCAGCGTCAGAACCATTGACCGCAATGTGTGAAATCGTGTGAACTGTCATATTTCCTCCGGAGGCAGGCGAGCAGTCTGGCACCAATCGATGGGATTGTGGTGATATTCCGGCGCTAAGTTATATCCGATAATGCACATTATGACATTTACAAAATCAAAAAGGGTGCTCCGCATTACCGCCTGGCCCAGGAATTGTGCAGATTTGCTCCTGAGACGGTAGATCTCTCGTTATCGTGTTCATCACCTCGTTCTCTCAGCATCGGAGCAACACCGTGACCTTCACCATTGGCAAGCTTTTTCACATCATTCATATCTCAGACGATTTAGCTGAACTTGATGCTTGGTACGACGACATCTTTCAGCCCACACGCGGAATTATGGACAATGGATTTTCCGAGGTCGAGAAGCGTGACGCCTCGCTCGTGGTTATCGGCGATGCGATTATTGAGCCAATGGCAGCCAGCAAGATGGCGGGCGCTGAAGAACTCCCTGTCGGCCGATTTTATGCACGTTTTGGGCGCCATTGGCACTCCTTGGCTTGGTACCTCGACGATGTTGGCGCTGCCTGGCAGCAGATGACCGACCTCGGGGTACGCGTAGTTACCGATGGCGGCGTGGCTTTGCCTGAACGTCCCACATCTGGATCTTTGTTCACACATCCCCGTGATACGCACACACAACTCGAGTTCTACCCACATGTCATGCCCATTGATCCCCGCTACTCCCCTGACTTTGATGAACTAGCCTGGGAAAAACAGCCATTGGGACTCGTTCGTCTTGCGTACGCCACCGTGGTTGTCGATGACATTGACAAGGCCGTCAATCTTTTCGTGAACACCTTGCGAGGCACGAAATTGCACGAGTCCGTTTCTGACCTGACCGGAACGCGCAACGTATACGTTCTCGTGGGTGAAAATACGATCGTTGAAATCGCAAAACCTCTTGAAGTCGATTCGATTGCCGGCCAAGACTTGGCGCTCAACGGCGATATGTGTCATGCGGTTGCGTGGCAAGTACTTGATCTTGATCGTGCTGAAAAGTTTTTGGCTTCAAAAAACATCAAAATCGTTTCACGGGATGAAGACACACTGCTGGCCGACCCTGCAGATACTTTTGGGGCCCCAATGCGGTTCACTAGGGTTCAAATTCCGGGTGACCCGCGCGGTAAATAGTAAGAATCCCAATGCAGGCATTTAAGTTGAGCGAGCGAAACGCACATGTCTTCAGGAACTGAAACTCTGGCCATTTTGGCCAATATTCAAAAAGTTGACGGCGAATATGAAGTCGCGACAACTCCGACGGCGCATGGCGGCATCTTTGGTGCCTATCAACTCTTTCAACTAGTGCTTGTTGCTGAATTGGCAATCCCTGGAAAACGAGTGATCTCGGTGCAGACTGTCTTTGCCAATGGCGGCACTAGCGGTCAACCAGCCCGCATCACAGTAGATGTTTTACAAAATGGCCGATCATTTGCCTTCATCACTTTGACATTTTTTCAGGACGACGTTGTTATATCGCGCAGTGATATTATGTTGACTGTCGATGAAGAAGACTTCCTGCACCATCGCAATGCCGGAGCTCCCCCAATTGATTTGCCTTCATGGGAACCCACACATGCAGGTATGTGGCCGGGGCAGGCGCGTCATTGGCAAGGATCTGGAGCCGAGGTTGCAGGCCTGCATTACTGGCTTGATGATCAGCCCACTCCGACTATGACCCGGGCCCTGCTTGCCTTAGTCACAGAACCAGCAGTGATGGCCTCGATGAGAGAGTTCAACGTGATGCCCGAGGCATCGGCTGGGAGAATGCCGGGAAACGTCTTAGTTCAGACCATCACTTTGCTGGAGCCAGCGGACCTCATCACTGGAATCGTGTTGCGATCCACCACTAGGTACGCCGGTCAGGGCCGCATTCATGGTGACGGAAATATCGTTGACGTTACTGGCCAACTGCTAGCGACGTACTCAACTACCGGGGTGCTGCGTCACCCACGCTAAACCGCTAGTTCCTCCGGGCTCGGACAACTGCAGACAAGATTGCGATCTCCAAAGGCGCCATCAATACGTCTTACTGGCGGCCAGTATTTCGATGGTGAGACTTTTCCTGTTGGGTAAGCACCAAGCCTGGCTGGGTAGGGCTTATTCCATTCACCGATGAGGCAATCTGCAGTGTGCGGTGCATTGCGTAATGGGCTTTCATCTATTGGCCACTCACCTGCCACCACTTGATCGATTTCGCGTTTGATAGCAATCATTGCGTCAATAAACCGGTCGATTTCAGCGAGATCTTCTGATTCGGTTGGCTCAATCATCAACGTACCTGCAACAGGGAATGACATCGTTGGAGCGTGGAATCCATAATCCATTAAGCGTTTAGCTATGTCATCAACGCTCACTCCCGTTGCGGCAGTGATGGGGCGCACATCCAAGATGCACTCGTGGGCGACTAAACCTGCGTTCCCCGTGTAAAGAACAGGAAAATGATCATTGAGCCGAGTCGCAATGTAATTAGCCGACAAGATCGCAACCTGAGTGGCGCGCTTGAGACCCTCGGCTCCCATGAGCCTGATGTAGGCATACGGGATAGGGAGAATGCCGGCGCTTCCCCAAGGCGCGCCACTGACTGGACCTACTCCCCCATCTTTGTGGCCCCGACCTAGCGGACCGGCTTCCGGGCGTAAGGGGTGCGATGGCAAATACGGTGCAAGATGCGCGCGGACAGCCACTGGTCCTACCCCTGGGCCACCACCACCATGCGGGATGCAAAATGTTTTGTGCAGATTCAAATGAGAAACATCAGCGCCGAATTTGCCTGGTTTCGCCAGCCCAACAAGGGCGTTCAGATTGGCTCCGTCGACGTATACCTGACCTCCGGCATCATGGACCATTGCGCAGATGTCAGTGACCGATGCTTCGAAAACTCCGTGAGTCGACGGATACGTGATCATTAAGGCTGACAGGTGAGTTGCATGCTTTGCGATGTTCTCTTGTAGATCAACAACATCGACGTTGCCTTGCTCGTCACATTTGACCACGATGACTTTCATTCCCGCCATCACCGCACTTGCCGCGTTGGTGCCATGGGCGCTGCTGGGAATTAAGCAGACATCGCGATGCGCGTCACCCCGCGCGAGATGGTAGCCGCGAATAGCTAAAAGACCCGCGAACTCACCTTGTGACCCAGCATTGGGCTGAACGCTGACTGCGTCATAACCGGTTACCTCTGCGAGGAATCCTTCAAGGTTTTGTATAAGTTCGATCGAACCACGAGCGTTATGCATATCAGCAAAAGGATGCATGCCTGCAAACTCGCGCCACGTAACGCTTTCCATCTCTGTTGCGGCATTGAGTTTCATAGTGCACGAACCGAGCGGAATCATCGCACGATCAAGCGCAATGTCTAGATCGGCCAACTTTCGAAGGTAACGCATCATCGAAGTTTCATTGTGATGAGTTGTAAAGACAGGGTGGGAAAGAAACGGCGACGTCCGTGTTGAAAACACACCAATAGAAGCTGAGATGTCTGTGAAGGCCAGCGATGACGTTGCATCAGTAGCGCGCCAAAGTGCTTCGATGTGTTCATCCTTGGTGACCTCATCAGTTGACGCCGAGACTGTGTCTTGATCAACGATGCGAATTGCAATCCCAGCCTTCGCTGCGGCGTCTGCAATGTGTTGAGCTTGACCAGTTACTGACCATTGCACTGTGTCAAAGATCGGTAAATCTCCCGTTTTTGCGCCGAGTTGCACTAGTCCCGCGCGCAAGGTCAAGGCAGCCCGATTGACACGTTGCGCGATCGCGGTGAGCCCGCTTGGCCCGTGATAACTGGCATACATCGCAGAAATAATTGCGAGTAATACCTGCGCGGTGCAGATATTGCTTGTTGCCTTGTCGCGGCGGATATGTTGTTCTCGGGTCTGTAGAGCCAAGCGGTACGCGGCGTTGCCATCGGCATCAATGCTGACGCCTACGAGACGACCAGGCAGCGAACGTTCCAGGCCTGCACGCACAGACATATATCCCGCATGCGGGCCGCCAAAGCCCATCGGCACACCAAAGCGTTGGGCACTTCCAACAACCACATCAGCGCCCAGCTCTCCTGGTGGTGCCAGCAACGTCAGCGCTAACAAATCAGCGGCCACCACTGCGATCGCGCCGTGAGTATGCGCTTCCTCGATGATTTTCTTGATGTCTTTCACGACTCCCGAGGAACTCGGATAACTCACAAGCACACCAGACCAAGGGCCGGCAGGAAATGCCCTCTCGAGATCTGCGAGAACGAGTTCAACCCCTATTGGTTCTGCGCGGGTCTTCAATACAGCAAGAGTTTGAGGGTGAGTGTCCGTGTCAACGAGAAATCTCGAGACGCCCTTGGGTCCCTGGCGCACAGCCAGAGTCATAGCTTCGGCCACAGCCGTCGGCTCATCCAACAGCGACGATCCCGCTACAGGTAGCGCTGTGAGGTCTTCAATCATTGTTTGAAAATTCAGCAAGGCTTCCAGTCGACCCTGACTGATTTCTGGTTGGTAGGGCGTGTATGCCGTGTACCAAGATGGGTTTTCTAAAACATTGCGTCGAATAACTGCGGGCGTATGTGTGTCGTAGTATCCCAAACCGATCATGCTCGTTTGCATAATGTTTTTAGAGGCTAAAGCACGTAACTCTTCAAGGACCGCGGCCTCGCCTAGTGCTTCTGGCAAATTCAGGGTTTGCGTCCACGCGATGACCTCAGGCACCACGGTAGAAGTCAGCGCATCAAGGCTCCCGTATCCGACTGCACGAAGCATGTAGTCGATGGCATTGTCGTCTGGACCAATATGGCGATCGACGAATGTGAATTCATGCACGGACATACTTCTCCTAGGGTCGAAGACACATGTGTGTCATCTCCCCCTCTGTCTCCCGCGATAATCGCGACCTGAGAGCTTCCCGATGCACAGCATCAGTTTCACCGTCGGTGGGGCCGAAGCCCACCTTCCAGAGGTGCCTTCCCCATGCGGTCCTTTTGCCTGAGAGGTTGTCGGGGAGATTTGCTCCTTCGGCGCCTAGCATCACTGGCCGTGACGTCAAGACTCTCCCGCGTGGGGTCAATCAGCTTGCACATTCTAACCGAACAAGGTTTAGCCCGCTACGCGACGCGCACGCCGGGCTGCAAGTTCATCAGCCGCATCATTGGCGATCACAGACTCTCCGTCTGGTCGCTCCCCCGGCAAGTTCGCCAAAGTTCCTTCGACTTCTCGCCAGACGCTATCGATGGCGATACCGAAGACTCCTTGCCCACCGCGCACGATGTCAATGACTTCATCAGCGCTTCGGCATTCATAGATCGTCGCACCATCGCTCATGAGCGTCATTCGGGCGACATCCTCACTTGAACGAACGGCCAAGTGATCTACAGCGGCTCGAATATTTGGCAGTGAGACCCCTGTATCGATGAGCCGCTTAACGATGCGCAAAACCAAAATGTCACGGAAGCTGTATAAACGTTGCGTGCCAGAACCATGAGCACCTCGTACGCTTGGCACTACGAGTTCAGTGCGGGCCCAGTAATCCAACTGGCGGTATGTGATCCCAGCTGCGGCGCAAGCAACTGGCCCGCGGTATCCCAGATCAGCCGGTAACGGACGCAGATCGGCATCGTCGAACAGTGCACCCTGTTGGTCAACCTGTGGTTGATCTACGTTCACGATTTGCCTCCTGTGCACATTTGAACCACTGGGGGAAGTGGGCAAGGACGACGTTACGAACTATCGGCTACCTGGGTCAACGCAACACACGGTATTTTGCATACCAAAGTCTTGACCTCTAGATGAGGGTTCTTTATTGAAAATCTTCAGGTGAAATCTCGTCCAAAAACGCCCGAAACTGCTGAACCTCATCTTCAGCCTCGGCCTCTTCCGCCATTTCCACGCCTGCCTCCTCAAGGACGTCCGGGGCAGCCGTAATCGGTACCTCGGATCGCAACGCCAGAGCTAGGGCATCAGATGGACGGGCGCTCACTTCAACCCCATTAGAGAAGATGAGAGACGCGTAAAAGACTCCATCAATCAGATCCGAAATCCGCACTTCAACCAGATCAACTTCGAAAGCGGTCAGGAGATTCTTGATGAGATCGTGCGTCATGGGTCGGGGCGGGACGACCCCCTGAGTCACGTAGGCGATGGCTGTCGCCTCAACTGCACCAATCCAAATCGGAAGAACTCGCGAGCCGCCTACTTCCTTGAGAAGGGCGATAGGCGTGTTGGAAGGCATCTCCATCCGGACACCGATGAACTCCATTGCGTGCACGACACAATCCTAAGCCCTAGACCTTGCCGCCGCGCACGAGTTCAGCGCGGAGCAAAGTTGCGTGGAGTTGTACAAATAATGACGCCAACTCCCGGATGGTTTCTTGACCCCTAGCCGCGGCCTCCCGATCGCGTGGCTTGGAGTATGGCGTTGCGATTTGCTCAACTAGGCCACTGTCGCGGTCTGCCGTGACTCTAAAAGATCGAAGGTGTCTGGGTTCCACGCCAAACGCCGAGAGTCGAGCAACGACGGTTGCAACCGCAAGCGCGTCTTCGTCGTAGTGCCCGCCTGCAGTGACGGCAACTAAGCCAAATGATTCGAGCTGGGCAATAGTTGCCTCAGGCAATTCAACATGTTCTGCCAGTTCAGTGCGAGTCAAGCGAACTCGACCAGCTCCTCCTCGAAAATCGTCGGGTCGAAGCCCGGAACCAGCAACAACTACAGGAGCCTCAGAAGTCTCAGAATCTAGATGCTCGCGAATCACTTTGAGCGGTAGGTACTGATCGCGTTGCAGCGTCAGCACTGCGCGCAACTGGGAGATGTCCCTCTCAGTGAAACGTCGATATCCGGAAGCTGTTCGCTCCGGGGTAACTAAACCTTCAGTCTCAAGGAATCGGATTTTACTGATCGTTACATCCGGAAATTCACGTTTGAGGAGCGAAAGGACTTCCCCGATGCTTATGGTTCCGGTAATGATTCGGGGCGCCTCGCTCATGGTTGCGTTCCAACGAGAAACACGAACCGGAATCGGCCAATCTGAAGTTCATCACCGCCAGCGAGGTGGTGGTCAGCTACCCGCTTTCGATTGACGTAGGTGCCATTCAAACTTCCAACATCGCGAATACTCCACCCCTGCGCACCGCGGCGAATCTCTGCATGTCGTCGGCTAACAGTCACATCGTCAAAAAATAAATCTGACTCTGGCGTCCGACCGATAGTTACAATGTCTTTGTGTGAATCAAGGGGAAATTCGGTACCTTCGCCAGGACCGCGGTGCACCACGAGCATTGCCGAACCAGCCTGAATACCCGGTTGCTTGTCAGCACCTACTGCCGCTAACGAGCCGCTTGTGCCTGATCCGGTGAGTGGAATCACTGATGTGATAGCCCCAGTGAATTCAAGATTCTGCTGAAGGTCCACGCCACAGTATGGGCAAAAGTGCGCGTCGCGAGGCACCGACTTTAAGCAAGTAGGACACTGAAGCATGATCCGAATCTACCTTGTAGGGCCAAATGCGACCACTAGGCGCGCGTTTGCTCTTCGTATTGGTCCGCACTGAGCAGTTCGTCCGGCTGGGCTGGATTGGTCAATCTCACCTTAAAAAGCCAACCACCTAGGTACGGGGCCTCATTGATGGTTTGCGGGCTGGTATCGAGAAGCTCATTCACCGCAGTGACCGTTCCCGTCAGGGGCGCGTAGATATCACTGACGCTCTTTGTGGATTCGACTTCACCGCACGCATCGCCAGCAGACACACTGTCGCCGACCTTGGGCAAACTGACATAAACGATGTCACCAAGTGCTTCTTGTGCATAGGCGGTGATGCCTACCTCAGCCTCGTCGCCAGAAAAGCGAACCCACTCGTGCTCAGCGGTATAACGAAGTTCTTGCGGATTCATGAAGGCCCTTTCATCTGGTGTGCGTGTGCAACAAGAGCACGCACGCTAACTCTATGTCATCGATGCTCTAGGCCAAAGGGGACGATAGCGCCCTAGCGGATCTGATGTAATCGATGCCTGCCCACCAGTACAAACCCGTCCCCCAGAGTGAAAATGCCCAACCAGCTGCGCCTGCAAATGAACCAAACCAGTTGTCGTACGAACTCAACAACAATGTTGGAAAACCCCATAACAAACAAAAGGTTGCCGCCTTGCCAACCATGGTCACCGGAAGGGTCAACATTCCATGCTTGCGTAACAGCGGGATGAGCCCAAGCAGCATCACGTCTCGAGCAACCAGAATGACAACGAGCCACCAAGGGATGATTCCCCTGATCGCAAGACCAATGATGGTGGCTGCGATGTAGAGACGATCCGCTGCTGGATCCAGAATTTCACCAATACGACTTTGTTGATTTAGAGCCCGAGCCAATGCGCCATCGAGCCAATCGGTGACTCCGGCAATGGCCAAAACGACAAAAGCCCAACCATCTGCTTGCGGCACAAGAACTAGCCACAGAAAAATCGGTACACCTACGAGCCGCGACATGCTCAGCGCATTGGGCACCGTCCAAACGCGGTTGCTAGGCATCACGCATCGCTAGAAAACGCTCGCCGTCACGAGTCACCTTGATTGGTAGTCCAAATGCGGCACTCAACCAGGGTCCAGTAATGACTTCATTGATGGCTCCTTGAGTGATAACTTTGCCATCACGCATCAATAAAGCATGCGTGAAACCAGCAGGAATCTCTTCAACATGGTGGGTGATCAGAATCTGAGTTGGTTCAGCAGGGTCTTGCGCCAACTCTGACATTCGAGAGACCAAGTCTTCGCGGCCACCTAAATCAAGACCGGCGCCCGGCTCATCGAGTAAAAGCAATTCAGGATTCGACATCAATGCGCGAGCAATACACGCCCGTTTGCGTTCGCCTTCAGAAAGTGTGCCAAACGTACGGCGGGCCAGATGGCTTAGGCCCCAGGCGTACATCAACTTTGCAGCGCGCACAACATCCGCACTTTCATACTCTTCACGCCACCGGCCAGTAACTGAATATGCACCAGTAAGAACGACGTCGCCGACTCGTTCGCCTGGTGGGAGGTCATTCATCATTGCGCTGCTTGCCCACCCGATGAGCGGCTTGAGTTCAGCCATATCCGTCTTGCCCAGTCGCTCTCCCAGCAGTTCAACCAACCCTGATGTTGGAAACATACGGCCAGAGCAAACCAGCATCAAGGTGGTTTTCCCAGCACCATTGGGTCCCAGAATTACCCAACGCTCCCCCTCGTTGACTACCCAATCAACGTGGTCCACCAGGTGCCTGCTGCCCCGTCGCACGACGATGTCAGCACATTTCAGGACTTCAGGCACGACACGACCCTAGCCGGACTCACCGATAGATCCGGGTAACAGCTAGCGTTGGTATGTCATGGATACGCAGACGCTATTAATCACCCTCTCCGGACAAGATCGACCGGGCGTGACTAAAAGCCTTTTTACCCAGCTGCATCCGTCTGCGATTGTGCTGGATATTGAGCAACTTGTTATCCGAGATCGCCTTGTCCTGACGGCATTGATTGATATTGCGTCAAGTCTTGTTGGACAGACAATAAACACCGTGAGCGCATTAGCTACCGAACTTAATCTTGAACTATCAGTCGAACAGGACGTTGCACAGAGCACCACCAAGAAACGAGATCGAATCCAAATCACACTTCTTGGCGCACCTCTTCGTCCCGAGGCAATCACTCGCGTTGCTCAGGAACTCACTGATCGTGGGGCTAACGTCGATCGCATTCGGCGTATTGCCAGTTATCCCGTCACTGCATTTCTCTTTGATGTTTCTGGGGCCACAGCGACAAGTATTCGTCGTGGGTTGGCCCAAGCCGCCTTCGAAACCGGGGCGGACATCGCCGTTCAAGATGCAGGATTAGACCGACGAGGACAACATCTAGTTGTTATGGACGTCGATTCCACGGTGATCCAAAACGAAGTAATTGATCTGCTTGCCCAAGAAGCTGGAGTTCTCAGCGAGGTAGCCAGCATTACTGATAGAGCAATGTCCGGAGAATTGGATTTCGCAGCGTCTCTGCGCGAGCGGGTTGCCTTGCTCAAAGGCCTACCGGTTACGGCACTTGAGAAGGTACGAGGACAGATAACGCTCACTCCAGGCGCGCGTACCCTTTGCCGCACCTTGAAGACCTTGGGCTATCGAGTGTGCTTGGTTTCTGGTGGTTTTGTCGAAGTCATCAGCCCACTTGCGGATGAACTTGGCATCGATCGACTCCGTGCCAATCGTCTAGGCGTTCAAGACGGGTTCCTCACAGGTGAGGTTAAGGGTCCCATCGTTGATCGTCTCGGAAAGCGTCAAGCGCTCGAAGAATTCGCGGCAGAGTTCGGTATCCCAATGCGACGGACAATCGCAATCGGTGATGGGGCAAACGACATAGACATGCTGGAGGCAGCGGGCCTAGGTGTTGCGTTCAATGCAAAGGCTGCAGCACGAGACGCGGCTGACACTTCTGTCAATGTTCCTTATTTGGATTCTGTGCTGTATTTGCTCGGCATCACACGTGAAGATATTGAGGATGCTGACGAACTCGCCGGCTTCGTTACTCCATCACCCGGCTTGTAGGCCAGTCTCGTCACACCCTTCGTCATCGAGTTAGCTTCGAGTTAGCTTCGAGGCACGACGAAATGGCTGAGTTCTGCACTGGTATCGGACCATTGCGAATCGTTCATTCGAAGCACGACGATTGATGAAGTTGGCATGTGGCTTAATGCGGATTCTGGTTTTTCGGCCGCATAACCCGAAGTAAGAAAAATCGCCAACTGCTCGAGGCCTGGGTTGTGAGAAACGACAATCACATCGATTCCCTTTTCTATCTTTGCGCGAACCACTTCAATCAACGTTGAAACTGCAGAGTCATACAGGCGTTCATCATCGGCATGCGCAACGCTGTAGGTATCCGAGACAACGTTCCACGTCTGTTGTGCTCGAGTCGCTGTGGAAACTAATACTTCCGGAGTGGCACTGAATATCTCAGCAGCATGTTCATGAAGCCAAATTCCAGCTTGAGCAGCATCACGACGCCCTCGGTGATTCAACGGCCGATCATGGTCAATAACACCATCTGGATATGAAGATTTTGCATGGCGTAGCAGCACCAATGTGCCAAGAGTCATGCTTAAGCTCCTTGAGAGTGGACTCCACCGTCAACGTGCACGATTTCACCTGTTGTTGCTGGAAACCAATCTGACATCAGCGCGATACACGCTTTTGCAGCTGGTGCTGGATCGTCTAGATCCCAGCCAATAGGTGAACGTGTTGCCCAGACTTCTTCGAAACCGTCGAAACCAGGTATTCCTTTTGCTGCCATCGTGCGGATCGGGCCAGCGGCAACAAGGTTCACGCGGATTCCCATGGGCCCAAGATCGCGAGCTAAGTACCGCGATGTGCTTTCAAAAGCCGCCTTAGCAACGCCCATCCAGTCATATTTTGGCCACGCCATTGTGGAGTCAAAGTCCAAGCCCACTACTGATCCGCCTTTCCCCATCAGCGGCAAGCAAGCCATCGCAAGGGATTTAAATGAAAACGCCGAAACTTCAAGTGCTATCGCAACATCGGACCACGAAGTGTTCAAGAAATTGCCGCCAAGAGCCTCTGCGGGGGCAAAGCCAATAGAGTGCAGAACACCGTCCACGTGATCCATGTGCTCACGGATTCCACCGGCTAAGGCATCAAGATGGTCTTGGTTGACAACATCAAGCTCAAGGACGGGTGCCTCTTTGGGAAGACGCCCTGCGGCCCGCTTCGTCAGGGACAAGGCACGACCAAATCCGGTGAGCACGACATTGGCGCCCTCTTCTTGGGCCAAACGTGCAGCGTGGAAAGCGATGGACTGATCGGTGAGAACTCCCGTAATAACGATGTTCTTACCCTCAAGAATGCCCACGTAAATCCTCTCATACGAGCGTTAGTCGCCCATTCCCAATCCACCATCAATCGGGATAACTGCACCTGTGATGTAAGCAGCTCCATCACTGACGAGGAATTCCACGACTGTTGCTATTTCTTCTGGTTCAGCATAACGACCCAGCGGAACGATGCTGACGATCTGGGCGCGTCGCTCATCGCCAAGTTCTGCGGTCATGTCCGTGTTGACGAATCCGGGGGTCAGCACATTGACAGTGATTCCGCGGCCGCCTACCTCGCGAACAAGTGAACGTGCTGCCCCAATCAGCCCCGACTTCGCCGCCGAATAATTTACCTGTCCTGCTGAACCAATGATTCCCACTACTGAAGACATGAAGATGATTCGCCCATAGCGTGCTTTCAGCATGCTGCGTAGGGCGCGGCGCGCTAACTTGATCGAACCCGCCAAGTTTGTGTTGAGTACTTCGTCAATATCGTCATCCGACATACGCATCAACAACGTGTCACGAGTCATCCCGGCATTGGCGATCAGGATCTCTACCGGCCCGAATTTTTCTTCGATTTCGGTGAACCCGGCATCAATAGATGCAGTGTTCGCCACATCCATGGTGACCGCATTGAGCCCATCAGGCGCCGTGCCAGATCGAGTTCCTACAACAACGGTGAATCCAGCATCACGAAGCAACAAGGCAATACTCAGCCCGATTCCACGGTTTCCACCAGTAACGAGGGCAACACGAGACATGACTGTCCCTTTCTTGACTATTGAGCGTTCTGATCTTCCATGCGATATCCAACCTTGAGCGAGACCTGGAAGTGGTCAACCTCGCCGTCGCGGACATATCCACGAACTTGGGTGACCTCGAACCAGTCCAAATGTCGGATGGTCTTGGACGTTCTGCTGACAGCGTTACGGATAGCGGCGTCAACGCCTTCATTGGAGGTGCCAACAACTTCGGTAATCCCATAGGTGCGATTCATGCTTGGACGGTACACCGCACCCTTAAGTCAGGCGTAGGCTCTACCCATGAGCACACACTCTGTCCCTGAACCAGGACCCGCAGGCGGTGATGTTTTCAACGTTACTGCGGCACAACGGTCGCTCAGCCAGGAACAGGCCGGTCGCACTCGCAAATACCTGTTTTCCATGGCTATAAGAACCGGATGCGTTATTGCGGCTATTTTTGTTCCTGGCTGGCCACGATGGGTTCTTATTGCGGGTGCCGTCGTCTTGCCGTATGTGGCTGTGGTGATCGCCAATGCAGGTCAAGAAAGCGACGCCGTGGGTGATTTAGGGGTTGTCCCTGAAGTTCAAAAGTCATTGCCTTCTAGCGGCACATCCAACGTGATCACAGGGATCATCCACGATCCAACATACGAGGCTAACTAATACTGTGCTCGCACTCCTTCACACCAAGCGCTGGATCAGTTTCACCCTGCTGGTGATCACTGTAATCATCGCGTTTGGCTTTTTGAGCCGGTGGCAGTTAGGACGAGCCGAGACCAAACGTGCAGAGCGGTTGGCTCTTGAGCAAGCGTCTTCAGAAAGTCCTGCGGCTTTGCCCACAGCCAAACAACTCAAGACAGCGGTTGAATGGACTCGTTTTACCACCACAGGTTCTTTTGATAGTTCATCACAAGTGGTGGTGCGCAAACGGCCCCTCAACGGCACCAACGGGTATTGGCTGATGACACTTTTCACCGAGGGCAGCGGCCAAACCGTGTGGGTGAATCGCGGTTGGTTTAACGCAACTGGCGCTGCAACAACGATGCCTGAAATTGTGGCAGCTCCTACGGGCGAGCAATCAATTACCGGCGCCTGGCGGTTGTACGAAGCAGCAGAAAAATCAGATTTACAAGGTCTTCCAAACGGAATGATTCCATCACCCGGGATAGCGGTACTGCCCATTGCCGCTGACTCCCCCGGTTA
>Ga0114978_10000111_pt1 | contig 64797 bp, 70 predicted proteins | sample S_140212_EF_Meta_FD_87027 | JGI IMG/M metagenome (GOLD analysis project Ga0114978, IMG submission 87027) | Freshwater microbial communities from Lake Simoncouche, Canada to study carbon cycling - S_140212_EF_MetaG | ecosystem: Environmental > Aquatic > Freshwater > Lake | place: Lake...
AAAATCAATTTCATCAATCATATCTCTCATATCAATTATTTTACTGTTTAATGTATCAAGTTTCGTATTAATTTGATGAAGAGGATGTACTTTTTTTGTTTTTTGTACATAGTTGTTTTGAGCTATGATAAAACGATCAATTATATCGGCTTCTTTATAATATCCTAATTCATCCAAAACATTAGCTTTATCAATCATTTTTACCTTCGTATTCTAATTTTTGGAAATGCCGCTTGTGTTTCTGACTCAGGAGCATAAACAATCATATCAATTAATTCAGTGACTTTTTGCATAGTTTCAAAATCAGTGGGATCAATTTTCCCTCTTAATTCGTATATTTTATCAAGAACAGTGTCTCTTTCAATTTTTATTAGGGACATATTATCTATTTCAACTTATGAATAATTTTTCCTTGAATCAAGTAGTGAGATCAGAATCTGGATGGAGCTGTGTAGTATTTGATTGCAATCAAATAAATCTGGGCAATGTTTATATAAACTTTGAGGATTTCAATAATATGCCAGTGGCCACTTTAGAAAATATTTCGTTTCGTGTGTATAGCAAATCCAAAAAAGTAGTGGTTTCATCAGTAGTTCCTGTAGAATTTGATTTTTGTGCGCTGGATTTCAATTATTCTATGTGGAAGTGTATACATTGCAAAAAAATTAATCGAGTTTCTGATGCAAATTGCTTTTGCTCTACGTATAGTAATTGTTGGACTCCGATAAATGGCTCAATTTCGAGTGTAATTTTTTCAAATAAGTTTGAGTTCAAATACCATTTTGAGGACAATACGCTGTCAAATATAATTATATGAAACGATATATCAAAAAAGTTACTCTAAAAAATTTTCAATCTTACAGTGACCACACTGTAGAATTCACTTCAGGTCTGAATGTGCTTGAGGGTACTTCAGACTCAGGTAAATCAGCTATTTTAAGAGCTATATCATTTGTGCTTCATAATTCCCCGAGAAAAGACTCGTTTATCCAGTTTGGAGCAACAGAAATGGCTGTAACTGTTGAATTTAGCGATGGAGTGAAAGTTACAAGGATTAAAGGCGAGAACAAAAATGCTGTTCACGCTATTGATGCAGAGGGCAAAGTTTATGAGAAAGAAAAATTTGACAAAGAATATTCTGATGACATAAAAGCATTGTTAGGCAATCCACCTAAAGATGATTACAATGGATTCATTTCTTATGCAGACCAATTTTCTCCATTGTTTTTGATTAATTTAAATCCTGCAGATTTACCTCGCGCATTGTCTAGCTTAACAGGTGTGCATTTTCTTGAGGATACCGCTAAATTGTTAATGCAAAATTATAAATCAATAGATAAACAAAATAAGCTTGATGATAAGGACTGCAAAAATCTTCAACAAGAACTCGAAAATTATAATTTTGTCGACGAAGCTGATGTGAAATTACAGAAGGCACAAAAGTTGCTCGAAAAAATTGCGGAGCTGGAAGCAAGAAAAACAAATCTTGAAAAGTATTTACCTTATGTGACTATGTCCGTAAATGATGAAACACTTAGTAAATATGAGGCTGATTTGAAAAAGCTTAATGATGCCAAGGCCAAGTTGCAAATAATTTTAGAAACACAAAACAGAATTTCAAATCTTGAAAAATATGTAGAATTATCAAAAATCAAAACCACTAATGAACTTGTCTCCGAATACCAAAGCATTCTGGATAAAGCTTCTGGAGCATCTAAGGTTTGTGAAGATATTGCTAAATTGATTGAAAAACAAAATAAGCTTCAGGTTTTCAAAATTATTTCTGAAACCCCATACAATGAAAACTATCAAAAAACTGTTCAATCTATTTATGATAAATCTATGGCGGCTAAAAATACTCTTAACGAATTAGACAAGAAAATGTCACGATATGATTCTTTAAGTAAGTATTCTAAGCAAATTTCAGATTTAGATAAAAGCACACAATCAAACCAACAAGAATATGATTTAATCAAAACTAAATTAAATCAAGCTCAAACTGAGTTTGATAAGTACAAGCAATGGTTAATTGATGAAAAAATACAATGTGACAAATGCGGAAGCTTTGTAAACGAGGCAAAATAATATGGTAAAAAGATTTTTAATTATTGGTGATAATCACTTAGATTCTAATACTCCTGCAAGTAGACTAGATAATTACATGGAAACATGTTTGCAAGAATTGCATGAAACTTTGCAAATTGCAAAGGCCAACAAGATTGATTATTATATTCTTTTGGGAGACATTTTCAATAGAATTGATGTTGGTGGTGTGTGCAGAAATAGGGCACTTGAAATTTTAAGTAGCGATAATGGGGAGCCTTGGCCTTTTGAAAAATATCTTGTCATAGGTAATCACGATATTGCTCATGACCCAGATTTGATGGAAAAATCATCTGCACAAGCTCTTGTATCAGCCGGCTGTGTTAAATTTGCTGATGGAATTGAAGGCATTCCTGTTAAATTTTGGCATTTCACACCTAAGCTTGACGAAAACTTAAAGTCAGGAGTGCTTGCAGATCATGATGAAAAAATTATGTTCATGCATGCCTCTATTACAGATAGACCATTTGCATTTGACACCGTTTTGTTTGATGAACTAACAGTGAATCCTAACACAAAACTAATTTTCTCTGGGCATATTCATAAGAAAATGGAGGCAGAAAAAAATGGTGTAAAGTTCATCAATCCTGGTTCAGTGGGAAGGAATAGAATTTCAGATGATTATTCTAAGACCAAGGTTAGTGTGGTAGGGTTACAATATGACTTTAGCAATGATGAATACAAGACCAAAGTTTTTGAGCTAAAAAGCTCATTGCCATACGATGTGGTTTTTGATGTGGAAGCTAGTAAAAGCAAGAAAATTGAAAACAAAAACACAGAAAAATATCTGCAAACAATTACAGCAGGTTCAGTGGAAGATAAAATTTCAGGAAATATCACAGATGACCTAATTTTATTTGCTGAGAATCGTAATATATTAAAAGAAGTGACAGACATGGCGGTAATGTCAATCAACATTATTCAGTCTGGTGGAGAATTATGAACTATCAAGAACAATATAAAAAACTAGAAACACAAGTATCGACAGTAAATGCTCAAGCAATTGCAAAACTTCAAACAGTTAAAGATGAACTTGAGCGCAAGAAAAAGGCTGAGGACGAAATTAAAAAAACACTAGGTATTTCTTTGTCAGAAGTGGCTTCTGAAATTGAAAAAGCAGACCAAGAAATTCAAGACCTGTGTCAATCCGTAGAAGATATTTTGAAGGAAATTAAAGATGACATCTCAACAATTAAGCAATAATCTTTCAGAATTAAAAATAAGTATAGCTTCTGCCAAAGGAGTGAAGCAAAGAATTACTGAACAAATTTCAACTTTACAGGAAAAGATTGAGAAGTGCAATCATGATGTAAAAATCAAAAAAGAAGCACACTTATTGATGCTTGCCTTTATTGCTCACCGAAGAGAAGCTGCAATTGCAACAATCGAAGAGACAGGCACTTATGGCTTGAGAGCTATCTATAATGATGACAGAAAATTGGTATTCATTACTAATGAAGAAAAGAAGAGCACTGCAGCTTTCAAAATGGAAGTGGGCATTGAGTCAAACTTAAATGGTAAAAGAATTCTTACGGGAATTTTGGATGAACGAGGTGGAGGCTTAGCTGAAACATCCTCATTTTCTTTGCGTAAAGCGGCATTAGAGTGGTCTGGTTATTTAGGGCCACTGATTATTGATGAAGCCTGGAAATCTCTTTCTGACGACGAAAAAATAGAACAAATGGCAGAGTTGCTTTCAGAATATGTAAAAGTATCTGGAAGACAAGTTATTTTCTCTACTCACAAATTAGATGTTTTTGGAAAATTTGCTGATAACATCATTCACGTAAGGCAAGAATCTGGTTTGTCTTACACCTATAATACTCATGGACAAGAAATTTGAAAAAGATTTAATAAATGTTTTAAATAACTGGCACATTAACTTAACTCCAGTAAGTGAAAGTGATATTCAAAAGTACAAGTATTCTAAAAACAAATTTAGAAACTTGTACTTAGTAAAGACAGGGCAGTTTTTAAAAATTACCCAATTGTGCGAAACTGTATGCTTCAATAGAATTTGTGATCAGTTGAGCAAAAATTATTTTTTCACGGAAGATCTTTTAAACGAATACCTTGAGTGGTGCTTCACTAATTATGATTTTTTCTTAAGAAAATACAATCAATTTACTTTGAATGACGTAGTAAAGTTTTCAGGTCAATGGTCTAGAGATTTTTTAGATTTTGAATTTGAATCCAAAACAATTTATGAAGATTTGGCTAATATAAATGTACAAAGTGGTATTTTTTTGGCGTTTGAGACTTATGGTATTCCTTTTGCAGCAACCAAACTAGCAGAAGAGAAAAGTACATCAGGGTCTGTTTTGTGTCCGAAGGTGATGACAAAACTCAAAGAGTTAACAACAAGTGCTGATAATTTATCGCGTTTGAAAAATATGTTACGTGTAACAGTAGAAAATGGGCCCTATTCCTCAGAAATATTATTCAATGATTACAAAAACTCTCTGTCAGAGTTTTTTCTTTATTTTAAAAACGAACCTTGGTGTCCTTAATGCGAAAATCTGAAGAATATAAATTAGAACTTGAAAATCAAATAAAATCAAACCGTTCATTAATTTATATTACAACACATGAAGAGCACAGAGTAGATGAAGCAATACAGTCAATTGCTTGTGAAAAACACAATGATAAACCATGGTCATATGTTTTCTGGGATATTGCTTCAGGTGGGCTATCAAACACTGATCATTTCAAAAAAAATAACAACTTTGATCAATCAGATATTTTAAATTGGTTCAATGATTTAATTGTTGAGAAAGACGATTACTATATTTTGGTGTTACATGATTTTTATAAATTTTTAGCTCCTGATGGCCATCCTGGACAAATGGAAATCACAGTAATTAGAGCCTTGAAAAATCTAATTGAAAAATGTAATTTTGAAAGAAAGTGTGTAATTCTTACTGGAGCTAAATATTATCTGCCTATAGAGTTTGAAAAACTTGTGTGCTTGATAGATTGGCCTTTACCTGAGAAAGAATTAATTCATGAAAAAGTAACTAATCTGATTTCGGTAACTAAAAGAAAAAACGAATTCAAACATTTTAGATCAGAATATACTACGGAAGAAATACAAAACATAACAAGAGCATTTCAGGGTCTTTCTTTGCGTGAAATAGAAATGATTTGCACCTATTTTATTTTAACTGACAATGAATTCAATCCACAGAAAATAGCTTCAAAAAAGCAAGACATTATCAAACAATCTGGAATTTTGGAATGGATTGAACTTGAATATGATTTAACAAAACTGGGTGGTTTGGCAAATTTAAAAAGCTGGTTAGAAAAAAGAAAGAATGCTTTCTCAGAAAGTGCTAAAAATTATGGTCTCCCTGAAAACCCTAAGGGATTAATGATTGCTGGAGTGCAAGGGGCTGGTAAAAGCAGAGCAAGTAAAGCAATTGCGTCTTTCTGGTCTTTACCTTTACTTAGACTTGATGTGGGCAGAGTTTTTAGTGGAATAGTGGGCAGCTCTGAAGAAAACCTTCGATCTGTTATCAAGACAGCTGAGTCAGTGGCACCATGCATTATGTGGTGCGATGAAATTGATAAAGCTTTTTCTTCCACAAATTATTCTGCAGATTCCGGAACCTCTTCTAGAATTTTTGGAACATTTCTTACTTGGATGCAAGAAAAAAAAGCCCCTGTTTTTGTTGTTGCTACAGCCAATGTAGTTTCTAATTTACCACCAGAATTAATTAGAAAAGGAAGATTTGATGATATTTTCTTTGTTGATTTGCCAGATAAAGATGAACGAAAAGAGATTTGGAACATACATTTAGAGCAGAGAAATTTTATACCATCTTCTTTTGACATGAATGTATTGATCAAAGAATCAGAGGGTTTTACTGGAGCAGAAATAGAAGCTGCGATAATTTCTGCAATGTATGAAGGTTTTTCAGACAACCAAAGACTCATAAATACCGTAGATATTATCAAGGAGTTAAAAGAATCAGTGCCTATTTATGTCACAATGAAAGAAAAGATAGAAGAACTTAGAGAATGGGCTGACAAAAGAGCCAGAAATGCTTCAAAATCGCGCAATCCAGTTACTCTTGGCTATCACACAAAACAAACAAATAAAGAGGAAGATGAAGAATTATGATTTCGACAAATATAGACAATGAGATTAAAGAATTAAATTTAGACACACAATTAAAAGAGTTATTTAGTAATGCTGGCATACCAGTAAAGTATCATTTCAAAACTCTTACTACAGATTGGTCTAAATTATATTCACCTTCAGGAGCATTAACAGGATTATCTAAAAAAAGGTCTGAAGATGTTTACAATTTTGTTGCAGCTTACATGAAAGCTATTCCAAATATTATTTCAGGAAAACCTTTAAAAGTAAAAACTCCTAAAGCTATACATATGGTTTCTGACCTTATATTTGACGGCTCAAAGAGCTCAGGAAAGACTTTGCTTATGTCTCTTATTGCTCAAGAGGCAATTAAAAAAGGATGTAAAGTTGCTTACATTGAGTGGACTGAGTACAGTGATCGTTTTATGTCTTTTGAGCAAAGGTCTGCAAATGAAGACTATTACAATACCTGTTTAGAGTCAGATTTTTTATTTATCGACAATTTTTACAACTATGAAACTTCATATAGCAAATTTTTTATCATGCAGTTTGATAGACTTATCACACACAGAGTAAATAAAGGCAAAATTACCGTTTGCTCTATTGATACAGCGGGAAGCGAAAACCCAGTGTTAGGGTTCTCTTGGAATAAATTTTCAAGAGAAACATTTACTTTTAAATTACCAGGAACAGAATTGAATAATGAAAATAAATCAAAAAGAACTAGAGCTTAAAATACTTAAAGGGCTTGTGACTTTAGAGTCCGGCTTTGATATGGCAACAGAAAGAGGTCTAGACGAAAGACATTTTATGTCAAAAAGTCCAGGCTCTACAAAAGCAATTACAGGCAAATTCTACAAGCTTGCCTTACAATATTATCGTGAAAGTGGAGGATATCTGCTTACTGAGACAGTCATTGAGAGCAAACTTTCGCAAAAAGGTTTGAAAGCACAAACACAGGCGAAATTTATGGACTTGTGGAATGAGGTAATTCAAGAGGAATGTGAAAAAAACGATTTTCCCCATCTTTTGCTTTTACTCAAAGACAGATATTGCATCAAGCTTCAATCTGATACTGTAGAAAAACTAGCTGACTATGTAAAAAACGATCAAGTAGATGAATGTATTTTAGCTTTGACCGATTGTGTCAGCAAAATGTATGAAGAAAAAGAAGAGTTTGCCAACGACAAAGTAAATTTTGACATGGCTGAAGCCGATACATTTTTCTTTAAAGAGTATGATGAAAGGGCTTTGAATCCTGACCAATACAAAGGTATCGATAGTGGTCTAGCGCCTCTCGATGAAAAAACTCTTGGATTTGCGCCTTCACAGGTAATTGTATTCTTGGCTCCATCTTCAGGTGGTAAGTCTGTTCAATTATTGAATATTGCTGACCATGCACATCGTGTGGTTAACAAAAATATTATGTACTTCTCGTTTGAAATGTCTGCTTGGTTATGTAAATTACGACATGCTTCTTTAATTAGTGAAGTGGACTATCATAAGCTTAAGGGCACTGCTTTAACTCCAGCTGAAAGAATAAGAGTAGAAAGTGCTTTTAGTAAAATCAAAAACGGAAAGTACTTTGAATATATTGAGGCAATTGATGATCCCACTCCTGAATTTATTGAATCAAAAATTAAAGAAATTACTCTGGAAAAAGCTAAGCCAGATTTAATTGTAGTGGACTATATTGGAAATATGCACTCACGTTTTTCTAGTAAGACAGCAAAATATTGGGAAAAGAATGGTGATGCTTTGGTTGGATTACATAGACTTGCTAAAAAATACAATCTCCCAATTCTTACTGCTCAGCAGTTTAACGCTGATTCAATTAAGGAAAACAGAAAGAAAAAAGAACAAGGCAAAGCTGCAGCTTTTTATCAAGATGCGGCAGCTGGTGACAAACGACTTGTTCACTATGCCACTTATATTATTGGCATGGATCCAGATAAAGATAATAATACATGCTGGTATCATCCTGTTAAAATGCGAGACACCTGGTTTCAGCCTTTTGCCACAAAATGGATTCCTGAATACAACAAGATTGAGTGCCTCAATGAAAGTGATCAAGCAAAACTTTCAACTATTAAATCATCAGAAATGGGATCTGAATATGCAAAAGAATATGCAAAGTTTGCTCATGATGTAGAAGAAGTGGAGGTAAGTTTGTCGGGATGGGGCGATGATTTCTAATTTAGATTTTGAAGAGATTAATTTAATGTTTCATGCCGATAAATGGCTTGAGGAAAATTATGCTTGTGAATTTTATGAATCTGGCTCAGGGTTCTTAAATTGCAGTTGCCCATTTGATGACCACAATGATGCAAATCCTTCATTTGGATTAAATGCTGAAAAAGGTTTTTTCAAATGTTTTGGATGTGGACGAGAGGGATCATTAATCAAGCTTGTTTCTTTGTTACAAAAAGTAGAAATTGCACAAGCCATAAAAATCATTGCTCTTTATGAAAATTTTGATCTCGAAATGATTGATTCATTCGATATGAAATATCAAAAATTCAAAAAAGCACTAGAACATGTTGATGAATCTTATAACAAAAAACAGAGATTAGAAAAGAAAGCCATTTCAATCATTAAAGCTGTCATGAAAAAAGATTTTGAAAAAGCAGATAACATGTTCAAAAAACTTGATATTTTGCTTGCTGACAATAATATAAATAGTATAAAGGAATACATAAATGAAATTAAATGACCCACTTAATACAGTGATTATTTCTCCAGAAAAACTGAAAATTGTCACGGAGAAAATTGATAAATTGACAAAAAATCCACCTAGCATGGTTTGTGTAAATGTGATTTTAAATGGTGAATTTGCACTGAAATATATGATTTGCAAAGAAATTATGGCTACCGTAGACATTACAGATCAAGATTCAGATTGGTATTTACTGTGCGCAGGTATTGAAAGTGAATTAAAGAAATTGAGCGTAATTGGGGTGGCAAATGAAGAATCAAATGAAATTCAATAATGAAATTGCAAAGTTTTCTCTTTATCACAATTTACATGTTGAGTATTTAATTTGGATTTATTTAAAAAGCTGCAAACACAAATCTTACTACACAAAAGAAGATTTGCGTGAATTGCCTATCACGCAATCTTTGCTTTGCAGCAAGCTTAAAAATAACAATTTCTATAATTACAATAATGATAAAATTTATCTTAAAAGTGTTTCATCATTACCTGTGAAGAGAGGCAAAATTCATAATACTCTTGATTCTAAAGAAATGTTACTGATGATGCATAGCTTAAATGCACCTACGGAAAAGAAAAAAACAAATTGGAGTGCAACGAAAATCAAAAAACTAATGTTGTCAATAGTTGCTTGCCAATATGGAGAGTACAGGCCATATGCTTTATCATTAATTTCTAAAGACACGAACTGTTCAGAAGCAACAATTAAAAGAGCTTTAAGTAGCCTTTATGTTGAAAAAAAAAGAACTGAACAACAAGAAAAGTCAAATTGTTTTTTTCATCAAGACCAAAAACGAGTGTATATTAGCGCAAATTACAATGTTTTGAATATTGGCAAAAAATATATTAAAAAATCGTGAAATGTCGTACAAAAAAGTATGGATGAACCAAAATATATTTGCAGTGTTGGAATGGAAGTACACGCTGAACTTGGCGCAACACAATTAATTGATGTAAATTCAATAAGCGATTTAACTAAAGAAGTTTTGTCATCACACAAAGATGTTGTAACAAAATATCTAAACGGTCAAGTGTCAGTGAAAGGATTTTTAGTAGGGCAAATCATGAAAGCAAGTAAAGGTCGAGCAAACCCAAGCATTGTTAATTCAACTTTAGATGCAATTTTGAATGAATTTAAAAACTCAAATTAACTTCAACCAAAGATGGAAATAAAACGTATATCATTTATATATGTGTAATAAAGATTTCGTACACCTGCATTGCCACACTTTTTATTCGGTGCAGGATGCTTTAGCAAGCCCTGAAAAATTAGTTTTAAGTGCCAAGGCTCAGGGTTTTTCTGCAATCGCTATTACCGATCATGGTAAAATGGCTGGGCATTTTGAATTTGCTGAAACTGCTCATAAAAATAAAATAAAACCAATCCTTGGCTGTGAATTTTACTTAGCAAAAGATAGATTAGACAAAAGCACCTCTGATGAAAATGGCAATAAAAAAGGCAGGGAAAAACTTTCGCACCTCACTGTTTTATCGCAAAATGAAATAGGTTATAAGAATATTTTGCAACTTGGATACGAAGCTGCAAATCCTGCCTGCTATTACTATAAACCAAGAATTGATTTTGATTATTTATCAAAACATAATGAAGGATTAATTGTGTTATCAGGTTGTTTAGCTTCTGAAATCAATCAAGCCTTAATTCAGGATAGATACGAAGATGCAGTAAAGGTAGCAGAAAAGTACAAAGAAGTGTTTGGTGAAAGATATTTCATAGAATTACAGTATCATGGAATTGAAGAACAAAAAAAGATTTTACCTTCATTAATTAAAATTGCTAAAGACCTTGACATTAAAACCGTAGCATCAAATGATGTGCATTATGTTGAGGCTGTTGATTGGAAATTGCATGACGTATTACTTCAAATGAAAGATTTGCGTGATGACAAGTCAAGTAAAAAATCAGGCACCAGGGAAGCCTATTCTACACATCAATTTTGGCTAAAGTCATATGAGGAAATGAATAAAATTTTTGGACACAAAGTTCCTGAATCGCTTTCTAACACAAAACTTATTGAGGAAATGGTAGAAGATTATTATCAAGTAGACGTGCCTCACATGTTGCCTGCAGGAACAGTAGATAGTGAAAATGAAAAGTTTCAAACTTTTTGGAAATCAAAGCTTTCACATCATGAGCAGAAAGAAGCCTTTTTGGCGTTTGAGGCTTTTGAGGGTCTAAAAAAATTGGGTTTAGCTAAAAATCCAGAGTATGTTAAAAGACTTAAATATGAAGTGGAAACAATTTGGCACATGGGTGTTACTGATTACTTTTTGATACAAAAAGAGATGACTGACTTCATGAAAGCTAATGGAATTTATTATGGAATTAGAGGAAGTGGCGTAGGTTCGTTACTTAACTATTGTCTAGGTATTTCGCATGCTGACCCAGTAAAATTCAACTTGCTGTTTGAAAGATTTTTGAATCCTGGTAGAGGCAATCAATATAAGATTGATTTTGGGGAAATTTCTTTACCAGAAAACGAAACATATGATGATAAAAAGTGTTTGAATGACATTAAGGCAAAGTGTAGCGAATTTCTTAAAATTCCTGGTAACTCTAAATATGAATCTAGAATTAGTAGAGAAATTTGGATTTTAGAAAACCAAAAAATGATCAAGTTGATGCAGTATGCTCTTGATACTGGTTATAAACTTAAAAGTAATCCAACAAATTTTTGTACGTTTTGTGTACTTGGATTTATTGATGAAATGCCTGCTGGTGATTTAATAATCAGTAAAGTAGCCGGACTGCCTGACATTGATACTGACATTGATGATTCAAGAAGGCAAGAGGTAATTGAGTGGGCTAGACAACGATTTGGCGAAGAACAAGTGAAAGCAGTGGGCACATGGGGAACATATAAGCCTAAAGCCGCTATGACTGGCACTTTGAAGACCTCCGACAAGTTCAAGCAACAATTTGGCTCAGACTTGGCTCAGGCTGTATTTAGGATTACCAAAACTATACCTTCAAAGCCTGATATTACTATCGAGGAAGCTATAAAAATGCCTCCACCATTTAAATACGGATATGAATCACGACCTGAAGATAGTTTTGCGTATTGGGCTAGAAAATATCCATTAGAAACTAAGTATGCAGAAAAGCTCAATGGCACTGTTCAGTTTTTAGGGGTGCATGCGGCGGCGATTGTTGTTTCTAGCAAACCAATTCATGAAACTGTTCCTATAGACAACGCAAAACAGACTTTTGTTACCGCTTTTGACATGAAGAATGTTGAAAGAAGAGGAATTATCAAATTTGACTTACTTGGGCTAAAAACATATAGACAAATTGCCTTAGCTGTCAAAATGATTGAAGAAAGACACGGAATTAAGCTAGATTTAAATAAGTTATCTCACGATGACCCTAAGGTTTATAATAACATCTTTAAAAATGGTCACACTGTTGGAATCTTCCAGTTTAGTGGCGATGGAATGCAACAAGCTCTTAAAGATGTAAAAGCGTCTACAATAGATGATTTGATTGCTGTGGCGGCATTGTACAGACCTGGCCCTATGGGATATATTAAAAATTACGCTAAGGGTAAATTTAATCCTAAAACAATTTCTTATGCTCACCCAATTATCGAAAAACATCTATCTAGCACCTATGGAATCATGGTTTATCAGGAGCAAGCGATGTTTTTGTCCAGAGAAATGGCTAATTCTGACTGGTTAGAAACAGAAAAACTCAGAAAAGGAATTGCTAAAAAGTCTGGGGAGCAATTTGAACAAGCATGTGATAATTTTGCTAGCAAGTCTTTAGCTAGGTTAATACCACAAAATGCAGTGGCTCAGGTTTTAGATTTGATGAAAGAATTTGGAGGATATGCTTTCAATAAATCTCATAGCTGTATGTATGCTATTGTTGGATACCAAACAGCATACCTTAAAAACTATTATCCTGCTGAATGGATGGCTGCTTGTATTGAAACAGATAAAGATCAAGAGTCTTCTATTGAAGAGTACAAAAAAGAGTGTGCTAGGCTTGGAGTAAAAATTCTAGAACCAAATGTAAATGAATCAGGTTTAACAACCACTGTCTCTAAAGATGGGATAATATATGCGCCTATAACCTCTGTCAAGGGTGTAGGTGAAAGCGGAAGTTCGATTACATTGAACAAGCCTTACGATAATCTCGAAGATTTTATCGAAAGATCAGGTTGCAAAAAATCGCTTTACACTGCTCTTGCTGCTTCGGGCGCTTTAAATTGCTTAATAAAAGATGAAGAAGATTTAGATGAAACCTATTTTATAGATTTTTGGATTGAGTATGCTGAAAAAAAGAAAAAGCTAAAGAAACAATCTTCAAAATCTAGCGTAAATAATAATAGCCTTAGTTTATTTGAGCTAAAAGATTTATCTAAAGCTAGAGAATCGCAAAACTCAGATATACTTTCAATGCTTGAAGACTTTTAATCTTCAGTAAGGCAAAGAGATTACACATGGATCAAAAAGAATTTATAGATCAACTCATTAACTGGGAAAAGTTTGATGCTTTTGCAAATGCTTCTGAAAGAATGAATGGTGTTACAAATGACATCGTTCTTCTTGAAGTGGAACTGTGGCAAAAGCAGCTTGAGCTTCTAACTCCCCTTGACCACAAAATGATAAGAGCTGAAATTGATAGTTGGGATATTGGTATTCCGTCGCAAGACGAACTCAATTTTAAGAATGTAGCACAGACCTACTCTAAGTTAGTTAACTACAAAATTAGAATTAGCGCTTGGCTGTCAGATGCTAAAGCATGGAAGGATGTATGCGATTCCGCTGTCAGATATATTGAAGAGTTAGCTATGGGTGCCTTTAGTGGCTCTGTTGCTGAAAAGAAATCAAATGCGCTTTTGGTTGTTCAACCATTTGTTCATTTGAAAGTAGAAACTTCACGTTTAGAAAATTATCTAGACAAACTTCATTCCACAATTGTTTTTTCTGCACAACAACTTGACTTGCTTTTGAAAGAAAGACAGTCAAGAGCAAAGCTTAATTTAAAGCTACAAAACGCAGGAGATGGACAAGATTAAGCAGGTTTTTCATGCTAAAATCAAGAAAAATAAAAAGAACAACGATCCCATATGGGAAATTTTTAAGGAAAAAAAACAATGATTAGAACAACCATAAAACTAAAACAAGAACAAAACGAACCAAAAAATAACCGAAACCTACCAACCCTAAAAGAAATCCTTGTAAACACTTCAGTTTACAAAGGTGAACCAAAAGAAATCACTCGAACACTTCGGCTTGTCGGAGAATCGGTGATCTTTTACGAAGTGCAGCCCAAGAAATGGAACGATGAAGAAAAAAAATGGAAAGAGCACGAATTTCCTGATGCAGAATTGACTAAGGCTCCTACACGAATTGGAGCGGACGATAAAGCAAGTTGTCCTTGGGCAAAAATGGGTTTTCAGCGTGTCAAAAAGTATGCACAAAGATGTTTTGAGCAACAAGAAGATAAAACCTGGGTGCATAAAATCTTAGTAAAAGGAACTACAGTCTTTCAACCATTAATTGTTTGGGAGGAAGGACGAAGAGAAGAGAGTGGTGATGACCCTAGTATTTCTTGTTTCCTTGGTGGTGATAAAGCCCCTCTTGTTAGAGTTAAGGCAAAGCACAACCCTGATGTTGTTGGAAAAACAGAATATATTGTTACAGTAGGCTCAGCTGAACATCAACTTACTGAGGAGATGATTAACATGATGAAGGCTATTTATTGTCCTTCTGCGGATGAATTAGCAGTGTTAAGAGAGGAGCACAATCAACTCATGGAAGAGAACTCAGAAATGCCAGAGTGGAGAGATTACTTTGCTTATGGACATAATCTTGCAAAGATTTATAAGTTTACTCCAGTAAAGACAGAATCAAATCAAGTACTAAAAACAGAGAACGAGAGACCTGTAGCAAATAAGCCTGCTCAAGTTTCAGCTGACGATGATTTTGAAATTGATGAAACAGTATCACAAGTTGATGATGTTGATTCTGGCGATGACGAGTTGGACAACTGGTAAGGAGAAACATGGCTAAAACTCCAGTTTTAAGCTCAGAAGAAAGGAAGAAGCTTCTTGATGCTAAATTAAAATCTAAAGGGCGTTTGCACAACAGAATTACTGGGGAAGGATTCGACACTAAAAATGTCGAATTCATGCCCCTAGATAGCATTCCGGAAATAGCTTCAGCTTTGGGTGATCTTCCGGGATTTGCTAGAGGCAATCTTATTGAATTTATTGGAGATAGTGGTTCAGGGAAAACCTATGTTGCTCTCAAAACAGGTGCAAGTTGTCAAAAAACTAGTAAACTGAAAGTTGCTTTCTTTAATGTAGAAAATGCATTCTATGAAAAACGAGCAAATCAAGTGGGGCTTATTACAAGAGACCCTGAATTGTTTGAATTGTGGGACAGTTTTGGCTCTGCAGAAGAAGTGTGCGATACGGTTACTGATTTGATTGAATCAGAGCTTTATGGTCTCATTATTGTTGATTCAATATCAGCTTTAATTCCGCAGGCAGAACTTGATAAAGGTTTTACAGATTCTGAAACAATTGCTCTGCATGCCAGACTTGTTGGACGTTTTGCTAAGAAACTTTGCAATCTCACATCCAAACACAAAACTTCTGTTATTCTGATTAACCAATTCAGAATGGGTAATTCAGGAATGATGTTTACTAAAAAACCTATGGGTGGTGAAGGCTTAGTATATTACGATCACTATAGGTTGATTTTTAAGAAGCTCACAGATGCAAAAGGCAAAATCTACAATGAGGCTAAGGAACTAATTGGCGGTAAAACTCATGTTACAATTAAGAAAAACAGATATGGGCCTCCAGAAGTGGAAACCATTTTCCCTGTTTACTTTACAGAAGAGGATGTCAATCCAATTGTCAATTTTGTTATGGTTGCTAAAGCTAAATACACAGAACTGATTAAAGAAGTGGGGCCAAGAAACAACAAAGTTCTTCAGTACATTACTGAAGATGGAGAAGTAATTGAGCACACTGATCCAAAAGAGTTCATTAAAAAGCTGCATGAAATTCCTTACACTCCAAAAAGAAAGCAACCTAATGCACCTACTACTGTATTTGAATACATTTGTAAACAAATCAAGTTGAATCAAAATCAAATTGAAGAGTTACTGCAATTGGCAAATTCAGATGAAGTGATTAAAATTGCACGAGACGAAGAAGTTGCAGAAGATTTTTATTCTTATGAAGAATCAAATTGAGCAATTTCAACGTGAACTTTCTCTCTCTCCTTATGCCCAACAAGCTATAGGGGAGAGAAATTTTTCTCAAGATACTATTCAAACTTTTCAAATTGGGTTTTGTCCTGCATTTGAAGGGTTTGAATTTGATTTACTAAATGGAAGAGTTGTCCTCCCTTTACATGATGCATACAACGAAGTGATTGCGTTTGCTGGCAGAAGAATCGACCATTACAGCATTCAGGTCAAAGATTACTATAAACACAAAACAAATTCTTTACAAGGATTAGAGAAGTACTCAAAATGGAAATCATCAAAGTGGATAAACACTCCATATACAAAATCTTCACATTTATTTAATTTGAATAGAGCTAAAAAACACATTTATGAAATAGGCTATTGCATATTAGTTGAAGGTTATTACGATGTAATGAGGCTACATGAATTAGGTTTTCCTAATACATTAGCTTTGTGTGGCACTAGTATTTCAGAAACACAATGCAATCTTATATCAAGATATTGCAATAAGGTTTTAATTATGTTAGATGGAGATGATGCTGGACAAATGGCGGCTGAAAAAAACTCAATAAAAACAAGGCAAAATAATTTGTTTACAAATATTGCAAAATTGCCTTTACATTTTGATCCTGACAATTTAGATCAAAATACTTTAAAATTAATTCACCATGAATTAACAATCTCGGATAAGGAACTGTATATAAAATTATGAAAGAAACTGAATGGATTTTGAAAAAATGTGATAGACAACTCAGCGAGGAATTGGCTGAAGAGTTAGAACTGCCCCTTCCTGTTGCTAAAATTTTAGTGGGCAGAGATATTCTTAATGCTAAACAAGCATTAGAATTCATCGAAAAACCAACTAAGCTTTTACGAAGCCCTAAAAAATTACCAGACATTGATAAAGCTGTTGAACGACTTAAGAAAGCTATAGAAAACAAAGAGAAGATTTTTGTTTGGGGAGATTATGATGTAGATGGAATCACTTCTACAGCTATTGTTGCCACATGCTTAAAAATTTTTAATGCAAATTTTATCTACAAAGTGCCAAGTAGATTTGCTGATGGATACGATATTAAAAGACACTCTGTAGACGAGTGTATTAAAGAAAAATGCAGTTTATTAATGAGTGTTGATTGTGGAATTGTTGCATTTGATACAGCAGAGTACGCTAAGACACAAAACATAGATATCATCATTACTGATCACCATTCTGCATCTGAAGATGGAAGAATCCCTGATTGTGTGGCTGTAGTAAATCCTTCGAGAAAAGATTCAGAATATGGTTTTTCAGGTTTGTGTGGAGCATCTGTTGCTTTCAAGCTGATGACACAGCTAGGTAGAGCTTTAGGGGCAGATATTGACAAAATTGTTGCTGAAAATCTAGAGCTAGTGGCACTGGGAACTGTTGCTGACGTGGCACCTATGATTGATGAAAACAGAGTATTGGTCGCAAAAGGATGTGAATTATTAAGTCGTTCGAAGAAACCTGGCATTCAAGAACTACTCAAGATAATTGGCGTGAAAGAAGTGGACACAACAGCAATTGGGTTTGGCATAGGCCCACGATTAAATGCTATTGGAAGATTAGCTGATCCTATGATTGTTGTTGAGCTTTTGCTTGAAAAGAACACTCAAAGAGCTAAGTTTTTAGCACAACAAACTGATGCGGCAAACAAAAGACGCCAACTTAAACAAGAACATATGCTGGAAGAAGCTATTTCAATAGTTAAAGAACAAAAACTCGATGAAATGCCCCTGATAGTGTGCTGGGCTAAATCATGGCACTCTGGATTAATAGGCTTAATCGCAGGTAAACTTGCAGAAAAATATCAAAGACCAGCTATAGTTTTAGCTCTGGGAGAAGATGGTAAAGCTAAAGGCTCCTGTAGATCCACCAGAACTGTTAATATTCTTAATATTTTGAAGCATAAAGATGCCTTGCAGTTTTACAGCAAAAAACTAGACGGCTCTCCAATTGTTGGTGGACATGCTTTTGCTGCTGGAATGGAGGTGCCTGAAGCCAATTTATTGAATTTCAGGGAGCAACTTTGTAAAATTATTACAGAACTTAATCCAGAATTTGCTCCAGGAAAAATAATTTACATAGCAGACTCAAGAATTGTTGCTGGTGAAATTGATGAAAAGGTTTATGAATCACTTCAGGGTTTAGCTCCATTTGGCTCAGGTCATCCTGAACCAGTATTTTGGGTTAAAAGCCTCAAAGTAAAAGAGCAAAAATACTTATCAAATGGAAAACACTTAAAGTTGACGCTGGAGAGCGACAAGTTTAGAGCCAAGAAATTATTTGGCTTATTATGGCACAAAGCATCAGATTACTCTGAAGATTACACAGATAAAAATATTGATATTTTATTCTCATTTGGAAAAGAATCACAAAACTATATGTCTAAATTTTACTTAAATATTTTAGATTTCAAAATTTCTTGAAATTTCAATTTTTTTTGAAATAACAAGATTATATTGAGCGTATATAATCATAAGGGCTGCTCTTGGTTAGCAGTCCTGGCTTGTGCTGTGCAAACAGTAAGCAAGCCAGGAGATGAATGAAAAGTGATTTACAGAACACAGAATTTCAATTAAGATTAGAAGACGCCGTGGTTAAATACCAAAATGTAGTAAAAACTGGAAACAGAAACGACCAAGAGCTTGCTTATAAAAGTGTAATTAGGCTCTACGACCCGATGAACTTTCACCAAGAGTGGTATGAAAAATATCATTATCTTTTTGACTCAGTAGATGATTTTCTTTCAGATTATCTCAGAGTTTTCGCCACAGTTTTAATTGGCTGGAAACCCAAAAGTATGAGATCAAAATCAAGATATGATGGCTCAGGAGAATTCAAAAATTATTTTATAGGCTCCCTTTATCATAATTATATTAACATGGTTAAAAGTGATCAAGCAGCAAAAAGAAATGTCACCAAACAATGTCCAATATGTGACAAATGGGTAAACCCAATTTCTACACACCTTATCACTCATCACACACACCTTTTATGGGAACATTTAGAGGAAACTGGAATTGTTGTTGAGGAATTGAAAAATTGCCCGTTTTGCAACAATTTTAAGCTCCCTAAGAATGCCACTGATAAAAGTAAAATAACCGATCTTATGAAGGCGCATTTCGTTTCTAAGCACACTTCAATGTTGTTTAGTAAGTTTAACGAACTTTTTCCCGGAATATCTACTTTATCGCCAAAAACTACATCTGTTCATGTCGAGGAGGAAGGAGAAAATCTAAATCTTTACGATATTTCTGAAGAAAAGGAAAACCTGATTGATAAGCTGAGCGTATTAAATTTATCAGATACACAAAAACAGATTATTAACAACATTCTGAATGGTGAAAACAATTTATCTTATAAATCTGACAAGTACACATGTACAAAAGATCAATGGGAAAAAGAAATGGAAAAATTAAAGGAGACGATGAGTATACATGGCCACGAATGAAAAAAAAGTTCTGATTGAAAACAAATCGGAAGTAGATGAGAAATTTTTATTTAACAATCAAACACAAATACAAAGAGTTACTTTAAAAGTCAGAGGTGGGGATTTTGATCCGCTCAAACCTGACAAAAAACCCACGGATCCAAACAAACTAGCTGGCGCGATTCTTAAGGTACTTTCTAAAGAAGATCACGTAAGGATTTTATCAGTAGGGCCGAAAGCCCTTAACATTGCAATGCAGGCTTTTAGGCTTGCTGCACAAGAAGTGGAAAGCAGGACTAATGGAGCTGTTTTAGTTTGTAGACAATCAGAATATGAGGCAATAATTGCGGATAAAAAAACTAAGGGAATATGCACACGAGTCTTCGGAATAACAATAAAAGAAGCTCTTTAATTAATGATTTGATTAAAGATTCCTTGGTTAATTTTGATGAAATTAAGCCAAAAGTAACTGATTCCAATTTACCAGTAATTGAGCGAGAAAATGTCAAAATTCTTATGGAAAAAAGGGTAAAAATGGTAGGCAAATTCTTGCCTTTTGACGAAATAACAATAAAGAAACGGCTACTTAGTTTTGTTAAAAAAAACAGAGTGGCCATGAGATATGAACAAGCTTGCTGTCGGCATATAAAGCAATTTTCTGCCGCAGCTTTTTTGTTCTGCGAAATTTGCGAAAATCCGCATGACAGTATGCTTTGGGATAGGTGTAGTGTATGTGGAGCTTTCAATAATTACAAAATTTAAATTTGAAAAACTTGAGAATTTTCAACTAAAATTCTTGAGTTTTTTCATAAAACGGAGAAAAAAATATGCTATTTGAAGAACAGTTATCACGAAAACCAAATCTATACCCATGGACACAAAAATTTATCGACGTAATGGAGGACGGACATTGGACTGTAAAAAAGTTTGATTTCCAAAGAGACATCCAAGACTATAAAGTGGCATTTAATGATGAAGAGAGGAGAGTAATTAAACACACTTTGTCAGCAATTTCACAGATAGAAGTAGACGTTAAGAAATTTTGGTCGAAACTTGGAGACAATTTACCGCACCCTAGCATTAATGATTTAGGTGGGGTTATGAATCATGTTGAAATTATTCACAACAATGCCTATGAAAAACTTTTAGAGCTATTGGGCTTAGAAGACATTTATGAAGAAAATCTAAAATTAGATATTATTCAAGGACGTGTCAAGTACTTGAGAAAGTATACACACAAATTCTATAAAAATTCAAAAAAGCAATACATTTACGCCTTGGTGCTTTTCACTCTTTATGTTGAAAATGCCTCTTTATTTTCTCAGTTTTATGTGATCAATTGGTTCGCAAAAACTTACAACGTTCTTAAAGACACTGCCCAACAAGTGTCATACACAGCTAAAGAAGAAACAATACATGCCTTAGTAGGTATTAAATTAATCAACACTTTGAGAGAAGAATATCCTGAATTATTCGATGAAGAGCTAGAGCAAAGAATTCTCCATGAAACCAAAGAAGCATATGAGTGTGAGGCTAAAATTATTGATTGGATTTTAGGGGATTTTAAAAAAGATTTACTTAGTAAAGATATTCTCAAAACTTTCATCCAAGACCGATTGAATAAATCACTAGAGGCAATTCATTTCAAGCCAGTGTTTGAAAATCTAGACGACAATCTTCTACAACAAACTGAGTGGTTCAATTTACAAGTTTCAGGAAAATCAAAAGCTGATTTCTTTGACACTGAACCTGTGACTTATGCCAAAGGCAACAAGAGTTACAACTTGGAGGATGTAATCTAATGAAAAGATACGAATGGTTGAATGATGATTCCAGACTATTTTTATCCAGAGGTTATCTCAAAGAAGGCACACAGGCCGAAGATAGAATTGCAAAAATTGTCGACACAGCCGGAAAATATTTGAGTAAAATCCCAGACTTCAAAGAAAAATTTGAAGAATATTTGGCTCTCGGTTATTATTCAATGGCTTCTCCTGTATGGGCTAATTTTGGCGAAACTAGGGGCTTACCAATTAGCTGTAATGGCCAGTTTATTGATGATACAATGGAGTCAATTCTCTACTGTAACAGTGAAACTGGTATGATGACTAAATATGGTGCCGGAACTTCAGCATATTTCGGTGCACTCAGAGGAAGAGGTGCGCCTATCTCAGACGGCGGTGAATCATTTGGTGCATGCCACTTTATGCAATTGTTTGATACGACCACCAAAGTAGTGTGCCAGTCTAGCGTTCGTAGAGGCGCGTTTGCGGCTTATTATCCTGTAGAAGGGCCAGATATTCTTGATTTTCTTGAAATTCGAGAATTAGGCAACCCTATCCACAAAATGAGTATTGGCGTGACAATCACAGACAAATGGATGAACGAAATGTTCGGCGGTGATGTAGAAAAAAAAATGATTTGGTTGAGAATTTTAAGAAAGAAATTTGAAACAGGATATCCATACATTTTTTGGACAGATACTGTCAACAATAATGCACCTATATGGTTCAGAGACAAAGGATTAAAGATTCATGCCTCTAATTTGTGTTCAGAAATTTGCTTGCCATCAGATAACGAAAATTCTTTTGTGTGCGACCTATCATCAATGAATTTACTTTATTATGATGAATGGAAAAACACAGATGCAGTGGAGATTCTTACCTATTTCCTTGATGCAGTCATGGAAGAATATATTCAAAAAACTGAAAATATTCCTTTTATGGATAAGGCTAACAGATTTGCTAAAGATCATAGAGCGCTGGGAGTGGGTGGACTTGGATGGCACTCTTATCTTCAAGCTAACTCTATTCCATTTGAAAGCATGAGTGCTAAACTCAAGAATGTGGAAATCTGGAAGTTTATCAATCAAAGAACGATTGCAGGTTCAGAAAAATTAGCACAACTTTATGGTGAGCCAAAAGTTACTAAGGGTTATGGCAGAAGAAATTCAACACTTGTTGCTATCGCTCCTACCGTTTCGTCATCTTTCATACTTGGACAAGTTTCACAAGGCATTGAACCAATCGAATCAAATTATTTTGAAAAAGATTTAGCTAAAGGTGATTTCCCTTATAAAAATCCACATCTCAAAGAGGTGCTCAAGACTTACAATAAAGACAACAAGGACACTTGGGGTTCAATTCTTGAGTATGGAGGATCTGTACAGCATTTAGATTTTCTTAGCGATCATGAAAAAGAAGTTTTCAAAACTTTTATGGAAATATCGCAAAAAGAAGTGATTATTCAAGCTGCTGCAAGACAAAAGTTCATTGACCAAAGTCAAAGTTTAAATCTATCAATTCACCCTGATACACCTGTGGTTGAATTAAGTAGGCTTTTGAAATTTGCCTGGGAATCGGGTGTTAAAACCCTTTATTATCACAATGGTCTAAATCCAAGCCAAGAGCTTGCTAGAGACTTAATGGCAGACCAACATGCTTCAAGGGACATCAACAAATGTGTTAGCTGTGAAGCATAAAATTGTAAAATAAATATATGACCACAGAATACGAATTAAGAGCAGTGATTATTTTAGATGCTCTTGCTGAACAAGAACTTGGGACTAGAGATAACCCCAAGTTCTTACAAAAATTAGAGCTACTTTTACAAGATGTGGAAACTAAAACAATTTTTACTACTGTTTTAGAAGAAAAAGAAGTGAGAGAATTAGTGGGGCTGAAAAACCCACTTACATCTAAGCAAATGATTGATTTTGCTACATTATTAAGATCAAGAGAAGAGCCAATTAAAATGATGGTTCCAACAGAATCTCTTGAGCTTACGAAACAAGATTTATTACAAACAGCAAAATTAGACGACAAGCCTAAACCGAGAAGAAAAAGATATAGAAACCGCAAAAACCGCAATCAGAACCATCAAAATAAACGTAATAATAATTGATGGATAATTACATAGAATTAGCATTGAGAACTGAACCTAGTAAGGAGCAGTATGATGAAATTGTCGCCAGAGTGGGCAATCCAGAAATCATCAGACTGCTTCATGCTTTTATGGGCATGTCTACTGAAGTGGGTGAAATTCTAGATGCACTGAAGAAACACGTTTTTTATGGGAAAACATTAGATTTAGTAAATGTTTGCGAAGAATTTGGTGACCTAGATTGGTTTAGAGGGATTGGAATTGATGCTTTGAGTAATCTGCTAGGCACAGACCCTAAATCACTTGACGAAACAATTAAAAAAAACAACATTGAAAAGCTACAAGCTAGGTATCCAAATAAGTTCACAGAAACTGATGCAATTCAGCGAGATTTAACCGCTGAAAGAAAAATACTCGAAAATGAAATACAACCCAAGAAAATGACTAGATACGGAGAAAACGAAAACAATGGCTAAAGAATACACATACTCGGAATCGTCACAAATTTTAGAAGTGGCTAAAAAACTCAAGGCAAGATATATCAATGTTATTGGATATATTCAATTAGATAAGATCTTTTTTGCATTTAAAGGCGGAGATATTTCTGAAGATTTCACTTATGAAATGCAAGGACTTAAAAGCGACTGGGTTAAACAAACACAAGGAAATGCTAGTGAAGCAAAAGTTTATTGTATTGCAATGAGCTATGACTTTTTCACAAAGGCAGAAGGCCCCTTGCTAGAGTGGACACTTCTTGAATGCTTGTACAGCTGCCATCCAAAGATGGATGGAAAAATGAGGAGAAAAGATGTTCATGAGTTTTCAAGAATTCACAACACTCTTAACGACTTAGAATGTTCTAGAGAATGGAGAAAAAACACGCATCTTCCTAGTCTACTTGGAGACGAAACGATTGTTTTCGGAATGAGTGACGATGACCCTATATAATAAATATAGACCTAAATCTTTTAAAGAATTAGTACAAAGCAAATACGCAAAAGGTCTCTCAACAAATGAGTTGACACACCATGCCTATATGTTTTTTGGGCCTCCAGGCACTGGGAAAACCAGTGCCGCAAGGCTTTGTATGACTAAATATGTAGATGAAAAAGATAGTCAGTTTTGTGTGGATGGAAAGCATCCAGATTATTTTGAAATCAACTGTGCAATCAATAATGGTGTAGATGATGTAAGAAGAGTGGTTTCAGACATTGTGAATACATCTCCAATGACCTGCAAGTACAAGTTTGTAATTTTCGATGAAGCACACATGCTGACAACACAAAGCCAAAATGCCTTACTTAAAACAGTAGAGGAGCCACCAAAACATATTAAATTTTTCTTTTGCACTACTGAGCTCAATAAAGTTCTTCCAGCAATTAGATCCAGATGCCAAATTATACCATTCTTAAAACTGCCTTTGCCAGCAATTGAAAAGGTGCTTAAGAATGTTTGTGTAGGAGAAAACATTAAATATAATGAAGAAAGTGGGAAAATGCTCGCTAGTTTAGCTGATGGCTCCGCCAGAACAGCAATAAATTTATTTGAGCAGTGTCAATCTGTATTTAACGATTCAGATGCTGTAGCTCAAATAATTGGCACAGCTAGCATGGCCAATTTTCATAACCTCACAAAACTAATTTGCGACAAAAATAAACCAGAAAGCATTAAATTAATGAATCAGCTTTTTGCAAACACTATTGACCCAAATTCATTGATGAATAAGTATGCAGATTTTTTAGCTGAATTAATTTCATTGAATGTTGTAGCCAATAAAACAGATAATTTTGAGTTAGAAAAATTATTAATTATTTCCGAACATGTTTGTGATATATTAAAAGATTTTAAAATTTTGCAAAATATAAAACTTATTTCTGAAATAAACGTACTAAAAGCAATAGAAAAAATGTAATTCGTTGCTTTTTTTTGTAAAATTAAGTTAATGCAAGAATATGACTTAATTTTAAACCATCTAGTCAAAAAAGCTAAAGCCGGAAACGAGCAAGCTTTTAATGAAATTTTAAGAATACTTGACCCTGAAATTAAAAAAATTGCTCATAAATTTTACATTGTTGGAAGTGATGAACAAGATGTAATTCAAGAATGCAGAATTGGAGTGAATAAAGCTGTTAAAGATTTTGATGAACAAGGTGGAATGACGTTTAAGAATTTCTGTATGAGCTTGTGTTGCAAAAGACATTTAATTACTGCGATGTCTCATGCTAATACTCAAAAATTTAGATTACAAAATGAGGCAGTTAGTTTGAGTGCCCCTGTTTCAAAAAATGAAGAAGACGGCATTCAAACTTATGCAGATTATATTCCTGATCCAAATAGTGATTTGTTAGCCCAGTATATTTTACGAGAGGAATTTGAAACTAATTTAGATATGATATCTGAAAAACTTACGAAACTAGAAATGTCTATTTTTGAGCAATATTCGATCAATTCTTCATATAAACATATTGCAGACAATTTACAAGTGAAACCAAAAACTGTAGACAACGCTTTGATGCGCATTCGCAAGAAATCTAACGAAACTTACCAAACTTATTTAGCAACACATTCAATTATAAATTATGGAATTAGCACGTCTATTTCAACATCGTCTATAGTAGAGATGTGCATAGTGGGACTAGGAGTGACCAATTTTACTTACTTTGGCACAAACATCTGAATTCAAACGTATAATTAAAGTATGAAAACCCAATTGTCAAGAAATTTACTTGAATCTGCTTTAAACAGGTGCTTTGAAGCATGTGAACGTAAAGTAGCTGACTCTGAAGTAAATCTTGAGTTTTGCGATAATCAATTAAAATTAAGAACAAAAGGCCCTGTAACTTACTACGAAGAAACAATTGAAACAATCAGCTGTGACGATGACAATGCTTTTGCAATAAAAACTTCTATGCTTTTGGAGTTTGTGAAACACGTAAGTTCTGAAGTAATTGTTTTATCTTTTAGTCCTGAAAAGAAAAGTTGCATGGTGTCAACAGATTCAAAGAAGTCAAAAATAGCAATTCCTACACTTTCTTCTGAATTTCATTTAGGACAAGTTGGTAACTTTGATGTTGAATTTGAAATTGAAAACTCTCATGAGTTTTTAACAAAAATGATGCATTCTATGAAATTCTGCTCTAATGATTCCCATCCATTTGATTCTATTCACTGCAAAATAACAAAAGATAAACTAGAAGTTAAAGCTACAAATGGCCCATCTTTTTATTCTTCAAAATTAGATATTATTTCGAGCGGGGAATTAGAAGTTTTATTGCCTAAAAAATCTCCAGTTATTTTGAAAAACATTTTTCTAGAACATTTTAAAAAGTGCTCCGTTAATTCAAGAGCTATGCAATTTGAAACGGAGTCATGTAAATTAACTATTTTTATCTCAAAAGCAGAAGATGATTCAATTTCTGAAAAAATTCTTGAGTTGACTAATCAAGAAGCAGCAGCAAAAATAAAAGTTTCTGTTCATGAAATTTCTAAAACATTGAAGTTTTTTTGCGGTATTTTTGACAAAAATAATGTTGATCTAAAGATCAGCGAAGAAGTTTTGAGTATACGTTACACAGAAGGCCAAACTGGAGCCATTGAGACAGTTACATGCGAAGAATGTAGTGGCTCTGCTGATACTCAGTATAATCCAAAAAGTTTGCTTGATTGCTTGGATTCAATTCAATCTTCTTGGGTCAACATGGATTTTATAAAAATCCAAGATGGCTTTTTTCTTTGTAAGCTAACAAACACCAATACTATTATATTATTATGTCCAGCAAAACTCTAGAAGGCGAATCTTATTTTATTTTGAAAGAGTTGGATAGAATCACACAAAACAAAAAAGTGATTTATAATCCTGAACAAATTCCAGCTTTTTCATTGTTTAATCAAGCGGATTATTATGTTTTTTTTGATCCAGACAAAGAGCTCATAGAAACTTTGAGTGGAGATAATTTTATTGTCTGTTTTATGGAAAAGAATGTGGATTTAAGGGCTGACTATATTAAAAAACTTAAGTCTAAAACGGTTTTCACTACATATGAGCCAATTCCCACTACTGATCCAGGAGCCTTGCTTGAAGTTTTTCCTGAAATAAGTTTCAAAAACAACACTTTGCCGTTCAAAAAAAATCCTTTGAAATACAAAGGACAAAAACAAAACTATGAATGGTTCGATTTGAATTTAATTGATGATTTGTATCAATTAGGCGACAATAATATTTATGGGTACGTATTTGACTCATTTTTTGACATTTGGAGATTCACCGATCATTTATGGACTGGAAATAACTTATGTTTATCTCAAATTAAATTTATAGATGACACAAATTTTGAAAATTATTTCAATCGCATTAGAGAAACATCAAAAGATTATCTTGAAATTTTACAAACAGGTGCCAATAATTATCATGAACACAAAAGGTTGTTGCCGCAAACGGTGATGACAAACGAATATAGATTTGAAAAAGTAAGAGAAAAGGTTAATTTGCTGAAAAAAAATTACTGTTTAAGCGCAATAAGTGAAATTGATACATGTTTAAAAAATGTAAGATTAGGTTCAAACCCGAAATTAGAACTTGTAAAGCTATTTTATAAGTTCAAACAAAATGTTAAATGATGACTATAACCAAATAAATCTTTTAGTTGAAAAGGCTAAAGCTAATGATGATAAAGCATTGTGGGATTTGTTTGATTTTTATACTCCTATAGTTAATTCAACAATATCGAAAGTTAATAGTCGTTATAAACTTATAGATAAAGATGATTTGTTTACTGAATGTGCTTTAATTTTCAAAGACCTATGCGAAAAATATGACAAAGACAAAAGCTACTTTACATACTACATTGAAACCAGAATGCAGCCTTATTTAATAGCTAAAGTAAAATCAAAATATATCGATAAAGTTTCTACTGTAAGTTTTGAAGATTATCATGAATTAGAGTATTATGAAGAGCCCTTTAAAATTGAAGACCATTCAGAGCTTATTGAAGAAATTGAAAAAATGCCAAAAGATATGAAACATGTTATAGATTTATTTTATTTCAAAAATTTGAATCAAAATGAATGTGCAGCCATAATGAATATTTCTCAGCCAGCTTTTAATAAAAAATTAAAGAGGTCAATTGACTATTTGAAAAGAAATTTATCAAAAGAGTTATAAAAAACTCTGTAAAAAATTACTATTATTAAAGAGGTTTCCATGATTTCAAACGATTCAGACATTTTAATTAATTGGACAAGATCCAATGCCGCAAACGACAATCTTCAACTCAGAACTATACAATCAAGAATCAGACCTTATCTTGAGCGTAAATCAATGAAGAATTCAGAAATCGAAGAAATTTTGCTTGCTGAAGGATATAAAGAAAACTTAATCAAAGAGGCTCTTAGGTTAGCTTCTTCGACAGGTGACGATGATAAAGTAGTTAAAGAAGCATTTGTTGGGATCCCAAAAACTTATGGCGATTTAGCTCCGAAGTTTGAAGCTGTGTTGGCTGCTAAAGGGCCTACTAGATTTGTTAAAATGTTGACTGAAGGTCAAAGCCCTATTGTTAAACTTTCGCGAAAAGAACTTGATAGTTTTCATAAAATTGCAGATAAGGCTTTTGATAATCCTATGGAATTGCCTGTACTACATGCGTTTTTGAAGCCATCTGTTATTTCAGAATTAGCTGAAAACGTATGCAGAGCAAGAAAAATTAGACAAAATTGCAAAGTAGCAGAAACAAAAGAGGGTTACAAAATTGCTCATAAAAACAAAACTATTGTTGCATCAGCTAAGCCAATAAGCTCAACAAGTGAAAAATTTGCAAGTGGCAATTACGAAGCTTTTGGTTTCCCTGATGAATACGTTATAATTGCACATGAAGAAGCATCTCCGTATTCTCAAATTCAAAAAGATTTGCAAAAGTTTTAATTTTTAAAACTTGTACAAAATCAACATGTCATCAGAAACAAACTTAGAGAAAAATATCACAGAAGCCATTATTGATAATATTATTTTAGACAAAGATAGTACCGATAATGATTCTAATATGATATTATTTAGCGCTCTTAGAGCAGATGCCACTCCAGTTGTACCATTTACATACCCAAAACCTGGTATAGAATATCCTCAGTTTTTTTCTGCTAAATGCGCAATTTGCAACAGTCCACATAGGCAACTTTTAGAACATGTATATATAGACAGCAACAAGAAAATACTCACTGTTCAAAAGTTTTTTGAAAGACATTTTCAGGCTAGATTGAATTGGTCGCAGATAAAACAACACGTTAAGCATCATTGTGATTTTAATAGCATTGAATATCCTGGAATGCTTGACTATGAATCTCGTGAAGAAGAGTTTGACAAATGGAAGTATAATGAACATGAATTAGCGTTCAGAATTACACTTACAGAATTAAATGATGTAAGAGGTCTGAATGCCAAATCCATGGATGAGGTGCTGAAAAGATCTGCAATGATTGATAAGCTAACAAAAAACTTGCTTACAATCAAAGAAAAAAGAGATAGCAAAAGCTTTACCAACCTGCCAAGCGTTTTTGAGGTGCTTCTAGAGGTACATAATTCAATGGTCGATGATGAAGACAAAAGAATTATTAGAGAAAAAGTTAAAGAGCTCAAACAAAAAATGGATTTAAAGTAAAATATGGATAAAAGACAACAAAGAATCCTTATTGAACAAAAAGAAAAATTAGCGCGTGATGCGGCTAAATTAGAGCAACTTTGGGCTGGATTGGATGGTGAAGAAGTAGTAGTTCCTACGTATACTTCAAGATATGAAGTCCCACCACCAGAACCTAAAGACAAAACTAAATACAATAAACATAATCTTGTTGACATAGAAACATTTATTAAACATCCTTATTTTTTAGATTTGAAACCATATCCATGGCAAATATTAGCGCTCAAATTGTTTTATGCTGGGTCAGAAGGGAATACAGTATTAGAGATAAATGATAGCAAAAAAGAAGAAACTACTGGTTGCGATAGTTGTGTTTGGAAATATATTGTTGATAATGAAATTGCTTCTGCGGAACAAATAGAGGCAGAAGAAAATTTTCAAACTTATTTGAAACCTTTCAATTCTAGATGTTTAAAGTGCTCAAGATGCCCTTTGAAAACAAGACTCACTAGATTGAATTATGAAATTGACAACGCATCCGACATAGACACTGAAAACTTGTTGAGAGAAATAGTTGAAAACGAACCTGACGATTTATTTCAATCAGAAATTGATTTGATTGATGAAATTCCTGATGAAGCAGTAAAACTTCAAATTAAAAACAAACTTCGAAATAAATTTCAAGAATTAGTTTTAATAATTGGAAGACGGGGTTCAAAATCATTCATGACTGTAACTATAGCCCTTTATGAACTTTATAGGTTGCTTTCAATGAAACATCCACAAAAAATTCTCAATCTACCAGATTTTATGGAAATTCATATGCTTAACGTAGCTAAAAATGAGGAGCAGGCAAAAGACTCTATTTTTACTCCAATGAAAAGTATGGCTGTTTCTTCGCCATTTTTTCAAAAATACATTGGTGTGGATAATGCTCTTGAAATGAAATTCAAAACAGAAAAAGATTTAGAAGAAAACGAACGAAGAAAAGCCAAAGGATATGCTGAACTCGATGGCACTATAGTTATGAAATGCGGTAATGCATCTGCTGGAGGTTTGGTTGGTAAAACTTGTTGGTGCATTATTTTGGATGAGTTGGCTGCAATGACCGGAGACAATCCAAACTCTGGGTTAGATAAAAAACTCTATGATGAACTTACACCTTCGATTGCCACATTCGGTAAGGAAGGAAAGATTATTTCTCTTTCTAACCCCAAAGGCCCATTCGGTCAATTATTTACTCTTTACAATACTAGGCTTGAAGACAAGATGACACTTGTTCTAAAATTGCCCACTTGGCACATCAATGCCAATATTGATAAATTATGGCTAGAAGATAAACGCAAAAATGACCCTGTGGAATTTAATATGCAATTTGGAGCTGAGTTTGGCAACAACTCGCAAGACCCTTATCTATCTTCAGATGATGTAAACTATGCCTTTGATAATTGTGAACAAATCAAAAGATTAGAAGAAAGAGAACCTGGCGCGGAATATTATTGCCATGTTGATCCTTCAAATAGATCGGATTACTATGCTATTGCAGTGGTTCAAGCTATTCCTACTGGCGATAGAGATATCCAAGGAAAGGCAGTGAAATCTTTCAGAGTAGTACATTTACAGTTTTGGGCTCCTCTTAAAATGAAACAACCTGTGCCTGTAAGAGAAGTGGAAGAATATTTGATGCAATTAAATTCTAAATTTAAATTCAAACAAATTTCATTTGACCAATGGGGTTCTCTTGAAACATTAGAAAAACTAAAAGCGAATGGCCTTCCTGTTGTGCTGAAAGTTTTTAATAAAGAATATAAGGATAAAATCTATCTTAAATTACTTGAGGTGTTCAGAGATAAACGAATAACATTTTATAAGATTTCTTCGGGACAAGTGAGAGATCTTAACAACAAAATAATGGATATAAATGAAATTCCTGAGGCTAGAAACCAATTTATGTTCTTGCAGAAAAAATGGAGAAACGGCAGACAACAAATAGAAGCTTTAACAGGATATAAAGACGACATTTGCGATGCAGTAGCAGCAGCAGTGTATGAAGCTGATGCAGATATAATTGCTTATAAATCTTTGCCTAGAGCAAGAATTGCTTACACTGGGAGAGGACTTAGGTAAAACTCTGTGTTTTCAAGAAAATAAAAGTAATGAGTATACGACTTGGTCAGTTTGGTGGTGTGGGAGGTCAATATGCTCCAAATGCTCCTGGTGGTTCACCTATGTTTCAAGGTGGTCAAAGCGGATATGCAGGATATGCTCAAAATAATTTTTCTGGGGATGTTCCTATGGATGATCTAATGGGAAGATATAGAAAGCCTGAAATATTAGGTTTTGAAAGACCTTTAGAATCTTTATTAGAAATTTTTCATGATAATATGGAGCAAGATGCAATTCCTTATTTGCTAGATTTTGATGAAAGAGTTAAGCTTAACAGAAAACTAAAGATTAGAACAAAAGAACAATACATTAAAGATCTTGCTGATGGAAAATTTTTACCTGAACACCACAAAAAAATTGAAGAAAAACTTAGAACAGTAGAGCAAATGCTTGCTGATGCAAGACAAAATGATAATGTGGATTTTTCAAAATTAGCAGCGGCAAAATTTGCAGCTTATAGAAGAAGACCTGGGACATTGCCATTAGTAGATGAGATTTTGCCTACAGAAGAAGAATATAAAGACTCATATGATAATCAATTAGCTGATGCCAGATTGTCTGAACCATTTACAGGAATTGCTCCTGTTTATGAATTCGGTGAAGGAGTGGATAGTTACATAAATAAGCTAAATAATCAAAATTTTCCAGATAATCATAACATGCAGGATTCCACTTTGCTTATAAACTTCCCAGAAGAATCGCAAACTTTTCATGATTACCAAGGCACTTTGAATCCTGAGCCATCACCGATCACCCCTGAATCAAAAATCAACAATACAAATTTGGAGGGTAAACTGGAAAAACTTAAGGCTTCGCCTAAAGGCATAGGTAGATTAGACCCGGATATGTTTTACGGTTTAGATTGGGACGAAAAACTTAGAGGCAGATATCCACAAAGAGGTGTGACCAATGAAGGGCCATACACCAACGATACAATGGGTGGATACTCAACAAATGACTATCCGTTCAACAGTAACAATCCATATTTCGGGGTGATAGATTGAGAAATATTTTTAAAACAATTGATTTACTTGAAAGCAATGGATTCTATAGAATAGCTGATGATTTTCAGAATCAATTAATAAAAATAGCTGCATGGCCATATAATCTTACTTCTCTTGATGAATTACCTTTAGGGGCTAGGAATGTTTCTTATCAAGACAATGAAGAAGATTATACCGAATATGATAGAAAGTTTTTTGACGAATTTAAGCAAAGAAATCCTGACTACAGAGCATTAAAGACCGATGATGATGAGAAATTCAATGTGGAAGGAAAAATGCATGGCCCTGATTCAATTCCTGGCCCAGCATATGTAGAACCCACTTGGATGTCATCGTCGCCTTCAATGAATGGAAGTTTGGATTATTTTACTTGGGAAGAAGCAAGAGATTCAAATCAAGGCCCAGAATATTGGAAAAATCTCAGACCTAGAGGTTAATTTAAAAAAAAAGAGAAAAAATAATTATGCCACAGCCAATTATACCTATTCATCAACAAGAAAAACTTTCAATTACTTTTGGTGATTCAACACAACCAGAGTTTCAACTGTCAGAAATACAGTCGATTCTTTTGCAGGCTACCTCAGCTAAGCCTAATACCAAATATTCTATGAATGCAATTGCTGCACTACAAGAGATTGACAAAAACACCGATTTAATTGTCACCGCTGTGTCTGAATCAAATGAAAAATATTGTTCAGTTCCTAATCAAATTGATGATAACACAATGCTTGCATTGAAAGCCGAAGGTTTAATTTCTGGACATGGAAGATCTGTAAAAATTACTGAAAGAGGCAGAACTGCGCTTAGAGATTCATATTTGCAATCAAAAAATGCTTTGAAAGAAAATCGCGCTTCTGATAAATTTGATTACAAATCTTTCTCGCGAATTGCTGAAAAAAGAGGTAAATGATGATTAACAAGATTGTGAATGATAAAGAATCCTTAGAATTGCTAATGAAATATGCATTTTCTCAGTCAAAAGCTAAAAAAACATCTGAAATTTTTGAAAATTTTTTAAAAATAGCTCAAGCAAATGAAAATGAATTGCAAAAATTTCAAGATTCTGTAAAATATCAGGCTTCCTATGGCAACGTCAATGATTTGATAAAAGATTTTGAACGATTGAAATATATTGATGTTTTTATGAACTTTTTTCTTAAATTAGATAACGAAAAAAAGAAAAGTAAGACTTCTGATATAATGACTACATATTTTGCAGATCAAGACAAAAAAGAAAAATGGTTTAAAACACTATTTAATACAGCCAAAGAAATAAAAGAAACAGGTGGGTCGTTTAGTTTACAAACATTTTTAATTGGGCTATACAATAGGTTTTTTGAGAGTAAACAAACTGATAAAAATTTAACAGGTGTTGACGACTATGTATTTGACACACCAGACCTACAAGAAGATGATAGAATAAAACAAATAGACGAAAATTTAAGTAAAGATCCAGAAACTTTAGAAAAAGAAAAAAAACTTCAAGAATTAAAAAATGATCTCCCTAGATTGTTTGAAGAAGCAAAAAATCAAAAAAGATATTATATCAGTTATGTTTACGAACTGTTCAAATATAATATCGAAGAACTTGAAAAAGATCTACATGCATTCGAAGACAAAATAAGTTCTGGCGAGCTGGAAAATGAATTTGAAAATAATCCAAAAGAATTTTTGGCCAAGTATAATAAAAAGTATAATCGACCGCAAGATGATCAATTTCAATCTCTAGGAGACGTGATTAAAGCTGAAACAGCTTTTTTTGAAGCAAATAGGGATGCTTTAATAGAAAATATTACAAAATTTGTTGAAAGAGCTCAAACAGAAGCTCCAGCTATAAGCAAAATTTTCCCACAGGATGGGGCTGTAGAAGCACAATACCCTTATTCTATAGAAACAGTAGAAGAACAAGCAAATAAAAATATAGAACACGTAAATTTAGATCAACTAGTTAATTCTATTGTTAACAATCCGTATTACGTTCTTCCATCAGGTTATGAAAACGTTAAAGTATTTTCAAACAAATTGTTCGGAGATGACATTTTTTTAAAAGAATTTATAAAAGCGCAAATGCAGGGAATAATTTATGATGAAACATTCAAGGAAATGAATGTTAGTCAACCCTCTCCTAAACAATATGCTGAAGATAGAAACAGAAATCAGGGAGGAATGATAATTTTGTCTGCACCAAGATTTTCTGCTTGGCTTTTAAAGCAAAAAAGTGAATACTTGGCAGAATTAGCTAAAAAAAGAATGGGCGGAGAATATTCCACTGAAACTTTTGTTGATATGATCAATACAAAAATAGACGATGCTTTAGGGATCATAACTCTTGATAGCGTTACAGGGGAATACACCAGAACTCCTGGCGATGAAATAAGAGGCAAAATAAATGATCCATTTTACAACTGGGCTGGCCAAATAGCTTTTGTTTCTGCTTTTTTTGATGCTGAGGTACAAGTTGTTGCAGATCTTTTAAAGCAACGTGATAATTTAACTGATGACGAAGCAAAAAACAATGCTATTAAAAAACTTTCTGGAGAACCTGAAATAATTTTCAGAAAGTTACAAAAATGGGTAAGCGAATCACCAGGCAGAGTTAAAAGTTTAAAAAACTTTTTTAACCTGAAATCACAAGAGTCCAAAACCTTGATTGAAGAAAACCTCGGTAAAAACATGCAACAGGTTTTGCGTGAATTTCAGTTTAGTGAAGAAGAAATCAAAAATGCTGAAAACGAAATTGTTGAAATTGTACACCAAAGATTATTTCCTGAAGAAATGTCAACAGTTCCTTTGGTGAGGTTTTATTCAAAAGCTGAAAAAGATTTTGACGAAGGAGACTTTTATGATGCATTAGGAACGCCAACCTTAAGAAATTTATCAGATTTTAAGGGCGCAAAAAGATCACCAAAACCAATTCACTTTACAGAACTTTATAAGTCTCAGATTGTCGACAAACTTGAATCGAATATTGATCAATTAGTTTTTGAGTTAATAAATAATGGCCTTTCAGTCGATAAACCTCTTAAAGAAATTTATGAAGATTTTGATAACACTGATGCAAATTTAGAAAAGTATAAACAATATTTATTAAAAACATTGCAAGACAGTATAAATTTCGACAACAAAACAAAAATAAAATTAGAAAGAGTAATAGTCAATAAAATTGAAGATCTCAAGAATGGCAAATTTGGAGGGGCTCATGCTAAATCAAGATTTGAAAAAGAAGATACTATGTTTAAAGACTTTGAGACAATTCCTAAAGACGTATATCAAGATCTGGTAAAAGAAATACTTAAAAATTTACTTTCTAATTATTTAGCAGGTACCACACAACGATTTCAGCAAACAGGAATGCAGTTTGAGGGTGTTGAAGAAGGATATGAAAATACTAAAGTGCCATCACCATACGTTCCTGGGGCAAAAGACTTGGCTTTACTGAATGTTTTAAGCGAAGAAATTATTGATAAAATCCAAGATATTAGCAATCAATACGGTGGTAGATTTAAAAAATATCAAGACTGGCAACGGCAACAAAAATCTAATTCTGATATTGATGATGAAATTACGGAAGCCAGCACACAAAACACACAAAAGAAAGTAACATCAAAAGTGCTAGACGAAATGATTAAAAAATATGCTTCTAAACGTTAGATTCATTGCAAACACTCCAGACACTTTATCTAAGGGCTTAATGTTTTCTAAGCCCTTAGATAAAGACGAATGTGCGTTTTTTGTCTTCAAGCATCCTGATGAGTGCAGTTTTTGGAATAAAAATGTTGATTATGCAATTTGTCTTTTATTTCTTGACGAAAACTTTGAAATAAAGAACATAGGTGAGCTTCAAGCTCATCAAGAAAAACCCTGTAGGTCTGAGTTTCCTGCGACAAAGTATGTTTTAGAAGGACACTATGACTTACCTAAAGAATTTAATATCAAAGTGGGAGACTTTTGTTTACCACATGAAAATAAAATTAAGTTAGTTAAAGGTAGAAAAAAATAATCTTAGAATTATAAAAATATTGGAGACAAAAATGGCAGATAGAATTTTTCCTAACAACATCAACGTGGACATGGGGTCAAAAATTCAATTCAGTGGAATTGATTATGACAATGTGCAAAAACTCATGAATAACAATTATCGTGTAGCGCAATCAAGTGAGCAAGAAATTCAAGATCTTTTGAGGAAGCTTCAAGAAAATGAAGACATGAACACAGAAGATATGGGCGCTGATATAGGCAAACTAGACAGCGACATGGGCAATTTTGACATGGATATGAAAAATATGGACACTGACATGGAAGACATTGACACTGATATGGACGATATGGATACTGACATAGACAATGTTGACACTGACATGGACGATATGGATACTGACATGGACAATGTTGACACTGACATGGGAAATTATGATCTGAGCAAGCCACTAGCTGCATCGTCAAATAAAATCAAAAGAATTGCATTTACTCATCCATCTCAAATCAGTGCTGAAGCTATTGAAAGAGCTCAAGCTGCAGGTGACGAAAAACTTGTTAAAACTATTCTTGCTGCCAGAAAAGAAAATAGAAAAAGAATCGCATCTGCAATTGAATCACGTATTGCAAAAGAACAGGAATTGGCCTCAAGAAAAGCTTATAGAAACTCATTAATTAGAGTAGCTCAGGACAATACTTTTTTCAATCCTGCAGATTTTGACATTTTTGATTTAGATGCTTTAGAACAATTAAACGAGAATAATCCTGGTTTAATTCCAGATGATTACATGCAACAAAGAAGACAGGAACAAGATATGGAAACACCAATTAATACAGATATGGGCACTGATATGGGCACCGATAAAATGACAATGTCATTCACATCACCTACAAAATTCACAAAAGCTCAAAGAGAGTCTTTCAACAAGATTGCAATGAGCCTTGGCATGCCAAAAAGCTACGTTGATGCAATGTGCGCTCCAGTAATTTCTAATGATGTTAAGAAACTCAGTAAAGAAATAAAAGAAGTGTTTGCTTCAAATGTTTCTGGAAAAGTAAAAACTAGTGTGATTAAATCACTTATTAAAGAAGCTTCACTTTCACCAGATTCTAAGCGAGAGTTTATCGACTATTGGAACAATGTTCTTGGTTACCAAGACAAAGATTTCTGGCCATTAGTTGCAGCTGATTATGAAGATGGCAAAAAGGTGAATTAATGAGCATTTTTAAGAAAGCTTCCGATTTAGAAAAAATCCCAACATCAATTAGTAATGCTCTTTTTGATGATCATACTCTACAACTTGAGGATGAATTTGAAAGCTTGATTAGAGAAGCATCTGCTAACAAAGCAGAATATGAAAAAAGAGTAAAATCTTTTAAAGTAGCTGAAAAAGGTCATGAGTTTCAAAAACCTGAGCCTGCTCTTTACACAAACGGAAAAGAAGGAATTAGGAGAGCTGGATTTGGCAAAAGATACAACGATGAAAGTTCGGAATTAAATCCACATGATGTTCGATCAACAGAGCATCACCAAAGTAAATATGCTGAAAACTTATTGGCAAATGGCTTGTCAATTTGGGATGCTGAATTTGATGAAGTTCAAAGTGCTTTTGATGAGTCTCAGAAAAGACATGATCAAATTTTTGACAGAAAAGTTGCCGCACAAAAGAAACTTGAATCTCATATGCAATGGGAAAAAGAACAATCCAGTCAAATTAGAAAATCTAATGTTCTTCCTTATAGAGGATTAGGCATCACTAGATTGGCAAATGAACAACCGTTGCATCATGATAATTTTAATTCTGTAGATGAATTCTATGCTCAAGCTAAAGATGACTTAAGAGATTTGGTAAGAAAATCAAATGAAGAAAGAAGAACATCAATATCAAGACAGGGAATTAGTCCAGAAGAAAAATTAGAAATGTGGGACGTGAAAGAAGCTATTGCCGCAAGAACAATGGCGTCACTTGAAAAAACATCGTTAATCACAAAATTTGCTGAACAGCTTGAAGAAGAAATCGGCATTACAAGAAAATGAAAAAGTTAGCTCAGGTTAGTGTTGATGAGGCAGTGAGTATTTTAGAAAACTGCCTCTCGGAAAATGATCCGAAAGTTATCAGGGCTCAATTAAGTACCCTGAAAAATCGAATGCAACACCCTGACTATATTAATACTATCGGAAGAATTGAACAAGCATTTAATATTCCTGATGGACAAGCTTTAGGTGTAGCTGTTGATCCCGATAGTAACAAACCTTATCCTAATTCTAAAGGTCTACTAAGAGATTTTATCGAACAACTTAAAGGACACAAAACGGTGAACAGTATGACATTCAATCTTAAGCAAGCCCAAAAACAAGAAAGTAAAAAGAAAAAAAGAGGGAATCCATTTAGAGTTTTAATGGGTAAAGTGGGTAAATTACTTGACCATGGACTGAAAGACAGAGATATTTCTCGACATTTAGCAAAAGAAGGTGTTTGGGACGCAAACACTATTTCTAAAGCTGTTGAAGTGGTGAAAGAATATAATAAGAAAAAAAGAAAAAAAACACATAAAGAAGCTCAAACTCTTCTTGATACAGCGAAAGAAAATGAAAGAATGCAGATTGATTACAAAAAACGTTCTCATGCTGAACTAATCACTTCTTTGTGTTGGTTGAACTCTTTGGACAAAATGGCCTCTAAAGATAATCCAAATGGAAAACAGGTAGAAGACCGTGATGGCGTGAAAACTATGATTAGAAAAATCAAATCTGAACTTACTCGCAGAGGCATGAAAGAAGAAGATTTGAAAAATTATTTGAAGTGAATTATGAAGAAATTAGCAGGAACTGATGTAATAGTATTGATGAAAGCAGCCATTAAATCAAATGATGTGCTAAAAGAAGCTCAAACTTTGACCAGAGCAGATTTTGATAGTGATGATTTAATTGTTAATTGTTTTTACAGAATAATGCCAGATGGATTTGCCACACAAAACTTACATACGAAACTTGCATCTTCGGACATTATTAAATCTTTAGAATCTATCAAAAAAGAAATAACCACTCAGGGTTTGAGAAAAGCATTCAATTATATTCAAAATTTAAGAGATGCTTCTGATTCCGCAGTGAGAATGGAAAATCAAATTAATGAATTTAGAGAATCCTCTAAAAGGCTAACACTCAATAAAGCAGCAAACCTTTTGACATTTCTTTCTAAATATGCTGATGGAGCAAAAAATAGAGAAATTTTAGCTGCAGCTGCTAAAGAACTTAAAAGCGGTAAATTTGAAAATGCTTCTGAGCAAATTAGAACAACTTTTGCTCAAACAAATTCATTGAATACAACAAAAAATTTCAAAAAAGCATTTGTCACTGTGAGACAACAAATTGGAGAAGGATACCAAATGTGCCCGAAAGGAATTTATCAATCAGGCAGACCTATCCCTATGGCTCTTTCAAGCTGCAGAGAATATTGCATTGATGCACGATTGAATCCTGATGGCACTGTGGGTTGTAATTATGTTAAATGGCTTAATGACAATCTTTTAACACAAGAACAGGCATTAAATGTGCCAGATTTTGTTGAAGTGGATCAAGTTACAGTGAATCTGAAGCCTGGAGAAAGAACTAAGTTTCCTCTGTCAGATCAAGATCCACAAGACTCACAAATGATTAGAGATGAAAAGCTCACAGAAAAAATTACAACAGTACCTTGGGAAGAGCAATTAAAAGCTACACACAAAAATACAGAAAAAAGAGAAGATCCAAAATTTGCTCCTGTGGCAAGCGATTCAGCTATAGAACTTTTACTTAAAGATGTAAGAGATGTATTTGATGATGATGAGCTAGATACGCTTGAAGCTCAATTAATGGAATTGATGGGTGAATAAAATGTCTTGGTATAAATTTGCCAAGCAATATATAAATAACTTAGACGAAGATACAATCTTTAAGATTTTTCAGGAAAGAAATAAAAATAATTTTACAAACTCTGATCAAATTCCTGACACTGAACAAAACGATGGGCAAGATAGCAACATGGAAAATGCTTTAAATCCAGAAAGATTGAATAAAGTGGTGAACCCCAAAATGCTCAACGAAATAAGGCAACCTATTAGAACTAAAGCTAATGGACAAGGACAAGACGCATTATTGAATGTTAATAAAGATATTCCGATATATTCTGATAATTTTATTCACACCACTGACTGGAATACAAGCTAGGTTATTTAGTCTGTTTTGTGTAAAATTAATGTACAACAACTAAGGAGTAAGATTTGTCTCAAGATATTAATACAATGCCCTCATTGACCTCAGTAATGAGTTCTATGGCACAAGAAGTAATAGGTAAAACACAGGCGAGATCAGCAGATGCAGCTGAAGCCGGTAGAAGATGGGCCCAAATTAGAACAACAAAATCTATTAGTCCAAATGGTGGGAGATATGCTCAGCTCTCTAGTTCTGGCTATTTGAATAACACTGTTACACAACCAAATTTTTATTCTCCATTCTTAACTCCTTCTTCGTTCCAGATTCCATCTACTAGAAAAGAAATTTATCTCTGGGCTAATTGGTGGCGAAATAACGAACCAAAAGTTGCTGCTGGAATTAACTTTTATACAAACTTCCCATTTAATGGATGGAAATTGGAATGTAAGTCTGGTGTTATAAAAGATTTTTATGAGAAGCTGATTGAGAAACTTAATTTTCAAAAGTTTTTACCTTTAATTTCAGGTTCCTACCATCTATATGGTGATGCGTTTGTTCTCACTGAAATTGATTGCCAACATTGTCATGGGACAATGATTGATCAAAAAACTGGTGATTTGTGTGAACATAAGAATGCTACATGGAAATCTATTTCTTTGTTGAATCCTGATTCTGTAATGATCGAAGCAGGATTTATTTCTTCTATACCTAGATATTCTTATATTCCTAATGATCGAGAAATAAAAGTAGTAATGGAGGGAAATCCCCGTGAACTTTTTGAGCAAATACCTGAAGTGGTAAAAGCAAAAATCAGATCCAAACAACCTATTCCACTTGATCCAATATGTATTCATCATTTTAAGCACGGTGCAGATTATTGGTCAGATTATGGTACATCGTTAGTTAAACCATTATTTGTTACCTTAGCTTACAAAGATAAATTAAGACAGGCTCAATGGTTAATTGCAGAAAGACATATTATTCCCACTAAAATTGTAACAGTGGGTGATGAAAGCAGACCTGCGTCTCAAGCTGATTTGGATTCTGTGCAAGATCAATTGGCTGCTGTGGCAAATGACCCAAATCTTACATTGGTTGTGCCTCACGCTTTTAAATATGAATTTGTTGGTGCATCTGGACAAATTCTTCAAATTTCAAATGAATTTGAATTATTAGATCAAGAAATATTAGATGGCTTGATGTTAAACAAGGCTCTTTTAAATGGAGAAGGCCCAGCTTATGGTAATGCTCAAGTGGGATTGCTTTCTATGAATGAAAGACTTGAATCATGGCGAAGAGAAGTGGCACAATGGGTTGAGCAAAATATTTTTAAGAAAGTAGCTGAGTGGAATGATTTTTATGCTGAAGGCGAAGGTGGACAAGATGAATTAGTTTATCCTAAAATTGTGTTTGACCCATTAAGACTTAAAGATAATACAGGAACTCTTCAAATGCTTGTCACTGCTCAACAAAATGGAGTAATTTCTGCTGAAACTCTTGTGGAAGAATTTGGTCTAAACTGGGATCAAGAAGTGGAAAGATTACGTTTTGAACAAGGCATGAGCTTTGTTAACTCATCTGAAATCATGGGCACAGATATGAACATTGGCTTTGGTGGAGTGACAGGGCAAGGATTTGGAGCTGGAGCTGCCCCTGGTGGTGCTCCTTTAGGTGGCGCACCTGCTCCTATGGGAGGAGATATGGGCATGGGGGCTCCTGCTCCAATGGGAGGAGATATGGGCATGGGGGCTCCTGCTCCTGGTGCGGCACCAGCACCTCTTGCTGGTATGCCTCCTGCTACTGCTGATGCCATATATCAACACTACAAAGTGGCATCATCTTTGATGAATGAAATTTCTTATAATAGAAGTGCTATGTTGCGGCTAGATAGAGATTACAAAAATGAAATTGACAGAGAACTAAATCAAAGATCTGCTGTTACTGGTAGAGCGATGGTAGGCGAAATTCCAGAAGACTTAGAGCCTGCCACTCCTTGGAACTGGCACCCTATTGGGGATCCAATGAACTATAATGCAGTAAAGTTAATCAGAACTTCCGCTGTTAAAGAAAAACAAACTGTCAATGGGTACACATCTTTAGAAAAGAAACTTTATCAGATTGTTATGCAAATTGGGGCACCTTTAGCTTTTTATGCTCAGTATGAGGCTGGGCCTGGTAAAGAATATATTCTGGATGGGGCATTTCCTCAGATTAAATTGGCAGTGGAAGCAGATGGCGAAATTTGGCACAATAACCCAAGTAAAATAGAATCAGATAAGCAAAGAGATATTTCTATAGCTAAACAAGGATGGACTGTTTTAAGATTTACTGACAAAGAAATAACAAAACAACCCCAAGATGTAGCAATGGTTATAAAACAAGCTATGCAACATCTTATGGGGTCAATAGGAAGTGGCGGACAAGCGCAAACTATTTAATTAAATTCAAGAAAAACTTTTTAATTTTATCGAATAAAGTTTCCTTTACAGGCCATGCAATTTCAGGACTGAATACAACAGAACCACCTGCACAGCCACAATTGCCATTGCAACCACATGTTTCTGATTCAGAAACAAGAGGAATTTCAACAATGGGCAACTTGTCTTTAGGCTCTTCAACAATTACTGGGGGAACTATCAGTTTTGTGTCAATAACTTCGACAACAGCAGGAACTTGTGCAAAAGTGGGCTTATTGGTTAGATCAAAAATTTGAAGCTTGCGTCTTTTGGCATATACTTTGGCATACTCTTCAGCCTCAAACTTTGTGTCAAAAACCTTAGCGGCTTTTTGATTAGCTGAATTTCTTACAGAAAACTTATTGTTTTCAAAATCAATATAACATACGTTTTGTGTGGGCACAGATGTGTTCATGTATATTTTATACATTTTTTTTTGAATTGAAGGAATAGTGAAAGTGTAAAGGAAATATTAATTAAGCATGATTAAAAAAGGCATTAGCGGCGGAATGATTTCGGTTTATAGCTTAATTGAAAAAAATGATAGATCAGCATTGGCGACTAACTCAATGATCAGAGTATCATCTTCAGTAAGAGAGGCAGCAAAAATTGGCCTTCAATCTCTTTATGCTAATGCCGATGAAGTTTTAGAAAAATACAAAGATTTCGACATCATTAAAGAAATGAAGTCGAGAAATGGAGCAAATTTACTTTGGGTAAGAGCAAGAGCAATAGACGCTGATGTGTGCAACACCAATGGAGACTATTTTAGCGAAGAAGAACTTACAAAAGAAGTGGATTATCAAGGCAAAAAAATGCCTGCATATAAAACTTTTGAAGGTGTGCCCATTTATACTAACCACAAAAATGACAATATTGAAGAAGCTAAAGGAATGGTTGTGTATGCAGAATGGGACGATGAAGAGAAATGTGTATATTGTGTTTTCTTCATTGATGAAGATGCTTACCCAGATATCGCTAGAGGTGTAAGACAAGCGTATATTCATGATGTAAGTATGGGCTGTTCTGTTGATGAAGGTGTTTGTTCAATTTGCGGAAACAAAGCCACCACAGAAAGAGACTATTGCGATTGTCTAAAAAAATACAAAGGCAAAATGCACCCATCAGGTAAAAAAGCATTCGAATACAATTATGGGATTAAATTCATTGAATTGTCATGTGTGGGAGATGGTGCTTTTGAGTCTTGTGAGATTATGGAGCTGTATGACCAAGAAGAGTTGCTGCAGAAAGCTGAAAAAACTATTAAAGCAGCCCGATCACTTAATTCTTCTATAAGTTTAGCTGCGGCAATGAATAGTGATATTGCACACAAAAGAGAAGTGGAAAGCGCACTTAGACAATTAATGGATTTGAACAGTAACATTGTCAAAGTAGCACAAACTGCAGGCACACTTGTTGGAGGTCAACTTTTAGGTAATGCTGGGGCTCAAAATGCCACTGTTGTAAAGGTTTTACAGGGTTTAGGAATTGATCCATCAAGCAGTTTAAATATTTTAGATTTAGTTAATCTTGCACTTAACTTTTTAGAAGTAGCAGTACTTAATTTATTTTCAAGAAAAGACAATATTGACTTGGGGCATGTTGCTAAGTTAACAAAAGCAATGGGAGAATTGCAAAATACACTTCAAGACATGATTGATGATGGAATTGAATCTTCAGGACAATCTGGGGGACAACCAATGATTCCAGCACAAAATCAACAAAATATCCCTGCTGAAAACCAACAGGCACCTGTTCAACCACCACAAGGAAACGTTCCTGCTCAAACTCAATCTTTTAATTTTGAACCTTCAGTGGGAACGATGGTGTCCCCTTTTTCACAACAACCTTATGTTATGCCTTTAGGTGGAAATGTTAGTGCTAGCACAGAAAATGTAAGATTTGTGTGGGCTTCATCTAACAAAGGCGAAGATGAGGACATTCACATTGGTAATACGCCAAAACTTAATAAGTTTGGAAGATTTGCAGTGGCCTTAAATAATTTGAGGCAAGCATGCAATATTCCTGAAATAAATAATGAGGTCAATTATATATTGCCTCAGAAAGATAAAACATCAGCATCTAGCGGAGACAAAAATATTATGGATCACTTCAAAAAAATTGCTCAGGATTTGAAAAAAGAAAATACATTAGCATATGCGCTCGACATTAAAATAGATGACAAATCTGGCAACAGAATTGTTCTTTCTACAGACAAAGGCATCAAAGGTTTTCATAAGGGCCAATTAACAAACTGGAAACCAAATTTGAGTGATGCACAAATTGCTCAAATGGAAAATGGAGATGGTTACAGAGTGGCTGCCGATTTGCTTAAAGATTTTGCACACACTGTAAAAACTGCTTCTGATATAGATGCTCTAATTATTATGGATAAGCACATCGAAGATGAAAGACATGATGATGAAGTTAGAATTCTTGTTGAATTAGAAAAAGAACACAAAACAGACAAGAATCTTACGATGCAAGAGCGATTAGATGCTAGAAGAGAAAACAAAGAAGTGAATACTGTTATGGATGAGCACATTGACAGTGAGAGAGAAGATACTCTTGTAAGAATTGTTTCCGAATTAAGTAAAGACGCCAAACAAAGCGTGGGCGATAAAAGTCTTGCTGAACTTCTTAATCCTGATCATGGACATTCTGATGTTTCAGGAAAAGAAATTATGTCTTCTGTTATTAATAGTATAGCTAAAACATGTATACAAACTTCAAAATCTCCAGAAGAAGTATTAAGATTTTTAACTAAATCTGCAAGTAAGAAATCTTTTGCAAAGATTTTGAAATTGGCACGATTGGGTACCCCTGCAAGAGAATATAACTCCATCATGAAGAAATTTTCTCAAGCTGCTCCTTTGCCAGGAGATGAGCCTTTAGTTGGTCAAGATCCAATTGGCGGAAATGTATCTGCTCCAGATGCAATGAACGCACTACCAGCACCTGATGAAATGCCAGAAACGGCAATCAAAAATATTGCAGATGAAACAGCTCCTGAGGCAACAGAAGGAGAAGTAATTGAAGCTATTGGTGTAATTGCAGATATGTTTGCTGAAGCCGCTAGCAAAATTAATGAAATTGTTGAAAAAGTAAAACCATCTGAAGTAAGCAAAAAAGACGAAATGGCAGATGCTCTTGGCGAAGAAGATATTGATTCTGATTCAATGAAAGGAGCTGTTACCGGACTTTCTCTTGCTACAGAGGACACAGGTATGGCACCAGACACAGTAGTTGATGAAGTAAACAATATGCCTGTTGGTGATTTGGCTACTGGAATTGATACTGCACGGAAACCTCAGCAAGCTATTGCCAGAAATAGAGCTAGAAAAGTTTCTGCTTCCAGACACAAAACAGATTTAAAAACCAACATCGTTGGTTGGTTAGCTGATGTTGCTAATCAAAATAAATTGTCAACAGAAAATGTTGCTTTAGCAGCAAAGCTTTTCTGCAGCTACAAAGAAGCAGCTATCAAAGTATTGAATAAATCCACAAGAACTTCTGAAGTAAAAGTAGTGGACGAAACATCTCATTCAACGACCATTTATGCCACATTAGATGACATTGGTGTCAATGTTGAAGATGCTTCATTCAATCAAAAGTTCAGAGACTTTGCAGTGGATCTTTTTTCAAGATCTGGGTACGAAGTAGACCCAACAACATTTGCTCTTACAGATATTGAAGTTTGTGCAGATGGAACGGTTTGCGGAAAAGTTTGCTCGCGAGCAACTAAGACATTTATTCCTGAAGTAAACAACAACAGAGCAGAATCTTATTACGACATGGATAGAGACATGGTAAATATTGAGAAAAATATTCCTATGATGCCAAGTTCGCCAGAATTAGGTGTGGGCCTTGAAATTGCAGCTATGCCTGAAGTAGTTATGTCAAGTGGCGCTAAGAAGACAAATAAGCTTGCTAGACTCAAGAGTTTGGTAAGAATTGCACAAGGACTTGGACTTCCAGGTGCTCCAGGTGCAGCTGCAGGTGGTGCACCTCCTATGGGCGCTGGTGGAGCAGGTGCTATGGATCCAAACATTGGAGGTATGGCAGGTGGAGCCGCTGACTTAGGTGTAGGTTCATTAACAGGTTCAACACCTGATATGGGAATGGGAGGAGAACCTTCTATTGATGAATCACCAGAGCCAGGAACTAAAAAAGCATGGGGTTCAGTGTGTCCACAATGTGGTTCAACAGATGTTGATATTGCAAACGGCGAAGGTAACTGTAACTCTTGTGGAGCAAATCTTAGATTCAAATTTATTGTTGAAGTGGTGCCACCAGACGAAGGAAAAGAAAGTATGGGCGAACCAGATTTGTCCACTATGAATTCAACATTGCCACTTAACCCTCCAACAGGCGGAATTGGTTCTCCTGAAGCTGCTTTGGGTGCCCCTGCTGCTCCAGGTGCTCCTGCTGCTCCAGCTGCTGGTATGCCTGCAATGGCAACAAATTATAGAGTTATGACAAGAATTGCTTATCAAACTTCTGCAGATGTTTATGCTAGCGCTCTTTCAGAAACATTTACGAAAGAATCAGCTGGAAGACTTCCTGTAGGAATGATTTGCCCAAGTTGTGGCTCTAGAAGCGCATCCAAAAATTCCAAGCACACATATTGCTACGATTGTGGAACCATTTCAGTTTCTACAGTTAAAAAAGTAGCTGGTAAACCTGGAGTTCTTGAAGCAAGTATTGTATGGATTTAAAAAAATAAAAGGAGAATAAAAAAACAATACAGAAAGATTTATTTGTTTCCCGGTAAAACGGGAAACAAATAGAAAAGAAAAAAATGAAATATGTAACAACAATTTCAAAAGATAGGATAACAAAAAAATGATTAACGGTCAAAGCGAACAACAAAATCCAATCAGGAAAATCAAAAAAGCGATGAAGATACACGAAATTGTATCTACTGATAAACAGTCCCTTGCTGAATGCAAAAATGATTTGCTGCAAAAAAGAATTGCTATGGACGAAAGCGAAGCACATGATATCGCAGAGTCTATTAGAGAAATGTTTTTGCCAAAACTTATGAAATCAGAAGGCATCGAAGATGAAGAAATGCCAGATGGATTTGTTGGTGAAATGACCGAAGATGACGATGACTTCGCAGATGAAGAAGATCTCGAAATGGATGAAGATGAAGAAATGGATGAAGATGAAGATCTTGATTTAGATTTGGAAGATGATGATTTCGAAGACGATGATGAAGAACATGAAGAATCTGAAGAGGATCTTGAAGAAGATTTTGATGAAGACATGGATCATGAAGATGATGCTCTAGATGACGAAGGCGAAGTAGACGATGATGAAATCGCAACGATCCACATCCAAGTGCCTGCAAACAAAATTAGAGAGATTGAAGAAGCTCTCGAATCTGTCTTAGGCGAACAATCTAAGGATCAAGCAATGAGTCTTAACGACAAACTTGAAATAGGAGAAAACAACATGAATAAAAAAGAAATCGAAGCACGAAAGGCTTTAAGAAAAACAATTCTCGCAGCTATGGCTGATGATGAAGAAGTGACTCATGTCCTCCACAAAGATGGGTTCGAACATGCAAAAGACGAACAGTATCGAGAGGAAGGCAAATACAACACAGTCAAAGGAAACATCACAGACCCTGAAACTAAAACTCTAAACTATGCAGAAGATAAATTCCCAAGCTTCCTGAAATTGAAAGCAAATTTAGGTCTCAATGAGACTAAGTATGTTGATTTCGACGGAACAGATCCAGATGCACACGAATTCAAGCTTGCTTTTAGCGAACTTGATGATTTGGAAATTCCATCACAAGGTAATGAAAGTTTGTATCACGAACTTGAAATTCCTTCTGAAACTGAATTGCACCAAAAACGAACAGTACAATCATCGACACTTGGCAGTTTTGACGCAGATGCAGCCGAAGAAGTTCTGGCTTTCGCTCTGAAGTCCGCTGGTGTTGAAGAAGAAGATCTCGGCAAGCTCACATATGCAGAAGCATTAGAGCTTTATAAGTCCATTAAAGTGGCAAAAACTGCCGAAGATTGCGCAGAGGACGAAGATGATGACATGCATTCTGATGGCAAAACACATAAAAAGAAAGCCGCTGAAGAATCGGATATCAGAAAACACAGTCCTAAAGAAATCGACCCAGAAGAAGATCATATGAGAGACAACACTTATTCGTATTCGAAAGAATCAAAAGACGAATATGCTGCAGCAATCAAAAAACTTATGAAAGGTGATGATTGCGATGTCGAAGCTGATACTACTATTACCACTGATAAACCAGTGACAATGGGCGGAAAGCATGACGAAGCTGAAATGGAAAAATCAGCAGAATTGTACAAGGCTCGTTTAAAAACAGCATTTGCAGTGGCAAGCAGATTGCACACAGCAGGGATTCTTCCAGCTAATGAAGTAGAAAAGCATGCTGAAAGCCTTCTCAATGATGGCTTGACAGTAAATGCAATGTTGAGACAAACCAACATCATGCTTCAATCAATGAGCGCTACAGCTGAAAAGTTTGCCTCCATGGCAAGCACTAAGACTACTCGTACTGCAGGGAATGGAATTGCTTTCAATCCACAAGTAAGAGCTGCAAGTGCAGATTTCAGCGGAGTTTCAGAGATTCACAGTGCACTAAGAAATCTTTCTTGGACACAACCAAAAACTGACACAGGGATGGAGGATTGATTACGAAAGTAATTTAAATCTACGAAAAAAGGAAAAACAAATAAAATAGGAGAAAAATAAAAAATGGCATTAAGAGCATTAAATTCAGTAGTTGCTGCTAACTATAATAAGCAGACAGCAGATCCAGTTCTTGCTGGTGACCTTGTTACGCTCATCTCTTCTGCAACGGTTAACACTAACCCAGCTTGCATTAAAAGAGCTGTACGAAACACGGAAACCGTGAGATACATGATCCTCGGCGTAAGTGCGGATGACTCATTAGGGCAAAACCCAAATGGCGAAACTCCGACAATGATCAATAATGATCCAGTAGGTTCTAACTTTGTGAATGGTAACAATTTCCAAACTTATACTAATGGATTCTATGTAGGTGTAAAGAGAGCTATCTCTGACTACAAAGATGAAGGCATCAGTGTTGTAACAAACCTTACACAAGGCGTTCCAACATTCGAACAAAGAGCAATCACTGTTTATACAACACCTTCTTCTCAATTCGTAACTGACAGATTTGCACTTCTTACAGGTGGTGCATCAAGTGACTCAGCGCTTGCAACATTCAATGCAGGTGACCCACTTACAGTAGGTTATAGCAATGGTGCAACTGTTCCAGTTCAACCAACTGTTACTACTGCAGGCACAGGCACTAACAATGCTGGTCTCTTGGTTAAGTGGGATGGAACTAATGGCCCATGTGTTGGAAGAGTTGACTACTACGATTCAGGGGCAGGCTTACTGTACTGGACACTTGTCTAATAAGGAGGAATAAGAAATGGCATTTACAAAAAATAACGTTGAAGAAACCAGAAATCAAATCATTGCTGCCGCGCTTGAAACATCAGAAGGTAAAACTGCTCTTGCACAAGCTATGGTAGAACCAATCAAAAACAGCTTGCTTTACCAAGCTATCGGACGAAAGCTCCTCCTTGTTGATGAGCTTCCACAAGGCGTTCTCGCTCGATATGAAAGAGATCTTACAGCTAAATCATTTACCGTTGGTAAAAGAGGTGCTGTTCCTACTTCAGAAATCGAAGCAGAAGAACTCTTGGTGCCTACTTTTGAACTTGCTGCTAACCCAGTTATCAGATACTCAGAAGTTAAACAAAGACGATTCTACATCGTTGACAGAGCACAAATCAGAGCCAAAGACAGCCTTCAAAGACAAGAGGACACTGAAGTGTTCAAAGTCATCAATGCTGCTACTCCTGCTGACCAAACAATTTCGGTTGCTGGTACAGTTCAATTGGAGCAAGTTAACCTTGCCCTTACATTGATCGAAGAGCACGAGTTAATTGGCGCTAAGATTGTTGTTCCACCTGCTCGATACAAAGACTTCAGAGGCTGGGGCCCTGATGTTTACGACCAGGCAACAACAAGAGACATCCTTCAAACAGGTCTCTATGGTCACCTCTACACTGCTGACATCCACTTGAGCACTATGGTTCCTAAGAACTGTGTGTACATTATGGCTCCTGCTCAGTTCGTTGGAGCTATTCCAATCAGACAAGACATCACTGTTCTGCCTGCAGATGACACTCGAAGACTTCGATTGGGATGGGTTGTTTACGAAGAATTGGGCTTCGCAGTCATCAATGACTTCGCACTCAGCCGAATCATCGTTAGCTAATCGTTGACAAACCACATTCTGAAACCCTGGAGAAATCCGGGGTTTTTTTATTTTTTCTAGGAGGTAATGTAACAAATCTTTAAAAGAAGAATATGAGCGATAGTTTAGAAAAAGTTTTAAAAATGCAACAAGAAAGACAAGAAAGAATTAATAAAATTGCTGAAGCTGTGAAAAGCAATTCTATTGAACCAAAAAATGCAGAAAAGATTTTACCTAATGGCACAAAACAAATGGTTACTAAGGCATTAGATTTTTCTGGCAAAGAAGTGTATACCGTATCAAATGATGACAAAAACTTCATGAGTTTTACAACAAAAAAACAACTCATGGATTTTCTTAAAGATTAACACAAAACTGATGTGATTATAGATATTCAAAACCTTACACATAATGTAAAAGCGCAAATATTGGAATGCTCATGTGACGAAAGGTTAAAAATATTTGGATTAAGACCGGGAGAAATCTTGATAATTGTTGGAGAATGCCCATTTGGAGGCACCATTATTGTTCAAACACGAATGGGTCAGTTTTGTGTGAGAAGAAATGAAATAAAAGCCAAATTAAAAACTCTTTAAAAATAGGGTTAAAATTAATATGTTCATAATAATGTATTATGAGCATCAATAAAATTCTTATGAAACTCGCTAACAAAAAAGCTATTGAAGGCGATATGGATTATGCGCTTAGATTGGCTGCTGCTGCTGAACCAAAAACTACAAAAGTAGCAAAAACCAGTCCTCAACCTAAGTCTGAATATGAGCAACTTTTGTCAAAATACGCTGGTATTGAAGACCTTAAAAAGTGGAGAGAAGAGCACGGAAAAGGTAAAGCCAAAAAAGATGACATGGATGAAGAAAAAGATGACATGAAATCTGAAAAGAAACCAAAACATAAGAATGACGAAAAGGAAGAAGATAAGCCTAAGAGCAAAAAAGATCAAAAAAGCTCCAAAGGCAGCTATAAGTCAGCTATCAAAGAAATGAATGGTTTTATTGGGATGGATGGAGATGATTTTTGTTTTGAAGAAAAATCACAAGCCAGAGAAGCATTAAAGGTAGCTGAACAAGCAGCAAATTTTGTTAACTGGAAAGTAGAAAAGGGAGACGATTGTTTCAAACTTTGTTCACATGGTTTAGATAAAGAATCGAGCACTCTATCTATGATGAAAAGAAAATATGCAGGTAAATAACTATGAAAAAAATAGCAGAAGAGCTTGCAACTTTAGCCACGCAAATTAATCAAGCAGGAATGGAAAAAGATGCTGCTAATCTTTTTTTAATGGCTGTAAGAATAGCACATGATGACCATATTTTAAAACCAGTATTAGATGAAATGGGTTTTGAAGAAACAAATTTTGATGAAAACCCAAGTAAGACAAAAACAGATATTTATATTGAAATTTCTCCTGATGGATATTCAGAATATAAAGTCTCTAAATCCGGAAATGCAAATATGAAAACCTTTGAAACTTTTGAAGAGCTAATGAGTTTCTTGGCTGATGAAGACTGTGGATGTTCAGATACAAAAGTAGCGTCTTCTAAAAACAAAGGAAAAACATTAAATAAGCCATTCAGGACACCAGGAGGGCCAAAAAAATTCTCTGTGTATGTAAAAAATGACAAAGGGAATGTTGTCAAAGTAAATTTTGGCGATCCAAATATGAGGATCAAAAAATCAAATCCTAAAAGGAGAAAAAGCTTCAGAGCTAGACACAATTGCGAAAATCCAGGGCCAAAATGGAAAGCTCGATATTGGTCTTGCAGAAATTGGTGAAATATGGGTATTTTTAAAAAAGCAAACGAAAACGAAAACGAAAATGCGCTGTACACTTCCAGTGGGTTTAGAGTTATTCCTGATTTAGATTCTTCTGAATTTATTAAAGAAGATCCGAGTCAATACAATCAAGAAAAACTAGACAGATATGTGTTTCATTTATGGGAATCTGAAAGAGTAAGAGAGCTTGCTCATTTAGGCGCAATTCCAAACAGAATATATGTTTTAGAAAATGGAAAATATATATCAAATCCAGCAGCTTCTAAAGATCAAGAGACACGTTTTAATAAAATGCCTGGTTTCAAATACGTTGGATTAGGAAAACTTGTTGCTTATCAAAATGAACAGGGTCAATTAGTAAATGTAGAGGATGATATTCAAGAAAGCGAATAAAATAGAAGAGGGTGGTTTTCCAGAAAATATGCCACCCCCTGATTTCATGAAAGATTTCAAGGATCCTTTAGGTGAAGAGTACCAAAGTCTTGATATTTTGGATGAGGGTGAATTTTATTTATACGATTGGACAAATATGCGTAAACAACACAACGTATTTCAGTTAAGAAATGGCGAATATGTACTTGCTAATTTTATATCAAAAAAAGAAAGAACACCTAACCGCGATCATCCACGATTTGATGAGAGTTTGTGTAAATTCAAAGGTATAGGAAAATTGGTTCCTCCGGCCCAAGGGCGCGAAAAATATTTATGGTTTTCTCCCGAAATTGAAGATTACAGAAAATCAGAAAGATTGAATAGATATTTTTTTGAGTTAAGAGATGGACAAGTAGTTGAGTCAAACCTTTGGTCTTCTGATTTGAAATATAATCCTGATGATTATAACAACATGGTTTTTCTTGGAATAGGAAAATTCTATGGTGAACAGGAGGATTAATTGTCTATTTTCAAAACCGCTAAATATATTTATGCTCTTTCTTTAGATGAAACTTTAACTTTGCTGGAAGAACAAGGCGCTGATTTAGCCACAATAAATTTTATAAAAAATTCTGAACAGTCAATAAAACCTTTGTATGTTAAATATTTAAAAGAAAATCCTAACGCAAATATTTATGATTTACAAAATAATGTTCAACAAGTAAAAAAACCAGAAAACTCTCTATCTGAAGAAGAACAAGCGGTTATAAATAGTTTAGATGATTTTATAAAGACTTGGGCTACAAGTAGATTAAGGCAAATTAAATTTTTGAAACCAGGTGGTGAAACAGGGTACAGATACTTCGAAGATTATAACTCTGCACAAGCGTTAATGGAAATTAAAAATAAATTTGAAGAAATTACAGATATGGTTCAGTACGTAGGTGGAGAGTATTCAAGATTCGATTTATCTACATACAATTTCAAGCAAGCTGTAGAATTATCAGACGAATGGCATCAAGAAATGGTTGAAGATGGAGCAGGTAGATTTTATACACCAATCTTACGAAATTCCAAAGGTGAAATCGTTGACCCCAGAGTGCTTAAAGTTTTTAAAAATGGCTGGTTTATTATCGATGTAGATAATGAAAATGATTTAAAGGTAGAAGGGAACAAATTAAATCACTGTGTGGGAGGGTACTGGAAAGCAGTAAAAAGTGGCAGCTCAACAATTTTATCCTTAAGAAACCAGTTTAATCAACCACAAGCCACTGCTGAAATAACAAGACAAGGCATAGAGCAAATTAAAGGAAATTCAAACGCAACACCAAATTCTATTGCTGTAGAACTATTTTCAGACTACATGAACGAAAATAATTACTTTTGGACTGAAGAAGATTATTATAATAAACCTTGTGATATTTATTGGAGTCGATATGGTTCTGATGGAAATCAAATTCTCAACAACATCGAAGCAGCTTTTTTTGTTCAAGGAGGACAAGCTTACGATGAAACATTCAATATTCCTTATTCCTATTATGAGGTTGACCAATATTATAAAGATTACAGAGATTTAACAACAGATATTTTTTATAATTACCAAGATTCTGATGAAAACTTAAATGATGTAGCATCAAAACTTATAACAGAGTATTATCACGAAGACCATGGCACATTTAATGCTTATTTGGTTTCTGAAAATATGAAGAATGGTAAACCTTTAAAAAAAGAAAATTTGCTTCTTTATGATCTTTGGTATGAGTGCAATTCACGTTTAGAAGATTTCAAACAAGTGTTTGAAGATTTCAAATACTATCAAGAAAAAAATCTAGGCAAAGAAAAAACAAATGAAGAGTTGTTAGAATTAATTACACATGGCGAAGATAGACCTGTATCATATGGAATAATGCCTTATGCATTTATAGCTGCGGTTTTTGAAGAGCTTTCAAATTTTTTTAATAATACTGATGGTGGAAAGCAATATAAAGAATTATATAAAAAGACTACAAAAAAAAACTTCCCAACAATACTACCTCCAGAAAAATGGCTCGATATAAATTACGAATCTTACTTGCAGCCTAAATTGATAGACGAAGTTGATTCTACGGCCTCTGCAAAATATTTATTGAAATTAGCTGAAGACTTAGACAAAAAAGGTGAATATTGTCAAGCAAGTAAGTTAGAAAACTTAGCTATCAAGTTAGCAAAATATAATTCGTCAAGCATTAAAAAAAACGCAACGTCAAATATAAAAAGAATATTAAATGTAAAAATTCCAAAGGAGGATTAATTGTCTATTTTTAAAATCTCAAAATATATATATGCTCTTTCTTTAGATGAAACTTTAAGCTTGCTGGAAGAACAAGGTGCTGATCTTGATACCATAAATTTTATAAAAAATTCTGAACAGTCAATAAAACCTTTGTATGTTAAATATTTAAAAGAAAATCCTTTTGCAAAAAAAGAAGATCTTCAAAACAATGTAAAAACATCTCAACAACTTCAAAGATTAAACAATCATAATGAAATTAATTTTGCAAATGAATTTAGTGAGCCTTTTAAGTCTTGGACATTGTTTCAATTAAGAAAACAAAAACGAGATAATTCAGATAAGTATTTGATTGAAGGAGATTTGTTTGATTTAGATGAACTTTTTGATTCTTATAAAAAAATCTATGAATGGGCCACATATAAAAAATATGAAAATTCCCATTTTGCTATAACAAATTTTATTTTTGAAGAGGCATTAAATATATCTGATATATGGCTTCAAGCCAAAAATGGGCATGGTCAAGGCCAAGTATATGTTCCTTTACAGCGAGACAAAAACGGTGAAATAATTGACCCTAAAGTTCTTCACATTTTTGAAGATGGATGGTTTGTAGTGCTTTTGGACAACGAAAATGATTTACTTGTGGAAGGCAAAAGACTAAATCATTGTGTAGGAGGTGATAAATCTTTTTTACGTGGTGTAAAAAAAATACAATACAAATTTTGAGCATAAGAAATTCTTACAACAAGCCTCAAGCAACCATTGAAATATCTTGGCCAGACAAAAGAATTTTACAAGTAAAAGGCTTTAGCGACCAAACTCCAGATATGGAAACAAGACTACATTTAACAGAGTTTTTTGAAAACTATTCAGCTGAATTTACACACGAAATTTCTACTTCTTCTTTAATTGACGGCACCAATTGGGGAAACATTGATTTTGAAGATCTGCCTGAAGAAATAAATCTTATTTTAAACAACCCAGAAGAAATTAGTGAAGATACACATGATGCTGCATGGTATGATATGGAGGCCATTACAACTATTAATTGCAACCCTCATGATTTGGGCACCATTCATGATGAAGTGATACTCAAAATCAAAAAAATGAATGATGATTTTGACTTACAAGAGCAGTTACAAAATTTGGAGTCGATTGCTGAAATTTTGGCAAACAAAGCTATTTACATGGATATGCATAATTCAAAACATGATATTCCCTTCGACAAATTGCCAAACGAGACAACCAATAAAAAATTATCAATTGATGAAAGCAAAGAATTAGCACAACAATTAAATGTTCCTTATGAAACATCATGGTGGTGGTTGGGCAAAAACAAAGAAACAATTTTCAACGATATAAGTGCAGTAATGTCTTTAATTGAAACTGTTAAAATGTCCAATCGAGATATTGCAGATGAATATGGTTTTGAGTCAAATCTACGTGTACCAATTTATAGATTTAATCATGAAATAATCAAATCGCTTAAACATGAAGTTGTACAAACTAATTATCTTGAATGGTACAAAAAGATTACAGGGAAAGAGCAAATTAAATGGCCTTTAATGAGTGAATTTTTACAACAACCTTTGCTTGAAAATAATTTTGAGCCTCCAATACTGAGCACTAAAGACGAAAGATACAATAATTATTATCATGATGAAAATTATGACAATGATCCTTGGCATTACATAAAAATGTCATCAATTAAAAAACTTATCAGAATTTCTAACATTTTAGATTCGAGGGGATATTATTTGCAAGCAAGTGATTTAGATGATCAAATTTTAAAAATAGCTAAATCAAGACAAAAAAGCAAAAAAAATAAATGGAGCATTAAATACAAAAAAAGTATTAATTGCAATAATCCTAAAGGTTTCTCTCAGAAACAATATTGTAAAAGACAGAAACGCGGCGGCGATTATAAGTCATAATTGTATAACTTTAGTATGATAACAAAAGGAATAATTCTTGCAGGTGGTACAGGATCAAGGCTTTATCCAGTCACTCAATCAGTAAGTAATCAACTTTTACCAATATATGACAAACCTATGATTTATTATCCTTTGTCAATTTTGATGAGAGCAAGTATAAGAGATATTCTTATTATTACTACGCCACATGAACAAATTTTGTTTCAAAACTTACTAAAAGATGGGTCTCAATGGGGTATGAATATAAAGTATGAAATACAAAAATCACCAGATGGTTTAGCTCAAGCTTTCATCATAGGAGAAAAATTCATCAATAAAGAGCCTGTAGCCCTTATTCTAGGTGATAATATTTTTTACGGGGGAAATCTTATGGATGAATGTAATAAGGCTGTGAAAAGAGATTCTGCCACTATTTTTGCTTATCGCGTGAATGAACCTCAACACTATGGTGTTGTAGAATTTGACAAATCAAATAAACCACTAAATATTGTAGAAAAACCAAATGATCCAAAATCAAATTATGCTGTAACAGGCTTGTATTTTTACACGGACGAAGTAGTAGAGATCGCTAAAAAAACTAAACCATCTGCAAGAGGCGAGCTTGAAATCACATCAGTAAATAATGAATATTTATTACGAAATAAATTATCTGTTGCAAAGTTATCTCGTGGATGTACATGGTTTGATGCTGGCACTTTTGATAATCTTTTAGAGGTAAATAATTATGTGGCTTCTATTCAAAGCAGACAAGGAATGATAATTGCCAGCCCCGATGAAATAGCTTTCAGAAATAATTGGATAACATCTTCAGAGCTTGAGGAATTAATTAATTCCTATGGTAAAAGCCTGTATTCTAAACAATTAAAACTAAGTATGGAATAAATTCTAATTGCCTTCTGTTTTTGTTTGCTTTTGCATATTTACAGACATGCCCACTACTTGGTAATAATTTTTTCGTCCAATTTTATTCATAGTAAAAACACAATCTGAATATACAATATTGATTCTTTTATCATCAAAAATATACTTTTCAGGCTCACCAAATTTTTTAATCACAGATTTGAAATCAGACATTAATCCCACACCTTTGTATTTCACTGACTTATTAACGCCGTAAGCCTCAAGTGTAACTACTTGACTGGATTTATTTGTAATCGCTGTGAGAAGATAAGCATCTCTAGTGAATGTAAAAGACTGATAATCTTTGTCTTCAGATTCTTCTATTGTAATTGGATTGCCAAATCTAGTAGTAATATCTACCAGAGACGGAGATTGATTAAACCCTAAAAATCCTGGGAACACTGAGATTGACATTAAAATTCCTAGCATAGGTTTATATACGTTTTTTGTATAAAAATATTACATGGCTTTAGATAAATGGGCAATTCAAAGAATTGTGCTGGAAGAAACAGCAAGAGCTTTAGATAACACAAACTTGGATGAGAAAATTCAAGCATATGTGTCTCAGCAATTAGACACTATTGTAAATGTTGAAATTGATGCTAAACTTGAAGATTTCAAAAAATCAATTAAAATCATGAATGAACAAATTAGTATTTTGAAAGATGCAATTGACAAACTCAACAAAAGAATTAATAAGTAAGATTATTTTTAGCTCACCAATAGCATTATTTTTAGGTGTTGGGATTTGCGTAGCTACTGACATTATTCAGCCAAGTTATTTCAAAAATCTTTCAGTGTATTTTCTTTACCTGATTTTTGCAATCTCTGTTGGATACATAGCCGTCTTTCTTGCATCATCATATATTGGCTCCACACAAAACAAATTTAGAGCCATATTTTTTGCCATCATTTTTATGATTATTGAGGGTTTATTTTCCGTTTTAGCAGTACAAACTTATTATGGATCACAAGAAATTCCCATACTGAGGATTATTTCAGCAATATGCTTGCCGTTAGTCTTTAGTATGTTTTACTTTTTAAAAATAATAGAATTTCAAAAAAAAGAAACAGGACAAATTAATGAAGAAGAACTTTTTAAAAATTTTGATGACCTTGAGCGCAGCAAGCCTACTCTATAGTTGTAAAAATGCTGACCCTAAAAACAATCTCGTTTTGATAGATATTTCAGGGTCTAATTTATCAACCATTGACAAAACACTTGACAAAGTGTATGAAGTATATAGCGAAAGTATGCCAAGTGACACTTTTGAGGTTTATTTTTTTTCAAGCGTAAAGTATTTAGCATTTTCTGGGCGTAAATTGAATAAAGACAGAGATTTTTTGCCAATTCTAAAAGCTGGTTTAGAAAAAGCTAAAAAAATAAAAGTTAATGAAGGCACTTCTTTTTCAATTTGCAAAAATGTTCTTGAAAACTCCAAAGATTATGATCACGCTTTCCTTTTCACTGATGGTTTTTTTGAAAATTCTAAACTTGAAACAATTAAGCTAAACGAAAAAAGCAACATTAGAATTGTGGGGCTTAGCATAGAAAATAACGAAAGAATTTTAAACTCATTATCAGATCCCAAAAAAGCCACAATTGATTTTCAAGGAAATTGAACAACACATAAATAAATATGTATTGTGATCAAAACATATTTATTTGAAATTCAATGTGCTGAAGATATTGGCAATTTTAGATTAGCAGATAAACTAAGCTCTGATTTGGTTAAAATAGCAAGTACAGATCACAAGTCAATAAAAAAGAAATTACAAAAAGATTTTTCAAATATAAATGCAATTAAAGAAATTTCTTTTGCTCCATCTTCTCAAAAATTTATTGTTTATGCAGATGGCTCTTTATCAAATACGGTGAAAGAAAACATAAAACAATTGGCAAAACCTTTTGTTGTATCTTTTAAGTATAGTTAATCTTTGTTGAAAAAATCTTTGTCAAAAGGTGGTTCTGATAAATCCATTTTGTTTTGTAAAGTTTTATAAAATTTCACTTGATGATTTGCCAGCAATGGAGTGAAAGCAGCCAAGTTCACCAACAGTTCATAATATCTTTGACATATTGTTATCACAATAAGTTTATATTCCTCGTTAGTGTATTTCTCTGTCTGAAGTTTATCCAGAAAAACTTTTAATGCTTCTGCTTGCTTCTTATATGTTTCGCCCACTTCTTTTGGATCCATATTTATTCTTTAATGTTTTCATCGGGATTCACTTGTTTTTTGATAATTGATTTTGCTATTTCTATTTTTTCGTAATTTTTCACATTCAAATTATTTAATTCATTGATGCTTAAAACAATTTCTTTATTAATGAGTTTTATTGCCAAAAGCAACTCATAAGGCATTTTCAGCTTAGCTGTAGCATCACTTAAAAAATCTACACATTCTTTGGTAAAATCTGCAAATTCTTGTTTAGAAAGAAAAAGCTCTGTTTTAATTGCATTATATATCATCATACACAAAACAAAATCTAAAGTGTTAACATTATCAAATTTTATCGGCACTTCGTTTTGTGTGATAGTAATTTTTAAAATATCAAATAAATTTTGTACTTCTTTCAAAGAAGAAAAAGAATTTTCTTTATACGAATTGTAATCAATCAGAGATGCTTTTTCTAAAGTAACTTCATCGTAATTAACACAAAGTATTTGTTCTTTATATTGAATATATTTAGTTTTGCGTGTCATTGAAATCTTTTGGTGCAGTGGGCTGAGGTTCTGTGTAAATGGCTCCAGTTAAAGTAGTTAACAGCCCATCGTAATTAATGTCAAATTCATTTTGCTTATAAAATTCTTTGAATTTTGAAGGCTGCAAAAGAGCAATAAATTTTATTTTGTGAACAAAGTAGCCGGTGTCCGCGCTTAAAGTTAGTGAAAATGATTGAATTGCTACATTTTTCATAGGAAAATAAAATGGCCCACCAAAATACATTGTTAAACTTTTATTTTGACCAGCAGAAAAATAAGTGGTTAGATCAGTGGAAGAAATAAAGGTTAAATCTCCATCAACAGTTCTGCTGGCATATGCAATTGATTTAGGCCCATCTGTAACTTTTTTAGTAATACCATCATTTGCAGTAAATTGACTTTTGAGATCGTTTCTAATATTCAAACTCATATCCGAGATATTAATGCCCTGAATAACCAATGATTGCGTGGTAGCTGAGTATCCACTTAAAATTTTATTTGAATTAATCCCTACTGTTGGTAAATCGCCATTCACATCTATAGTAACTAAGCTATCTATGTTTCTTGCCGTTCTGTAAATACTTCTGGCGCCTGTTCCTATTAAATTACTGTCGCCATACACGCCTGGTGGTTTGACTCTCACTCCGCCCTCAAAACCAATATTACAATCTACAGCACCATTGTTTAGCCTTATGGAAAATTCATTCATAAAAAGTGGCCCTCCAAGGTTTTTTGGTGATACATCCGTGTTTAAGAAAAAAGGTACGAAATTATATACGGCTAATCTCCATATTGCTTCCAGAAATAATGAATTTGGCTCTGAAACAGCATAAGGTAAAATTACTGGAATTTTCATATTACCTTTAGTCTTTATAGTTTCGTTTTGTGTTGAAGTGAGAAATTTGGAATAGGTATAGGTATCCACTGGCTTAAACAAATCAATGTCATCAATTGTCAAGCTTTCTATCAAACCAAAATTATAATTTTGTTTTTTTGATGCAAAATTCAACATGACTTGATGGTTAGTTTTTGCAAAAAAATCAAAGTATGGAACCATTACCTTTACACGATTAGGAGTAATTTGTGTGTTGTAAAGATTTAAAAACGGGACATAGGAAATATTTCTGTCATAAAAAGATTGTTCTTTAAACAAGGCTATAGATACTTTGCGTAATGAAGCAGGATTTATAATCATAATGCATCACCAAGCCAAGTTTTACAAACAAGTTTTACCAAATTATAATTTACACTATTAATATCTGTTTCACTTACAATTATTGAAGAAATATCCTCATCATCAATAAAATCAATTTTTTTAATTGCTTGCATAAAAATTAACCTGTAAGCTATAGAAGATCTCATAAAAGGTTCTCCAGTTATATGATTTATGTATGTTGAATCTTCTGCGGCTTTGGCTATAATGTCAAACCTTGGCCCTAGTGCCAAAAATTTAACTTTGTGTGAATTGTCTTCTTTGGCTTTTCCAAAAACTATCAGACCATTTTCTTGCTTAACAATACTGCATGAAAATTCGAAACCAAAAAGATCATTTTCATAAACTAAACTATTCATTCTTCTCCTTCTAATGTAAAACTTGGCTCACCCTGTCTTTGTCTTGCTATAGCTGCCCAGTTAAATGCTAAAGAAACATAGTCGCCTTGGTTAACATTAAGCTTACCTGGCTGCCATAAAGTATATGGAATCTTCAGCATTTGATTCCCAAAATTTATATTTAAACTTTTTGATGAAGATGAATTCAGTATTGGGTATCTGTCAAATGTTGGTTGTGATGACCTAAGAGCAAGTATATCCATTGTACCTGAAATTTTTCTATTTTTAGAAACATATCCCATGACATATGTTCTTAACATTCTTTTTTGAATATTGCCATAAATTGGCTCTAGATTATTTGAAAAATCAATTGATAAACCTTTAATAGGAATGTTTTCAAAAGTTTGTGTAATTAACCCATTCATATAATTAAGTTTATCTAAATCTGTGACCGCAAATGTAGTGGAAATATCATTGTTAAAATCTTTCACTATGATTCTAGATCTATGTTGTGGAATTATTGCTAGATTTGCTAATACTTGTTGCGATGAGTTGACAAACTCATATCTGTTTGATCTATCATAATTTATAGAAACTATACTGCAACTTAGTTTTGTGTAATCATCTGAAATATTAAAACTAATTTTATCAACTAAGCAAGGCCAAAAACTGCCTTCTGAGCAATCTATTCTAAACATTGGCTCTTGATAAACAGGAAAACTTTCCTGAGTTGATTCGTCTCCATATTTAAAAATTTCCAACCAACAATCGCTAATCGGAGTAATATTATCATATGTTATTGTTTTTGTATTAATATTGACACTGTTCACACTTAATTTTTGATATGTAGTTTCTGAAACAAGATAAAACTCATAAACAGGATAATTAATATTCATTTGAAGACCTGTGAGTGACAAGCCCCCATTGTAGATTAAACTTGTACTTCCTACACTGTCAAGTAAAACTTTTAAAGGAGTGGTTGAGCCTTGAAATGCCCAGTTTGATAGATTGAACAATAAGTCTACACCTGGATCTAAAACACCTGTGGTATTTACCGCAAATAGAAAAT
>Ga0114978_10000113_pt1 | contig 64275 bp, 78 predicted proteins | sample S_140212_EF_Meta_FD_87027 | JGI IMG/M metagenome (GOLD analysis project Ga0114978, IMG submission 87027) | Freshwater microbial communities from Lake Simoncouche, Canada to study carbon cycling - S_140212_EF_MetaG | ecosystem: Environmental > Aquatic > Freshwater > Lake | place: Lake...
CACAGGTTTGTTTCGTGATGCTAGTGATAATATTTGGAAATTCTTTAATAATTATTCTCCAGAACCTGATGCATCTCCATATATTGATACCACACACTCATCATTTAGAATTGCACCATTAACCGCAAATTTGATTACTGATGTTATTAGTGTTCGTGGCATGGATCCATTGGATAGAGCCAATAATGCTTTTGGTCAAGCCAACTTAGCTTATGATGCCGCTAACAGTGCTGTTATTGTTGGTCAAGCTAACGTAGGTGCTGGACTTATTGCAGTTACTTCTGCATATCAAGCTAACGTTGGTGCTGGTCGTATTGCTGACCAAGCCTCTGCACAAGCTAACGTTGGTACTGGACTTATTGCAGTCACTTCTGCATATCAAGCTAACTCTGGTGCTGGACTTATATCTTTAAATTCTAGTTTAACATCAGCTTACCAAGCAAACGTAGGTGCCGGTTTAATTGCCACAACCAATGCGGCTCAAGCAAACGTAGGCGCAGGACTAATTTCTCTAAACTCAACATTGACTTCAGCTTACCAAGCTAACGTAGGTGCTGGTTTAATTACACTGAATTCAAATTTAACTTCTGCATATCAAGCTAACGTAGGTGCAGGACGTATTGTTGACCAAGCCTCTGCACAGGCTAATACAGGCGCTGGTCTTATTGCAGTTACTTCAGCTTATCAAGTTAACGTAGGTTCTGGTTTAATTGCCACAGCTAATGCGGCTCAGGCTAACGTTGGTGCAGGTTTAATCAGTTTAAATTCTTCACTTACATCTGCATACCAAGCTAACTCTGGTGCTGGATTAATTTCGTTAAACTCTAGCTTAACATCCGCATATCAAGCAAACGTAGGTGCTGGTCGTATTACCGACCAAGCCTCCGCACAAGCTAACACGGGTGCTGGTTTAATCACTGCTAAAGCTAACTGGGAAGCAAACACTGGTGCTGGATTAATCACGAAAGTATCCAAAGCTGGTGATAACATGACTGGTGGCTTGTATGCACCATCATTAGCGGCTAATACAACAGTCACAATCAATACTGCATTGACACAAGGTGCTACAGTAGTTACAACTGCAAGCACATCACAAATTACATTAGATTCATTCTCAACAAGTACATATCGTTCTGCAAAATACTTTGTCCAGATGACTAGTGGTTCTGCATATCATATCATTGAACTAAGCGTTCTGCATGATGGTACAACCGCATACTTAACACAGTATGGTGAAATTAAGACTGGTGCTACATTAGGTGTATTCGACTCAACAATCTCAACAGGTACATTGAGTCTACTATTTACACCAAATAACTCAATAACTACCGTTAAGGCAAGTATTAACAAAATAGCGGTATAAATAAAATAACAGACTAAGTGGAGAATGAAACTTGTCAAATCAAAATTTTATAGTTAAGAATGGCTTAACCGTTGGTATAACTGACGTAGTAGCCGCAAACGGTGCATGGACAGGATTACCAATTGGTTTTGCAACCAACTCAGGTAACACCAGCAATATCAGCATCACAAACGATGCAACAACAAGTGCAGTCGTTTTCCCTGTTTGGTCAACCGCAAACACAGGCAATCTCTCCCTCAAAGTAACCTCAACAAAATTGACATATAACCCAAGTACGGGTGAAATGAGAACTACAGCATTTGTTGATAATAATGCTATCATGGTTGTTAATACTACAGTCACAGAAAATTATACAATCGCCACAGGAACAAATGGACTATCAGTTGGTCCAGTTACTGTTGCTAATGGCGCAACTCTTACACTGTCCTCTGGACAGAGATATATTGTCTTATGAGTAGCATATCTTCAGGCACACTAGTTAATACCGGTTTAGTTGTTGCATCAGATACATCCGGTAATTTGGTTGTAAAAACTGGAGCCACAGGTAATACTGCGGCAGTTTTTGATGCTAATGGTAGTGTCAACTTTGGTTACTCAGTTACTCATGGTGTTGGTACAGCCAACGGCGTTGCCTACCTGAACGGTAGCAAAGTCGTAACCACAGGGTCTGCGCTGACGTTTGATGGTACGAACTTGGGTATTGGGACAAGTTTACCATCGGCTCCACTAGATATTTCTGGTTCTGGCGCTACTTCTGTTATTACATCCACAAGTGCATCAAGCTATTCGGTTTTGCGATTGAGAAACACAGGCGCTTCTGGTAAAACGTATGAGATTGCTGTTGGTGGCTCTGGTACTGGTGCTGTGGCTAACAGTTGGTATGTGTACGATGGTTCAGCGTCTACTGTTCGTATGCTTCTTGATGCTAATGGTAATTTTGGTATTGGTACAAGTTCGCCAGTAAACCTTGGTACAGGCCGCACAAGTTTGACACTTAACGGATCAACTGATTCACTTATTTGGATGTATTCAAATGGTGTAGCTTCTGGATATATTCAAGGAACCAGTACCGATATGAACTTTGTAAGTTCATCTAATAAAAACGTAACTATTACCGCCCAAGGTACTGGAACTCAAAATTTTTCAACGAATTCAGTATCTCGAATGGTGATTGATGCTTCTGGTAACATTTTGGTCGGAACTGGAGCAGGCATAGATGCTCGCCTTACAGTTTATGGCGCTGGAACAACATCAGCAAACTACACAAACGGTGATGCTACAGGAGCCACTATATATTTACGAGACAGTGGAGGATTAAGTGGAAACGGTGGCCAAATTTTATTTGGTTCTACATTTGGTGTTCATGCAGGTATTAAAGGACTTGTTACAAACGGTACTGGCCCTGCGGGAGAATTGGTATTCCAAACCCGAACTACCAGTGGCAACGTAGTTGAACGGGCACGTATTGACTACCTTGGCAAATTTATGGTTGGCACTACGGGTTCCATTGGAAGTGCAACAGGCACTTTTGTAGCCGCAAATGATGTTGCGGGTCTATATATTGGAACTTCTACACCCCAAGGTCTCTATATTTCTGCTAATTCAACAAGTAGATATGTAACTTTTGCTTCAAGCGGAGCATTCAGTGGTGGTTACATTTTTAATGTCGGTAATACTGAAGCCGCTCGTATTACTCTTAGTGGAGGAATGTCTGTTGGTACAAGCGCAGACCCTGGTTTTGGAGGAATTTATTCTACAGGTAACATGACTGCATATTACTCCGATAAACGACTGAAGACTGTCCGTGGTAAGATTAAGAATGCCTTAGATAAAGTTGATGCACTATCAGGAGTTTATTATACTAATAATGATATTGCCAAGTTGTATGGGTATACTGGAGATGAAGTTCAAGTTGGTGTCTTGGCTCAAGATGTCGAGACTGTTTTACCGGAAATTGTCAAAGCGGCACCATTTGACTTGGATGAAAATGGAAACAGTAAGTCTGGAGAAGACTATAAAACAGTTCAATATGAACGCATAGTACCCCTGTTGATTGAAGCTATCAAGGAACTACGTGCAGAAATTAAATTGTTGAAGGGAGAGTAATTTGACAATTACAAACACAAATGTTAGTTTGGCTGATGTTAATTCAAACCTTAATAGAGTATCATCTTCACAGGCAACTTTTACCGCACATGTTGCTCAATTGAGATCAACTTTTGCTGGCACACCTGTTAGTGCTAGTGAAACCCGTGGCAGAGTTAAAGATAGTGGTTACGTATGTTTAATTAAATGTGATGGTGCAAATAACTCAACTTCTGTAAGTGATATTACAAATACTTTCGCTCTTACTTCTATTGGTACTGCAACTATTTCAACTGCACAGAGTAAGTTTGGTAGCGCATCTCTTTATACAAATACTACTGCCACGAGTTTTGCATTAACAAATAATCCATCAAATACCAATTTGACATCTTATAGCGGTGATTGGACTATCGAGATGTTCGTTTACTATCAAAACGGTGGATCAAGTGTTATGCGTTTCATTAGCGGATTTGCAGGTTCATATGATTCTTCAATTCGTTTTTATGCTACCGGTTTACATGCTTATTATTTTGAACCACCAAGTAACACATTTAGGTCAATTACATATAATCTTGCTTCATTACCAACTAACACATGGATTCATTGTGCTTTCGTAAAATCAGGAACAAATTTGTATTTGTACTATAATGGTAGTCAAGTCGGCACAACAACATGTGCAAGTGTTGCTATGCCAATGAGTGGTTTTTATGTTGGCAACTCAGGTAGTGAATTCTTTACTGGCTATTTGGATGAAATTCGGTTTTCAAATTATGCCAGATACACTGCTTCAACATATACTGTACCGACAGCATCATATGATGCGTAAAATATTAGGAGATATTGATGTCAAATTATAAACAAACTTCAGTTGTAGGCGAATCATGGGTTCGTGCATACAGCATTATTATTAACAATTTAATTAATCAACCCAAGACTATTCATTTTCAAGAAGAAAAAGCAATTGTCACGGATGATGGTGATGTATTAACTAAACGAGTTGGTGAAGTTTCTGAAAAATTTAATGATGAAAATGCAAACACCGAATTCGATTTACTAAATCCAGAAACTGGTGAAGTCATAAGAACAACTACGTATAGCGAAGTATATGCAATTCTTCATAGCCTTTATATGCACTTGGCAGTTGAACGTGATGTTCGATTAGCTACTCCTGTAACTATTGCTGAACCATTGCCGATGTAAATTAATATAGAATAAATAAAAATCTATGAGCAATATAATCTCCGCCGATAACGGTTCATTTACAGGCACCGCAGGTTTCAAATTAAGTAGTGATACTTCTGGTGCATTAGCGTTTCAAACAGGTAATAACGTTACTGCGTTAACGGTGGATTCTAGTCAAAACTTATCTCTGGTTGGTGGTTTAACAGTAAGTGGTTCAGTTACTCATAGTGCCGGTACAGCTAACGGAGTAGCGTATCTCAACGGTAGCAAAGTATTGACTACGGGGTCTGCGCTGACGTTTGATGGGACGGATTTTACTGTTAGCGGAGGCAATGCAAGAATTAATAAAAGTTCTAACGCTTCTATTCTTACGCTTGGCGGCTCACCATCCAACAATTGGGAAGGTGATATTCAATTTCTGACGAGCAATGCTGTAACTAATTGGCGACTTGCTTCAAATAGATTAGTTAGTGGTGCCTTCACAATTACACCATCTACTGCGGGTGGCGGTTCTACGTTTACAACCCCTGCTGTAACAATTGACTCCTCCGGTAACGTAGGTATTGGGACAAGTTCACCATCATCAAGACTTTCATTTGGTGCAAACATTGGGCGTGATTTTGCTGTATATGAAGGGGCAGGCGGTGCTAACAAATATGGCATTGGCATGGGTGGTGCTGGAACTGGCGGTGATCCATATAGAACAAAATTGTACGCCAACGGCACTGAGTATTTATGTATTGATTCCAATGGCAACGTGGGCATTGGGACAAGTTCGCCAACTACTTATGGTGGATTTTCATCGATTGCACTTAATAATACCACTGGAGGTTTATTAGATTTTTCTGCTGCTGGAACAGTACAAGGACAAGTCTTTTCTTCTGCGACTGAAATGCGTTTTACAAAAGTAGGCGCAAATTTCATGGCATTTTATACTAACGCAGCAGAACGGATGCGTATCGACTCCTCCGGTAACGTAGGTATTGGGACTGTTCCATCCAACAGACTTGATGTAACCGCAGCATTAGGCGTAGTTAACGTATCGTCAAGCACAGGTACAAACTACGTTAAATTACAAGTCAATAACACAGGCGGCTCTTTCCAGTTTGCAATAGAGAATTCAGCAGGCAGTAACTTTGGTGCTCCAGCTTATTCGCGAGTACTTTGGAATGACGGCGCATACCCTACCGTTTTCTTTGTTAACGCAACGCAACGAATGACGCTTTTTCCAAGCGGTAATTTTGGTGTTGGAAACACAGGCGATGCTTACAAATTTACAGTATATGGATCAACGCCAGATATAGTGACTTTTCACAACGGGGCGAATGGTACTCGTGGGTATATTACGTCAGATAATTCTGCGGTGTATTTGGGTACAACATATTCAGGTGGCGGTGTTCCAATTATTTTTGCACAAGGCGGATTGGGTTCAAGTGGTGCAGAACGTGCCCGTATAGACTCCAGTGGGAATTTGCTGGTGGGGACTACGAATTCGGCAGGTTTTTCTACAGCCACTGGCGCTCAGACCACTCCAAGTGGGAGATTTTTGGCTACTTGCTCGGGGGACACGGCTTTTGCTGGAAGTCGTTTGGGTTCTGATGGAAACGTTGCGTCTTGGTATAGAAACACAGCTCTTGTTGGTAGCATTTCTGTTACCGCAAGTGCAACAGCTTACAACACATCATCAGATTACAGGTTGAAGGATGATATTGCACCAATGAACAATGCGCTTTCCAAGGTCGCTGCGCTTAAGCCTGTTACCTACAAATGGAAATCCACTGGCGAATTTTCTCAGGGGTTCATTGCTCACGAACTTCAAACTGTTGTGCCTGAATGCGTAAGTGGCGAAAAAGATGCAGTGGATGCTGAAGGCAAGCCACAGTACCAAGGCATCGACACCAGCTTCTTGGTGGCTACATTAACAGCCGCCATTCAAGAACAACAAGCCCTTATCGAATCACTCACAACCCGCCTCACGGCACTGGAGCAAGCATGAGTATTATCTTTGACGGCACACTAGGTCAAATTACACAAACTGGAGCGCAAACATTTTCGACAGATGTTTCTGTTGCGGGTATACTAACTGTACGTGGAATGGATCCTCTCGGTACTGCTAATAGTGCATTTGGTCAAGCTAATCTGGCTTATACTGCGTCTAATACCGCAGTCACTACTGGTCAAGCTAACGTTGGTGCTGGACTTATTACTACGACAAGTGCATATCAAGCTAACTCTGGTGCCGGTCTAATCTCATTAAGTTCCAGTTTAACTTCTGCTTACCAAGCTAACGTTGGTGCTGGTTTAATTGCTACGGCTTCTGCGGCTCAAACATTAACTAATAAACGAATTGACCCACGGGTATTAAGCACAACATCTTCCGCTTCTGCCGTCACTCCCGACATTAGCGCATATGACATTTACGCATGGACAGCACAAGCGGCTACATTGACAATCAACGCACCCATTGGAACGCCATTAAATGGCGACAAATTGATTTTCCGCATCTTAGATAACGGAACTTCTCAAACGCTTTCTTGGAACGCAACATTTACAGCAATGTCTGCCACATTGCCTACTGTAACAACTCCCAATAAAATGACGTATGTTGGGTGTATTTACAATGCAGCCAACACTCGGTGGGATGTTATTGCACTAACAACACAGGCATAAAAATGATTAAATTTGATTTTGAACGTGATACCCAATACGGTGTGTACCGTGATGCCATTACCCTGCCAGATGACCACGGTTTATCTGATGCTGACATTGAAGCAATGATGCAACAGCGCGTTGACAATTGGGTTGCGTATGTAAGCAACCCGCCGCAGCCAGAGCCAGAGCCAGAACCTGAGTTTGTGGAAATTGATGGCGTGAAATACCAAAAGGTGCAGTAATGGCAACGCTTTATTGGGGCGGCGGCACAGGAACTTGGGCAGGATTTACCACTGGGAATTGGTACACCGATCTTGGGCGTACAGTGCTCTCAACGCGTGCGCCTTCCGCAGAAGATGATGTTATTTTTGACGCTACCTCAAATGCAACAGCATACACAGTCACGGTTGGTGCGCTTGCGGTTTGTCGCAATATTACTGTTGCTGGCCCCGCTTCTGGCAACATCACTCTTGATGGCTTCGATGATATATATATTTATGGCGGTTTAACATTCCCGGCAACTGGTTTAACCCTCACTTATAGTGGTGCAATTCAATTTTATGGCACAGGAAATCACACCATTACAACTAACGGCATAGCATTGGTTTCTAGTATTACATTTGCTGGAACAGGCACTTACACTCTGCAAGACGCTTTTAACAATTCAGGATATGCCATTAACGTCAATGCTGGAACATTTAATACAAACGGTCAAACTTTAACAGCTTTTAGTATTTCCACTTCTAGTGGCGCAACAACTGCCGGAATTTTAAATCTTGGCGCATCAACAGTAAACATCACTAGTTTTGCTCCTAACGGACCATTAATAGTAAATGGCGGCACATCTAATATTACATTGTCATCCACTGGTATGGGATTTTCAGCCAATTTTATTGGAGGCACGTTTTATAACGTCACATATACTTCCGCTGGATTATCCAATTTTTACGGTACAAACACATTTAATAATTTAACATTTGCAACCGCATCAACAGCTACTGTTAACTCAATTGTTTTATACGGCAATTTAACTGTAAATGGGACATTAACTATTGCGGGTCAATTATCTGTGCGCCGATTTATGATTCGCTCATCTGTTATTGGCACTTCTCGCACAATTACAGCTAATGCTGTTGCAACGTTAACCGATGTTGATTTTCGTGACATTGTTGTAGCGGGGACATCCGCACCGTGGTCAGGCACTCGTTTGGGCGATTGCGGAGGCAATACAAACATTACTTTTCCTGCTGCTAAAACAGTTTACTGGAATAGTTTAACTGGTGGCGCTTGGTCAGGGACATTTTGGGCGGCTTCTTCTGGTGGAGCAGTTAGCGCTGATAATTTTCCGCTGGCTCAAGATACGGCAATTATTAATGACACAGGTCTTAATTCAGGCGCTTCGATTACTGGTTTTTCTTCATACAACCTTAAAACTTTAACATCCACAAAAACAAACGCATTTACGTTGACTGGTTCACAGCCATTTATTTATGGCGATTTAACTGCAACTGCATCAATGACAATGAGTAGTTTTCAGCCACATTTTGCGGGGAGAGTCACACAAAATTTGACTAGCGCAGCAAACTCACTGCAAGTAATTTACATTGGCAATTATGGCGTTTCTTTAAGATTGGTAGACAATTTAACAGTTACCACTATGGTATGGAATTCTGGTGGTTTAGATACAAATTCCAGATCAATAACATTTACATCTGGTATTACAATTGGTCAGACAGGATTACCTTTTGCTTTAACACTTGGTTCAAGCGCACTAACATTAGCAAGCGGAGGAATTAGCAGCAGCAGCGCTAGCCCATTAATAATGACTGTTAGCGCAGGTACATCTACTATCACATGCAACAATGCTTCGGTATCTTTTGGCATACTTGGGCAAAATATTACTTGGTACAATGTAATTTGTCCTACGGCTCTTACACAAGCCATACTTTTCGGAACAAACACTTTTAATAATTTGACGTATACTGCGCCAAGCGCAGGCACTGGTCTTATCCTTTTTAGATTGTATGGAAATTTAACCGTAACTGGAACATTGGCATTTGGAGGAGGGCCTTCGGTTCTCAAACGATTAAACGTAGTTAGCGATACCCCCGGAATTCAAAGAACTATTACCGCTGCTACTGTAACCGGATTGTCTGATATTGACTTCCGTGACATTGCGGCGGCGGGAGCATCTGCGCCGTGGTCTGGAACTCGTTTGGGAAATTGTGCTGGAAATAGTGGCATTACTTTTGCGACTGGCGTAAACAAATATTGGAACCTTACGGGCGCTCAAAATTGGAACGCAACAGGATGGGCAACCACCAGCGGTGGAACACCAGCGGCAAATAATTTTCCGCTTGCTCAAGATACTGCGGTTTTTGATAACACCGGAGCAGCCACCTCTGTTGCGTTTTCTGTTGCATACAATGTTGGTTCTATTAACGCTTCTGCTCGTACAACAGCATTAACAATATCAAGTACCGCTGGTGCTACAATTTTTGGGGATGTAAATATTTCTGGGTCTGGTATAACATTTACTTTTAATTTTACACTTACATTTTCAGGCTCATCTACACAAACTTTTACAACAGGGGGAAAATCCCTTGTTTGCGGTATTATAGTTAACAATTTATCATGTATTTTTCAACATGGTGATGCTTTAACTACAACAAGCTCTATAAATGTTACTAGTGGAAGTTACACAACACAAAATTACAACGTGAGTCTTCAAAGTCTTGTAAGCGGCGGAAATCTTTCCAGAAGTATTACCTTGGGAACAAGCACATTAACGTGTAGTTACAGCGCTGCATTTTCTGGAACAAATTTAACATTTAGCGGATTATCATCCACCATTATTTTGGCGGGGGCTGTAACTAGAAGTTTTGATGTCACAAATGTTGCTTTTGGCACTTTGTCAATTACCGGAGGAACCACTGCCAATGCTATAACTTTTTCTGGCAACCCTTCTTTTAAAACAATTTCTAATGCATCTGTTTATCCATATTTAATTTTTACGTCAGGGTCAACAGTAACCGTCAACAATTTTACTTATACAGGTGCAGTGAGTAACGTAGTGCGTATGTACACCACCATCCCCGGACAGCGCGTATATTTTAAAAAAGGGAATAGCAACGCAATTGGGGCCAACACTGTCAACGGTGGCAACAACAGCAACTTGGCGTTTACAGGAACATCGCAAGATTACTTTTACGCAAAAGACATTGTGTATTCTTTAGATAATTTTATTGCAATGTTTTAACATTAACAACACATAAAAATTGAAGAATTAAAAGAATTAGTATTATTACGACAATAAATAGCCAATAACAGAGGAAATTTAAATGAGTTCTATCATCAATGCTGATGACGGCAGTGTTTCAGGTCGTGCAGGTCTAAAAACAATATCTGGAAATAACGGTACACTAGAGATACAATCTAAAGGTGTAGCCGCTATTACGGTTAATGATACACAATCCGTTACATTTGCAAATACTATTTACGCACCATCAATTGTAAGTGCAAGTATTAACGTACTGACTAGTTCATCAACATCAGCATTTGGCCAAGCTAACTTAGCTTATAGTGCGGCTAATACCGCAGTTACATCAGGACAAGCAAACGTTGGGTCCGCGGTTATTGCAGTTACTTCTGCATATCAAGCTAACGTTGGTGCGGTCAATATTTCATTAAACTCTGAGATTAGTACTCGTCAAGCTAACGTTGGTGATGCAGTAATTTCTACCACCAATGCTTACCAAGCTAACGTAGGTGCTGGTCGTATTGCTGACCAATTATCTGCTCAAGCTAATACTGGTGCAGTTAACATCGGATTGAATAGTGAGATTACTAACCGTCAAGCAAACGTTGGTGATGCGGTAATTTCCACAACAAATGCTTACCAAGCTAACGTAGGCTCAGCTAGAATTGCATTACAAGGTCGTGCAGACTCCGCATTTCAACAAGCTAACTTAGCATACATTCAAGCTAACACAGCTTTTGATACCGCCAATACAAAACTAGCCTTGACTGGTGGAACAATTTCTGGCAACTTAACTATTTCCGGTAACCTAACAATTATTGGAAATACAACTACAGTTTCTGCAAATAATCTCGTTGTTAAAGATAATATGATTTATCTTAATGATGAAGATTACACATCAAATATTGACGTAGGTATTGTATCAAATTATTTTGATACTTCTTACAGACATACAGGTATATTCAGAGATGCATCGGATGGTATTTGGAAGTTCTTTGATAACTACCAACCAGAACCTGATGCCGCAGTCAACATTGATACTTCAAATGCAACATTCAGAATTGCTACTATTTTTGCAAACGTAAAGACTGATGTTATCAGTGTTCGCGGAATGGATCCACTTGGTGTTGCTAATAGTGGTTTTGCACAAGCTAACTTGGCTTATACTACAGCCAATTCTGGAAGTGGTGTAGCCGCTTCTGCATTTGGTCAAGCTAACCTTGCTTATACTGCCGCAAACTCTGGTGTTGGTATTGCCACATCAGCTTTTGGTCAGGCTAACTTAGCATATAACACAGCCAATTCTGGAAGTGGTGTGGCCGCTTCTGCATTTGGTCAGGCTAACCTTGCTTATACTGCCGCTAATACCGCAGTTACAACAGGACAAGCTAACGTTGGTGCTGGACTTATTGCCACAACAAGTGCATATCAGGCCAACTCTGGTGCAGGTCTAATCTCATTAAGTTCTACTTTAACATCAGCATATCAGGCTAACGTTGGTGCAGGACTTATCAGTACCACTTCTGCATATCAGGCAAACGTTGGTGCTGGTTTATTAACCAAAGCTGGGACAACAGGTTCTGGAGCATCTGGCACTTGGGGTATCAACGTTACAGGTAGTGCAGGTTCAGCAACAACAGCTACCAACGTGTCTGGCGGTACAGTATCGGCAACTACAGGTACTTTTAGTGGCCTTATTAAGGCTGATGGTGGGACAACGCAAGTTGGATCTAGCGCAGGCACGTATCGTCAGTTTCGATATGACGGAACCATATCGTCCGATGGCACAAATTTTTATACCCTACTCAATTCTAACAACTATACCAGCTACAGTCCATCATTGACAGGTTCTGGAGCATCTGGCACTTGGGGTATCAACGTTACAGGTAGTGCAGGTTCAGCAACAACAGCTACCAGTGCAACATCTTTAAACAGCAGTAACTTCATAACTCAAAAGGGTAGTACCGGCTCTTGGAATGCAGACTTCCAAGCTACACCGGCAGGTACAACAGCATATAATGGCGATTTAGGCGCTAACGGTACAAACGGACCTGGAGGTTCGTGGTGGATTCAACAAAACTTTCGACATACTAACGCATCTAACTATTGGGGAATCCAAGTTGCTTGGGGTTGGGAAGATAACGCCAATAGATTAGCAACACGAAATGTTACTTCCGGTACTTTTGGAAGCTGGGTTTATTATGTAAATTCATCTAACTATAACGCTGTCATTAACCGTGGATTATGTCTCCGTGAAACTAACGGTGGCACTATGACCGCCGGCTACATTTACAGTATCTACACGGGCGGTGGTGCAGTTGGTATGTATCTTCCAACTGTTGCAAACACGGTTGCTGGTGACACAATCCGAATTTTAAACTTGCTAAATACATGGTCAGCGACAAATCCATTTTATGTGTACATGAACGGTTCAACTCAAATTATGGGTGATGCCAGCACAATGACTTGTGCCATCAATGTTGGTGGTTTTACGCTTGTGTGTAACTACAATGATGGTACTACCGCTCGTTGGTCTGTGACTGCGGGTTAATTTAAATTTAAAAAATTTTAAAGAAGGTTTATTATGATTATTACACCGGATGATTTTGAAGTTCAAACTCTCGAAAAAACACTCCAATATGCTTCAAAAAATCAACCATGGCTTGTTTATCGGGACGAAAATAAATTTTATGTTAACTCCGGTGATGAATATGCTTATGAGTATGTAGAGCATGAACAAAGTTACTATGTTGATACCAACATGCAAAAAGGTATGTTGGTTTTACCACCAAATCCAAGAGATGGATTTAAAATTATTGTTAGTGATTATTTTGGTAGTTGGATTTATCATCCATTAATTATTCATCGTAATGGAAAACCAATTATGGGAATAGATGAAAATATGACATGTGATGCACCAAATTCTATTTTTGCTTTGATATATACTAATACATCATCTGGTTGGGTTGTAACACAGAATCTTACTACAACCGAACTTTTAAACAAGGTCAAGAAAGGACCATTTCAATGAGTAGCTTATCTACATTTATTGCCGCCGCAGGTGGGGGTGGCGGTAAATTAAAATATCAAGAATTCACCTCAGGAGGAACATTTACTCCTTCTGCAACTCTAGTTACCAACGGCGGTCAAGTTTGGGTAATGGTTGTTGGAGGTGGCGGCGGTGGCGGCGGAGGAACTAATACGGGCAAATACGGAAACTCCACCGGTGGCGGTGGCGGTGGTGGAGGTTTAAAAATGAGTCCCTTTACCGCGACTACAGCACAAACAGTGACCATCGGCGCTGCCGGTGCTGCCGGTAGTAATTACTCTGGTAGTGATGGTGGTACCACATCTATTGGATCTTTATCTGTTGTTGGTGGTGGTGGTGGTGGGGCATACTACACCGGTGGTAGTTTGAACGGCCGAACAGGTGGCTGCGGCGGCGGCGCTTGGGGCTCACCGGGTGGCTCCACCAGCGGCGGCGGCGGCGGTATGGGCGGAACGGCTTACACGTGGGCAACTTCCGGCCAGGGTAAAGGAACTATTGGAAGCGCAGGAAATTCTCCTCATCCAACGACTGGATATTGGCTTGGTGGTCATACCGGCGGTACTGTGGGAATTATGGGATTTTGTGGCGGCGGCGGTGGTTACACTGGAGTGGGTTCTTCTGGTGGTGGCAATGGTGTCGGCTACAGCGGCAGCGCCGGAGACGCAAATACCGGCGGCGGCGGCGGCGGGGGCATCACCGCAGGCACCGCCGGTGGCACAGGATTCTGCCGTGTTTGGTGGTTTGAATAAGGAAATAAAATGATATTTGCATTAATTAAAAACAATATTGTCGAAAACATAGCCGTAGCTGACCAGGAATGGGCTGATACTATTTTAACAGATTGGCAATACGTCATCGATATTACAGACGTAACTCCACAACCTGGTCCACTTTGGTCATATGACGGCCATGCATTTGAGCCGGACCCTCCACCTCCTGCGTTACCTCCAGAGCCGATAAATTGGAAAATTACACGACTTGCGTTCCGCAACCGGTTTACATCTTCTGAAAAAGTAGCGGTGGAACTAGGTTGTTTGGATAATCCAGAAGGAACATTACAACAACGTCAACAAGCCGCGTTGCTTAGAACGATGCAAAAAGATTTAGATGCCGCAAGTTATATCGATTTAAAGAACCAAGACACACGTAATGGTGTTCAAGCATTAGAAACGGCAGGTCTTTTGGCATCAGGCCGCGCATCACAAATTCTTAATATTAATCCTACTCGTATAGAAGTTTACACTGGACCAACAACATGACAAATACTCCTGAAAGCAAAATTATAATGACAGGGAGTGTATATACTCGGCTTATGTCATTTCATAAAAAAGGCGATAAAAATATAGGCCATTCACATCAATATGACCATGCAACTCTTGTAGCATCAGGGTCTGTTGTTGTTCGAACAAAAGGACAAGAAACAATCTACAAAGCTCCAGATTTAATTTGGATATCAAAAGGTATAGAACATGAGCTAGAAGCATTGGAAGACAATACAATATGTGCATGTATTCATGCATTGCGAGATGATAATTCCGAAATTATTGATCCTGCTATGATTCCTGCTGGCACTGTAAACGATTACAGTCTTTTTGAAAGTTTTGAGCCCCTTATTCACAAATAAAATTTATTAAAATAAAATTGGTTTGGTATACTCCATCCTCTTAACTAAATAACTAATTATCATTTATACATAAGGAGAATTGAAATGAATGAACAACAAGAACCAACAGTAACTTTGGAACTTAAAGCATCCCAAGTAAATGCAATTATTGCAGGTTTAGAAGAACTTCCACATAAAGTAAGCCGTGCTATCATTGATGAGATTATTCGTCAAGGACAACCACAATTGCAAGCGCAACCTTCAGAAGCGGTATTGTAATAGGACCTCGTTAAAAGTATTAGACTCTATTAATAACCTCACTTTGGTGGGGTTATTTTTTATCTTTATAAATAGGTAATAAACTATAGGTATATTACACATGGCTAAACCTACAACAAGAACCGAATTTAAAGACTACTGTTTACGTAGATTAGGTCATCCAGTTATTCAAATTAATGTTGATGATGACCAAGTTGAAGATCGTATTGATGATGCTTTATCATTTTTTCACGATTACCATTTTGATGGTTGTGAAAAAATGTTTATGAAACATCAAATGACACAAGTTGATATTGACAGAAAGTGGATTTATTGCCCGGATGCCGTATTATTTGTGACTGGTGTTATGCCTTTCGACTCTTCTTCATCATCAGTCAATATGTTTGACTTACGTTATCAATTGCGTTTACATGATTTGTATGATTTTACATCAGTTTCTTATGTCTCATATGAGATTACCATGCAACACATCCAGACATTGAATCTGTTATTCTCTGGTACACCTCAATTTAGATTTAATCGCAAACAAAATAAAGTATTCCTAGACATTAATTGGAGTTCCGATTTGCAAGTGGGTGAGTATGTTATACTTGATTGTTACCGTAAAGTTAGTCCAGACATATTTACAATTTCTGGAACAGTTACAACTTCAAATACCACTAACCTTGTTACTGGTACAGGAACAGTATTCTCCAGAGATGTTACTATTGGCGATGATATGACTTTTGGTAGCGAATCTAAACGTATTGTATCTATTATCAGTGACACACAATTAGTTGTGGATTCAACATTTAGCACAATACAAACAAATGTGACTGCGTTTAAAGCTGGTGAATCTGATGTATGGGATGATAAATTCTTAAAATCGTATGCAACTGCTAAAATTAAATATCAATGGGGAACAAATTTATCTAAGTTTGCAGGCATTCAAATGCCCGGTGGTGTAACATTAGATGGTCCACGTATTATGCAAGAAGCACAAACTGAGATTGATAAACTAGAAGAAGAAATGTTCAGCTCCAATAGTTTGCCAAGTGAGATTTTTACTGGATAATTGGAGCATAAAATTTCTACCAACTTTTATTTCAATAATTTTCCACAACATCAAATTACCAGTGAGCAATTACTGGTTGAAGATTTGGTGATAGAAGCTATGCAAATTCATGGTATGGATGTATTCTATCTTCCTCGCATGACTGGAGATAGTGTAGATTATATTTATGGTGAAGATACATTGAAACAATATCGTCAAGCATTACCTATAGAAATGTATCTAGAAAACGTTACAGGTATGGATGGTGAAGGCGATTTTATCTCTAAGTTTGGTCTTGAAATTCGAGATGAAGTTACTTTATTAGTATCTCGCCGTAGATTTGCGGCAACAGTAAACCAAATTAGACCTAATGAAGGTGACTTGGTTTACATTCCATTGTTACAGAACTTTTTTGAAATTACATTTGTTGAACATGAAAACAATCAAGCAATGTTCTATACACTTGGTCGTGGTCGTGGCGGCAACGTTTATGTTTACGCTTTGCGTATGAAACAATTTGTCTTCTCTGAAGAAATTATTTCTACCGGTATTGAAGAGATTGATGGTCAGATATTTGATTCATATAAACGCACTAAATTGATACTTGCAAACACTGGTTCAGGTTCATTCTTGCCAACAGAAAGTGTGTACCAAGGAACATCATTGGCAACATCAACAGCGCAAGCTGTGGTGTATTCTTATTCACCACATTCTGAAATTATGGTTATTCAACTTCAAGGAACATTTGCTAATGGAAACAATGTGATTGGTGCTACAAGCGGTGCTTCACGACCAATTATTCAAGAAGATACTTGGACTCAAGTGGGCAATACTATGTTTGAAGAACTTGCAGATAACACAAGATTAGAGAATGAGGGTAAAGACATTATTGATTTTACAGAACATAATCCATTTGGTGAAGCCTGATGTTAAATAACGATCACTTTTACAACCGAACAATAAGAAAAGTTATTGTTGCATTTGGTAGTGTGTTTAATGATATTGAAATTATTCGTTATAATAAAGCACAAACTACAGAGTATGAAAGAATTCGTGTTCCATTGTCCTATGGACCAAAAGAAAAATATTTAACTCGCATTACTACTGATCCAAATTTGACAAAATCTATTGCTACTGTGGTTCCGCGTATTGGATTTGACTTATCTAGTTTATCGTATGACGTTAATAGAAAATTAAATACTATGTCCAGAAATACAGCCATTCAAAACAATGGTTCCATTGCTGGACAATACAATCCAGTTCCATACGATTTTGATTTTGACATGGCAATTTATGTCAGAAACATTGAAGATGGTACTCAAATTCTTGAACAAATTCTTCCATTTTTTACCCCAGATTTTACAGTCACTGTGAATCTAAATGAAGCGATGGGTAGAAAATATGATATGCCTATTATTTTAAATTCAGTTTCTTCTGAAATTGATTATGAGAGTGATATGACTACAACAAGATTGATCATATGGAATCTTTCATTTACAGCTAAAGGTTATATTTTTCCTGCTGTAAAAACGGATGCCAAAATAATTAATCAAGCTAACACCAATTTTTATATTGATAGTAGAAATACACAAAGTCAACAAGTGTATGTTGATAAAGCAAACAGTTCTGGGGTGTTTACAACAAACGAAACTTATCGAGAAATTACTACAGGCAAAACTGGAACAATTGTTTATTATGCAAATAATACAACAGGATCATTAGTAGTTACAAATGTATCAGATTTATTGGATGAGGGTGATGAAATTATTGGTGATTATTCTCACTCTAGAGCAATCATAAATACAGTAGATGTTAATCCATTAAAAACAGTTTCTGTAGTTATTACAACAAATCCTTATGGTAAATTACCCAATAGTGATTTTGGTTATACAACAACAAGAAAAGAGTTTCCAAAAACAATATGAAAAATAGTGACCAAAAATTATCGGATATTTTTGATATTGCGCCTGCAATAAATGTAACACCTGCGCTTGTGCCTATTGTGGATGAGGGGGTTGAATCTGATTTTGCTTTTGCTAGAAAAAATATTAGAGATTTGGTAGAAAAAGGAAATACAGCGGTTGATAATATACTTCAAGTTGCATCAGCCACAGATCATCCAAGAGCATATGAAGTTGCATCTAATATGATTAAACAACTTGGTGATTTAAACCGAGATTTACTTTCCCTACAAAAAATGCGTAAAGAATTGTCTCCGCAAACATCACAAACAACAGTTAATGTTGATAAAGCAGTATTTGTAGGATCAACAGCAGAATTAATTAAACAAATCAAAGGAATCCAATAATGGATACACTCATTCAACAACTAAAAGTTATTCTTGGTACAAATTTTGCACTGTATTTTAAGTCTCATGGATATCACTGGAACATTGAGGGTTCAAATTTTCCACAGTATCACGATTTCTTAAATAATTTTTATACTGCTGTATTTGCACAAACTGATACTATTTCAGAACATATTCGTTATCTTGGTTCATATTCACCAGGATCGTTAGCTAGAATGTTAGAGCTTGCAGACATTCAAGAATCAACCAATATTCCAGATGCACTAAGCATGATGACAGAATTGAAAGCAGATAATGATAGATTCATTTATCATTTGAGAGCAGGCATTCAAGCAGCGGAAAATGCACAAGAACCTGGGGTGTCAAATTTTCTACAAGACTTATTAGGTAACCATCAAAAACAAGCATGGATGTTAAGAAGCATTATTAAGTAATATGGAATTAGGTGGATATCAAGGTAACTCAAAACTCAAACGTGGTGGTATTGAAATTGAATACACACATGAACAGTTAATTGAAATTACAAAGTGCATTAAAGATCCAGTATATTTTATTAAAAATTACATGAAAATTGTGAACGTAGATCACGGTCTTGTTCCTTTTAATATGTGGCCATTTCAAGAAGAAATGGTTAAAAGTTTTCATGTAAATAGATTTACTATTGCAAAAATGCCGCGGCAGGTTGGTAAAACAACCACAACAGCAGGATATATGCTTTGGTCCATATTATTCCAAGATGATTATAAGATTGCTATTCTAGCCAACAAAGGCGATTTGGCACGTGATATTCTTGGTCGGATTAAGTATGCTTACGAATATCTTCCTTTGTGGATGCAACAGGGCATCATGGAGTGGAACAAAGGTAATATTGTACTAGAAAATGGTTCTGAAATTTCAGCATATGCTACTAGCGCAAGTGGTGTTCGTGGTGGATCATACAACTTAATCTTTTTGGATGAGTTTGCATTCGTTCCACATAATATGGCAGAAGAGTTCTTTACTTCTACATATCCGGTTATTTCATCTGGTAAAACAACAAAGGTTATTATTGTTTCAACACCACATGGACTGAATCAATTCTATCGTATGTGGACTGATGCAGTTGAGAAACGTTCAACTTATATTCCATTAGAAGTACATTGGTCTATGGTTCCAGGTAGAGATGCCGATTGGAGAGAAGAGACAATTAGAAACACAAGTGAAGAACAATTTAGGCAAGAATTTGAAACAGAATTTATTGGCTCATCCGCTACATTGATTCCTGGTGCTAAATTGAAGATGTTGACTTTCTTTTCCCCACAAAGCTCACACGAAAATCATGACATTTATGAAGAACCAAAAACTGGTCACACATATGTTTCTGTAGTTGATTGTGCTGAAGGTGTAAACAGAGACTATTCTGTGGTTTCTGTATTTGATGTTACCGAGATTCCATATAGACATGTAGCTAAGTTTAGGGATAATAAATTATCTCCATTGATTTTTCCAACATATGTTTATAATATTGCAATGCGATATAATCGAGCATACGTTTTAGTAGAAACTAATAGTGTTGGTCAACAAGTTGTAGACATTTTACATTATGATTTGGAATATGAGAACATTTTTCGTATCGAAAGTCATGAAATTAAAGGTCAACATATCGCTTCAGGCTTTAAAAAAGGTGCAGCTTATGGAGTAAAAACTTCAAAAACTGTAAAAAAGATTGGTTGTGCAAACTTAAAAACTTTAATTGAAACTGATAAATTAATTACTAATGATTTTGACACCATTGCAGAACTAAATACATTTGTACGAAATAAAGACTCCTACGAAGCTGAAGAAGGTAACAATGACGATATTGTTATGACTTTGGTGCTTTTTTCTTGGTTAACTGCACAAAGTTACTTCAGAGAAATTACAGACTCTGATGTTAGACAGAGATTGTTGGATGAAAGAAATCTTCAACTTGAAGATGAAATGCTTCCAGTTGGAATGCTTGATGATGGTTTGGAAGAACAAAAAGAATTTGATGGACAAGATTTATGGTCTTCTGTTAAAGACCGTGGCTACCTAACGTCAAGTTTATAAAAACATAAATAGAATAATGAAACTAGTTCTATAAAATAAATAAAAGGAGAACATAAATGGCTTTTCAATTATCACCTGGTGTTCAAGTATCCGAAGTAGATTTGACAACAGTTGTCCCTTCAGTAGCTACTACTGTTGGAGCTATTGTTGGTGGATTTTCTTGGGGACCTGCAAAAGAAATCACCACTATTAGTAATGAGATTCAACTTGTTGATAGATTTGGTAAACCTGATGCGAATACATACGAAACTTTCTTTACTGCGGCTAATTTCTTGTCATATGGACAAGACTTGAGAGTTATTCGGGTGGTTGGTGCAGCCGCAAAAAACGCTGTAGCAAACGCTAATGCAAGCACAGTTTTGATTGAAAATCGTACTTCTTACGAACAATCTTACAGTTCAAATACTTCATCTATATTTAATGCTAAATATGCCGGTGCATTAGGCAACTCTATCAAAATTTCTATTGCAGATTCTAATACATTCAACTCATGGACATATTCATCTAATTTCGACTCTACTCCAGCGACTACAGTGTGGGCGTCAGATCGCAGTTCTTCAAATGATGAAATGCACATTATTGTTATTGATACTAATGGTAGAATCAGCGGTATTGCTGGTACAATTTTAGAAAAATATCCTTTTGTTTCTAAAGCATCCGATGCTAAAAATCCAGATGGTTCTAGCAACTATTACAAAGAGGTTATTAATTCTAAATCTAAATACCTATGGTGGGCTGGCCACATGAAAGCTAACTGGGGTACAGATTCTAGTGGTGCGGTTTCATATTCAGTTATGACAACACCATTTACTGCTACTCTATCTGGTGGGGTTGACGCTACTCCTTCTACAGGTAACACAAACATTGGTTATGGTACTCTTGCTAATCCTGATTCTATTGATGTTTCTCTAATCATGGCAGGCAATGGTGGCGCAACTACAGTTAACTATCTAATTTCTATTGCAGAAAGTCGTAAAGATTGTTTAGTGTTTGCTTCTCCATTGAAAACAGATTGTGTAGATAGTGTTGGTTCTGAATCTGCCGATATTATTGCAACAGCAGGAACTTATACAAAATCTAGTTATGCAGTTATGGATTCCGGTTGGAAATATCAATACGACAAATACAATGACGTATATCGTTGGGTACCATTGAATGGTGACATTGCTGGGTTGTGTGTACGTACTGACATTGAACGTGATCCTTGGTTCTCACCAGCAGGTTTGAATCGTGGTATTATTAAGAACGTTGTTCGCTTGGCTTGGAATCCAACTAAAGCTGAACGTGATGACTTGTATAAAAACGGCGTTAACCCAGTTGTTTCTTTCCCAGGTGAAGGCACAATCCTTTACGGTGATAAGACTCTTCTGAACCGTCCTTCTGCATTTGACCGTATCAACGTTCGTAGACTTTTCATTGTACTTGAAAAATCAATTGCAAAAGCGGCTCGCTCTTCTATGTTCGAATTTAATGATGAATTTACTCGTGCAGCATTCGTTAACTTGGTAGAACCATATCTACGTAACGTACAAGGTCGCCGTGGCATTTATGACTTTAAAGTTGTATGTGACACTACAAACAATACTGGTGAAGTTATTGACCAGAATCAATTTATTGGTGATATTTACATTAAACCAGCTCGTTCAATTAACTACATTCAATTGAATTTCACTGCGGTACGTACCGGCGTGAACTTCTATGAGATTGTTGGACAAGCCTAATAAATAAGAGAGAACAGGAGAAACTAAATGGCTTTCAATATCAACCAATTTCGCTCTCAAATGCAGGGAGACGGTGCTCGTCCAAATTTATTTGAGGTGACAGTACCATTCCCACCATTCGCATTGCCTGGTACTGCACTAACTAAATTAACTTTTATGTGCAAAACTGCTCAGTTACCTGGTTCTACAGTTAACACAGTTCCTGTCCAATATTTTGGACGTGAATTAAAGTTTGCTGGTAATAGAACTTTTCAAGACTGGAATATCACAATTATCAATGATGAAGATTTTATTATCCGTAATGCTTTTGAGCGTTGGATGAACGGTCTAAATAGTCATTCATTGAACGTTCGTAATCCAGCGGCCGCTACACCAAATAGTTACACCGTTGATTCTGAAGTACGTCAATACAGTAAAGGCGGAGATATTCTGAAGAAGTACAAATTCATTGGAATGTTTCCTACGGATGTTGCACCAATTGATGTTGATTGGGGTTCTAATGATACTATCGAAGAATTCTCTGTTACATTAGCTTTCCAATGGTGGGAATCCGCAGAGGACTTAGTAGCCTAATTTGAGAGGGGGTATATCTCCCTTATTTTTGTAATGAAAAGGAAATAAATCGGATGGCAATCAAACTTTTTGGTTTCAACATCGGCGGTAAGGATATTATCCAGAAAGAAGTCCCTGAACAGGCTTCGTTTGCCTTGCCGACTGATGCTTTGGATGATGGTGCAGTTACCATTACTCAAAATGCACACTATGGAACATATGTTGATTTAGAAGGCTCCGTACGAAATGAGTTAGAATTAATTTCACGTTATCGTGAAATGGCTAATCATCCAGAATGTGACCAAGCAGTAACTGAGATTGTTGATGAAGCAATTACTCATGATGATTCTGGTAAAGTTGTTGATATTATTCTCGACAAACTTAAACAACCAGAATCTATCAAAAAGAAAATCAAAGATGAATTTGACATTATTTTGAAAATGTTAAATTTCTCTAACCTAGCAGATGATATCTTCAGACGTTGGTATATTGATGGTAGGATTTACTACCACGTTGTAGTTAATGAAAAGAACCCTAAAGAGGGTATTCAAGAATTACGGTATATTGATCCACGTAAAATCCGTAAGGTTCGTGAAGTTCAAAAAGGTCGTGATCTAAAAACTGGCGCAGACATTATTAAATCTACTGCTGAATATTATATGTATAATGATAAAGGTAGTGCTACTCAGTCATTTACAGCTTCAGCTAACCAAGGTTTGAGAATTGCACCTGATTCAATTATCAATGTTAACTCTGGTTTGATGGATGCAAAAAACACTTTTGTTATTTCGTTCTTACACAAAGCAATCAAACCACTTAACCAGTTGCGTATGATTGAAGATGCTGTTGTTATTTACCGTATTTCAAGAGCACCTGAACGCCGTATTTTTTACATTGACGTTGGTAACTTACCAAAAGGCAAGGCAGAACAATATCTGCGTGACGTTATGGTCAAGTATAAAAACAAGATGGTCTATGATGCACAGACTGGTGAATTGCGTGATGACCGTAAACACATGTCAATGCTTGAAGATTTTTGGTTGCCGCGCCGTGAAGGTGGTAAAGGTACTGAAATTACAACTTTACCAGCAGGTCAGAATTTAGGTCAAATTGAAGACGTACAATATTTTCAAAAGAAACTATTGCAATCCATGAATGTTCCTTACTCACGTATGGAACCACAGGGTGGAGGTATGGTTGGTCTAGGTCGTAGTACTGAAGTAACAAGAGATGAATTGAAGTTCAATAAGTTTGTTACCAAAGTTCGTAATAAATTTTCACAGTTATTTGACCACGCTTTAAAAATTCAATTAGTTTTGAAGGGTATTTGCACTCAAGAGGAATGGGAAGAATTTAGAGAAAATATTTTTTACGATTACAAAAAAGATAACAATTTCACCGAATTAAAAGAAGCCGAAATATGGCAAAATAGATTACAGATGTTAGGTCAAGTTGATCCGTATGTTGGTCGTTACTTCTCACAAGAATGGGTAAAAAGAAATATTCTTCATTTGTCGGATGAAGACCTTGAAGAAATGCAAAAACAAATTGATTCTGAACCCGAACCTGTACAAATGGGACAAGATGATAACTCAATACAACAAAGTCAAGAACAAGAACAACCTCAAGTTGATCCTAGCCAATATCCTCCCGAGGATAATGTTAATGATAAAAATTCTACTGAATCTGAAACACCAGAACTTGATAGTGTAACGGGTAGATTTAGTAGAGTACTAAATAAAAAATAAGGAGTAGATTATGGAAACAAGAGATTTTATTGATTTATTAGGAGCTGGTGAAGCATCTGAAGCTAAAAATGCTTTAGAAGAATTGCTCTCAGCTAAAGCATTTGATGCATTAGAAACAAAAAAACAAGAAATTGCATCCACACTTTTCACTACACAAGAAACATAATGAAATCTTTACAAGAATTTAAATTAATTTCTGAGGAAGAAAAACAAGACTTCACTAAGTTTGATGCGCTTGTTCGTGCAGGTTTAGCCAATAAAGCACAACTTCAAAGATTGCATAAAATTCTCAGTAAAATGTCGGAAGAAAAACCTAATTTTTCACCAGCAGATAGAGCTATTATACAAAATGTATTTTCGAAAATGGTTGATTTGATTACTAATAATCCTCAAATTAATCGCCAAGTACGTAAGGCGGTTAATGAGAATGTTCATGATACTTCAGATTTCAAACTTGATGCTACAGGCAGAAAAGTCAAGGCACACAGGTTTAAAATAGGCAAAGATGAAACAATTGAAGAATCGATTAGTAATCAACCTCCCTACGTTATTGTTCTTAAAAGAACAGCAATTCGTTTGTATCCTAATGGAACAAAAGTTGCAACTTATTATAGTCAACGTTTAAATAAAGAATTTGCTATACCTTTTAGTGAAGATTCACTAAATATACAATCAGAAGGTTACGTTGTAGATTTTGATGACGGTGAATTTGTATTGGTAGATTTTGATACGGCATCAATAATGAATCAAGTATATGAATCCTTGAATAATGTAAACAAAGATAAATTTGCTAATATGATGCATGAATCTTTAGAACAATTTGAAAAGGCAAAATCTTTTGCTCTGAGTAAAACTAAATGAGATTAATTGACTTCATATTTGAAGGTAAAGCTGTAGAAGCAAGAGAAGAAATTTTTTCTCGCTTAAATAATATTGTAGCTAAACGTTTAGAAGAAGCAAAGCAAATTATTGCAACACATATATATGAAGAGATAGAGATTCTTGATGAAGCTCCTTCACGTAATATTATTAGACAAGGTAGAGTTGAGAAGATTCGCCGTAGAATTAGACGTAATACACAAGGACGAATTGTTGTCCAACGTAACGTTAAACGTTCTGCATTAAAAGGATTTAGAATTTCTGGAAATACTGTAAAGAGAATACCCGCTATGCAACGTATTCAAAAGACCAGAAAGTTGAAAAGATATTGGAAAACAAAAGGTAGGGCTAAAATGAATAGAACATTATTAAAAAGAAAAATGTCAATTCGCCGCCGCACATCAATGGGAATAAAATAAAATGTCATATGAAGTAAACAATACTCTGAGAGGCACAAGTGTAATTCGTGTAGTTGATCCTGGCACGTATACAATTACTTTAGCAAACCTTTCTTCTAATACACAATTAGAGACGGTTAGTGCAGCAAACATTAAACGTATTCAATGGTCATCAAATGGTTACATCAATATCGGTCGGGGTGCTACACCAACTCCAATGTTGGCATTATCTCAATCTGGTGAAATGTATTTTGATACATTAGGGTATTCATTAGCAAACACCAATACGGGTAACGTTGTTGTTACCGTTGTAACGGGTGGCACTGTTGTTATGGAAGTATCTAAGATTGCAACTTATTCAACCAACTTGGATAATACGTAACATGAAACTAATTACAGAAACAGTTGAAGACGTAAGATATTTAACTGAAAAAACGGAAGATGGAAAGAAAAATCTTTTTATTGAAGGTATCTTTCTAGTAGGCGAACAAGCTAATCGTAACCGTAGAATGTATAAAATTGATACTCTACGTGAAGAAGTTGGTCGCTATACAGACGAATACATCAAGACAAATCGTGCGCTTGGTGAACTCGGACATCCTGATACACCATCAATTAATTTAGAGCGTGTGTGTATCAAAATTGAATCTTTGAAAGAAGATGGCGGTAATAGATTCATCGGTAAAGCGAGAGTTTTAGAAACACCATATGGTAATATTGTTAAAAATTTTATTGAGTCTGGTGTTTCTTTGGGTGTTTCTTCTAGAGGTATGGGTTCATTAGTTCCTGGGCGTGATGGTATTAACATTGTAGGCGATGACTTTAGATTAGCTACGGCTGCGGATGTTGTTGCTGATCCATCAGCACCAGGAGCATTCGTGAATGGTATTATGGAAAACAAAGAATGGGTATTTGTTGAGGGACGTTTTGTGGAAATGCACATAGATAACGCAAAACGTCAAATACAACAAGCATCCAGAAAAGATATTGAACAAGTGGCTTATCGCCTCTTTGAAAACTTTATTTCAAAACTTTAAAATTATAAATAGATAAACACAAAAGGAGATTCCTAATGGCTACTAATAAACTTTTTGAGGCTGCGGCTGAAATTCTTGCTTCTGGCAAGGGTAAGAACGCTATGCCTCCACAAAAGCTGGACGGCGAAATTGTAGATGCTGGTGGGCCAACACCAGAAAATTATAAACAAGATGATGATTCTGCAAAGATCACACCCGCAACAAAGAGCGCAACTCCAGCAACAACAAAAGCATCAGATGCTTCTGCCGAAATGGCTAAGAAGACTCTTTCTAAAGAAGAAACCGAAGCTGAAGAATTTATGGATCTTTCTGATGATATTGATGCTATGTTTGCAGATGACAATACCATTTCTGAAGAATTTAAAACTAAAGTTTCCACAATTTTTGAAGCACGTGTTTTAGATCGTATTTCACAAATTGAAGAAAATATTGAATCACATTATTCTTCTTTGTTAGAAGAAGCAGTTGAGTCCGTTAAAACAGACTTAACAGAAAAAGTTAATGATTACCTTGCTTACGTTGTTGAGCAATGGATGGCAGATAATGAAATCGCTATTGAAAAAGGCATTCGTGCTGAATTAACAGAAGATTTTATTTCTGGCCTACGTAATTTATTTGCAGAACATTATATTGATGTTCCTGCCGAAAAAGTTGACCTAGTCGATGAAATGGCTTCAAAGATTGATGATCTTGAAGTTAAACTCGATGAAGAAGTTGAGCGCAATGTAGAGTACCGTAAGGCTCTTATTGAAGCTCACAAAGTTGAAGCTACCCGTGAAGTTTGTGAAGGTTTGACCGACACTCAAGTTGAAAAGATTAAATCGCTTGCAGAGAGCGTAGAGTTTTCCACAGAAGAAGAATATAAATCTAAACTTGAAACCATTCGTGAAAACTATTTTCCTTCCGGAGTTAAGAAGGCTGATGAAGGCCAACTTAATGAGCAAGTAGAGCAAGTTGGTGATGTTAAAATTACTGATGCTTACATGAACTCAATCGTACAATCAATTTCAAAAACAACAAGAATTTAATTTAAATCAAGGAGTATCCTAAATGTTTCTTTCCGAAAATCTACAAAAAAAGTGGGCACCTGTTCTAGAACATGCTGACCTACCAAAAATTACTGATCCATATAAACGTGCTGTTACAGCCGTTATTTTGGAAAATCAGATCCAAGCAATGCAAAAAGATGCTGGTTATTTAACAGAAGCTGTACCTACAAACGCTTCTGGTACCGGTGGTTTTGGTGGTGCTGACGCTCAAAACAGCGGTCCAGTAGCCGGTTTCGATCCAATCCTTATTAGCTTGGTTCGCCGTTCATTGCCTAATTTGATTGCTTATGACGTTTGCGGTGTACAACCAATGACTGGTCCTACAGGCATGATCTTTGCAATGCGTTCAATGTATGCAACTGACCGTACTACAGCTACTGGTACAGAAGCATTCTACAACGAAGCTAATACTGCTCATTCTGGTGCTTCCGCTACTGTTCAACAAACATTGGCAATGAAAAGTTCTACTTCTGACCGTGCATATGGTATCTTTGATGCTAACACGGCCGCTGGTATGGCTACAGCTACTGCTGAAAACTTGACACCACTTGAAATGGGTTTCAGCATTGAGAAAGTTACAGTTACTGCAAAGACACGTGCTTTGAAGGCTGAATACTCAATGGAACTTGCACAAGATTTGAAAGCAGTTCACGGTCTAGACGCTGAAACAGAATTGTCTAACATTCTGTCTTCTGAAATTCTTGCTGAAATTAACCGTGAAGTTCTGCGTACAATCTACACAGTTTCTAAAGTTGGTTGCAAAGTTGGTACAACTACTGTTGGTACATTCGACTTGGACACTGACTCTAACGGTCGTTGGATGGTTGAAAAAGTTAAAGGTTTGGCTTTCCAAATCGAACGTGAAGCTAACCAAATTGCTAAATTGACTCGTAGAGGTAAAGGCAATACATTGATCTGTTCTTCTGACGTAGCTTCTGCTTTGGCAATGGCTGGTTTGTTGGACTATCAATCTGCATTGCAGAGCCAAGTTAACTTGACAGTTGACGATACAGGTAACACATTTGCTGGTACATTGTTCGGTCGTATCAAAGTGTATATTGATCCATATTTCCCAACAGGCTCAACTTCCGAGTTCGCAGTTGTTGGTTTCAAAGGTTCTAATGCATATGATGCTGGTCTGTTCTATTGCCCATACGTTCCTTTGCAAATGGTTCGCGCAGTTGACACTAACACCTTCCAACCAAAAATTGGTTTCAAGACACGTTACGGTCTAGTTGCTAATCCATTCGCTGAAGGTACTGCTGCTGGTCTTGGTGCGTTGAATGCTACTGCAAACAACTACTATCGCGCATTTAAGATTACAAACATTATGTAATTAAAACCTCCGTTAAGAGAGGTACTTTTAAAGGGAGACTGAAAGGTCTCCCTTTTTTTGTATATAAATATACACATGATTACAGCAATATCAACAACACCAATTAACCAGAATTTTCTTCACCCAAATAAGTTCCAGATGAACTTTGCTCGGTTGCCAGATATGCAATTCTTTTGTCAGTCTGTAAACGTACCTGGTATTTCATTAGGTGAAATTTCCGTACCTACTCCTTTCGTTGAAATGTATTCTCCGGGAGAAAAAGCAATTTATGATATATTAAATGTAACTTTTGCTATTGATGAAGATATGCAATCATGGTTAAAAATACATGATTGGATTCGTGCTATGACGTTTCCAGAAGACTTTGACCAGTACAAACAACTGGGTAGATTATCTAGCAAAATAAGTAATCCAGCGGCGCCACAATTCTCAGATGCAACTTTAACGATACTTTCTTCAGCTTACACGCCCAATATAAGATTCAAATTTACCAATTTGTTTCCTACTTCTCTTTCTTCTTTTGTACTAGCTACGGCAGATAGCCCACAATCAATATTAACTGCCGATGTATCGTTCAGATTTACCTACTATACTATTGACAAATTTTGATAAATGATGTAAACTCCTAAAAGGAGATTTCGTAATGACTAAACTTGATGAACTAATGACAGAATGGAGTAAAGACTCCCAGATTGACCGTACCGAACCAGGTAAGGCTCTAATTGACATATCCAAACTACACTCAAAATACTTGAATATTCTTTCTAGGCATAAGTTATTGTCTAAAGAAGCTGAGTTCCGATTTAATAAAATGAAGAAAATTAAATGGGAATATTATACAGGTAAAATGGGAGATGATGACCTAAAGAAATATGGTTGGACTCCTTTTCCTTTTGTACTCAAATCTGACATTGCTACATATATGGATGCTGATGATGATTTGAATAAACATCTAGCAAATAAAATGATGCATGAAGAAGTTGTGGATAGTTGTGAGCTTATAATGAAAGAATTACATAGCAGAACTTTTCAATTAAAATCATTCATAGATTGGGAGAGGTTCATTCAGGGTGTATGATGTAATAGTACATAAAGTAAATGAAGCGTTTGTTAGTATAGAATGTGAAAGAAGTTTAGCTCAAGAAGTTTCCGACCATTTTACATTTTACGTACCAAATCACCAATTTACTCCAGCGTTCCGTAATCGATTATGGGATGGTAAAATTAGACTTCTAGATTTAAGGTCAAATCAAATATATTATGGTTTGTTGCCTTACCTAGAAAAGTTTTGTATTGATAGAGAATATAAAATTCACTTTGACCGTGATGTGGATGTTACAGAAAACATTTCACTCAAAGAAGCAAAAGACTTTATTGCTACTTTAAATTTACCAACTAACTTGGAACAAAGAGATTATCAAATTGAATCTTTTGTTCATGCGATTCGTAATAAGAGAGTTTTATTGTTGTCACCAACTTCTTCAGGTAAATCTCTTATTCAATACCTGATTATTAGACATATACAAACGCAATGTAAGAAAGGCTTGATGATTGTTCCACGTACATCATTAGCTGAACAAATGTATACCGATTTTGCTTCTTATGGATACGATTCAGAAAAATATTGTCACAGACAGTATGCAGGTAAGGATAAATTTACCGACAAGTTTCTGACAATAACAACTTGGCAATCAATCTACACATTACCTAAAGAATATTTTGAACAATTTGATTTTGTTCTTGGTGATGAAGCACATGAATTCAAAGCAAAGTCTTTGACCACAATCATGTCTGGTTTAGAAAATACAAAATATCGTATTGGTTGCACTGGAACTTTAGATGGTACTCAAACACACAAACTGGTGCTTGAAGGTTTGTTTGGTCCTGTATTGAAAGTTATTACCACCAAAGAATTGATGGATAAAAATTATGTTGCAGATTTCGAAATTAAATGTTTGATTTTAAAATATCCAAAAGAAATATGTTCAGAAATAAAAAAACTAGACTATCATGGAGAGATTGACTACATAGTTAAGAACACTGCTAGAAATAACTTCATTAAAAATTTATCACTATCACTCAAAGGCAATAGTCTTATTTTGTTTCAGTTGGTAGAAAAACATGGTAAAGAGTTACATAAAATAATTGATGCGGAAAAAGGCAGTAGAAAAGTATTTTTCGTATATGGTGCAACAGATGTTCAAGTTAGAGAAGATGTCCGTAGAATTGTGGAAAAAGAAAATGATGCCATCATTGTTGCGTCTTATGGTACCTTTTCTACTGGGGTTAATATTAGGAATCTTCACAATGTTATTTTTGCAAGTCCTTCTAAATCAAGAATTAGAAACTTGCAGTCTATCGGAAGAGGTTTACGAAAAGGCGATAATAAAACACAAGCAATACTATTCGATATAGCTGATGATTTCAGAATAGGTAAACATAAAAATTTTACCTTGAATCATTTCGTTGAGAGAGTTAAGATTTATGAAGAAGAGAAATTCACCTACAAATTTTACCCTATAGAGTTAAAAAATGGATAACATACAAATTATCAGATTACGTGACGGTGAAGATATTATTGCTAACATAGCAAAGTCAGACCATAGTATATTTCATCTTACAAACCCAATGACACTTTTTCATAAAAGAATGTCTGAAGGTAAAATGGTAGTCTTTATGACACCTTGGTTGCCTATTGAAATCATTCAATTAAATGAAGCTAAGATATTCTGCAATGAAGTTCTTACTATTGTTGAACCTAAGAAATCTATGATGGAATATTATGTAAAAGCAGTGACTGAGATGAATGAAAACCTTAAACATCTAGAAGAAAATATCTCTGTGTATGATGGAGATGAGATAGAAGAAGAGGAAGAACCAACAGAACAACTACAGGTTCAGGAAGATATAACCAATAAGGTAATACATTAAGATGGAACACCAACGATTGTACAGAGATTTCCATCCTTTGTCAACCATTATTTAAGGCAATAGTAAAAATAATATTTGATTTAACTTGAGAAACGTGATATACTACCTTTATGAATGAAACCCTCGCCACTGGAAATCCAGTAATGTCCAAATCCAAACATTATGTCAATAATGCAGACTTTTTAATTGCATTAAACGAATACAACCAAACTTGTGAAAATTGTAGGGCTTCAGGTAAAACTGAACCTAATATTCCAAATTATATTGGTGAGTGTTTTCTAAAAATTGCTACACACTTATCCCGCAAACCAAATTTTATATCATATTCATTCCGTGAAGAAATGATTGGTGATGGTATCGAAAACTGCATGATGTATTTCAGAAATTTTGATCCATCCAAATCATCCAATCCGTTTGCATACTTTACTCAAATTATTTACTTTGCTTTTCTCCGAAGAATTCAAAAAGAAAAGAAACAACTGTATGTAAAATACAAAGCTACTGAACAATTTGGTCTTCTAGATGAAGGTGAAATGTATGAGGACGCTGAAGGTAACATGAAACAGTTTGTACTTTATGATAACATTTCCGAATTCATTCATACATTTGAAGATAAGAAAGCGGCAAAAAAGAAAACAAAAACCAAGGGGCTTGACAAATTCATAGAACCTGATATAATCGAAGACATGCTATTGCCTAATGATGGAGAATTTGAATGAAAGTTGGATTTACTTGCTCAACGTTTGACCTGTTTCATGCAGGTCATATTATGATGTTAAAAGATGCCAGAGAAAAATGTTCATACCTGATTGTTGGGTTGCAAACCGATCCAACGATTGACCGAGTAGAAAAGAACAAACCTGTACAGTCGGTATTTGAAAGATTCATTCAACTAGATGCTTGTAAATATGTTGATGAAATTATTGTTTATGCTACCGAAAAAGAACTGCTAGATATTCTTCAGTCATATGCAATTGATGTTCGTATTGTTGGTGAAGAATACCAAGATATGTCATTCACCGGTAAAGAACTTCCTATTGAAATTTACTACAACAAACGCAGACATAGTTTTTCTACTACAGAATTACGCAAACGGGTACAAGAAGCCGAGTCATTGAAATCTGCTAAAAACGATAAGTGGTAATATGCGTATTGCTTTAATAAATGATACACATGCCGGCGCCCGTGGTGATAGTCTACTGTTTAATGAATTCTTTTTTAAATTCTGGGAAAAAACTTTCTTTCCTTATCTAAAAGAAAATAATATCAAACACATCATACACTTAGGTGATGTTGTTGACCGTAGGAAATTCATTAACTACGTCATCCTCAATCAATGGAGAACTAGATTCTTTGATATACTTAAAACTGAAGGCATCACCATGGATGTTATCGTAGGTAACCATGATGTATCTTATAAGAACACGAATGAGATTAATGCTATCGATGAGTTGTTTGCTCACTATGAAAATATCAATGTTTACATTAATCCAAAAGAAGTTACATTTGATGGAACAACCGTATCTTTGGTTCCTTGGATTAACTCAAGTAATTATGAAGAATCGTTGGAGTTTTTGAAGACTACAAAGACAGAAATTGTTTTTGGTCATTTTGAAATTGCTGGTTTTGAAATGGACCGCGGTAACGTTTGTCACTCTGGTCTGAATCGTGACATGTTTGACCGTTTTGATATTGTCATGTCTGGTCACTTTCACCATAAATCTTCTGATGGAACAATCTTCTATCTTGGTAATCAATATGAAATTACTTGGGCAGATTATGGTGATACTCGTGGATTTCATGTGTTTGATACATCAACCCGTGAGATTGAATTTGTTGCCAATCCTAATAGAATGTTCTACAAAGTTTCTTATGATGATACTACACAAGACTTTGAATATTGGAAAACATATGACTTTAGCCAGCACAAAAATACTTATGTAAAAGTCGTTGTAGTCAATAAGAACAATGCATACCTGTTCGATTATGTTGTTGACCAAATGTATAAGTCTGCTGTTGCTGATGTTGCTATCGTTGAAGACTTCAGTGAAATTTCGGTAGATGAAGATGATGAGATTGTCAATCAGGCAGAAGATACAATGACAATACTTTCTAAGTACATTGATGGCTTGACAGTCAATGTGGAACCTGCTAAACTGAAGAACTTAATGCGAGAACTATATGTTGAGTCGCTGAATGTTGAAGTAACTACAGAATGATTTTTTTCAAGTCTATTAAATTTAAAAACTTTATCTCAACTGGAAATTATTGGACACAAATTAATTTTGATAGGTCTAACAATACTTTGGTTGTAGGTACAAATGGTGCAGGCAAATCCACTATGTTGGATGCTTTGTGCTTTGTGCTTTTCGGTAAAGCATTTCGTAATATCAATAAACCACAGTTGGTCAATAGTATCAATCAAAAAGATTGTGTGGTTGAAATTGAACTTTCCATAGGTACAAAACAGTATAGAGTTGTACGTGGGATAAAACCAAATATTTTTGAAATTTATTTGGATGGTGAACTCTTGAATCAAGATGCGGCTAATAAAGATTATCAGGAACATCTTGAAAAATTTATACTGAAACTTAATTACAAGTCATTTACACAAATTGTAATTCTTGGTTCAGCCTCTTTCACACCCTTTATGCAATTGTCTACCTCAGACCGAAGAGCTATCATTGAGGACTTATTAGACATTCAGATTTTTTCTACAATGAATAGTGTTCTTCGAGATAAATTAATGTTGAACAAAGAATCTATTGTATCCAATAAGACTCAATATGAGTTGGTGGAAACAAAACATGGAATGCAGGACAATCATATCACTACATTAAAACAGAATAATGATGATATGATTTTAGTTAAACAGAATGAGATTACCAACACACTTACTCATATTGAAACTACACAAAAGAATATTGATGCACTAAATGAAGAAGTTGCAACTTTACAATCATCTATTGATGACACTGGTTTGGTTGATGGTAAAATTAAAAAGTTAAATCAACTTGAAACTCAAATTGAAAGCAATCTATCCAAGTATAAAAAAGACTTGAAATTCTTTCAACACAGTGATGATTGTCCTACTTGCCATCAAAGTATACCTCAAGATTTTAAGCAACAACAAATTACCGACCTGAATGGAAAGATTACAGATAGAGAAACCGGACTAACCAATATTGAAAAACTGATTTTAGAACAAAATTCTCGAATCAATGAAATTCAATCCATTACCAAAAAAATTCAATTGAGACAGGTCAACGTTGCTTCAAACAACATGTCTATTGTTGAATCAAACAAGTATATTGGAAAATTACAACAAGACATAAAACAATTGTCAGAAACCAAGGAAGACTTGTTTCTGGAAACTGGTAAACTTCTCGCATTGAAAACACAATTACAAGAGTTAGAAGCCAGTAAAAAAGAATTGATAGAAGAGAAGACATATTTGGATGCGGCCTCGTTGTTACTAAAAGATACAGGCATCAAAACAAAAATCATCAAACAATATTTGCCAATTATCAATAAGTTGGTAAATAAGTATCTAGCCTCTTTGGATTTCTTTGTTAACTTTAACCTTGATGAATCATTTAAAGAAACTATCAAGTCTCGTCACCGTGATGAGTTTAGCTATGCATCTTTCAGTGAAGGTGAAAAGCAACGTATTGATATGGCTCTGATGTTAACTTGGCGTGCTGTTGCTAAACTGAAGAACTCCACAAATACAAACCTTCTTATTTTGGATGAGGTGTTTGATTCGTCACTAGATAATAATGGTACAGAATATTTAATGAGCATTTTACAGATGCTAGAAGATGTTAACTTGTTTGTCATTTCACACAAAGGTGATATTTTACAAGATAAATTTAGGTCTGTATTACGTTTTGAAAAAGTTAATAATTTTAGTAGGATAGCAACATGACACAAAAATATGATGAAGACCTAATTCCATTGCAGTCTCATTTTGAAGGTAGTAAAATGGCAACTGTTTACCTCAAGGGTGATGAAGAGTATATTGTTTTGTTATCAGATGAAGACACTGGTTTTAGAGACAAACAATTTTTTGAAACTGAAGTTAAGGCGGAAGATTACGCTGAAAATTGGGTACTAGGAGTATAATATGAGTGAATATTTAACAATCAACACCTCGCCTGAGAAGGTCAAAAAAGAATTGGTGCCATATGAAGTATATGCTGATGGTAGTCCATCACTGTCTTTTAAGCCTGCCGAAATTCCAATGGAAGACATTAAGAATCCGCAGATGCAGGAGATGATTGAACGATTGAAATTGACAATGAAAGTCTATAATGGTTTAGGACTATCTGCTACACAGTGTGGTATGAATGCACGTTTATTCGTTATGGGTTCTGATGTATTTCAAATGGTCTGTATCAATCCAAAAATTGTAAAAACATTTGGTGATATGGAACGATTGAAAGAAGGTTGCTTGTCTTTTCCAGGTATGTACTTGTCGATTCCACGATTCAAAAAGATTGCCGTAGAATTCCAGAACCAAGAAGGCAAGACTATTACTACCGAACTTGAAGGCATTTCTGCTCAAGTTTACCAGCATGAGCTTGACCATATGAACGGCGTGTGTTATACTAAGCATGTTGGACCTTTAGCTATAAAGATGGCTAAACAGAAACGAGCAAAACTGATTAAGAAAATTAACGGAGCTACACGATGACTATAGATGATTCAAATTGGACAGATGATATTAAAAAACAATGGAGTGATTGGTCAGACGCCAATCCAGTAGATTCGTTTCGTGATGTAGATTATGATGAATTGAAATCTCGTGTCATTACCGAACTCAGTTATGTTTCACAGATGGATGTCAAAGAGTATACTTTGTATCAGAAGTGGTGTGAAGTGCATGAGAAGTTTCCTACACAAAAAATCTCAACTCTTTTCGGTGATGAAGTCAGTCTACTTGATCCAGAACAAGGTGAATTGATTGACTCTATCAAAAATAATATCTGGATTCCAGAAAAACCTGAAGACTACCTAAAACTTGAACCTGTACTAGAGTACACTGATGATTCTGGTGAGTTTTTCACAACAGGGGTTGACGGTACACAAATCACCAATTTGAAGAAACGTAGTAAGTCTTTACCTAAGACTTGTAACACCGCACGTACATTCATCTCCTCAATGAAGAACAATTCAAATATTGGTCGCAATCTTAACTTCATGATAAAAGATTCGGTGACAAATAAATATCTCGGTATAATTTGTATCTCTTCTGACTTTCTTGACTTAACACCACGTGATAGTTACATTGGCTGGCCACGTGATGTTAAGACACAGGGTAGAATGATTAATCACACCGCAATCGGCTCAACGATTGTTCCTTTCCAACCCCTTGGTTTCAACTATGTTGGTGGTAAGTTGCTTTCTCTACTTTGTCTATCTGATGATGTGCAAAATCTTTGGAAAAAATTATATGGTGATACCCTCGTTGCTGTGACTACAACTTCACTTTATGGTAAAACAAAAGCTGGCGGGTTATCTCAGTATGATAATTTGGATCACTGGAAACCAATGGGGTTTACTTCTGGTTCGGTTTCGTTTGAACCAGCTAAAAGAACTCGTAAAGACATTGAAGCATGGTTGAAAAAGAATCATACTCAAAAATATTTTGAATGGTACGTTGCAACGAATCCTGCTGGTCAACCATTCAAACGTGACCACAAGAATCGTTCATTGAACTTCACGTATGGCAAGATGGCTGTACCAAAAGAGTTGATTCGTTCCGAACATGCCCGTGGTATCTATTTCAGTCCTTTGTATGATAACTCTCGTGAATTCTTGAGGAAAGAAATTGGTGAGGACCAACTGGTCAAATCATTTGATACTAGTACTGAAGCATTAGTAAAAATCTGGAAAGAAAAACATGCCAAAGGTCGTATCAAACAACTAATGAAAAAGAATACAGTTTCCTATGAAACTCTTTTCTATGATGATTTGATATACATGAACTGGGAAGAAACTAAAACTAAATACCTCAGTCAGGTTGGTCGGTAAACAACCAGTTTTCTGGTTGTTTTTTACAAAAAAAGCCTATATAATAGTATCACTGCGGTTTTCCGTGAAACGTGTCTCCCAAGACAAAAGTTGGTTAAACTCCATAAAGCCGCTCCAAATTTGAAGCCTGTTGTATTTTTACGACAGGCTATTTTTTTGCTTGACATAAGTTATGGACCGTGTATAATTCATCCATACGTTAAGGAATTCAGATGCAATTCACTCAAGAATCTAAGTCACAATTAGCCAAACTAATGGCTACCGAAAATCTCCGTGTTGAACATGCCAACGTTCAAACGGCTATGTTTAATCTCAAAACCCGGACACTGATCTTGCCAATTTGGAAAGATATGTCAGGCGAACTTTATGACCTTTTAACAGGACATGAGGTTGGTCACGCATTGGAAACTCCAGAAGAAGGCTGGCACAATGCTGTTATTGGTTCTGGAAAATACAATAAAAACTTCAAGCACTTTTTAAATGTGGTAGAAGACTGCCGTATTGAAAAGAAAATGAAACGCCGTTATCCAGGTCTACGTCCTTCTTTTGTGAAGGCTTATGGACAATTAATTGAACGTGATTTTTTTGGTATAAAAAACCGTAATATTAATTCAATGTCATTTATTGACCGTTTAAATCTTCATACAAAAGGCGGTGTTGCTTTGAATATAAGTTTCACTGATGAAGAACAGAAAATGGTTTCTGATGTAGAAACTTGTGAAACATGGGATGACGTTTTGCGAGTAACAGAAACTGTTTATGGTTATTCTAAACAAGAACAAGAAGAACAATTCAAACTAGCCAATCTCAATTCTATTGATGAAGATGATTCTGAATATGAATATGAGGATAGTGATTACGATGAAACCGATGGTTCAGATTCAAACTCCGATGAAACTGGTGATTCAGATTCAGATTCAAACTCCGATGAAACCGATGGTCCAGATTCAAACTCCGATGAAACCGATGGTCCAGATTCAAACTCCGATGAAACTGGTAATCGTTTAGAACGGTTTAAAGATTCTAAACCAATGAATTCTGTTAGTGATTTTGAACCAATATGCGAAACTGATGAAACATTCCGCAGAAATGAAAATAAATTATTGGATGAAAAAAGTCGCCCATATGTTTATGTTACTCTACCAAAACCAATTATGTCCGAAATTCTGACACCATATAAACGTGTACATGAATTGATGGAAGAATACTGGTTCGGTCAAGCATTCATTTCAAAAGAATTGCAACAAAGACTGTATAATGAATTCAAACAAAAGAATGACCGTTATATTGGCTTACTGGCTAAAGAATTTGAAATGCGTAAAGCCGCTTCTAAATTCTCAAAACAAAAAATTTCTGAAACTGGTGATATTGATGTTTCTCGCATCTACAAATACCAAGTTGATGACAATATTTTCCGTAAGATTAACCGTGTTCCAAAAGGTAAATCTCATGGACTAGTTTTATTGTTTGATCGTTCAGGTTCAATGCATTATAATATGGAAAGTACGATTGAGCAATTCTTGATTCTTTCTTTGTTTTGCCGTAAAGTAAATATTCCTTTCGTGGTGTATGGTTTTGGTAATAATACTGATGGATTTGCTCTTGACCATGGCCGTCCTAGTGGAAATTGCTTTGATGAGAAAATTGGTTCATTGAATATGCCAAGCGTTTATTTGCGTGAATATCTTAATTCTAAAATGTCTGTGAGTGAATTCACTCGTTGCGTTAAAAATTTGGTATGTCTTGGAGAATCATTTGCTCCAAAAGGTCATCGCAAATTATTTCCTCCTCGTTCAGAGAATTTGTCATGTACACCAATGATTGAATCAATCGTTGCATTGAAACCTCTCACAGAAGAATTCCGTAAAAATAATAATCTTGATATTGTTAATATGGTACTATTACATGATGGTGATGCTGACAATATAAGTTCTTATTACAATCATAAAGGAAGTATTTCGAGTTTTTATCTAGAAACCAGTAATGTAATTTTGCGTGATGAAAAAACCAAATTTGAAACTAAGTTGAATTATCTAGATGGTGATTCTGGTGTACGTGAAGGTGTTTTTAATTGGTACCAGAAAACAACAGGTGCTAAAATTATTGGCTTCTTCATTAATGGTGGAACAAGTGGTCAAGTGAAGAATAGCATACTTCGCCGATACCACGATAAAAATGGTAAAACTATTTTTGAAAATACTGAAAAACTTGAGAAGTACCGTCAAAGTTACGAACAAGAAATAATTGTAAAAAATTTAGTTAAAACTATGAAAGAAGAACGATTCTTAGAATCAAATAACCGTGGTTATAAAAAGTTCTTTTTGATACCTGGTGGTTCTGACCTTGATACGGTGAACGATAACCTTCAAATTGAAGGTAATGTTACAGCTTTAAAGCTAAAGAATGCATTTATCAAAATGAATAAGAAACGTCAAGTTTCTCGTGTTTTGGTAAACCGCTTCATTGGCGAAATCGCTGTATGATTTTTACAACACCATGCTTGACAGTGTGGTGCATTTGATGTATAATTGGTTTTATTGATTTGATTAATTGGAGTTTTTATTATGCGTACAGTTCAGACTGACAAGCGTGAGAAGTTTTTGTCCCTTGCCGCCGCTACCGGTAAAACCGTTTTAACATTGCAGGATATTGAAAATATTTGCAGTGAAAATGATGTTAAGAAACCACAATGGTTTATGAAAGACTTGGCTAATCGTGCTGGTCGAGGTTTGTATAAAGTTCCCAATGCTACAATTTCCATGGCTACTGTTATTTCTATGAAAAAACCAGAACCAGAATTTGATTCTAAAAAACGAATTACTAATATCGTTACTGATCTTGAAACTGAAAATTTGGTTCCACAAGTTTATAAGAATTATGTTCCTTTCGGTAACTATGATGACTTAGTTGCTATTGTTCAAAGTAACCAATTCTTTCCTATTTTTATTACAGGTCAATCTGGCAACGGCAAAACAATGTCTATTGAACAAGCCTGTGCAAAAACAAAACGTAAATTTATTTGCGTTTCAATGACACCTGATACCGATGAATCTGATTTGCTCGGTAATTATGTACTTATCAACGGTCAAATGGAATGGCGTGATGGTCCAGTTACTGTTGCGGCTCGCCAAGGTGCAGTTTTGTGTATTGATGAGATTGATTATGGTGCTCAAAACTTAGCTTGTTTGCAACGTGTACTTGAAGGCAAACCATTCTTGTTGAAAAAGAAAAACGAATTGGTATCACCGGCTGAAGGTTTTACCATTGTAGCCACTGCCAATACAAAAGGTAAAGGTTCAGAAGATGGTCGATTTATGTTCACCAATGTTTTGAATGAAGCCTTCTTGGAACGTTTCTTGAATACATATGAACAAGAATATCCTCCTGTTGCGATTGAAAAGAAAATTATTCGTAAAGAAATGAAATCTTTTGGTCGTGAAGATGATTCGTTTGCCGATAAACTTGTTATCTGGGCAGATACAATTCGTAAAACTTTTGAAGAAGGTGGTGTGGATGAAATCATCTCTACTCGCCGTCTGGTTCACATTTGTAAAACCTATGGCATCTATGGTGATCGAATGAAGGCAATTTCACTTTGTTTGAATCGTTTTGATACCGATACCAAAATTTCGTTCCTTGACTTGTATTCTAAACTAGATGCTGATGTTAAGAAAGAAGAAATCCCAGTGAGTACTGTAACTAATCCTTACATGGAAGAAGTTCCCTTTTAAACGTCATCTTTGCCTACAGGATGGTTGCTAATCATCCTGTATTCTGTTATACTCCGAATATGAGAAATGAATCACCTCTCATATATTTTTTCAAGTGTGATTTTTATTATGGAGCTATTATGGCTAAACTGACTGCTAAACAAAAAATGCTTGCTACTTTGAGCAAGAAAACAGGATACAACACCTTTACTGTTGCTCAAGGACGTGTTCGATTTGGTGTTACCAATGTTGCCGCACGTATTAATGAGTTGCGTAATGACGGTTATTCCATCTACACCAACACCCGCAAACTGGCTGATGGTCGTAAAATTTCCTTCTATCGCATGGGCAAACCAACAAAGACCATGGCGAAACAAGGTTATCGCACATTCGCCTAAAATTTAGGTGAATCCTAATGAGGGTGTGATATATACTTGTATCACTCCCTCTTTTTTATGGATACATTATGGAAATTAAAGTTAAAATTGAAGACTTGAAGAAGCACAAACTTTTTGTTGCGACTCCAATGTATGGCGGCATGAATCATGGCATGTACATGAAATCTTGTCTTGACCTACAGTCTATGTTGACCAAATATGAAATAGAAGTCCGGTTCTCTTTCTTGTTCAATGAATCACTAATTACACGGGCTCGAAATTATCTAGTAGATGAATTCTTACGTTCTGAATGTACGCACATGATGTTCATTGATTCTGATGTACATTTTAATCCACAAGACGTTATTGCTTTGCTTGCACTTGATAAAGATGTTATTGGTGGTCCTTACCCCAAAAAATCTATTAACTGGGGTAACATTGCAGAAGCTGCACGTAAACATCCAGAGTTGGCTGCCGCTGACTTAGAAAACTTGGTTGGAGATTATGTTTTCAACGTTGTTGCTGGAACAAAACAATTCTCTGTAACTGAACCTCTAAAAGTTATGGAAATTGGTACTGGTTACATGATGATTAAACGTGAAGTCTTTGATAAGATGAAAGAGGCTTATCCACAATTGCGTTACAAACCTGACCATGTTGGACAAGCCAACTTTGATGGCTCACGTTACATTCATGCATATTTTGATACAATTATTGACACTGTTGATAGTGCAACAGGTGGTGGTTCAGACCGTTACCTATCTGAAGACTATATGTTCTGTCAATTGTGGCGTAAAATCGGTGGCGAAATTTACTTGTGTCCTTGGATGAAGACTCAACATATTGGTACATATGCCTTCACTGGTAATATGGCTAAGATCGCAGAGTTAACAGGGAAACTGTAATGACTTCGGTTGAAGGTCGTAAGTTTGATGGTGGTAAACTAGAATATGGTTTACTGCCACCATTAGCACTAGAAGAGACTGTTAAAGTCCTCACGTTTGGTGCTCAAAAGTATGAACGTGATAATTGGCAAAAAGTACCAGACTCAAAACGTAGGTACTTTGATGCTTTACAGAGACATATGTGGTCATGGAAACAAGGTGAGCAACTTGATCCTGAATCTGGCATTCATCACCTTGCTCATGCTATGTGTTGCCTAATGTTTCTGTATGAACATGATGTGAAATATTCTCTTGACAACAAGTGAATTAAACTGTATAATGAATTTTTTTTGGAGTATATAATGAAGCTATCTAAAAGCACTTTGGTCGTATTGAAAAACTTTGCATCTATCAATGATGGTATCGTTTTCCGTTCTGGTAATTTGTTGCGTACCTGTGACGCACAGAAACAGGTCCTTGCTGAGGCAACAATCGAGGAAACAATTCCTTCCGAATTTGGTATTCACGATTTAAATAAATTTCTTTCCGTTTTGTCGCTGTATGGTGATAATCCTAACATCGAGTTGGCTGAAAATAATAAGTCTGCATACTTGATGACTTCTCGCCGTAAAACAGACTATCGCCTGTGTGATGCATCTATGGTAAAAAATGCACCTGAAAAATCCATTACTATGCCAAGCGTAGATGTTTCTTTCACCTTGTCTCAAGAAGATTTGGAATCAACCTTGAAGGCTTCTTCTGTTTTGGGTACACCACATATTGCTATCAATTCTGATGGTTCGAAAGTGTATGTTTCTGTTCTTGATAGCAAAGATAATTCAACACACACAAGTAAATTAGAACTCTGTGATGGTAAAGGTACGAAATATAATATGTTATTCAGGACTGAAAACTTGAAGATGATTCCTGGTGAATATGAAGTTTCTATCTCATTCAAAGGTATCGCAAACTTCAAGAATAAAAATTCACCAATCCAATATTGGGTAGCAACTGAACTCGGTTCTTCTGGAGAAGCATGATGTTCGTATACATTACGGATGTTTTCCAAACAACTTGGGCTATCAATGTCAATAAAATAATTAAGTTGGTCGAAAATCAAAAAATAACCTTGATTTATCTTGATGATGGTGTTATAATTAAAACAACCAGACCAATGGCTGAATTGGTAGCACAACTGAACTTGGTTCAGTGATTTGAATTTTATATTATGGAGTTGTTATGGAACATATGCTTTGGACAGAAAAACACCGTCCAAAAACGATTGAGGAATGTATTCTTCCAGTAAGGCTCAAAACGCCTTTCCAAGAGTATGTAAACTCTGAAAAGATTCCGCACCTGTTGCTATCTGGTGGCGCAGGTGTTGGTAAGACTACCGTTGCTAAAGCAATGTGTAATGAGATTGATGCCGACTACATTATGATTAACGGTTCTGACGAATCTGGTATTGATGTTTTTCGTACCAAGATTAAGAACTTTGCATCTTCAATGTCTTTCACTGGCGGTCGTAAAGTCATTATTATTGATGAGGCAGACTATTTGAATCCTAATTCAACACAGCCTGCTTTACGTAATGCGATGGAAGAATTTGCAAGTAATTGTTCATTCATTTTCACCTGTAACTTTAAGAATCGTATTATTGATCCACTGCATTCACGTTGTGCAGTGGTTGATTTTACCTTGAAGAACGATGAGAAGACTGCCATGGCTGGTCAATTCTTCAAACGTATCCAATCAATCTTAAATGTTGAATCTGTTGAGTATGAACCTAAAGTAATTGCAGAACTGGTAAAGAAACACTTTCCAGATTTTCGCCGCATTCTAAATGAGCTACAGCGTTATTCTCAGTTTGGTAAGATTGATACTGGAGTTTTATCCCAAATTGCAGATGTTTCGATTGGTGAAATTGTGAAGCACTTGAAAGGTAAAGACTTTGGCGCAATTCGTAAATGGGTTGCGGTATCTGATGTTGATCCTGCTACACTGTATCGCAAATTATATGATAATATGTATGAAGTTTTACAACCACAAACTATTCCTCAAGCAGTAATTATTCTTGCAGACTATCAGTACAAACAAGCATTTGTTGCTGATGCTGAAATCAATACTGTTGCTTGTTTGACAGAGTTGATGGTGAGTGTGGAATTCAAATGAAAAGAGATATTTTTGGAGATTTTGTAGTTACTGCAAGTGACTATGGTGATAAAATTCGGCAAGAATTGAATTATACAAACTTTATTTCCGTGAAGCCAAAACTTCATACGAATAAAGGAGTGATTGCAGATGACTTTATTGATGGTGCAGGAATATATTTGCTGTATAGAAACGATGAGTTAATTTACATTGGGTATAGTAATAGCAGTGTAAGAAATCGCATTGGTCGCCTTTTCGCTGGCGTTAGAGGGACAGAGCGCCATGATGAGTCGCATCCTGGAGCATACAAGTACATAAAATTGTATGGAACAGTATGTGATAATTTGCAAGTAAAAATTGTGCCTCTTCAACAACATACACTGTTATGTGGTATTACGATGGAACAAATAGAACATGAATTGATTTATAATATGAAGCCTATATTGAATAATGAAATATATCGTAATCGGGATATTATTTCCCATGTGATGGAACTTAAATAATGTTAGACCTTTTCAAGCCCACATTAACATGGATCGAAGATGACTTTAATTCTCATCCTTTTCGTTTTTTCATTGAGTTGCTTGCTTGGGGCATTAGTATCGGGTGTTCAATTACCATGGCTATTACAGTCCCGAATCCGCCCCTACTTACTCTTTATCCTATATGGATCTTCGGTTGTAGTCTCTATGCTTGGGCTGCTTTTAGTCGGAAATCTTTTGGGATGTTGGCTAATTATATCTTGCTGACAACTATTGATTCTATTGGCTTAATTAGGATGATTATTGCATGACAGATACTGCAACTACACTAACCACCACCAGTATTGTTACAAACGTGCCAGTTGCATCATCGTACTGTTCTTCAGGATTGTCTGCTACAATATCAGGATCTTTTTCCACCATCTTAGCTAAACCATTATCTTATCAATTTAGAGTTGTAGAATGGGTCAAAGATAACCATGTTGCTGGTGTTGAACTACAGGTTAAAACAACAGAACATGACCAGTATGGAACTATAGTTGAAGAAGGACCTTGGAACAAAGTTCCTCGTATTAAGATGGATATGTCATGAGTAATCCATTCGACTATGTAAATGAGATTCTTCAAGGTAAGAAACAACTTATTGTTGATGACTATACTGAAAAATCCTATGAGCCTTTTTTGACTAATCGTTCTCTATCATACCACAAAGATTGTATCATGTATGCAAATGAGATGAATCGCCGACACTTCCTCGATAAAAAAATGCAGAATGATTTTTTGCTAAATACTATTAGGTCAAGAAAACGACCTTTTAGTAAGTGGGCTAAAGCTGAGAAAAGTGAAGATATGTCATGCGTAAAAACATATTTTAATCTTTCCGATGCTAAAGCACGTGAAGCTCTACGCCTACTTTCTGATGAACAAATTCGAGAGTTGAAAGAGAAAACTGACCCCGGTGGTTTGAGAAAATAACACTTCCAAATGAAGGTTCTTAAACGCTGAATAGTTAGTTACAATAAGAACCTTCAAAAGGCAAAGTGATATGATTGATACGAATGATATTTTTCGTGGTGTAGGAGTTGAGATTCTACTGAATGAACAAGATGATTTCCTTAAAGTCCGAGAGACCCTAACTAGAATTGGTGTCTCTTCTAGTAAAGAAAAAATTCTATACCAATCTTGCCACATCTTACACAAACAAGCTAGATACACAATACTACATTTTAAAGAATTGTTTGAGTTGGACGGAAAACCATCCAATATTTCTGATAATGACATTGAAAGACGGAATACAATTGCTAAACTTCTTGAAGAATGGGGTTTAGTGAAGATAATTAACCCAGAACTCATAGGTGAAAAAATAACACCTCTGCACCAGATTAAGATTATTTCATATCGTGAAAAAGATCAATGGCAGTTGGTAAGTAAATACAATATTGGAAAGAAATCTCAGGAATGATATATTATGAAAAAAGTAAAAGAGAAAGTGACCAGACTAAAGAACATTTACACTGGTGAAATCGTTATAACTAGTAACTTGTTTGAGAAAAGAGTTGATAGTACCATGACATTCATTCAGGTATATACCGAGACCAATCCACAAAGAATTTTCTTTGTTAACGGCGCGGCTTTTGTTCCGGCGACTAAATAATAGTATCTCAGGGATGGGAACATGGCGATAGTAACCATGTAAATAACTATCACTAATTTAAGAACCCACCTTAGGGCTGTTTGATGCTACGGTAAAAGGCGTCCGGGCAATTGCACTGTCACCCGTTAGTTGTCCCTGTATTAAGTAAGCAGGACCCAGCTACGCTTTCGAGGTAGCTTTTTAACTTGCTTTTAAAGGAGAAATTTATGACTAATCTAGGTCGTATTAATTTTGGACCATTGAGTCCAAGTACCGTTGGCTTTGAACGTTTTTTTGATGCGTTTGACCAACTCACCGTGGATAAAATTCCAACAAACACTTTTCCACCACATAACATTGTCAAAATTGATGACTATAATTACCAGATAGAACTGGCAGTTGCAGGCTTCAAGATTAGTGATATTGATATTGAGGTTTTAAAGGGTGAATTGACAATTTCAGGTAAAAGAACTGAATTAAGTGATAAGTATACTTATTTGCATCGTGGCATTGGTGCTCGATCATTTAAGAAGATTGTAAGACTCTCAGATTCTGTAAAAGTTGATGGAGCGACTTTGGAAGACGGAATTCTGACGGTCAAGCTACATAACATCATTCCAGAAGAAAATCAGCCAAAACGCATTCCAATCGTTTCCAGTGGTAATACTCAAGTATTCAATTCTGAATCCGGCAATAAAAAACTATTGCAAGAATAATTGTTGACTTTTCTGCCTTTCCGTGTTATAATAAACATAGAAAGGTAGATTATGAACAATGCTTTTTTGAGAAAATTGGCGTCAGATGACTTGCGTGAGACTTTGATGTTTTGTGGATTGGTGGATTCTCCAAACTGTAAAACAAAATCAGTTGACAGTAAAGGGAAAACACGATACGTTTTCAATACGTATATTGGTGATATTATCGTTTATGGACATAATTCAATCTATATAAAGGGTAAGAGATTCCCCTCCATGAATCAAGTGAAATATGAATTGATCAAATATTTATGAAAATCGCTCTAGCATCGGACGTCCATTTGGAATTTGGACGCCTCGAATTATTTAATGATGAGAACGCGGACGTTCTAGTTTTGTCTGGTGATATTTGCACAGCAAATGATCTAAATGACCGTGATATCCATGGCATTATGGGTGAAAATACACGTAGCAATATGTACCATACATTTTTCCAAGAATGTTCAGAACGTTTTCCTCATGTTGTTTATGTTGCAGGTAACCATGAACACTATAATGGTGACTACGCAATAACTTTGCCAAGATTAAAAGAGAAACTTGGCTACCTAAAAAATCTACACATCCTCGATAAAGAACATATCGAGTTGGATGATTACGTTTTTGTTGGTGGTACTTTGTGGACAGATATGAATAAAGAAGATGCTTTAACTTTATATAATATCAAGGATATGATGAACGACTTTCGAATTGTAAAAAATTCGAATTCAACTGGATCACATAAAGTTCCTATCTACAAAAAAGATTCTGATGGAAATTATTTTAAAAATGAAAATGGTTTTAACGTTATTGACCATTACGAATTTGAAACATTTATTCCTAGATTTAATCCAGAAGATGCTGTTAAAGATCATTATAAAATGATGGATTATCTAAAAATAATCATTGATACTTTGGGCAAAGAACGTAAATATATTGTGTGTGGTCATCATTCTCCATCTAAAGTATCTACTAAACCTCAATATGAAAAAGAGGTTCTGATGAATGGTGCATATTCTTCCGACTTGTCTGAATTTATTTTGGATCGTCCTTGTATCAAACTGTGGACGCACGGACACACACATCATATTTTTGATTATATGATTGGTTCAACTAGAATCGTATGTAATCCTCGTGGTTATGTTGGTTATGAAGTTAATCCTGGCGATTTCAATTTAACATATCTTGAAGTATGATTGATTGTTTAATTATGGGTGATAGTATTGCTGTTGGTGTTTCACAACAACGACCTGAATGTATTGTTCAGGCTGTTGTTGGCATTACCAGCAAAAAATGGAATATTACATATAACGGACAAAAACATGAGGCTAAGACTGCAATTATTAGTCTTAGTACCAATGATTTTTCTGGTATTGACACACGAAGAGAACTTACTGATTTGCGTAAACAGGTTATTGCTGAGAAAGTTTTTTGGGTGATGCCTGCAAGATTCAATAGTGTTTTTCATATTGTACAAAAAATTGCTAGTGAGAATGGCGATAAATTCTTAATTTCCGCACATCTTTCTCCTGATGGTATACATCCAACAACTAAAGGATATCGCCTTCTTGCGGAACAAACCAAATGAAAGAAAAGTTTATTGAAGCATACATGCAAACAGCAGAGACATTTGCAAAGCTTAGTTCCGCACGTAGATTACATGTTGGTGCAATTGTGGTCAAAGATGACCGCATCATCTCTATTGGTTATAATGGTATGCCAAGCGGTTGGGACAACAACTGTGAAGAAGAACTTAAATGGCCCAATGGTGAAATTAGATATTTAAAATCCAAACCAGAAGTACTCCATGCTGAAACGAATGCAATTGCTAAATTGGCTAGGTCTACAGAATCTGGATTGGGAGCTAGTCTTTTTGTTACTCATGCGCCGTGTTTAGACTGTGCTAAGTTGGTGTATCAGTCTGGCATCAATTCTGTGTATTACCGAGAATCTTATCGTTCCGATGATGGGATTAATTTTTTATTGAAAGCTGGAGTTGAGGTAAATAAATTATGAAAGACCGTAGAAATTTTTTAAAGGGTGCAGGTATTATCTCTGCATTTGTTGTGGGTGCAGCATCTTATAAACAAGTGAAGGAAATGGCTGAATCGAACCAAGATATTAGTCACTTAGCACCACCTGAAGGTGCAACAACACTACAGATTACTGGTAGCTATGGTAAACCTGTGACGCCATGGCGGATAACGCCACCTATTACTGCAACAAATGAATATGGAATGTATTCATTTGCGCCCATGTATTCTACACCAACAAACTCTGTTACTATGACTGTTGGTAAAGATGATCGTCTATGGATTAAAATTAATGAGGAGTGGAAACGTGTCGCAATTGAAGGATAAAAACTATATTGGTAATGTTGTTGAAATTTGTGAAAATGGCGATGCCATTTTAGAACTTCCTGACGATTTATTATCTGAAATGGGCTGGGGTGAAGGCACCAGATTAAACATTGAAAATAAAAATGGAGGAATAATTTTGTCTGAGTTGAAAACTGAAATGAATAAAGACGTAAATACTTTTATTGAAGCGTGTGACCAAGTTTCTTCACCCGAGAACGTTAGTCTCTACAGAAATCTTATTAATGAAGAGTACTGGGAATTTCAAAATGCATTGAAAGCCAAAGATGATGTGGAACAACTTGATGCATGTATGGACATGATTTGGGTTATTCTGGGTTATTGTAAAATGAAAGGTTTTGATGTTGATGGAGCATGGGCAGAAGTTGCACGAAGTAACTTAGCCAAAATTAATTCTGAAACAGGCAAAGTTATCAAGCGCAATGACGGCAAAGTTTTAAAACCTGAAGGATGGACGCCTCCAGTACTTGACACTTTCGTTCAAAAGTGATACAATACATTATGAACGATGATACACGGGAAATACTTTTAATACTCCAAGAAGAATGTGCTGAAGTTAGTCAAGCCATCAGCAAATGTTTCCGATTTGGACCTGATCAAATTAAACCTGGCAAAGAACAAACTAACATTCAACACCTTCAAGAAGAACTTGGTGATGTACTAGCCATGATTGACTTGTTGGTAAAGAAAAATGTTGGTGTAGAAACCGTTGGCCTCTTAAATGCCAAAGTACAAAAAATTGAAAAACTTAAACAATGGAGCAATATCGCACTATGAATCCTTCTAAAATTGCATTCCTGTTGGCTCAGAAAATGAACCTGCGGGCCTATAAATATGACTTGTTCCTACGCGAGTATGATAACATGGTCGAGTTGGTCGGTTTGGTAAACGACCCAACACAAAACATGGAAGATTTCCGTGGTCGTGAAATGCTTTTCCCTAAGAAATGGGTAACGCTTAAAACCTTCTTTGCGGAAGAAAAAGTTGAAAGGTTGCTGGCATGAAGCTAAGACTCATCACATTTAAAACTAACCAGACAGTTCTGGGTACTGTATCTGAAGAGAGTCCTGAATTTATTATTATGGAAAAACCTGTACAGGTTATTGTACAGCCGACCAAAGATGGTCCAATGATGGGATTCTCCCCTTTCTTAGAATACTCTGAAGAATTCAATACGGGTATTAACTTTAAATCTGAAGACATTCTATGTGTTACGACTCCCGTTACTGAACTTCAAAATCAGTACAGCCAAATGTTTGGATCAGGCATTCAAATCGCATCATCTATTCCAAAATATTAATGAATAACTTTTACACAAGTGTAATTTGTGTAGGTAACAACATCCTTTATCGGGGTGTTGAAAATGGTCGGCGTGTTAAGCTAAAGATTGGCTACACGCCGACTATGTTTTTGCCTTCTCAAAAAGTTACATCATGGAAGAACCTTCAAGGTGAATCACTTGAAGAGATTAAACTCGGTTCGATCCGTGAATGTAGAGATTTTATTAAACGTTACGAGGAAGTAGACAACTTTAAAATCTATGGAAATACACGCTACGAATATGCCTATATTGCTGATGAGTTCAAAGGAATGGTCGAATGGGACCAAAGCAAAATCCGAATCGGTATCATTGATATTGAGGTCGGTTCAGAAAATGGCTTTCCTGACCCATACAAAGCAAATGAGCCAATCACCGCAATTGCCCTCAAAATCTTAGATGGCAGTATGTTTGTTTATGGTTGCGGTGAATTCAACAACTATGATGACAACGTAACATATTTTAAATGCCGTGATGAATATGACCTGTGTAAAAAGTTCATTGCAGATTGGTATGAAAATCCACCAGATATTCTAACTGGCTGGAACACCAAGTTTTTCGATATTCCATATTTGGTTAATCGTTTTGAAAAGATTGTCGGCTCCGATGTGATGAAGAAGTTATCTCCTTGGGGCATTATCAATGAACGTAAGACAAACATTCGTGGTCGTGAAATGATTGCTTATGAAATTTATGGTATTGCATCATTAGACTATATTGAACTGTATAAATGGTATGCGCCAGGTGGTAAATCACAAGAATCATACCGATTGGATAACATTGCTAACGTTGAGTTGGGCGAAAGTAAACTATCTTATGATGAGTTTGATAACCTACACCAGTTGTATCGCCTGAATTACCAAAAGTTTATTGAATACAACATCAAAGACGTTGAGTTGATTGTTAAACTTGAAGGTAAGTTGAAGTTGATTGAATTGGCTTTGACTCTTGCATATGATACAAAATCCAATTATGAAGATGTGTTTGCACAGACCCGAATGTGGGATGCTATCATTTATGGTTACTTGTTAGAAAGAAACATCGTTGTTCCTCCACGAGAAATCAGCGATAAAGATGGTCGTTTCGAAGGTGCTTATGTTAAAGAACCACAAGTTGGTCTACATGATTGGGTTGCCTCGTTTGACTTGAATTCGCTGTACCCGCATTTGATGATGCAATACAATATTTCTCCTGAGACATTGATTGATCCGAGCATGTACACTTCAGAGATGCGTCAGATTATATCTGATGGAGTAACCGTTGATAAATTGTTGTTTAAGTCACTTAATCTATCAAATATGAGTGGTGTGACTTTAACTCCTAATGGTCAATTCTTTCGAACTGATGTACATGGCTTTGTGCCTAAAATGCTGGAAGAGATGTACAATGACCGTAAGAAATTTAAGAAGATAATGCTTGTCGCCAAACAAGACTATGAGAATGAAAAAAATTCAGTCAAACGAATCGAACTTGAAAATAGAATTGCTAGGTATGACAACTTGCAGTTAGCTAAGAAAGTTTCTTTGAATTCTGCATATGGTGCCATGGGTTCACAATACTTCCGATTTTATGACTTACGTATTGCCCTTGCTGTTACTTCTGCTGGTCAATTATCTATTCGTTGGATTGAAAATAAATTGAACGGCTATATGAACAAGTTACTTGGTTCATCCGATATTGATTATGTGATTGCATCAGATACAGATTCTATTTACTTACGTTTATCTGAATTGGTGAACAAAGTTTATGGCGTAGATGGTGTCGTAAAAATGCCAACTCAAAAGGTTATAGAATTTATGGACAGAGTTTGTGAAGACAAATTACAACCATTTATTGATAGGTCTTATGAAGAATTGGCTAATTATGTGAATGCATTTGACCAGAAGATGCAAATGAAACGTGAAGGTCTTTCTAATAAAGGTATCTGGACAGCTAAGAAAAGGTACATTCTAAACGTTTATAATAATGAAGGAGTTCAGTATAATGAGCCTCACTTGAAAGTTATGGGTTTAGAGATGGTTAAATCTTCTACTCCTTCCGCTATTCGCATTAAGATGAAAGAAGCCATTCGTCTTATGGTGACAGGTACTGAAGATGATGTTCAGAAATTTATCTTTGATTTCCGTGAACAGTTTAAGAAATTACCTCCTGAAGAAATTTCTTTCCCACGTTCAGTTAATGGATTGAAGACTTATTCTAATTCGTCTAGCATTTATATTAAGGGTAGCCCTATACATGTGAAGGGTGCTTTGCTATATAATTATTTACTGAAGAAACATAATTTGGATAAAAAATATCCAATTATTCAAGAAGGTGAGAAGCTAAAATTCACTTACCTGAAACAACCTAATCCTTTGAGTGATACGGTAATTTCGTATCCTTCTCGCTTACCCACTGAGTTTGGGCTTGACAATTACATAGATTATGATTTACAATTCGATAAGGCTTTCCTTGAACCAATCAAAATCATCCTTGATTGTATGAACTGGCAAGCTGAAAAAACAAACTCCTTAGATGATTTCTTCTAATATGACACACATACAATATACATGAAAGGTTATTATGAGCTTACTGGACAAAATTAAAAAGAACTCTACAATTAAAGATTCCGCAATTCTTTCAAAGTCTAAGTTTTTCAATGAGAAGGATATGATTTCAACATCTATTCCTATGATTAACGTAGCATTATCAGGAAGACTTGATGGTGGTCTAACACCAGGACTTACCATGTGGGCAGGTCCTTCTAAACACTTTAAGACTGCGTTTAGCTTGTTGATGGCTAAATCTTACATGGAGAAATATCCAGAATCTGTATTGTTGTTTTATGATTCTGAATTTGGTACTCCAAAATCATACTTTGAGACTTTCAACATTGATATGGAGAGAGTTTTACATACTCCATTAACCGATATTGAACAGTTGAAGTTTGATATTATGAAACAACTAGAAGGTATTGACCGTAGCGACCGAGTAATGATTTTGGTTGATTCTATTGGTAACTTGGCTTCTAAGAAAGAAGTAGAAGATGCACTTGAAGGTAAGTCTGTTGCTGATATGTCACGTGCAAAACAAGTAAAGAGTTTATTCCGTATGGTTACTCCACATCTATCACTTAAAGATATTCCAATGGTGGTTGTTAACCATACATATAAAACAATGGAATTATATTCAAAAGATGTTGTTGGTGGTGGAACAGGTTCTTATTACTCTGCTGATAATATTTTCATCTTGGGTCGCCAACAAGAAAAAGAAGGTACCGAAATTATTGGTTATAACTTTATTATCAACGTTGAGAAATCTCGTTATGTTAAAGAGAAATCTAAGATTCCTGTTAATGTATTGTTTGATGGCGGCATTAGCAAATATTCTGGTTTGATGGATGTAGCACTCGAAGGTAAATTTGTTACTAAGCCTAGCAATGGTTGGTATGCTAAAGTTGATCAATCAACTGGTGAAGTTGGTGAAAAATATCGCCTTACTGATACACTGAGTCCTGAATTCTGGAACGATTTGCTGGCTGATAATGGATTTAAAGAATATGTGAGAAAAAAATATGAAATCGCTTATGGAAACATTATGGGAACTTCTGAAGTTTTGGAAGAAATCGAAGAATAAACTTAAAGAAGGTATCGATTTTAAGTTCTACGATTTTGCTGATTCGGACTTGAGGGGTATAGTTCTTCTAACAGGAGAATATGCCGATGTTCTATTTTATTATACGAACGCAAGTATTGCTGAAGAAGGCATGGGTGCTAGACTGAAATTCGGTTATCAAGTTGTGAATTCAGGCAAATACACCAGAGAAGCATTGCAAACAGATGATAATTTTGTTACAATGCTAGGTGATTTGTTAACAAATATTATTTTAATGGATGGTAAATTTGAATCGCCTAGAACTTTCTATTCTGAAGAATCTAATCTATAATGAAGACTATACCCGTAAGGTATTACCCTTCATTCAATCAGAGTATTTTTCAGACAACACCGAAAAAAATGTATTCAGTGAAATTAAAAACTTCATTGAGACCTACAACAATGTACCAACTTATGAATCATTGACAATTAATTTCACAGAGAGTAAATCTCACACCGAAGAACAAGTTCGTGGTGCGATTGAAATTTTGAAAGATATTCGTGCAAACAAAGATGAACCAACTGATGAGAATTGGTTGGTAACACAAACAGAAAAGTTTTGTCAAGATAAAGCAATTTACAATGCCATCATGGAATCAGTTTCGATTCTTGATGACAAGAAGAGTGCCAAAGGCAAAGGTGAAATTCCTAAGATTTTATCTGATGCACTTGGTGTATCCTTTGACAATAATATTGGTCACGATTACATCGCAGATTTTGAAAGCCGTTATGAATTCTACCACAGAAAAGAAGAACGTGTCCCTTTTGACTTGGATTACTTTAACAGAATCACAAAAGGTGGTTTACCTAATAAAACACTCAATATTGCTCTTGCCGGTACTGGTGTGGGAAAAAGTTTGTTTATGTGCCACGTGGCCGCTGGCTGTATTGCACAAGGTACTGATGTTCTTTACATTACCATGGAAATGGCTGAAGAAAAAATTGCAGAACGTATAGATGCAAATATGTTGAATATTGCAATCAATGACCTGCACCTTATTGGTAAAGAAGATTATGTTCGTAGGTTTGAAGCCTTACAAAACAAGACTCATGGTAAATTGATTATCAAAGAATATCCAACTGCGGCCGCATCAGCGATGCATTTTAGAGCATTGTTGAATGAACTTCAATTGAAGAAGAACTTCCGTCCAAAGATTATCTTTATTGATTACCTGAATATCTGTTCATCTTCTCGTATGAAAATGGGTGCAAGTGTTAACTCATACACCTATGTCAAGTCGATTGCTGAAGAGTTGAGAGGTCTGGCTGTTGAGTTTAATGTTCCGATTGTATCAGCTACACAAACTACACGGTCTGGCTTCAGTAACTCTGATGTTGGTCTGGAAGATACCAGTGAGTCTTTTGGTTTGCCAGCAACGGCTGACTTTATGTTTGCTTTGATTACTACTGAAGAATTACAACAATTGAACCAGATTATGGTCAAACAGTTGAAAAATAGATACAGTGACCCTTCAATGAATAAGAAATTCGTTATTGGGGTTGACAAATCTAAGATGAGGTTGTATGATGTAGAAGACATAGCACAGAACTTGGTTGATTCTGGTCAAGTTGCAGAAGACAAACCTGTGAACACTTTTGGTAATCGTGAGCGTAAATTTAGTTCAAAGTTTGAGAATGTGCGTGTATAAATATCCAATAAACGGAGATTTTTATGGCAGGCGCATCAGCAGAACGACAAGAATCAGGTGTGGTCAAAAAGATTAATGACGCATTCAAAGCAAACGGCAAAAATCCAATTACCTTAATTGCAGGTAAAACTACAATTCCTGGGGTAATTGGTGCTGAAAAATATACTGGTAGACAACTTGGTGGTTCTGAACCATATACCGATGTTGTTATTTGTGTCATGGTCAAAGGTAAAAAAGTCGATATTAATTGCTCACTGAAAGGTGAATCTGCACCATCTTTAGCTGGTGGTGGTTTAAAAGGTTTGGAACTTGCTGTGCCTGGTATTGCAAAAAAGTTTATGCAGGCCGCATTCAAAGAATTAACAGGTAGAAAAAAGTTGAAAGCTGGAGACAAAGTACCTGATGTATTTGGTAAAATTTCAGATAATGATAAAGTAAAAATTGTCGTTGGAAATAAAGCAATGGGTGGTCCTATTGATTATATGTACATTGGTCCTATGGATGTTAATGGTAAATATGATAAAAATAGCAATACATTAAGTTTAAATGGATCGTTAACAGAGGCAGTTAAATATGCTAAAACGCATAATTTATATTTCCGACTGAGAGCTAGAAGAGAAGACCAAAAATTTGACCCAGAAGCAAAAGATAGAGATGGAACACCAAAAATTTACGGTGTTTCTCCTTCCCGTGGCGATAGTGCCGGTCGTATTGTTGTTACTGACAAAGTGGCTTCAACAGGCGTAATTGTAAAAATATGAAATTTACCGAATTTTTAACCGAAGGTGTCAAAAAAGAAGGTGCAAATCTTCACCTAGAACACATTGAGGACGAAGTATTAAACCGTGGTGTTTCTGGTGCTAGAGATGCTATTAACTTTTTGCGGTCCCTTAGAGATATGTTAGCTGGCCATGCCGATGCTAAAGTAGCCACAACAACTAAATGGGATGGCGCACCTGCTGTCTTCTGCGGTATCAATCCTGACAATGGTAAGTTCTTTGTCGGTACCAAGGGAGTCTTTAACGTTAATCCGAAGCTGAATTATACAGATGCGGATATTGATACTAATCATCCAAGTGAAGGTCTAAATGCAAAATTGAAAGTTGCTTTGCGCTATTTGCCTAAACTTGGCATTGATGGTATTCTTCAGGGCGATATGATGTTTACTAAAGGTGATGTGCAGAAAAAAACAATTGATGGCGTTAAGTACATTATCTTTCAACCAAACACTATTGTTTATGCTGTGCCCGAAGATTCTGCACTTGCCAAAACGATGCTATCTGCACAAATGGGTATAGTATTTCATACTTCATACACAGGTAAGACCTTCTCTGATATGAAGGCTTCTTTTAATATTGATATTAATCACTTAAAGACAACAAAAGATGTTTGGTTCCGAGATGCTTACTTTATTGATGCATCAGGCACAGCATCGTTTACTGAGAAAGAGACAAAAGAAGTTACTTATGCACTTTCTGATGCAGGTACACTATTTCAAAAAATCAATTCTATGACACTGAATAGAATCAGCACTAACGAAACTTTACTAGTTCAAATTAAGACTTTCAATAATACAAAAGTCCGTGAAGGAAAAGCTATCACTGACACAGTTAAACATACACAAGAATTGATTAAATGGGTTGAAGAGAAGCTGAATAAAGAAATCTTAGCTGCTAAAAAAGAAGATACTAAACTAAAACGTCAAGCTGAGAAGAATGAAATCATGCGTTTCTACCGAAACAATAATGGTGAACTCATTAAGATTTTCAATTTGATGAATGACTTAGTGATTGTTAAAAATATGATTGTGAATAAATTGCAACAAATGAAGCAAGTAACACATACTTTCTTACAAACTGATGATGGATATAAAATTACCAATCCAGAAGGTTTTGTTGCAGTAGATAAATTATCTGGTGGTGCAGTTAAATTGATTGACCGTTTAGAATTTGCTCATGCTAACTTTACTGCGGCAAAGAATTGGAGTAAATGATGGCTTCTAAGAAGTATGACTTAACTGAGATTATGAAAGAGTATGGTGATGACGATTTCGGATTCACCGCTACTGATGAAGAAGAGTATAATGCTGTCATCGCTGAAAAAGATGGCACTGTAAAAGAATACAAGAACCGTTTACATGAAGTTGAGAAATTAATTTTGCCATTTTTGACGAACTTATTAAAGACTGCGGATCAGCCAATCATCAAATGGCCTAACCGTAAACCTATTATTGAACAACAGATTCAGAAAATCTTAAACGTAACAAGGGGCGAATGATGAAAAAGATAATAGCTATTTCTCTTTTGCTATGTGTAAATCTTGCACATGCTCAACATTGGCATCATGGGCACCATGGCCATCACGGAGGTGGTTATGGTGGTGGTTGGAATTGGGTAGTGCCTGCTATTATTGGTGGTGCTGTTGTTTATGGTGTCACACGACCACCAGAAAGACCAGTTGTAATTGAGCAACAAACTGTTATTGCACCATATGCACCGCCTGCTGGTTTCCACTGGGAACAAATTATTGATGCAAACTGTAATTGCAAAAGACTTGTACTGGTACAGAATCAATGATAAAATTCAGAAAATTTAAAGCACTACATAATAGTGTGAAAGAAGAAAAAGAGAAGAAGTCTCCCAATCCAGATATTCTTCCTGTCGCTGGTGCTGGACAATGGGGCACAAACAAATTGACCAACAAGTATAAGAAAGATACGCCAGGTCAGTAATTTATAATTTTTTTGGAGTATATTATGAAAGATTTGATTATAGGATGTTCCACTGGATATTCGTGGGATATATTAAAGTATTGGGTTAATTCTATTAACCAATCAGGATTTGAGGGTGAGAAAGCTCTCATTCTTATGAACTGTGATATTGCAACCGCACAGAAAGTTGCTGAAGCTGGTTTTAGTATCATTGGTTTCAGTCAAGACGAAAAGGGAAACTTAGTCTACGAACACGGTAAGATTCCTGTTCACGTAGAGAGATTTCTACACATCTACAATCATCTAAATGATAACGAATATCGGTATGTTATTACTACGGATGTGAAAGATGTTATCTTCCAGAAAAATCCTATTGAGTATATTGAAAGCAATCTACGTGATTGGGATAACTTACTGTTTGCTTCTGAAAGTATCAAGTACAAAGATGAAGCATGGGGTAATCAGAATCTCTTGGAGACTTACGGTCCTTATATCCACGAACGTTTTAATAACAACGAAATTTATAACGTAGGGGTTTTAGCTGGTCACGGTAAAGCCATGCGTGATTTGTGTATTAACATTTTCACTGCGGCTATCAATCGTCCTATTCCAATTTGTGACCAATCAACATTCAACTTTATGATTTCAATGTCTCCTTACTTGGAGACCAGTAAATATGCTAAGTCTGAAGACGGATGGGCAGCACAACTCGGTACAACTGGTGACCCAAGCAAGATGAATATTCATTTACCTTATTTGCTAGAAGCGATTCCAAAAATGGAAGGCGATAAAGTACTAACCTCTACTGGTAAAGAGTTCACAATCGTACATCAATATGATAGAGTACCAGAATGGCGCAAGATTATTGAGGCAAAATATGGTTGATGGTATATTTTTTATTAGTTCTGCTTTAAACGTTAAGCAGTTGTCGGTATTTAATAATAAAGAACGTTATTTGCAGACGGTAGAAACGATTAAAAGTATTGACAAGTACTGTCCAAATAATGTAAAATACATGTTCGACACCTCATATGAAGAACCTAATCCTGAGTATGTTGATGGTATGCAGAAGATGGGTGTAGAGTTCTTCTATACTGGTATACATCCCAGTGTTAAAGAGTTTTCTGATAAAGGTCAACGTAGTCTTGCTGAGACTCTTGGCTTTGCAATGATACTCCAACACTTTAAGTATAACAAGATTGATTGTAAAAGAATTTACAAAATGTCAGGTAGATATAAATTGAATGATAACTTTGTTCTCAATAAAGAAGAGTTCAAAGATTCGTTTGTATTTTTACCTACAGTAGATTCTTGGATGTCAAAAGATATTCAAGAGATGGCAGGTGTCGATAAGATTTTTGAATTGAGGCTCTGGCATATGGATGCTAGTTTGTTTGATACCTTTTTTGCAGAGTTGCCCAACATCTTTCAGTGTATGGCACAAAACAATATTGACGTTGAACATTCATATTACAAATATCTGAATAAGTATAAGTGGACTACAGTAGACCCGATTGGATTGGAAGGTGTAATTGCACCAACAGGAGAAATTATTAATGAGTAAAAATGTTTTGATTACTGGTGGCGCTGGATTTATTGCTCATCATGCTATAGATAAAATGCTGAAAGAAACTGATTGGAATATTATCTGCCTTGACAGGCTTGATATTTCAGGCAACTTAAATAGGCTACATGATATGTTACAAGACCATGATCCTGCAACTGTATCTAAGAGGTTGCGGATCATTTTCCATGACCTTCGTGCAGAATTGAATAGTCAAATTGTTGCTGATATTGGTCACGTTGATATTATTTTGCACCTAGCCGCGGCAAGCCACGTTGACCGTTCTATCACCTACCCTATGGAGTTTGTGCAAGATAACGTTATTGGTACAGTCAATATGCTAGACTATGCACGTAAGAACTTTCCGACTTTGGATCGTTTCGTTTATTTCTCGACTGATGAAATCTTTGGTGTAGCACCTCCCGGTGTTAGCTACAAAGAATATGACCGTTACAACAGCACTAATCCATATTCTGCAAGTAAGGCGGCCGCTGAAGAATTCTGTGTTGCTTATGAGAATACATATAAACTACCAATCGTAGTTACTCATACGATGAATGTATTTGGTGAACGTCAACATCCAGAGAAGTTTATTCCTGCAACCATTCAGAAAGTGCGTGATGGTCAAAAAGTTATCATTCATGCTGATCCTACTCGAACACAAGCTGGTACTCGTATGTACATTCATGCTAAAGATGTTGCAGAAGGATTGCTGTTCATTCTAAATCTAAAAGATTATAAACACACAGGCGATTATGGTCATGCACATTGTCCTAAGTTCAACTTAGTTGGTACTGAAGAGATTGATAACCTGACACTCGCACAATTGATTGCTGGTGGTGTTGGTAAAGAACTCATTTATGAAATGACTGATTTTCACACTAGCAGACCAGGACACGATTTGCGTTATGCACTAGATGGTGGTTTATTAAAGAGTCTTGGATGGGAACCTAAAATTAAATTGAGTGAACGAATTAACGAAATGGTTAAATGGTCATTAGAGAACAATCGCTGGTTAAACAAGTGAGATTATTATGAACTGTGAAATTATTGAATCCTGTATTGCTTGTGGTAGCAATGACCTTGTTCCTGTATTGGACTTAGGTAATCAACCACTCGCAAACTCTTACAAGAAAACTGCTGATGAAGTTGAAGAATATTATCCTTTAGCTATCAATCGATGTGAACATTGTTATCATGTACAACTAACTCATCGTGTCAATCCTGATTTGATGTTTAAAGACTATGCTTATGTTTCAGGTACAGCAAAAACTCAGCTAGACTACTTTGAGTGGTTTGCAGATTTTGTATCTGAAAAATATGGTACTCGTCCAATAAATGCGCTCGATATTGGTTGTAACGATGGCAGTATGTTGAATGCATTTCAAGATAGAGGTACAGAAACATATGGTGTTGATCCTGCTGAGAATTTGTATGCAACTTCATCGGAAAGACATAAAGTTCATTGTGGCTATTTTACTGGCGATGAGTGGTCTGATAAATTTGATATAATTACTTGTATGAATGCATTTGCACATAATTTTGACCAACTTGAATTATTAAGGAATATCTCCAAGAGAATGCACAAAGACAGTTTATTGTTTGCTACAACTTCTCAGTGTGATATGATTATTAATGGTGAATTTGACACAATCTACCACGAACATTTATCTTTTTACAATATCAAGTCAATTGATGCATTATGCAAGAGAGCAGGACTAAACTTGATTGATGTTGAAAAACATCCAATTCACGGTAATAGTTATATTTTTATTATCAGCAAATTCAAGAAAGCTCCTGCTACAATCAGTAATCTAATTGCACAAGAGCAAGCACTTGGTCTTTATTCTGAATCGACATATTCTACTTATGCAAAAGATTGCTATAAAAACGTGAAGTTATTCAAAACTGTTATTGAAAATGCAAGTGAGCAAGGAAAAGTTATTGTTGGTTATGGTGCACCTGCCAAAGGTAATACATTAATGAACTTTGCTGGTATTGGTCCAGATTTTATTATTGATGACAATCCATTGAAGCAAGGTTTGTTTGCCCCTGGTGTAAACGTTCCAATCTATGGTTCCAATTATCTCGACAAATATGTAAACGATAAAGGTTTAGTTTTTATTCCTCTAGCTTGGAATTTCTTCAATGAAATTAAAAGTAAGATTAAATCTAAAAGACCTAATGGTGAAGACTATTTTATAAAATATTTTCCAACCTTTGTAGTCGAAAATCCTGAAGTAGCGCATCATCCTGTATGAAAATAGGTTTTGCTTTTTACGGTATCACTCATGGTACCGATAAGAAAACTGGTTACACAAGAGACTTTCGAGAGTGTTGGGATAACATCCAAACGCTTCTGATTGATCCTTTCAAAGAACTTGGACATGAAACTATAAATTATGCTTCCACATATCCGTTTGGAGATTTGGAAGTACGTGATGAATTTTATCGATTAGTTGCACCAAAGAAGGTAATCTATCCA
>Ga0114978_10000114_pt1 | contig 64164 bp, 75 predicted proteins | sample S_140212_EF_Meta_FD_87027 | JGI IMG/M metagenome (GOLD analysis project Ga0114978, IMG submission 87027) | Freshwater microbial communities from Lake Simoncouche, Canada to study carbon cycling - S_140212_EF_MetaG | ecosystem: Environmental > Aquatic > Freshwater > Lake | place: Lake...
AGAACCGGAAGATCCACTAGAACCGGAAGATCCACTAGAACCGGAAGATCCACTAGAACCGGAAGATCCACTAGAACCGGAAGATCCACTAGAACCGGAAGATCCACTAGAACCGGAAGATCCTGATGTTCCAGATGTAGTGGTATTAGATGATGTCCAAAAGGATAAACCTGTATTATCAGACATCAAGATATAACCACTAGCTTGTGTACCATCTTGTATTCTTAAACCAGTATAAATATTTAAAGTATTTGTAGATTGATCATAGTTGAGTTTCGAAAAATCTTCACTAACTACACTATTAGTTCCTAGAAATAATATTGATCCTTGGGTACCTCCCCTGAGTTGTTTTATATGTTGTTGGCTCATCCAGTCAAGTTAAAAATTTTACCTCTGGTATATATTAATAATCTATACCCTTTTTCTAAATAACTAATGGATATTGAAAAAAAAAACGTTATGACTCATAAATGACTTGAATTAAATCTTGAGAATTTAAATCAAAATTTGAGATTATTCCATTCCAATATAACTCATCACCAACAGATAAATTATTAAAACTTTTTACAGAAAATCCGTCATAAAAATAAGAGTCCAAAGTAGACAATCCATCTCCAAGTTGTTGAAGTTGACCATTTATATAAACTTGTATAGATGAAAATACGGTTGGTACATTTGATAATGTTAATCCAGTTGGTTGGTTATCACCAACAGTAACTAAACTATATTGATTTTGATAAATAGGAGTAGAACCACCACCAGAAACATATAATTGACCAGATGTATTCAATTGTATTGAACTATTATCAATCGAAACTACTAAAGAATTTCCAGAATAAGTAAGACCTGAATTATTAACATCTATATCTAGGTCTAACTGTATATAAGGAGAGTTACCACCACCGGTCAATCCAATTCCAGCGGTAACTCCTTGAACACCACCACCAATTCCTGTACCATCTATCCATTGAAAAAATCCGTTATTATCAACAGATAATATACTACCAGCAGTCGCTCCACCGTTATTATATGTGTTCAGATGTGATGCTGTTAAACTATTATGTTTAACTACAGCAGAAGCAGAAATGCCAGTAATTAAATTGTTAACTTGAAAATCAATAGTATCTGTATCATTTAATTGAACAGAGGTAGTACCAGTAGTTAAATTAACCAAGGCTAATTGACCACTTCCTAAATTACTAAAGGTTCCACCAGACATAATTAAATTACCATTAGCAATAACAACATGTCCATAATTCACAATTTGACCAGCAACCGTTAAATCACCATAAACCCAATACTGATAATATTGAGGAACAACTATATAATCACTAGGTTCAATATAGTATTTTATAGCAAAGAAATCATCATTAGAAAATGGTTTAACAGATTGAAAATAAGTACCATCATATGTTAAGCTATACATAACACCGGGTACGATTTCATTTGTGTAAAAATCTACTAATCCGGTAGCGGATGGTTTTTTAACCTGTATATTTCCTATTCCATTTACATCAATGTATATCAATGATGTAGAGTTAGTACTAGGATAAGTAACTATAAAAATAGTATCAGTCTCATACAAAGAGAAAGGTGGATTAGAAGAACCAGTATAATTTATTGAATTAACAGTAGATAAAGTCAAAGTTCTTACTTGTTGAAGTCTTTCTTTTTTCCAACCACCAGTTGAATAAACACCTTCATATTTATAAATAGAATTTAACTCATCATCAACACGTACAGACATCCCTTCAGTTGGTGTAGTTAAATCCCATCTACTAAGAGTAGAGTTCCACTGACCTACGATACCTGGAGAAAAGCTAGACCAAGAAGCTCCTGTTAATACACTTGATGGATCTAAACCAATCAAATATCGGTCTCCATTAGTAGGAGAAGCTGGTTGTGAATATCCGACCGAAGTAACAGAATCTATCCATTCAATTGAACCTCCTCCACCACCGGATCCAGAAAACTCAACCCAGTTATTGTTATCCATAATATTAACATTTGAATATCCATATTTCAATTGAAACGTTTTATCAAGGTTAGTAACATAACACATCATACCCCATTCTCTACGTTCAATAATAATATTGTTTCTATCAGTTGATGTTGCAGCAGTATGAAGACCACCTTTTATCTCAGATGAAAATGCTGATGCAATTGGATCAAGACTATCATTTGGTCTTATCGCTGCTCCTACTAAAGTTCCTATATTCTGTGCCATTTATGATATGATTATATTTAGTGGTGAATTTTGTGGTGTGTTTGATATCCAAACTTCATAACGAGTTCCTGAAAAATTATACTGATTATTAAAGGGTGAATTAGTTCTCACTCTTGTAAAAGCCGTATTTTGTAATCCATTTACGGTGAATATAGGAGAAAGTGATCCTGAGACACCACTAGGCCAAGCAAAAACCAAATAATCACCAGATCCATCAATATTAGTATATGTTCTATTTTTTGATGTAGTTAACTGGTATCCTGGTGTAACACTAGCTCCAGTTAAATTTCTTATAACAGGATCTGTACATAAAGTAGAAACTAAAGATGCCGAACCTGGATTAAGAGTTAAATTAGGATTTCCAATTGAGCTCAGATTAATACTACCCCAAAAAATATTATTCATCCAAACTAAATTTGTACTGGCAGAAACTGTAGTAGTACCATCACCCACGGTCATAGAAAATGTATTAGTCTGACTCAAAGTAGGACTGACACTATGTGTACCTAACGAAATCTTTGTTCCTGTTTGTGAATTACCAGTAGGTACCTGAGGAGAACCATCAACAACTATTGTAGCAATCAAGTTATTAGTTTTAACCGCCGACCAGTTTATAGTAACAGAAAGAGGACCACCAAATTCTCTGGTTCCCAAAGAAGACATAGAAGCTTGTGGTGAATTATAAGGGTAGAAAATCCTATCTAAAGTGTCTTGTATAGGCCCAGAAAAAGTAGAACCAGAATTTACCCCTCCAACATTACTTAAATATGTACTAGGAATATTCCTATCGTACAAAACAGACGCAGTCATCGAAGCACTAGCGGAAATACCTTGAATAAATTCATACAAAGTATAAACAGCATCCCTAATATTAATCGCTTGAATCTGATTATTGGTATTATCAGGTACGCCTAACAATAACTCATCTAAAGTAGAATAGTACCTAGAAATAGTACTCTGAGATGACCCAGGAACCGAGTATGTACCAATTAAAGACATTTTATATTAAAAAATTTAAGGTATATATAAAATTTAAGAATCAGATATAAAAATAATATAATAGATTAATCATGATGTTACATGAATTACTTGGTCCATAGATAGTGACCAGAAAGATTTCCTTCGTACTTATAACCGTCTAGAGTAGTAGTAATTATTTCTAATAATTTTTCCTCAGATAACATTTTATCTAATTTTTCCTCGTAAATATCCTTTTTAATTAGACTATTTAACTCAATTTCTAAATTATCAATAATACTTAATTTTTCTTGTGATAATTTATCATAAACAAACTCAATGATGTTATTCTTTATTATTGATATATCTTCACTGTTATAAACAACTACTTCCCAGTCATCACTTTGCCAATCGTTCATTTTGAATTTGTTTTTATCAGCGTCTAAGATATCGATATCACCAAGATTTAAATCAAAGTAATCTGCTAAAACTTTTTCTTTTTTTATATCAGCTTTATCTATTCCTTTATAAAGACAACTTTTTAGATTTTCAATTTTAAATTCATTTGACTCAAAGTATTTATAACTCTCAAATGTATAAACTCCATCTTCTTCCATACCACTTCTATCTAATAATATATCTTTTAATATAGTATCAGCTCCCTTTATACTTTCTAGTTGATTTTTCATTAGAAATTTTTTAAATTTATCAGAACCAGGAGATAAATAATTAATCAACCTACTTGGTTTAATTTTATGTTTCTCAACATAATTATCCACTAACTCATTTATTATTCTATAATATTTATTTAAATCTTCACTGTTATTAATTGCCATCTCTTAAAAGAAAAATTTTAAGTCTCCTGAAGTTGGAGGCCAAGTAGTAAACTCTAATTCATCATAAGCTCCTCTATTCCATAGTAAATCAAAAGTATATCCATCATTACTTCTATAGACTCTAACCGCATAAGACCCATCAACTCTTGGATCCGGAACTACTTCTATTTTATTTTGAGGGTTTTTGTAGTCAACATAATTCTTTAATTCATCTAAAGCTTCTTTTGGAAGAATTTCAAATCCAAACATTTTAGATTCATAATATCTACTCTCATTACCAAGACCAACTAAGTTTACTAGTTCTTCAGATTCCTTATTTCTTTCAGATTCCATATCTTCTATTTCATCTTCATCTAATCTTGATTTCTGTAAATCATAATACTCATCTTCACTTAGATTTTCAATTTCAGTGGAGTTACAAAATTTACATTTATTTGATTCTTTATTTGTTTCTTTCCAAATATCATCACACTCATCACAACTATAAAAATTAGTTAGTAAATTTTTTGTTGTTATCGGAAGAGTTTGATCAAAATCAAATGTTTCAAACTTTTTAATGTGTTTCATAAGAGTATATATTAAAAATAATTTTATTAAAATAAGCCAGTTAGATCTTTAATATATAATACATGAATCTTTCACAATTAAAAGACTATTATAATAAGAAACCGATTGAGTTCGTTCTTAAGGAAAACTACGAATTGGTAGAAGATAGAGAATATATTCCAAGATTTACACTAAAGAATATAAAAGATTTACAAAACGTTCCTGTGAATGAACCAATTAAATATGATGAGAACGTACTTAAGAAAGCCATAAAATACGGAATGATGTTTCTTATTAACTATAAAGGAGAAGAAGATACACACTTTGCAGGACACGAAAGAGTAATATATCCTATGGTACTTGGTAGGTCATCTAAAGGAAAAACATTACTAAGAGGATGGCACTTAAATGGTTGGTCAGTATCTCAAAAAAGACATATCAATAAAATTTGGAGATTATTCAGAACTGATAGAATTTTATCAATGACATTTACTGGATCATTTTACAGACTTCCACCTAGTGGATATAATATGAATGATAAAGGAATGAGAGGAGGTATCATTGTTAGAGCTGACTTTAATGAAATTAGAAGAAATCAACAGAACTTAGTTCAACAAAATAAAATACAAAATAGAGAAGAAGTCACTATGGGTGACGACCAAAGAAAATTTGTAACAATAAGAGTTAAAGAGACGGAATCTATAATAGATTTAATGAAACCACTTGAAAGTGCTTATATTAACAGTATTAAAGACGCTTCCACACTTAGAATATCATTTCTTAAAAGTATTTACGGAAATAAATACATCGCAGTATTAGGAGCACTTGGTCAACCAGGTAATACTGTAAAAGTAATGACAGAAAAAGGAATAAACTTAGGAGTCTATAAAGTATTAGACTCAATAACAGGTGATGTACTTAAAAGTATTAAAAATGTAAAAGGAAATTCTACCTACGATCTTTATGTTTTTGATAAGAAGTTATAAAAACTTATCATTAGAATTCATTTTTTTAATTAAACCATTTAATATATAACAATATGATTAAAAATTTTAATTTTTTCGTAAATGAAGAATTGAGAATAGAGAATATGGATCTAAAAACATTAGAAACATTTAAGATAAATCTATTAACAAGACTTAATGAATATAGAACTTATATTTTAGCAAATATAGAGTATAATCTTTTAACAAATAAGATTGAGTATAAAGATTTTGACAGAATAGATATTAAGGTAATTATAAGAGAACTTTCTAATGAATTTTCAGAAAATGTTGTAAAAGAATTAAATATTGAAACATTTCTTCTTAAGTTAAATCAAATTTTAGAATTAAAGAAAAGAAATACAAAAAAGAATATTCGACAAGAATTTGGAAGTTATTTTAACTCAATTGAAGAAAGAGTAGATAGAATAAAGTCAGAACCTAATCCAGGATTCGGAGAAGTAGATCCGTTTGAGGGAGAAGGTTCGATAATAGGTAGAAAGAAATACGAAGCTGAAAAATACCAACTACAAATCGAATTATTAAAATTACAAGAGTGGGTTGCTAAGAATAATAAAAAAGTAGCAATTGTTTTTGAGGGAAGAGATGCCGCAGGTAAAGGATCAACAATAAAAAGATTTATTGAATACTTAAATCCCAGAGGATTTAAAGTTGTAGCATTAGGAATACCAACAGAAGAAGAGAAAAATAATTGGCTTGGAAGATACGAAAAACATCTTCCAAAAGAAGGAGAGATAGTATTTTTTGATAGGAGTTGGTATAATAGAGGTGTAGTAGAACCAGCTATGGGCTACTGCACAGAGAAACAATATACAGATTTTATTGAAAACGTAGTAAACTGGGAAGAAAATTTAATTAGATCTCAAGGAATCACACTTATAAAATTTTGGTTCTCAATAACTAAAGAAAAACAAGTCTCAAGATTTGAGCTTAGACAAGCATCACCGCTAAAATATTGGAAGTTTTCACCAAACGATGCTAAAGTAATAGATAAATGGGAGATTATTTCTAATTATAAAACTCAGATGTTTAATAAAACATCATCAAGAACTTCACCGTGGGTGATAATTAACTCAAATGATAAGAAAATTGGTAGATTAAACGCTATTAGATACGTTTTATCAACGATACCATATGAAGGAAAGAATATTGAACTATGTAAATACTATTCAGAAGTAGTAAATGTATTGAAATAGAAAATAATATATAAAAAAAAATTAAATCGATATGATAAAGAAATTTGAAAACTATATGTCAAGAGAAGAAATGTGTCGAGTTCTTTGTAGAAACGGTTATGAAATGCAAGAGCTTGAAGAATGTTCTAATCAAGAATTAGATGAGATGTGTAGAAACTGTACTAATCAAGAAGAAAATGATGAAGCTTATGAAGCTAAATCAGAAAAATGGATTCAAGATGCTATTAAAAGACCAGGAGCTTTAAGAAAGAAACTTGGTAAAAAAAGTGATGAGAAAATATCTTCATCTGAAATTAATAAAGAGATATCTGAATTGAAATCTAAAGATAAAGATAAAGATAAAAAGGGAGTACAAGGTCTTTCTAAAAAAGACTTGACTAAATTCAAACAATTGAACTTAGCTAAAACTCTTAAAGGATTAAAAGAACACCAAGAGACTACAAACTATATGTTCTTTGGAAATCTACAAACTATTAAAAGATTAGTTGATGAGATGTTAGAGATGGACGAATCAGAAGTTGATGCAATCTTATCTAACGGTCATAACTGGGCTGTAGACCACATCGCAACATCTAAAGATGATGTTGAAGAAGTATTTAATTTTTTAGCAGGACACGATGTACCAACTGAAGAACATGGATACGCAACACATGATGGAAGTTTTGATGAAGATGATTCAGAACCTTCACATGAGGAAACTGAAGGTCATTTGGCTAACAAAGACTTAGAAGATGAAATGAAAGGAATTAAAAGTTTTAATGACTTTAAAAAATAATAATTAAAGATATGTCTTATACAAAAGAACAATTAGAAACAGCTGTAAAAGCAAAAGGATATGTTTGGTTTGAGGACGCAAACAATAAAGGATTTGATGTTAATATCATTGGTGTTAGAAACTCAGCAACTGGTCAAAAAGTTACAAACGCATTTGATGATGTATTAACATTATCTTACAAAGAAAATGGTGAGTGGAAGTCACATTCTTGGCCAGCTACAACTGATCCAGGTAAAAAAGGAGTTTTAGAATATCACAATGCTGCTGGTGTTGCTAGATTAGTAGAAGGTCAATACAGAGGATCACACACAATCAGATTACATCAAGGTAAATATGAGGCATTGGGCCAAGCTAAAAATGTAAAAGTTTACAGAGATGCTAATAAAGACTTAAACTATGATGAAACTAAAATACAAGAAGGTGTATTTGGTATTAATATTCACAAAGCAGGTGCTGATTCAACTTATGTTGAAAATTGGAGCGAGGGATGCCAGGTATTCAAAAAATCTGCTGACTTTGAAGAGTTTATGAAAATTTGTCGTAAAGCAAGAGATATACACGGTAATAGTTTTACATATACATTGATTGAATCAACTGATATTAAATAAATTATAATACAAAAAAACCTCTCAGATTTGAGAGGTTTTTTTATGCCAACAAATTACTAAATTTTAACTAAAACTAATATGGATAAAAATCAAATCCATAATGAGTCTTATGGTGTTAATAAACACATTAGAGATTTCAAGATAAAAAGAATACTAAATAATGAAAAATGAGAACCTTGATGAATATATTCAATTTCTTATGAGTAATCTAGATAAAGATAATAGAATAAACCTAAATAAAAAAATGAAATATGGGTTTAGACACTACTATTTAACATTAACGATTGACGAAGAAAACCAAAATCAAAATCAAGCAACAATTCATAGTTATTCATTTAGAGAGAATTTAGAGATTTTTTTTGACAATAGAAATAAATGTATAGAAGTAAATTCTTTTACAGAAGACTCAATAATAGTAGAAAACGAAGACTTACTCAACAAGTGGAACCCTATATTAGAAGAACATATAAACAGAGAAGTAGATTATAAAATTAAAAAATGTTTTGAGGAATCTTTGATGAAATGTTCAAATAAATCTTTACATAGAGAATATCAAATGAAAAAAATATTATGAATCCATATAGCCAAGAAGAAGTCGAGAGAATTAATAAAGTTAAAGAAACAAATGATAGATTAGAGGAATTCTTTAATGATAAAAGAGCTGAGTGGAACAAAACAGTCGAACCACTATTCAAGGTTTTAACCGTAGACTTATCAAACCCCGCTAACTCAAAAAAAATATTAGAAGCTCAATCATTGGCTTTAACACATAGACAACAAATTAACGAACAAATTAACTTTTTCTTAAATAAAAGAAGTAAAGAAACCACTAAGATTAAGAAGTTAAGACAAGATAAGTTTATATTTTACGCAACAGGATTTGGTATCAAAACAAATCTTGGTGAAAAGGGAATTTTAATTGACGGTCACATTGCAGAGAATGACAGATCATTAGAGTTAATAGAATCTTACATTGAGTTTTTAAGAGATACAGTTAGAAATTTAGAATCATTAGGATTCTCTATTAAGAATATGATTGAGTTGATGAATTACTTAGGTCGTTAATCAGAAATCTTTTTATTCCATTTAGTTTCTACACCCTTTGATTTAAGAAATTTGTGACCCTCTGAACAACTAGAACAAAGTCTTTTTTCATACCTAGTACTCTTTATGGCGATATCACCATCACAATTATCACAAACATCACAATCACCATAGACAGAATGTAACATAAAGTCACCTTTGTCTGGTAAATTAGACAAGTATGTCATTTTTTTATCTAAGAAACAAAGAGTATCTAAAAATGGATAATTTTTAAAATCACCATCAATTTTAACTTTTACTTCACCCAAAACTTCTTGTCCATCATATAAAAAACAGACATTTGTCTCAACATGAGAATTCATAAATTTCTTATACATAAATTTATTTTCTTTTGCAAAATTTGTAAATCTAATTATATCAGAATCTCTATTAGTGTAAACTCTATCCATAAAATATTTAGCATCACAAGGAGATTCTTTCATTTTCCAAACCAAAGATCTGCCATGAATATTATCATTAGAGTCTACCAATATTAATAATTGAACTTTATTTTTATTATCTGTATATAAATTAAATGTAGACTTCGACTCTCCGGACATACAAGAACTACCTAAAGTTCCAGATTCTCTAAAATATTTTGATGAACTATAATATTTTGATATATCAGAACCCTTTACTAACTTAAACTGTAAATCATTATCAGAACTAGAAGCTTTATAAGCATTTACAAACTCCTCTATCTCTTTATCTGTTATCTTTTCACCTATTATTTTGTAAATGTAATTTACTACTCTACCTACTTTTATATCTCCTCTACCAGGCATCTCATAGGGATATGCAGGATTTTCTTCTTCATCAAAATCAGATTTAAGCACTTTATCTTGAGAGGCAAAAGATACTTTATCTTCATCTTTTGCAACATCAAAATAATTCTGTTTTATACTATCATCATCTACCCATGATTCATTTTCAATTACATTTATAATATTACGAGATATTTTTTCTAGATTACCTCCCATCTTTTGAATAGATTTCAGTTTATAGATAAAATCAGTTGATCCGTAAAGATAACCTTCACCGATATGAAACATCTCAAAGTAAAGTTTTTTAAGTAAAAAACTATTATATTTTCTTATCATATAAGTATATATTAAAATTTATCTATGAAATTTAAGCTAAAAGAAGATTGGAATTATGAAACTACCTTTTTAGGAAAAACAGTTTCTAAAACTCTTTACAAAGAGGATCATATCTTTGAATCAAACTCAGAAGATAAATATGAAATAATTCAACCAACCGGTGAAATAATCACAATTGACCAATCTGAAATGGAAAAGATAGATATATTGGAAAAGATTATTGAAAAAGATAACGAAATAGAAATAATAATTGAAGAGATTCCAGATGATGACGATATTTTAGTAAGAAATTGGAGAATACAATTAGATGTTAAGACTACAAGAAAAAAGTTAAAAGAAATACAAAAAATTATAGAAGAAAAAGTTAAACCATTAATTTAATATGAACATTAACAAAACAGAAGCAACTTATTCATCGATAGTAAAAATCGGAGAACTATCGAGTAAATTAGAAAAAGAAACTGGCAATAAGTACCTAAAACTACACCGAGGTGTTATGGATGTTACAAATATCGATCTTAATTCTTTTACTAAAGATATCGATTTTAATGATAAAACAGTTCAACAATATGGTGGTAATGATGGAGATGTAGATTTAGTCAAAACAATAAAGAAACACTTTCATTTAGATAATCATTACTTATTGACTGTGCCTGGTGGAATGGCAACACTGGATATAGCTATCAATTCACTATCAGATAAAACATTTTGGATACCTAAGTATCATTGGGGTTCTTGGAATAAAATACTTACTATACACGGAAAAGAAATCAAAACATTTAACGACTTTGATATTAAAAATGTTGAAATCGGAGAAGGTGTTGTAATGTTATGTTATCCATCAAATCCAACAGGATTCTCTCCTAATTTTGATGACTTAAAACACTTTGTTGATTCTTGTAAAGAAAGAAATCAAACTCTTATCTTAGACTTACCATATTATTATTTATTTAATGAAATGTCTGATAGAATTAATGAACTATATACCGATAATGTTATTATACTTTCATCATTTTCTAAATCTGTTGGTTTATCAGGATTAAGAATAGGATATGTCGCTACTAAAAATAAAGAGTTATATGAGACATTAAAAATAAGATCTTTATATAAATATAACTCTATATCAACAATACCTCAACAGATTATCAATAAACTATTTACTACAAATAAAGGAAAATCAGCATTTGATAATTATAGATTAAAAACACAAAATCATATTAGAAAAAATATTCAATACTTATCAGAAAAAGGATTACTTTTTGACGAATATACAGATATTCCAACTGGACCATTTGCGATTATTAACAAAACATTTGATGAGTTATTATCAGCTAAGATTACAAGTGTTCCTCTGAATAAATTTACCTATAAAAACGGAGAAGAAAGACTAAAAAACTTTTCAAGAATATCAGTTTCAGTTGAACATGATTTATTTAAGGAATATTTTAATAATCTATTAGAAACTAAAAAGGAATTAATATAAAACAAAAAATCCTCTGATTTCTCAGAGGATTTTTTTATATCAATCCACGACTGATTCTAAAGTCTTTTTTAATATCATCAGTTAGTTCATCCTCATCAGTGTTTTTTAACATTTGTAATAAATTATAAATTTGTTTACAAACTTCAGTTGATACTTCCATATCCTTATCGTTCATTTTCATATCACCACTGTATGCTCCGCCACCCGGTCCTCGCATATGATAACCATATTCTACACTAAATTCAAATCCACCTATTGTGAATGAGCATGTACGTCCTCCAGATATTTCTAATTTAGAAATACCTTCTGAGTTACCTTTTAATGATTTTAATTCTTTGAGAATTTCTAAAGCAATATCTTCATCTTTCCAAAAAGGATTAAATTTACGAATCGGTTTGGGAATTATAAAACCTTCAAATTTTTGTAAGTGTTTCATTATTTCTTTTTCTTTTTTCTTGCTTTTGCTGCTTTCGCTTTAGTCCATAAGTCAGCATCTGCTTTTCTAGCACCACCAGCACCCGTGATAAATGAATTTACTCTACCCATTCCCCATTGATGTTGAGCTACACCTGGTCTATGACCTGCGTTCCAAGCTTGCATTCCTTTAGCAAATACTTTTCTTAAAATACCCATAGGAATTCCAGAAGCTTGAGATTTCTTTTTTAATGATGCACTTACACCAGACTTTTTCGATTCATCTAAACCTTCTAATTCATCACTATCTAATCCAATAGCATAATTTATTTCATCAAGAATAACATCTGTAGGAATTTCATCATCATTTTCATTATAAAATTTTCCTTCAGTTCCGTATTGAGAATAACTAACTAATGGAGATCCTTCTTCAACTACTTCGTTATATAATGAGATAATATCGTTTGGATCAACTTCTTCACCACCAAGTTCCATTATTACACCACTATAGTGAGTTGGTATATAGATTTTATTTTCAGATTCAAAACTTTCATTCTTTCTCAAAGAAGAAATTATTTGTTTAACTTTATCTAAACTAAAATCTAACTCTATAGCAATTTGCTCATCTGTTAGACCTTCTTCTAATAAGTCTTTCACATCTTCCATGTCAACGTGTGTGAAGTCTTCAAAAGTGTACGATTCAAATGTTTTTAAGTATCTCATATTTTATTTTAATTATTTTTATTTATCACCAAACATTCTTTGGTAAGCTTTAGTAGCAGCTGATTTTTTAGTTTTAACTCTTTTGCCTTCACCACCTTTACCAGATTTATAATCAGCATCCCAGTCCTTTTTATATTCTTTCTTTCCTCTAAATGTGTCGATTTCTTTCTTCATCTGACTTGGGTTCTTAGTTAAGTATTTTCCAGGTATCTTACGACCTTTATATCTTTGAGCTTTTACTCTTTCATCAATTCCTAAAATAGAATAAATATCCTTTTCAATAATTTCTAATCCTTCATCAATAGATTCAACATCTGTTTTAAAATCAACGGTTTCTCCCGCTACTTTAGTAACGAATAAATCATCGATATCAAATTCGTATTTAATATCTAAACCATTAGCTGAAAAACTAATAGAAAGTTGGTGGTCATTTTTATTTTCCCATTCATAAATAATATTTTGACCATCACTTACACCATTAATCAAGTCTCTGAGTTCTTCCATTTTTGCATCAATAATACTATTGGAGTTATCTTCCACAAACTCTCTAATAAACTCATTCCATTTTTTAATCATGAGTTATATATTAAAAATCAAACTAAACAAATACATTTTTTGGTGATATATCATGTAGAAATTATGGCAAATAAAGTAAAATTTAAGTTAGATAGTCAGAATCTTAATGACTTCATTAGCAAACTTGACGAATTGTCTAAGATTGATGATACGATCAAGATTAAGATAGACTCAGAGAATATATTAATGTATTCTATGTTAGGTGGAAACGTCCTACTTGCATTCAAAAATTATTTATTGAAAACAGAAGACTATCTAGATAAAACAGACTTTGATTACAAAATAGATTTAATTATTCCAAACTCTAAAAAGGTTGTTAAAAATTTAGCATTCATAAAAGATCAATCATCTGTTACACTTGAGATGACTTATAAGGAATCACCAGATGATGATAATATTTACTTAGTTAGATCTTTCCAAATAGTATCTGGAAAGTTCAAGGTAAATTGGTTATCAGGAGAACACTATGAAGTGAGAGATATTGATAAAAATAGTTTATCATCAAGATTAGATTTAAAGAACAAAAAGTGGTCATTCGGTATTAAAAATGAAGAGTTCTTGGATATTAAAAAGTTATCAAGTATAAACTCCGAAAGAGTTTTATCAATTACGGTAAATAAAGGAAATGTTACTTTTTCAGAGAAGTCAGCATGGGAACTAGAACTTGAAAGTATCGATGATGAAAGAAACGCAAATCTAATTCTAAACAAAAGATTTTTATCATGTATTAATGATAAACTAACTCATATAGACTTTCATATCTTTGATACATTTATGTTGATAAAAGATGTAGATTCAAATCTTATGTTATCATTTGAGCAAGATTTTTCTGACGATTAAATTATAATATTATGACTAAAGAAGAAAAATTTAATAAAATTGAATTACTTAAAAAGAAAGCTAATGAACTTAAAAAAGAAGTTGATTATTATAACGCACTTCAATTAGCGTTAAAACTAGTATTGAACGGTAGCTATGGAGCTTTCGCTACAAGTTACTTCATATTATATAATAACCACGTAGCCGGAACAATAACAGCTCAAGGAAGAGACTTAACCAGAACAATGGATAAGGTAAACGAAGACTACTGGTATAAACAATGGCCGGATGATCATGAGTTACACTATTTATTAGGGATAAAAGATATTACACCAATTGAAAAGTCAGAAAATGTTAGTATTTATGCTGACACCGACTCATTATTTGTTTCTTTTAAACCAGCGATTGACCATTGTACTTGGAAAAATCTATTACTAGATAAAAATAAACTTGATAAAATAAACCAAGAATTTATTATACTAACACCAGATGAAGATTTTAAGTATTCATCTAATAGTTTAGTTGGAATCGCTAATAATGTATCACAATTAGAAGAATTATTAAAAAAAGACTATAGTGTTTTAATATTCGATGGTCACTATATTAAAGACAGAAAGATTAATAAAATGATGGACGATGGAGTATTTACATCTGAAATAAAATGGAACTGGTCTAACGAAACTGACTTTATACAAGGTATGGACTTTTTTAGATATGCTGGATACTTTAAGAAATGTTTAGAAGATTATGCTGGATCGTTCGGTGTTGAAAACAAAGAAGATTTTGAGCTTGAAAGAATATCAGAATCTATAATAAACATAGCTAAGAAAAAATACATTCAACATATTTTATTTGAGGATGGTATACCATATGAGAGATTAAATTATATCTATCCAAAAGGAGTTGAACTTGTTCGTTCTTCTACTCCAGCATTTGCTAGAGATAAGATTGTTGGTATAGTTAAATATTTATTCTCACATCCAGATACTTTTAATATTAAAGACTTATTAAAACTAGTTAAGGGTTTGAGAAAAGAGTTTGAATTAGCTGATATCGACGATATAGCAATGCAATCTTCTTGCTCTAATTATGATATAAAAGTTCTTAATGATAAAACTTTACCATTACAATTCGTATCAGGGGCACACTTTGCTGTTAAATCAGCTGCTCATCACAACTACTTGTTAGATAAGAGCAAAGAGTATCAACAAAAATATGAGTTCATTAAATCAGGAGCAAAAATAAAATATTATGTATGTAAAGATAAATCAGTAACTGATATGTTTGCTTACACTAGAGGAAGTTTTCCACACGAGTTTGCCCCACAAATTGACTTTGATGAACAGTTTGAGAAATCAATTCTTTCACCTGTTAATTCGATTATCGCACCACTTGGTTTACCAGAGATAACTAAAAGATTATCAGTTGTGATGGATATATTTGGAGGATTTGGAAGAGGAGGATTTTAGAAAAGAGAAATTGCATCTCCAACACAACCAATACTTCCATTTTCTGACCAATAGAACAAATCAATAGCAGAGTAATTTGATTTCTTTGATGCTTTAACTGCTGAAAATTCCTTTAACTTAACTTGAATTGTAAGAGGTCTTGTTTCATTTTCATCACCTGGTTTAGATACTATCAAATCACACCCATAACTCATATCAATTGGATCACCATCACCACCACTGTATAGTATTTTATAACCTTGTCCACTTAAATATTCAGCAACTTCGGTCTCTGCTTTTTCTCCTATAGCTGAGTTTTCTCTATTTTGGGAAACATAGTTAGATAATTTAAGACCGTATGCTTTTAATAAATCACCAATATTATTAGAATTGACGAAATTTTTTACATAAATACCAAGTTCTTTTTTATTACTAATTAGATTCTTTACTTCTTCCAGTATTCCCATATTTCTAAAAATATCAACTAGTAATTCAGCCTGGTCAAATGGATTTGTGTTAAGTTTATTAACAGGATGCCATACACCTTTTACTCTTATTTGATAAAGTTTAATTTTTGGTGACCAATATCTACCATTATCATATAATCTAATATCTGGAAATTTTCCAGTTTTATATAATAAAGACAATGGATATTGATATTTATCATCAAGATTAAAATTATACTCTTGAGAATATGGTTTTAATAAATCCTCTATTATTTTTCTCATTCCAATATCATAAATCAAAAAGTCCCAAAGAAGAGCTATTGATTTTACTACATCTGAGTCTGGAACAACAGACTCCATTATTTTAGAAAATTTCTTCATAAAGGTATATATTAAAGAGTGATATATAAAATATGAAAAAGGACGATTTGTACCAAGATTATTTAAATTATTTAGATTTTAGATTAAAAGAAAATCAAATAAATAAAGGAAAATATTCTTTATTAAAGATATCAAATAATGGTTTTGAGGAATTTAAGAAAATGTTTGAGAACGATGAACCTTTTAGACAAAAGGTACTAAAAATAAAAATCTCTGAAATAAGAGATAAAAAAATTGATGACATATTTGATGATATTGATTGATTCGATGGAATACGGTAGTTATGAAGTTAAATTTTACAACGGTGTAGATTTTGATAAGTTAATTAAACACCCTAAAGATGGATCAGAAGGATTCATTTTTTGCTTTATTAAAAACTGGATAAAAGAAGTAAAAAGCTATAATAGAGAATTAAAATTAGAATCAATAGTTGAAAATACAGAATTTAATGAATTCAATTGGGACACACTAGATAATAATAATTACATAAGTATTTATCAAACAGATGGTGTTGGAATAGATGTTGTTTACGAAACAATAAGAGGTAAATTAGAAAAGAATCAATTTCCTGACCAACCTTGGACACCAATAGCTGGAATGTCAAATGGAGCATGGAAAATATCAAATAATCAAACTAAATATATATCTTAATGATTATGAAACACCTAATGAGATATGAAGGATATACAGCTCAACAAAGAGTGGATGACGTACTAGATAAAATATCTAAGTACGGGATGAACTCATTGACTCAATTAGAAAAAGAATTTTTAGATTCACATAAATTAGGAAAAGAAGAAGAGACACATGATAAAATAACCAAAGAAGAATCCGAATCAGTATTCGAGGATGATTTTGGATATTTTAAGTTTGAACATGAAGAAACAGAAGATTATGGTGACGAAGTTCATTACATAGGAACTCTTTACACCCCCGATCTAGTTTGGCCTAATGGGAAAACAATTAAAGGAGTTTTATACGGAAGAATAGTAGTTTACAAAAATGGAACTAACTCACCTGACTTTTATTCAGTTGAAAAAGATCCATCATCGAAAGATAACTATGATGTTTTTGAGTTTTGTAATGGATTAGAATATGAGTTAGACAGTTTCATTGATTATGTTATTTCTGAATTAGAAGAAAAGAATATTTAACTTTTTAATATATACTAAAAATTAATAAAATTTAAAATGATTAAAAAATATAATCAATTTGTGGAAACAAAAACTAATGAAGAATTTGTTTTTGGAAACGAACCAGCAAAACCAGAAGTAACTCCTGATGTTAAACCAGGTACTACTAAACCATTACCAGGTGAGCCAGATTCACCAAATCCTATTAGAAGAGAAAGAACTTCTCCGGTTCCATCTCCATCTAAGGCACAATATGAAGAGGAAGAAGAAGGAGTAGATATTTATGTAAATAAAATTCAAGAACTTGCTGATTTACTTGGAGTTGAAGTTGAAAATGGACATGTTGTTTACAACGGTAAAAAAGTTATGTTCCCATCAGAGACTGAAAAATATCAAATTGAAGGAGTGAGAAAAGGATTCAATACAGCAGAAGAAGTTGTTAGAGAACTTGGGAAAGATAACTCACAATCTATAGATAACAGATCTTTAGAAACTGAGGAAGAAATTACATCACTTCAAGATGATGAGGCAATAGAGGAAATTGAAGAATTTGAATCTAAAAGTTATAAAAATAGCAGACTTAAAAGAACTAAATGATAAGAGTAATAATTATAATGTTAATATCGGTGATATTAACATCGTGTAAAACACAAAAATCTACTTGTGACGCATACGCAAAATCAGAAAACAAAAAAGACCATCAATGATGGTCTTTTTTAATTTAATGAGAAAGTAAAAATTACTCAGCAGTGTTTTCCGAATCCGCTTGTTTTTCTTTCTGAATCTTATTAATGATATATCCAGAAACCGCAAATTCAGCAGCTGCCCAAAGTAAAAATTCACCCATAGTAAGAGTTGAATGTTTTTCTAAAATGAAAAATATCATACCCCATTGAGCAATTATAAATGCTACTCCGGATTCTAATCTCTTTTTAGAAAAATAAGAAGATTTTGAAGAATAAATATTCATTATTTCTTTACAAAACCATTTGATGTTTTCCCATCCAAAAAAGTAAGACTTACTCTTAACTTCTGATTTTTTTTCGTTTGCCATAGTGATTGTTATTTTTTGTATAATATATATTAAAACGAGGAAGAGGTCATTTTCCAATATATAATTTTTAAGAATATGAGGTTATTTAAAATTTTAAAAATGATATTGACTTCCAATCATCAACATTTTATATCGGTTGATAGTAAATTTTACAAGAGATGGAAGTATTTAGTTAAATTAACTATAAAGTTTAATAAGAGTTATAAACACTGTGAGATACACAGAAAAAGATTTAAACATCTAGAGGACTTCGTAGTAGTTGGTCTAAAATACAACGGGAAAAATGTTAAACGAAGAACAGCCGGATTTGCAAAAGAATTTGTAGATAGTAATAAAAATGCTAAATGTATTTATTGTTCATCAAAACTAACATTAGATAATGCAACAACAGACCATATTGTTCCAATTTCAGAAGGAGGTAACAATAGTCAAGTCAATCTAATAGTTTGCTGTGAGTCTTGTAATACAGAAAGAGGAAATGCAGATTTCACATCCTATCTTAAAATGAAAAATAAGAAATTCAGAGACCAGAAATTTATAAGTATTTAAAAGAATCAAATTTCTTATTATAATCTGTTTCTTCTTTAGATTTTCTTTTTCTTATAGTTTTAGGAATCCACTTTATATCAAGTATATCAGAACTAAAATAATCCCATAGTTCTAATTTAGAATAAGCATCTGGAACTAACTGACAAAGTTTATTTATATCTTTTACTTTAGAAATTCTGTGAAGTAATTGAAATGGATCATCTGAATTTTTTTTATCAACTATATCCTCAAATAATTTCTTCCAAAGAAAAATAGGATACTCTTCTTTTATTTTTTCTTCTGATTTCTTAAATCCAGCTTCGTCATTATCAAAAAAATACTGAATATCTAAATCATTGTTTTCTAGAAATCTATAATCAGTATTAACACCAACAAGACCGATAGAGTTTGGATAAAATAAAGAATCTAAATATCCCTCAAATACAGTTATTCTATTTGAGAAGTCAACATTTAGAATATTAAAATAATATGAGAGTTTATTATAAACTACTAACTCATTCATATTTAACTCCTCAACATCTTTGCCAATATTTACCCACTCGAGTAAGTTTTCATAATTATAAATCTTAAACATACGTCTTCGACCTTCTTTAAGATTACGAACTTGCATACCTAAAACTTTATCACCTCTTCGATTTAACATCACGATAATCCACTCAGACTCATCTTCATTCTTCCAATATTTAGCTTGATAAATATTTTGATGATATTGAGGTGGAATTCCACGACCAACCAAATACTTATAAACACCACCATTAACTTGTATAGGTTTAAAATCAGAAATAGGGGTTAAGTCATTACTGAATACTCTTTCTAACTCAGACATATCAATTAAACTCTCAAATTTAGCATCAACGAAGTCTCCATCATAATCAGAATAAGTCATTACACTATTTAAGTGTTCAATCATTTCTAACTTTTTATCAGGATCTAGTTGCTCATTAAAATCTCTTGAAAGTTTATCAAAAGTAGTTTTCTTATCACAGTTAAAACAAATATAAATAAGTCGATTAAAGTAAAGATTTCCTCTTTTAGCGTGATTGTTTCTATTCGAATCACCACAATATGGACAAGCAAAGTTTAATCGATCGTTATAATCAACGACCTTTCTTTTCTTTTGATTAGAAAATTCTTTATCTAGTACTTTCTGAAGAATACCTCTAATATAAACTTTATCCATTACATGATATATTGTCAAAACTATTAGGAGTTTTAATATAAAATAACTATATTTGTTTATTATGACACTAAAAGAATTATACGAAGCAAACATTGATGTTAAAGACTCTCAAATTCCCGAAGAATGGAAAGAGAGTTTTGATAAATTTATGTTTGGATCTACTTGTCTAGCAGAAGTTGACGAAGAAGGTAAAGTAAAACAGTTTATTTATTACGCATGTGATTTTAGAGGTTGGTATTACCAAAACAAGGAAGCAATTGAAAGAGATATAAAAATTGACGAAGTATGCAAAAAGGAAGATTCTTATACGAACAAAAACTAAAAGACCATTCAGAAATCGGTGTTTATGGTATTTTTGATACTAGAAAAGTCAGTTGGTCTTATTATGTGATTTCATTTGAGAATGTTGTATCTGGTGGTATTAGATTGTCACCAGAAATATGTGGATACTCAAGTAGCTCATCATACGAAACTGTTGAAAAGCAAGGTAAGAAATTTAACACAAAAGAAGAAGGTATCAAGTTTATACAAGAGTATAAACTAAAGTGGGAAACTGGTTCTAATAATACAACTGAAGAACTCAGAGACCAAAAACTAGACGAACTTTTAGAGAGTTAAAAGTAAATATAACTTATAGATATCAGGTATCTTTGACCAATCGATAGTTTTAAACACCGCGATTGAATATCTCATAATTCTAGAATCAGTTCTTTGCCATCTATCATAAAGAATAGCTCTTTCTGAGTTTAATTCATCAACTCTCGATATAAGTTCTCGTATACTTGTACTACCCAAAGAGTTAACAGATCTTGTCATGATAGTATAACTCATTAAACATCCAAATGACAACTCTATTAATCTCTCAGAATTAGGAGTCTGATCTTTGTCTAATCCCCAGTATACTTGTAGATTTTTATATCTAGGTGATTGCTCAATCATTTTTCTCAATTCTTTTTGATTATCTCCTGATCTGTAAATCTCTATAAGTCTTTTATAAACTAGTCTTTTAACTTCTGAATGGTCACTAACATTTTTACCAAATAATTCAGTAACTATTTTATTATAAATTACATCAGAGTATTTATTACCCTCTTCATACTTTTCATCTAAGAAGTGATATTTACCGGTATATGGGTCTTTAACATATGTTGATCTTCCATAGTAATCACCATCAATTTCAACATAAAGGTCTGTTCTTGATTTTACAACATAGTCAGTATTGCCATAGTCATCGACTCTAATTTCAATAACTTGCTCATTATCCGGATAAAGATTATCAGACATTAACTCAGAATAAACACAATCATCTGAATAGAAGCTTTCACTATGAAACTCTGACCAAACAACATCTTCATTAGGGTAAGCATATATATCCTTATACTCTAAATAAACAGCATCCGCTGAATTTATATAATCATCAACATTTTCACAATAAACAGCATCACTTCTTTGTATCCACTCGTCTGAGTAATTACTCCAAACAGCATCATCACTAATAAAACCACCACCCGTTTCTTGAATCTTAATAAATCCTTCACTAGGCCAAAGATCTTCATCACTACTAAGTACCTTATTCTCTGTATTATAAACCATTAGTGAATCCATATAAGGGTAACTTTTATAATCAAAGTCTCCTAATTGTATAAAAATTCTCCAATTGTTCCCTAATCTAGAATTAAAATGTTGTATATTTTTTTCCTCAGCCCAATCTTGAAAAAGTTGCCTATCAGAATCATTTATTGTGTAAATCCTATCAAGATAGTATTCATCATTGTATATCTGATAACCATTTTTATAATTTTCCGGTATTTTAATCTTCCATAGTAGAGCTCTGCCTTTAATTTTTTCTGGATCTTCGTCACTTCTCAGTATAAGTAATTGACAAACTTGTGTATTTTTAACATAAATGTCTAAATAAGGTTGACAATTAGAGTATCTCATACAAGAATTTCCCAATTGGCCCTTTGTCGATTCATAATTTGAATGTAAATAATATTTTCTTATATCTTCACCACTAACTAATTCAAGACTACTATCTTCACCATCAAATATCGCCTTATACTGATTTACAAACTTTTCTATTTCAGAATCCGAAATCGAGGACTTATGTAGGTCAAAAATTACTCTTCTTACCCATCTACCAATACCTATTTCAGTTCTACCTTTATTCCAGAAATCGTGTGACTTATCGTTTGTTATGTCTCTAGATAAGAAATAAACATCACTGTCCGGATATTTTTTAGTTTCTGGTTCAGATCTTAAAATTCTATTTACTTGTATAAATGATATAGTATCATTCTTATCAGTAACATCAATTAAAGTATAAATATCAGAAATTTGATTAGAGTCCTCAGCAGCTAATAAGATTTTAGCCCAGTCCATTTTCTTAGAAATTTTTGTAAGTAATTTTCTGAACTCCTCGGAATAGTGAAGTCTCATTTCATTTCTACTTACAGCTTCTAAAATAAAATCTAAATAGTTAGATAAGAATTTCATAAAGTATATATTAAATAGTCTATTTGAAATAAAAAATCCTCTTTATTTAGAGGATTTTTTCTTTTTTCTTTCATCAAGAATATCCTTTGATGTTTTGGCTAAATATTTTGTTTGTCTTATGAATTGATTATAAAAATCATCTTGTCTATTTATAGGACCAGATGGATTTAATCTACCAGCTTGGTTTCCAAATTGTGTACAAGTTAAAACAGAATTTTCTAATCCAGGTGTTTGATGTGATGTTTCAGTAATCTCTTGTTCACCTCTTTTAAGAACTTTTTTAGTTATATTCAATGGATCATTAGTACCTTTAACAACTATCTCAACAATATTAGGAAATTGTTCATGATGTAAATTATCCACTAAATCTTCAATGTGTTTAACATTCTTTAAATCATCATCAGAAAAACCTATTTTTGCAACTTTACCAAGTCTTTGAGCATAATCATTAACTTTCTGTCCAAATAGTAAAAGAGCATCTTCTTTTGATTTTTCTGGATTAGCTGGGGAACCACCTCTAGACGGAGAAGATACACCAACAAACTCACAACTATCTAAGTATTTTTGCACAAGTTGGTTCTGAGATGGAACACCACTCAGAATTCTTTCCGACTCAGTTTCCATATCGTAAAAATACTCAAACTTTCTAAGATTATTATACATCTCATATAGTTGAGCCTCAGTCAAAACATTATCAATAATCCATTCAACACCTCTTTTCATTGATGGTGATTCATGACCTCTTGCTGTAATAATAGCAAAAATAGAACCATTAACTAAACACTCAATAAAGTCATTCCATGCTGGTCCAAGTTTACCTTGTGAAATTGCTGACCTAGCATCTTCCAAGAAAGCATTATCACCTCTAGACCCTTGGTCTCTAAACTCGATAAATGCGATATCGTAATCAATTCGCCAATTTTCAGTATCACTTCTTACTTCTGCAAATTCGGCAGTAGAAACAGGTTGATTAACCCACTCATCATCCACTCTTTTTTGCATAAGAATCTTTGTAGGCATCATCAGAATATTATCATCCCAGTCAAAGGCATAATACAATAAATACTCAGATACTAAACCCTCTGAAATAAATTTATCAAATTTTAAAATCATTAAATTATTTCTTTTTATTGATAAATGATTGAAAAGATTCTAAAGCTCCGGTAATTTCTTTTTCAGACTCATCGTCATCGTCATCATCACCTTCCTCATCATCTTGTCCTTCTAATTCATCTTCTAAATCTTCTTTATCAAAATCCTCTTCTTGAGCATATTCTCCAAATCCTTGAACATCATCACCGAATTCTTCATCATCTTGAGATTGAGACTCTTCGGTTTCAATAGAGAACTCTTCGATAACTTCCTCATCTTTTACAGCATTTACAGAAATGATACCATCATTTTCTTCGATAGAAATTACATATCCGTTTATTTCAACACTTGTTTTCATATTATTATAATTTTTTTATTATATATTAAAAATCAAAACCACTTTTGTGAAAACCAACTTTTTCGGACTTTAACTCTAAAACTATTATAAAAAATAAATTCATTAATGAAAGATTTAAATAAATTTCTAATAAGTCAATCAATAAGTAGTTCATTTCAAAATGACTATTTTTCCAAAATAAGTAAAAAAAGCAACCTTTCTTCATTAGAAACCAACGGACTACCTGTTGATATTTTTGGTAAACTTTTAGATGAAAGAATAATATTTCTATCTACCGAAATCGACTCAGATATTTGCAATGTGATTAAAGCTCAACTAATGTATTTAGATTCATTGGATGATAGTGAGATTTCAATCTATATCGACTCACCGGGTGGTTCTGTTTACTCAGGTCTTGGATTATTAGATGTTATGGACTTTATTAACTCAGATGTTTCTACTGTCAATACTGGATTAGCAGCATCTATGGCAGCTGTTATTTTATGTAGTGGTAAAAAGGGTAAAAGAAAATCACTTAAAAGAAGTAGAACAATGATACATCAACCACTCACATATGGTGGTTGGATGCAACAAGCATCTGATGTAGAAATTGAAGCAAGAGAAATGAATCATCTTAAAAAAGAACTTTATGAAATAATATCAGAAAAAACAGGACAAAACTATGATAAGGTTTATAAAGATGGAGATAGAGATTATTGGATGTCATCAACCGATGCTAAAAAATATGGAATGATAGATGAAATAATATCAAAAAAGAAATAAAAAAACCCACTCAATTGAGTGGGTTAATTTTTTTGTAAATAAATTTACTCAGCTTTTTTAGACTTAGAAGGTCTCTTACGAGGTTTCTTTGTAGTTTCAACTTTAGGTTGTTCAGTCTTTTTCTCAGACGATTGTCTTTTTACCTTAGACTTAATTTCCTTAGCCGTAACTTTCTCTTCAGCTTTAGGAGTAACAACCACAGGTTTAACAGTTTCTTCCTTTTTAGGAGTCTCTATCTTAACCTCAACTGGCTGTTCTTTAACCACAACTGGCTTTTGTACAACAACTTCTTGAGCCACTTCTTTTTTACCAAACAAATTCTTGAAAAATGAAAATATTCCCATGATTTTAATTATTTTTTTATTTATATATCCAAGATTATGAGGCCCCTCTATAAAAAACCTGAAAAAAACCTAAATTTAAACACAACCTCTTATTTTATATATAATATTAAGATGAAATTTAAATATGATAAAAATTCTGAAGAAATTGTTGTTACGAGCGCAACAAGAATAGAATATCATCAGTTAAGTCTGTGGTTGACCCGACATGTCAAGGGGTATAGATATATGCCTGCTTTTAAAATGGGTGTTTGGAACGGACAGCAAACTTACTTTAAAAATGGAAGAATTAATATAGGTCTTTGGAAAGAAGCAATGAAAGGATGTAAAGAAATTGAAGCTTCTTTTATTTTAGAAAATAAAGATGAATTTCCTTTAAATAGAGAAGTAACACTAGAAAAAGTACAAGACTTCTGTTCTGATTATTTCAAAACTCATAAAGTAAGAACTAAATCTGGTGAATGGATTAACTTTACTCCTTATGATCATCAAATTGAAGCAGCTTATAAAATTCTAAAGAATAGATATTGTATGGCTGAAGTTGCCACATCAGGTGGTAAGTCTTTAATTATATCAATTGTTATTTTCTACACATTAAGAAATATAGATCCTAAAGCAAAGTTTTTGATAATAGTTCCATCTATAACACTCGTTACTCAATTCTATGATAATATTTTAGAATACAATATTGGTGTTAATAATATAATAGAAATGAGAGAGAAGAAGTTAGATCATATTCTAAATGATTCTCATTTACCTTGTGATATTAGAATTGAAGAAGTAATGTCCGAAAGACCTCGTAAATGGTCAGGTACTTTAGATGCTAATGTTTATATCGGAACATATCAATCACTTGAAAAATGGCCTAAAGAGTTCTTCAAGAAATTTCATACGGTTGTAACCGATGAAGCACACGGAGCTAAAGCTAAAACAATAACTACTATATTAAATCATACATTTGGAAGTGCTTACTCGAGATTTGGAGTATCTGGTACATTCCCAGAAGAAGATACATGTGAGATACTAACAATTCAATCTGTACTAGGACCAAAGATAACTGAGGTGTCTGCAAATGAACTTAAAGAAAAAGGTATAATAACACCAATGGAAATCAGAGCTGTTATAATGAATCATAACGATAAAGAATTTGATGAAAGAATACAAATAATTAAAAAAGGCGGAAATGGAAAAGACGCATTTGAATTAGAAAAAGCTTATATACACGTATCAGATAAAAGGTTAGATTTTATTAAAAAGATAGTTGATAAATGTGACTCAAATACACTTCTTTTATTTCATACTATAGAATATGGTCAAAAAATATTTAATAAACTAAAAGAAGAGTTACCTGATAGAGACTTTTATTATATTGATGGTGAAGTCAGTGGTAAAAAGAGAGAGGTTATTAAGAAAGAGATGGAAAACACCGATGATAAGGTAAAGATTTTGATAGCTTCTTATGGTACGTTGTCAACTGGAGTTTCTATCAATGCTATATTCAATGTTATATTTGCTGACTCTTTTAAATCAGAACAAATCATTATACAATCGATAGGTAGAGCACTTAGATTACACTCTGAAAAGAAAAAAGCAAATATTTTTGATTTAGTAGATGTCTTTGATGGAAATAATATGTCAAATATACTCTTTAGACATTTTAAGGAAAGAGAGAAATTTTACACAAAAAGACAGTATCCATACAAAATAATAAAAATAAATTTATAAGATGGAAGCCCATTCTTAAAATATATAAGATATGGGATCAGAAGCAGCAAATGGTAAAATTACATTTAACAATAAAAATATTGGAACTTACGAAACTCAAGTAATCAGCCAAAAACCAAAGATTGTTAAGGTAGTTGGAAACTACGACTTAAATATAGTGGGAAAACAATCAGATGGCGACGCAATGCACTCATTTGAGAGCAGAAAAGTAGATAAATTTGGCGGTAAATTTAACACAATTGTCGAACCCGAATTGAAGAAATTCTATAATGAAAAGATAAATCCATTTATTGAAAGCATCAAAATAGATATTGATAAAGGTAATGTTAAATGGGAAGTTATAATTAGGGAAAGCTCAGATGGAAAAGCATGGATAGGTGTACAAAGTAGAGGAGGAGCAGGTGGTAGTAAAACATCACTTCCTGGGCACGCTTTGGGCAATGCTAATGATAAAAAGAAAGAATATGAAAAACTTGGATACGAACAACAAGATATTTTAGACTTTCAAGTATTTCAAGGAGTAAAAGGAACACCAACCGCCATAAGACAAATATTCTGGCAATACACTAATAAGAAAAGTTACCCACCACATCCACCAACAGGAACAGCAGTTAATTCATCTACAATAACTGGTTCATCTGGTTCTTCAGGAACTTCTGGATCGTCTGGCACATCAGGATCAGCTGGAACTTCAGGAACTTCTGGATCGGCTGGTACATCAGCAACAAAAGTAGGAACAGTAACTCCAAAAATAACACTAAAAAAGAAAACTGGACCCGGTCAAATAATGGGTTCAATTGAAAAAGAAGTTTACTTTAATGAAGCAATATTTAGAGACTTACAATTTGATACACCAGGTGAGTATGTAATATCGGTTGTTCCATCAACTCCAGATATTGAACCAACAGAATGGCAAATTACTGTTAAACCAGATCCTAATGCCGCTCAAGAGTCCAGAGCTAAAGAGGAAGAAAAAGTAGATGGAACAAGACCTGTTATAACCCAAATAGATAAAACAACAATGACCCTTCCAGCAATAGAATGGGGTACATCTCCTGATAAACAACTGAATGCTGAGATAGCAACAAATATTGGATATCAACCATTCTTTTGGTATGCTGGGTATCAAGTACAACCAGCGAATATAACAAGCCTCACTTTATACCATGATGGTGTTGTTCCAAATGTTGCAATTATTTTTTACGATTCAATTGGATTTATCAAAAAAGAAGGAATGCCACTTGATAACTCAAAAATAGAAGTTTTCTTAAATTCTGGATCTAACAACTTAAAGTCTATACACTTAAGATTTAAAATTGTTAAGTTTCAAGAAAACAGAGGAGGAACATATACAATACATGGTATATTAGACTTAAAAGATTTTTATAAACAATCTTATAAGTCTTATACAGGAACATCATTTGAGATTTTAAGAATGATATCAAAGGAAAATGAACTTGGATTCAACTCTAACATTGAATCAACACAAGATTCAATGAAATGGTCAAATACTGGTAAGACACCAGCTCAATTTATGAGCGAAGTAATGAAACACTCATACATATCAGATGCATCTTTCGTAGGAGGTTACATAGATTACTACTATTGTTTTAATTATGTTGATATCGAAAAGGAGTGGACAAGAGACATATCAGGAGATATTGGTATTGATAGTCAAGGTCTAGGATCAAAGGGTCTTGTAGATCCACCAGGTGGTGAAAAATCACTAATTAGGTCATTATCATTTACAAATGATAAATCTCAAGCAGGTTCATCTTTTCACATCGCTAAGTTTGAAGTTAACAATAACTCAACAAGTAAATCACTTAAAAAGGGTCAGTTTACAATAACAAAGTATTATGACTCATCAAAAAAGTCTTTTTTAATATTTAATGTTGACTCATTAACAAGTGATGATGGTAAAAATTTAATACTAAAAGGCGCAACTACTGATAAGACCGAATTAGAAACGAATTATAAAACAGAGTATTTAGGTAGAATAGAAACAGAAAATGTACATGCAAACTATATGTATGCTGAAATACAGAATAAAACTAACTTTAACAACTTAACTAGAATAACAATCGATATGGAATTATCAAATGCCAATTTTAACATTTATAAGTTTCAGAAGGTAAAATTACTTTTAGTTAATCCAACACCAACCGTATCTTTGCCGGAACTAAACTATGAAAGAATATCAGGTGAATGGATAATTGCGGATATTGAATATGTTTGGACCAACAATAGAATGTCTCAAAAACTAGTGGCTGTAAGAAAAGAGTTGGGTAAGACTAAAGAAGAAAGAGAAACCCAAAAGGAAGAGAAAAAAGAAGAAAAAGGAGATGTAGAAAGAAATGAAAATCCTGTAGATACTCCAACTGGAATAGTACCAAATACTGTATATAAAGTAGGTGAATATTATAGTGCTGTTGATAAATCAGGTAGAATATTTTCAATTGAAATCACAGAAGTTTCCTCTAATGGAATTGAGGTCACGGGTAATGTCATAGAGATACCTAAGCCACCTCCTCCTCCACCAAGACCACCAAATCCACCAGCGGAAGCTCCAAAATTAGAAGACAATTCAGACGAAACGTCTCCAGGTAACTCAGGTACTGGAACAAATTGGGATGAAAATGCTAAACCAAAAAGGTCTGAAAATCCACCAGCTGGAGTTTTAAAAAGGATGAAAGAATATGGAATAACAAGTCCATTAGAACAAGCTCACTTTATTGCACAAATTTCAGTAGAGTCTGGTCAATTTCAATACACATATGAGTTAGGTGATACTAAATATTTATCTAAATATAATGGAAGAACTGATTTGGGTAATACAAGTCCTGGAGATGGTCCTAAATACAAAGGTAGAGGATATATGCAATTAACCGGTAAAGCTAACTATAAAGAATATGCTGCATACTTGAAAGGAAAAGGAGTAAAAGACTGGGATGTTGTAACTAATCCCCAATGGGTTGAAACAAAATATCCAGCAGATGTTTCTTGTTATTTCTGGAAAGTATCGGGTCCAAAAAGTGTGAAGAAGTTCTCTAAAAAAGCAGCGGAAGGAAGTGATACTACTATTATAAATAAAATAGGAGCTTGGATCAATGGTAAAAATCCACCAAATGGAGCAAGTGAAAGAATAACAGCTTTCAAAAAATATTGGGCCATATTACAGTCCAACCCAAAAAAATATTCATAAAAAATGTCTAGTTTTAATTTTATTGTAGGAGATAGTATAGCCGCTGGGACAGCTATTGCCGCTGGCCTTAAAAGAAGCGGAGCAAATGGAGTTAAGTCAGTAGACGATAAAGGAATATCTAAGGTGGGTGCTCCACCTCAAGAAGTACTAGGATTCCTGAAAGAAATAGGTGACTCAAAACTAAAAGATAAAATTGTTATTTTATCTTCTGGAATATCAAATGGTCCGGATGCATTAGAAAAAGTTAAAGAACAACTCAAGTATTTAAAGGGCTTAAATTGCAAAGTTTACATTATTGGAGTAAGTAATGATCCAACAAATGCTGCTGGTAAAACTAAATTTCCAAAATTAGTTGGAATGAATGAAAAACTTACCGAAGTGGCTAAGGAATTCAATTTTGTCTTTTTGGGAGGATTCAAACCAAGTAGTGATAACATTCATCCATCAAGTTATCAAACTTATTATAAAAATACAGTGGTCAAAAAAATAGCAGAACCATGGCCAACATCACCAACACAAACACTTTCTGTTTCTGGTGACACCCAAACGAAGGGTCTTACTCCTAGCGGAATGAGTCCAAGTGCTGCTGGTTTAACGCCATCTGGGATGACGCCTAGTCCACCACCAGAACCACCAATAAAAGGAGTTTTTGTTTTAAATATTGAAAAACCAGGAATACTATCTTGTACAGCGTTAGGTGATTTAACAATAACACAAAAAGAACTTGGAGTAGAAGACTTCTTTTATTTTGGAGAAGAGACAGGTGATGTAAATGAAGAAGTAGATGATGAGTATAACGAAGGATCTTATGCAGGAGCTGAAGAAGATTTAGCCTTTGAGGTAGCAGAGGGACAACGACTATCAAAAGGTCAAGAATTATTAACGAATTTTGACATGAGCAATCCAGCAAATCTAACAAATACCGATACTAAAAATGGTGATCCCAATGTAGTTGAATCAGCACCTAAGGTTAGCACAACAGCAACTGGTAAAATTAAAAAAATGATTGAAATAGGACTAGGACAAGTAGGTTATCAGGAAACAACAGGATATCCACAGCACAATGGTAAAGATAGTAAATACGGAGCTTATTTTGGAATGAACGGTTATCACTGGTGTGGAATGTTTGTAGGTTGGTGTTGTAATCAAGCAGGTATGATATTAAGTACAAAGGATTTTAATGCTAAGAATGGTAATATATGCAACGCAATAAGTTGTGAATGTGGGGTTTCAGTTGCCAAAAAGAAAGGAGTCTGGGTATCAAATGGTGACTCAAAATCAGCAAGACAGAATAGTTCAATTAAACCAGATCCAGGAGATATAGTATTTTTTTCCTGGAATTTCAATAAATCAGTCGACCACGTGGGTATAGTTGTTGAAGATGCTGGTGGTGGATTTGTAAATACAGTTGAAGGAAATACAGCGGGTGGTTCAAAAGGAGGAGCTAATCAAAAAGGTGCTGGAGTTTGGACGAAAAAAAGACAAAAAGCAGTTATCATTGGTTACTGTAAAACAGCTTTGTATGATCCAAAAAATCTTGATGAATTTCTCGCAGTAGCATCAAAGAAGTCAGCTAAAGCATCTGAAGCCTAAAATAAATCTTTTATATAAAGGTAGTTAGATAGTAATATATATATTATGTCTGATGAATTCACAGGACCTGTAGGAAAAGCAGTTAAATCAGCTTAAGACAATTAATAAATTAATATATAATTTATGTCAATAATAGGTGGTAATCAAAATCTACAAGATGGTAATATTTACCTCGATGGTCCTCAATTAAATCCGGGTGTCATGTTGAATGAGCTTGGACTTGAGTTATCAGAAGCTAATCAATTATCAAAAGCCAATGCCGACTATGGTAAGTCATTGGAATTCCTTAATGCTAAGATTAAACAAGCTAAGGACATGCAAGACGGATTATTAGAAAGAGCTCAAAAAAGTGGACTTTATGGAAACGAGCTATCAGAGGCTTCTCCTAATGGAGGAGTTTTACCAGCTGATGGAGCAAAGTGGCCAAACCATGTTAATGTGAGCTCTAGTGATTCACTTAACTTTCCACAGGTAGTGGCAACATTTGACGGTAAAGGATTTTTACATCCAACTTTAATAAAACCAACAATTAATGATACGATATCAAGTCCCGAGAGTATTTCTTATGAGATTAAAGATTGGAGAGGACAAATTCTTAAAGGATCACCAGATAGTGAAACTCAATTCACAAAAATAAACACAGAAGAAAGATTTAAGTTAAGTAGAGATTTACCAAAAAAACCAACAGATTTAAAAGACAATCCTTATTCACAAAGAGATATACCTGTTATATTTGGTGATTATAGACAGGACTATTTCAGACATGGTTTACAAATTTTAGATGGTATAGGAAATCCAATACCTGGAGATGATGGAACGTCAAAAGCAAGACTTGATAGTTTTAGAGGAACACCTTGGGAAAATAATGATCCTATTATGATGGGATTTGATATTGTTATTGATGCGGTTAGTTCTCCTTTATTAAATGGATCGGTTATTGATTTTATCAATCAGTATTCAAGCGTGAACGAAATAGCAGCCAGAAGATATGTTTATGAAGATTTTAAAAATCAATTTGTAAAGTTTTTCAGAACAAAAGGTACAGTGAGAGTTGATAACGCAAACACATACATGACAAGAACACCTATTAATCCAGCTAACTTAGACTCAAATACATCAATTTTTTGGCCAGGTAAAAAAGCTTATTTAGGATATTATGTTAAAAAAGTTGGAGGATTAGATTTATTAAGTGAAGCTAATAAAGGAGATACATTTAAGTATTTACCTGATTATAGAAAGGATATGATAACTATTGACTTTTCTGAAGATGTCACTATGAGTATCGGAACCTTAATACATTTATATAAGTTACTTTATTGGTCAAAACCAAATGCAAAAACAATTATACCAGAAAATCTTCTAAGATTTAACTGTGATATTATAATTTCAGAGTGTAGGAACTATGTTAGAACAAGAAAAGACATCGAGTCCGGTAACTTAGAAGTTTTAAAAGATAATTTATCCAGACACGTTTTCCAACTTAGAGACTGTCAATTTTGGTTTGATAAGTCCGTAGTATCAAATGAGGTAGATGTAACACAACCAACTGTATTTGAAACACATACCGTATCATTTGACTTTAAGTATGTGACCGAAAGATTCGAGAGATTTGTTCCTACTGGTAATCTAGCTGGTGGAACTGCTCAATGGGGAACTTATGTTGGTTATAACGGAGGTGCAATTTGGAAAATTGGAAATGCCGGTGAAAGAGAAAATAGAAATCTTGAATCAGGAGGAACACAGAGAGACTCATCTTTGCCTAAATTCTTAACAATAGGAAATAATCCATTTAATGAAGAAGGAGTTAAGACTCCATTCTTAATTAAAATTCTTGGAGATGGACCAATAGATGATGAAATAAATGTTGGTGAAGCACTACCTACACCTCCAAGTTTAGATGTTGTTAAGAAAAATGCAGAAGAAGCTTCTACTAAAACAACTAAAGAGAAAGAAACAGAAGAACTAAAGAAAACTTTAGATGAAACAGATAAGTCAAATAAAAAGAATAAGGCTAAGAAAAAATTTGATATCAAAAGTATCGCTAATAAACCAGGGGCAGGAGCTTTACAAAAAGCACTTACTGCAAATACAGTAGGTAAACTTAAAAACTCAATAAGTAAAGGAGCAGGTGATATTATGAATTCATTACAAAAAGGTTCATTAGATGATGTTAAAAACTCATTCAAGGGAGGATTAAAAAATCAAAAAGATTTATTATCCGAGAAATCTTTACTTCAATCACTTGGTGGTGTAGTTAAAGGATCTGGTCAATTAAAAGACTATTTAGTAACTAAGTCAATCAATAATACAATATCAGGATTCAAATCAGGAACAGCAAACTTAAAGGCGGATATAGCAGCTAAGAATCTACAAAAAGAAAAAGAAAAAGAAGCAACTGGAAACGTAAAAGACAAAAGACAAGAACTTTTAGATAAATCGGTTCAGAAGTCAACAGGAACACCAGCACAGGTACCTAGTAATAACAATGACGCAACTAAACCAGGCGATCAAACTCAACAAATTATTGACTTTTTAGGAGGACCACTCGGAGGCCAAATATTAGGAATAGCATGAAAAGAAAAAAGGTAGATGTAGGACGCACGTATTTAGGTGTTGTTGAGGACAATCAAGATCCAAAGAAAGAAGGTAGGATAAAAGTAAAGGTAATTGATGTATTCGAGGATATGAAAATCGAAGATATACCCTGGGCTACACCTTGGAAAGATTTAGCTGGTAATCAATTTGCCGTTCCTGAAAAAGGAAAGGTTGTTGTTGTTGTGTTTGAACAAGGTGATGTTTATAAACCTGAATTTATTTTCACAGACCACTACAATGTCAATCTTGAAAGTAAATTAAAGGCTCTTGGTGATTCTGATTATCTTTCAATGAGATCGTTAATATTTGACCATAAAACACAATTTTATGTAAACGATACAGAGGGATTAAAAATCGACCATAAATACAATAATATAAATATAAAAGAGAATTCAATTAATTTGAATTTAAAAGACAATAACCGAAGTCTTAATATAGGAGATTCAGCAGCGAGTCAACAAATGATTCTTGGAACAAATTTTCTAAAATGGTTTGATGAGTTTGTAGAAATGCTAATGACTCAACCATATCTTGGTGTGGTTCCAAATCCTGCATTTGTAAAAACTTTATTAAGATACAAAGCTGAAAAAAGTGTTAATTTTTTATCACATCATGTTAATGTAGTCGATAATAACCAAGTATCAACTGTAAAGTCAGAAGAAAGACAAGAAGAAGCTCAACTTGGTGATACCTGGAATTCAACTAAAGAAGAAAATACTGTTACTACAAAGACTGATGAAAATTACACACCGACAGAGGGAGAAAAACCATTATATGATGACACATATAAGGCACCACCAGTTGAAGCGGGAGTTACACCGGATATAAAACCAGAACCAACAGTTCCTCCTTTACCAGAAAAAGATACAATACAATCAAATAAAGAAGTTGAAAGAGTTGTTAGCTTCTTACAAAAGAAAAATTATAAAATATTTCAGGATATTTGGGTATTGAATATTATAGCATTCAGAACAACAGATGGTAGTGTGTCAAATGTATTTGAGGATGATCTTTATGTATTCTATAGAAATGATAATGGAAACTGGGAATTAAATAAATATCAAATTACGACAGTTCCAGGGTTAGTACCTAAAACTGAGTTTTTACCAGAAAATGTAGCAATATTAAGACTTGGTCAATATGTTGATCAATTAACAATGGGTAATCATCAAGCTGACGTTAATCACAAATCATTGAATTTTGACGAATGTGCAATACAAAGGAATAAAGACGTAAAATCTTTTGACTTTACATCACCAACAGAAATAGGTAACTTTCCAATAAGTATTCATAGATCATCTGAAACATCATCAGCAGAATTTGTATTTAATTATTCAGAGGGTGACCAAGTATTTAAATCGGTAAATCAATTCGACCAGTTTATGAATCTATGTCAAAAACAAGTTGAAATTGCTAAAAAAGATAGATTTAGTTATACATTATGTTCTAAGACGGAGTTTGATGAAAAAATTGAAATCAAAAAAGACCAAATAAAAGTAAATAAGTTTGAGAAATATTTACCTAAGCCTAAAAAACAAAAATTAATTGAAAGAATAAAATCAAATTCTCCAATAGAGACACCAAAATTCGATTTAACTTTCAACACACAAAAAGAAGAAGAATCGATTAATAACTTTAGAGAGATTGTAATGGCAATACAAAAAATTTATCTGATACAAGATGATTTTAATTCAGGACAACCAGTTCTTAAAGAGACAAAATCAAAACCTAATCCAGAAAGAGAAGCTCTTATAAGAATAAGAGAAACAATCGGTGTGGTTAATACAAATAAAGATAAAAGTTGGTATGGTAAATATTCAACACAATTGAAAAATTTTATACCTGAACATAGAGCTATATTTACATCACAGTTTGGACTTTTAGTTGCGGCGGCTAATAATAAAAGTATTTATAAGTTCTTAATTCCTCAAAAATTCTCAATTGATAAACTACCTACAGAGAAACTAGAAACAATAGAAATAAATACCGGTGGTGCCGTTTAATTTCAGCAGAATTAGACGGAATTTTAATTTTAATTTTTAATATATAAATAAAATAAAATTAGATTATGAATTATCCAAAATATAACGTAAACATTTCTTATGTACCAAGTGCTAGAAGTGGTATGCAATTTGTTCAGGTCGCAGGTGAGACTCAATCTATGCCAACTTACTCAGCTGATTATTATGTAGCATCAATGCCAGAAATTAAATTATCTGCTAGTGGAAGTAATTACTCTCTAGCACTCACTAATCTAATAAACTTAGCGACAGCTTCTAGTTATCAACCACCGGTTAATGAACCACTTTCAACAAGTCATCACTAATAATTAGAAATTATTAAAATTTATTTTGATTGTTTTCTAACAGCCGCTATTCCTTTTTCATTTAATCTCCATAGAGCTATAGAATCTGGATTAACATTATTCTTTTGGATACTATCACCTTGTTTGAAATCACTCATCCAACTATATCCTGTCCAAACTTGAATATGTCCGTAGCTTTTAGCGCTATATGCCATTGCTATAACATCTCCTACTTGCCAATTCTTCTTATTCGCCGGATCAATGTAAGTTCCTTTCCACCAAGTTTTACCCGAACTTTTTTCTACTCTAACTTTATCATTAAAGTATCCTGATTTTGAGAAACTAGAAGGTCCTCCCTTATGGTCAAATTGAGGCCCAAAAGAGAACCAGTCGGCATTTCCAGTTATTTGACCAACTGCTTTAACACCGGTAAGTGCGTATAATACAGCTTGTGTTCCTTGTGGACACAAGCCATGTACTCCTTTCTTGTAACTCATTTTCATATTTTTAGCATTTACTCTAGCATCTTTACCTAACTCTCTAGCACACTTACCAGCTAGATCAATAAGAGCGTCAAATGACGATACTGGTTTTATCTCTACTGGTTTACCAGCATCTGGACCAGCTTTTTCAGGAGTGACAGGTTTACTATTATCTTCTTGACCTTTTGATATATTATCTTCATAGACAAATTGTTCTGGTGGTATTCCTAACTCTTCAGCACCAACAAAGATACCTTCTTTATACTCATCATCTAACTCACTAACATCAACATCGAAATCTTCTGCAATAAACTCACCATCAATTTCTATAACTGGTGGATCACCTACAAAAATACTAAACTCAGGTACGGTAACTCTTTCAATAATCTCAAAATTCTCTGGAAAAACAAAATTTAACTTTTGTTTTGCAGGTAATGATGGAGTTTGTCCAGGAATTGAAGGGCTTAATCCGGGTGTGATATTTGCTAACTCAACTATATCATCAACAACAGGATCAATCGGTGAAATATATTTAGTGATACTACAACTTAGATTATCTGGTGAACAAACTTCCAATTTTTCATAATTTGGAACTTTTTTCTTCCAATATTGTAAAATGTCACCTATTAAATTAAAATCTCTAAGATAAGATTGAGTACCCGCTGTACCAGAGTATTGTAAACGATTTAATGCTAACTCATCCTTAAAATATTTATAATCTAAATCAATTCTAGTACTTATATCGGAGATATAACTCAATTTAACATCAGTCATTGAATCATTTGTATACTTTTCAACTGCCCAAGGTTTTTCTACAAATTTACCTTCTGAATCTTTAGGTGGATAAACTTCTATCCTTCTAACTATATCAGGTGGTACATTTTTTAGATTTTCAGTCGTATATACTTTTCCCTCATCATATATACTCTTACTATATTGTTTACCACCTTGTGTTATTAAATCTTCTGGATTTACAAACTCTTCACCGGGTAACATATATTGAACACCATTGGCAGATAATCCCGCAAGTTGAGTAATACCACCCGATGTTACGGAGTCCCAATACATTTCAATGTCCAAATAACTAGGAGTTACTCCATTTTGTATTGGATTATTAGCAGCGCTATATGTAAAAAACAATGGTTGTCTATTTAACTCATTTGTCTCAATTTTTATAACAACCGACCCAGTAACAGACATACTACCAGTTGGTGTTGCGTTATAAAAATCCCATTCTATTTCAGTAATATTTGGCTTAAACCATTTAATATAAAGTTCAGCACCATTATTAAGATAATAAGGATCGAATCCAAAACTTCTATCTAAAGGAATTTTTTTATCAAATGGATCTTGAAGTATTTGATAAAAAGTTTCATCTTTAGGTGGGAATCCCATTTTTATTTTATCACCCTGTGGTCTCTCTGATAATGTTTTTACTCTTATGAAATCATCAATGATTTGATTATCTGTTTGATTCTCATATCTTTCCCCATTATACTTAAGTTCTTTCCATATTTCAACAACCTCTTCACTATTAGAGTCTAGACTGAATCCTTTAACAATTCTTTTCTTTCTACCCTTTTCGTAAAGAGTAACCTTTATATCAGAGGTACCAGTTGATTCCTCTGTTGTAGGTACTCGTTTCCTTACTCTTACTGATTTTATTACATCCATATTTTACAATCCTCCTACTGAAAATTTACTATCCGTGAGTCTAACAGGAGCCTTCGGATTATCAAGAACGGTCGGAGGTAAAGCCATTCCATTCTTAACGAAGTCTGTTCTAGACTTATCCTTTCTAGTTTTTTTATTCGGAACAATAACTCTCTTAGACATTTTATCTCTAACACTATTAGAATTAGACTCATCATCATCACTAAGTATTCTTAACGCATCCAATAAATTAAACTCTGGTGGGTATTTAATGATAGTACCTTGTGGTATATTTAATGGATTGTCTATGTTATTTATCGCCAACAACACATCAATTTGTTCATAGTAATTCATTACCTCAGTTGGAGACAAATCATATATTTTTTGCATTATTAAATCAATTCTCATTTCATCATCAAGACCAACAACATGTTCTCTAAAACTAGGATCTGTTATACCACCTCTAGTTGTTTGTTTAAAGAAATTATACAAGTTACCTTGATTCGAATCTTTTCTTATTTGTTCATTTAGTGACTTTATATCCATTTACAAAGATTAATTTTTTATACAGTTGTCCCGTAGGAATCAGTGTTTTCTTCAGCTGCGGTTGTTGGAACTTCAGTACTTTCATCAGTTCCAAGTGGTGGATCCCCAACTGCCAACTTAGCTTCTTCTATCATTACTGTAACATCAGATGTAGCTGTTTTTGGACCACTCAGGACTTCTACTCCATTTTTATCTTTAACTCTAACGAATTTTTTACCCATTTCAGCATTAACTATTTCATAAGTATATCCTAATTTACTCTCAGCACTTGCTTTATTACTTGGACTTGTATTAGATGTATTTTGAGTTTGAGTTTTAGTTGCCAGAGCTTTCTCACCTTCAACCACAGGATCTTTAGAATTTGGGTTAGTATTAACAATAATCTGTGTTTCGTTCTCTTTAGTTGTTTTCTCAGGAGCGGCATTTTGACCAACTGTACCAGCAGTACCTGCCGTTCCAGCTGTTCCAGAAGCTCCGGTTTCAGTAACTGCAATTTGAGTATTACTCGGAGATCCACTATTAGGGGCTGGAGCAGAACTTAAATTACTAACATTATTAGCACTAGTTCCTGATGTACCAGAAGTTCCCGCTGTACCATTCCCGTAAGCGTACTTGTTCTCACCCATTGATTCTAATGGATTAACCGTAGCAGAGTCAGCAACAACATTTACCGTTCTTAAGTGACCAGTGTTGAATTTGGCTAATATCTCATCCATACCCCAAGGTCTAGCATTTTGTAGAGTAAAATCTACTGTAATACTAGATGGTAAATCATTAAAAGCTAAAACCGGGCCTAATTTAAGATTAATATCAGTTGTGTACATGTCACCACTACAGAATATTGGTCTTAGTGGATTTCCAACAGTAATGTGCCAAGGAGTTGAAGGCATTCCAGATAAAGCATAAACTATACCTTTTATTTCTTCTAAATATTTAGATATTGTTTTTGAGAGAGAGGATCCAAGTATAGCTACTACTTTACCTAACATAGATTCAATTAGACCTTTTTCTTCTTGAAGTGCCTTTACCTCTTTTTCACTATCATCTTCTTCTTCACCACTAGTTCCACCTTCTCCTTCACCCTCACCAGATGAGGATGCTGCGTCTATTTTATCCTGGAAATATTTTAATATCTCGGTACTAATTGTATTAATAGCTTCTTTCATATATTGTACAAAATCACTAATAATAAGACTGGGATTTTTTACGTATGCTATAACTTTTGAGCCAAATTTAGAACTTAAACCATAACTATTACCCGGTGATGTACCAAATCTTACAGCATTTGCAATAATATCTTGCCAAGCAATTGTAGGATCTATACCTGATATAAACTTTTGTTCATATTCACATATCATTTTTATACTACAAGTACATCTTAATCCTGAACCAGCCTCACTATATTTAATTGTTTTTCTTCTTTTTGCTTGCTTAATTAAGTTAGGGTCACCCGCAGGTAATATCTTACCAGAACCTTCATCATAAACTCCCAACTTTTTAAGAAGTTCTCTTGTAATACCTTCTGTAAATCCTGGTAGCGGAACAGCTCCTAACATACCAGATATACTACCAGCTACTGATTTGCCCAACAAATCCTGAGTAATGTTATTAATTACATCAGTAAAGTCAGCATTCGCATCAACCCATTCTTCTCCATATTGTAATTCTAAGAAATTCTCACCTTGTGGAACCCAAGTAATCATAGTCGACATAGCTTGCTTTCCTTTGATAAAAATATCATCAGACATTGGTCCATAAAATCTTCTAGCTACCATTAATCTATTATTTGGTAAAACACCAACGTTTTTAAGATAAGCAAAGTCAGATGGTCTTAACGCAGCATACGTATTAGCCATCTTTTCAATTATATTTAATATTGATGTATCATAAACATCATTATTATGTAAAGTTGATCTAGAAAGACCTTTATAATTTTCATCTGCTCCTCCTGAAAGTCCAAGTCTTGGTTCAGATAAGGCACCTGTCGAAGATATGTTTGGCCAAGGTTTTACAATATTACCACCAGTAAATAAAGAGAAGATACCACCTTTTTGATTATTAGTTTTACCCATTCTCTCTCTATCGGTTTCTTGACCCACGTTGTAAAGGTTGACATTAACATTCCTAGATCGACCACCGTTGAAGGTAGACAAACCTGTTTTTGTAGGTCTACTTTCAACTCCAATCAAACCTAAAGGAGAACCACCTAATATTGGCATAATCTAAAATAATTTTTATTATATATTAAGATTAGTAGTCTCTGATGATTTGAGAATTAGAAAATTTTGATAGATTTCCGAGAACATCATCCATTATTTCAGGATTTTTTCTAAACTCATTGTAGAATATTAAAACGTTGAAATTATTTTCTCCGAGTATTTTTTTTAAGTTAAGAAGCTTTTCTATTGAAAATTGATTATCGAAATCTGGAATATAATAAATGTCTTTTCTTTTTTCTATTGCTTGTTGAATTTTATTAAAAATTAGTATTTTGAGATACGTTCTATCGTTATCAAAATCTACCTCCTCTTCATCAATTATCTTTTTTATATCAATAATATATTTGTTTTTGACACGGTTTACCTTGATAAACTTATCAAACTTTTTTCTAGTTTTACAATAGACACAAAAAAATTCCATTATCTTATTTTCAATCACTTATTTTTTCCAGATGTAATTGAAATATATATAATATTAAATTACTTCCCTATCAATTAAAACAATTTAATACTTAATATATAGATTATGAAAAAATATTCTGATAAATTTCTAAATAACTCTAATGTACTAAAACAAGCTAGGGTTGGTTTTGAGTTTGAGTTTTATGTTAAAGATTTATCATACTACAAAACACTTGAAATTATAAATCAAGAACTCTCACCAGTAAAGGTCTGGGGATTTAGACAATACCACTCTGACTTCACACCAGATGAAAAAAACTTTAAGATAGAACCCGATCTTTCAGGTGGTTCTAACATGGTCGAACTCGTAACAGGCCCACTGAGCTTTTATGATGCAAAATATTATCTAATTAAAATAATTAAGTTTATTAATAATTACGGATATACAAATGAAAAGTCATCAATACACTTTAATATTTCTTTCCAAGATAAAGATTTAAATGACTTAAACGCACTTAAATTAATTCTAAATATAGATGAAGACGAGATTTATAGAGATTATCCATCAAGAAAAGATAATGTTTATGCAAAGACAGTCAAGAAAATTATACCATTCAAGGAGTATGATTTCTTTAATATACCAATTGATGTAATCAAAAATAATATGAGATTACCAAATGATAAATATTATGGAGTAAACTTTCTAAACGTAAACAATGAATCTAATTCTCAAAGATTAGAATTTAGATATATTGGTGGTAAAGATTATGAAAAAAATATTGGTCAATTAATTTACTTTTTAGAAAGATTTATAATACTTACTCATAATTGTATTGATACTTCATTTAATCAACAAGATGAAGAAAAATTAGAAAACTATCTTGAAGAAAATATTTCAATGTTTAAGAACCTATCAAGTTATGATAACTTTATTGTTGATTTTCCAACAATATCTATACAAATAGACCAAAATAATAATTATGATATAGTATCAGCCTACTATTCAAGAATTTACAATAAACTATTTAATTTAGTTGAAAACACTTCTGAATTAAAAGAGTGTATGATTAATTTTGTAACTAGTACACAAACTATGGAAGTCGTCGATGGTAAAGTTAAAACAACATCAACACTCAGAGGATATGAGTTAGTTAACTGTGAAATAGAAGGTATTTTAGAAGACTGTTTATTTCTAGGATGTGAAGTAAAAAATTCACAACTGGTGAAGTCTAGGTTATTACACACCGATGCCGATAACTCTAAAATACTAAACTGTAAAGTTGATTCATCATCACTAATAAACTGTTACTTCATGGATGGATATCTAAATGGTGATATGTGTGGTGGTGTTTATAGATCTGGGAAACTTGGACCTTACGCAACTATGGATTCAGAAGTAAAAGTTGTAACAGATAACGAGAACTTCTTTGATACTAAATACGAGGAAGACGGTCAAAAAGGAGATAAGAAAGGACTTATCGATGGATATGGTAAAACTTTTGGTAAAAAATGAAATACCTCAAATATATAACTGAATCATCAAATTTCCCAATAAGTTTAGAAGAATTAAAAGACTTTTTCTGGGATATCGAAGAGTCTGGATGGACAGTTCAACCTTTATTTAGAGAAAGATTATTCAGAGCCTCTGAGATGACAGATATACTAACTCTTAGAAAAATGCCACTTATGTATGTTAGAATATTTAAATCATATAATCAAGACCAGAGATTCGATCATTCAAAATTTAAAAGAGTACAAGATTTAGAAAATCTTAAAAAATCAGATTTATATAAACAAACTATAGAAGTAGTATCTAATAGATTAAAAGACTTTGATTTGTTTATACTAAGTGATGAAATCGATCCTTCAACAGTTATTGAATTACTTATAATAATAACAAGAGAAGAAGATAAAGAACTTATTAAATCAGGTATGTTACCTTAATTATTTGTTATTAAATTTCTCAAATTTAGCAACTATCTTTTTACCATCAATTTTTATCTCTTTTGGTTTCATAGCTTTTTCATGACCAGCTCTAACAAACTCTTCTCTAGTAACATCTTTAGTATTACCATTTTTATCTTTAATTTGATAGTTAAAACTTTCTTCAATGATATTTCCCTGAGGATCTAATTTAGTAACATCAGCAACATTTAAAACTTTGTTATCCATCTGTGGTTCTTTTCCTTTGAATTCAACAGGTTCACTCCATTTAGTTTTAATTCCGAATTGAACACCTGATAAGTCACTTATTACTTTGTTCTTAAACATATCAATAAATCTACATTCTTCATATGGACTTACTTTACATTCACCAAAAATATTTGATATAGAACCGATACCACCGTGTCCACCAGATACTGTAATTTCATCTTGACCGATAGAAGTGTCTGGGTTATGATATCCCAAATGTGTTTGGAAATTTTTAAGTAAACCTGTCATATAACTTCCTAAGTCATTGATAGGTGATCCATCTTTATATGTTGGTAAACCTTCAATTTCGCTTATCTTAGAATATGAACAAACTTGTAAAGTACCACCATATTGAAGTAATATAAACTTAGGCTCTTCTGAAATCAAGCCATCCTTGAAGTCGTTAGAAACAATAGTTCTAGCTCTTAAAGCATTTGCCCAAGTTCCAGTTGGAACGAAAGCTAAATCTCCGATTATTTGATAACCATCTAATTTGATAGAATTACCAACCGTAAAGTCTTTTAAGAATCTAGACTGACTTGTGTATTTTTTCTTGGTAACATTTTTACCTCTAGTTCTTTGTGCCATTTGGCCTAATCTCCACTCAGAATCAGCTAAGAAATCTTTTTTCTGATCACTTCTTGGGAAAACATTATGTTCAGGATAAACCTTCTTCATAACATTGAATATTGAATAAATAGAAGCATCAGGGCAGTTATGTATAACTGATATTAATGTTTTGTGATCAGATCTTTTTAAGAATTGATTAAATGCTGCTGCGAACTCTAATCTTTTTCTATCAGACTTTTTAATTTCAGCTAAATTAAAATCTAAAAGTCTTGACCAATCTACCTCATACTCGGAATATTTAGCAGCATCTATCATATCAATAACAGATAATGTTAACTCATCTTGAGGAACTCCTAAGTTCTGACAAATTGCTTCATAAGCAGAAGCCGTTTTTTTCTTTTGTATCGGAGAAGATTTATATTTATCTAATTCAAATTCTGTAAACGAACCGTGGTGGTCTAAGTAATAATCAATATACTCATCTCTTTCATCACCTGGCATGTTGGCAAAATCAACAACAACATTTATTAACTTTGGATCAACTGATGTGTATTTCCATCCTTCTGAATAGTTTATAATACCGTATTTAACGATTTCAAATCCAGAATTTTGCAAGTATTTCTTAACTTCAATAGCTGAGAAAATACCATCCATATCATCATGTGTATAAAGTGCAACTTTTTTACCAGTTTTCCCCTTTTTTAACCAGTAATCTTCGTTTTTAGGAAGACGAGGAGAAGCCTCTTCATTGATGAATTGAGTATATTTCTTTAACATAGTCGTTATTATTTTGTTTATGTATATATAAAATCCATAAACTTAAATTATATAATGATTTCTATCTCTAAATCTTTCTCTAAATCACTTATTCCAAGAATTGAGTTTATTTTATTTTCTCTCATTGCTTGTTTGTCATGAGACATTATTACCCTATTATCTTTTATAAACATATCAACATAACACTCATATCCACAAAAATTACCAACCTTGAAGATACCTTCATTATTATTAATATGACAAGGTTCAAAATATTGATGACACTCAATTATATTATAAACCGAAATAGGCATTATTATAAAATTATATTTTTTCTTCATTTTATTAAGTTCTTTATACATTTCAGCGGACTTTAGAATATATAAATCTCTATAACTCTCAGCAACACCTATGGGAATATTGGACATATCAATTATCATTTAACAAACTATCTATTTTTTCATCTCTTAACTTAGAAATGTTTTTAACATGAACAACAGTTGAATTATAATCACAGTGATAAAACTTATAATTAACTGTGTGTTTATAAACTCCATAAGAATCCTCTATATCATAAGTCATGTTTTGTAAAGACCAAACTAAACTTTGTATTGGTTTATCAACAAATAGTATCTCATACTCATCAATACTATCTTTAATAACAGGACTAAAATAAGCGGAAATATCACTACTATAAGAAGATAATTTAATTCGTTGATTAAAGTAACTTGGTAAAAAATAACTTCCAAACTCACCTTCTAAATGACTAGATATATTTAAATTTAAATTAGAATTACTTGAATAAAATAAATACTTTGAGTTAGTATTCATATCCATTAATTGATAAATATCTTTTAGATTATCAGTAGATATTGAAACCTCCTCGGAATTTTCAATCATCTTACTAATTGATTCGTTGTAAATATTCAATAAAACATTTTTCATCAACTCAGCAGAAAATGAATTATGTTTAACATCCATAGTCATGGTTCTTTCCTCTGAGGATATCACATCACCAGAATATAAAAAACTTATATTTTGCAATAGGTCTTCTAAAGTTTTTTTATAGTCAGAAAATGAATTAGAATACGACATATAATTTTATTACATTTTACAATTAAAGTTTAATATATAAAATATGAGGATAATAAAACTATACGAAGATTTTAACTACGAAAGATCATCTATCGATGAATTAAGAAATAATTTGATAGAACATGGTGTTCCTGTTGAATCTTGGGGAACAGGAAATGCTAAAACACTAAATCATCTTTTTAAGGAAATACAAGAAGGTGAGTGTTATATTTCCGATGAAGGCGAATATTTAACAAGATATATTGAATTTATAGGAGTAAAGGTTTATTATCAAGAACAAGGAAAAATGTGGTTCTTAAATGAAGATAGACAAGAATTCAATGATGGTAGAGTACGTAGAAGAAAAATGCCATCATCTGTTTCAGAGAAAATGAAGTCAGGCGAAGATATACTTGTTTCAGCAATTAGAGGAATCGAAGAAGAACTTGGTATAAAGATAGAATCATCACAATTATCAAAAAGAAGAGACTTTACATATAATGGAAGTTCTGTATCTTATCCCGGTTTATCAGCTAAATATAAAGGTCACCAATACAGTTGTTATCTAAATAAAGAACAATTCAATATGAATGGATATATTGAGGTACAAAAAGATAAAAAGACATTCTTTGTTTGGAAAGAAATATAACTTAAAACTGAATGAGCGAATGGTTGGCGGGAATTTTCTTAATAAATTTATAACCAACACCTGCTGTTAGATTGTGTATTAGTTTAATATCACTAGTGCTTCTATAATTTATAACATCTTGAAATACTAAATTAACTTTTTTATCATTAAAAAGACTAACTTTAGTTGTTCCAAAAACAATGAAGTCAGTAAATTCTTTAAAATTTGGTTGATAATAATATTCTGTTGATAAACCAACCCATTTATTAGAATATTTAATTTTACCTCTGATTGAATGTCTGAATATTTGAGTATCATCATTAGTTAAATAGTTGGTATTTTGATATAATGTCGCGTAAGATAAAGATAGTTTACCCCAATTAAACTTCATTTTACCTCCTAATCCAACACCTATCCAATTATCCATTTCTATTTTTCTTAGATAAGAGTAGTTTATTTGATATGTAATAAAAGAGTCCCAATAATCTTCGTTATAAGCAAGATTTAATCTTGAAGCAAACTCATTTTCTTTAATCTGTGGGTTTAATCTTAATGAATAATTTGTTCCTAAGTCAATAGCAAATTTTTTATAATCGAACCCGTTGTTACCTACATATTGTAGAGTTGTTTGTGTTGTCTGTGATGTATTTAGAATACCAGATACATTATTATCAAGAGATATTTCCTTTTGTGAGTATAGAAAATTTGACAATAATATAAAAAAAAGTAGTGGCAGTTTTTTCATTTTTTTCATTTTTTATTTTATATATAAACAAAAATAATTAATAAAAAAAATGGCTAAAAAAACTACCACTACTGCAACAAATTCCTCAGAAAAGTCAAGAGTTAAAAGACCAGGTATTCACTCTAAAAAGAAAACATCTAAATTAAAAAAATCTAAAAGTTACAAAAAGCTTTATAGAGGACAAGGTCGTTAATTATTGACTAAAGTCATATCACTAATTGATACAACTTCAATATCAAATACCAACTCCTTACCAGCTAATGGATGATTACCGTTAATTACACAGTGATCCTCATTTACTTCATGTATCATAACTTGAGAACTACGACCATCTTCAGATGTCGCTTCTAAGATTTGTCCAACTTCTACCACACCAGGTAATTTATCGTTAGGAATTTTAACAAATAAATTCTCGTTTTCTAAACCATAGGCTTGCTCAGGAGAAATAGTAACGGTAACTTTGTCACCAACAACTTTTCCAATAATAGCATTCTCAAACCCTGGGATAATTTGACCAGAACCAACTTGAAATCTAAGTGGATCTCGACCTTCTGAAGAATCGAATACACTACCATCGGTTAACTTCCCGGTATAATGAACATCGATTACGTTACCATTTTGAATCATAATAAATATTTTTTCTTTTTATATAATACTATTATCAAAATGTTTTACTTTTTATTAAAATTGATTATAAAATTTACAATTTCATCGTTTGGATTTATCCAATTATAATTTATTTTTTTATAATCAATAATCCACTTATAAACATTACCTTTACTAAAATTTCCAGTAAATACACCAATTTCTTCCAAAGAGTTAGAATTTAATTTTTGTTCTGTATGAAATTTTAACGGAATAGACCAAAGTCTTTTTTGTAAAATAAGAGCCTCTGATGTTGTCGAAAATCCAGATGCTGTAATAACACTTTCACAATTTATTAAATCATTCTGAAATTTTTCTCTATTAATTTTACGAATTGTTATGTTTTTAACTTTCATTTCTTTTTGAATCTCATCCGAGTATATCACCCATTGTATATTTTTAAACTCAACAATAACGTCTAGTAGATTGGTTAATTTATATGAAGGTAAATAAACTAAAATAAAATTTTTATTTACAGATTTTACATTTAAAAATTTATCAGAAATAATAGGTTGAAAAACATTACTATGTGTCGGTAAATAATCTAAACCCAAGTAATAATTACAAGGAGTAAAAAAATTACTAAAATAATTTAACATTTTGTACTTAATAGAAAGATCTTTTTTATAAAACAATGAGTATTGATTGGAAATACCAATACAATTTACTTTATGTTTTCTAGCACCCCAACAACTTATTGGTTCATAATCAGAGATAACTAAATCATATTCAGAAACATCAATATTGGTGTCTCTAAAAAATTTAATAAGTTTCATGTTTTTTAGTGTCTTCCAACAATCCACTTCACCTTCACTGTTATAATAAATAGATATCCCTTTAAATCTCCATTTTACACCAAATGGTATTTCAATTGATGAATTATCACCCGATACGATTATATCAACATCAATAGATCTTTTCTTAAGTTGATTTATTAACTCTATCGATCTAGTTAGATGTCCATTTCCGGTCAATTGTATACCATATAATACTTTCATGAAATATATATTCAATAAAAAAAGGCCTGATTTCTCAGACCTTTTTGTTAATAATTTTTATCTGTGGAATATCTTACTTCGAATCCTCCAGTTCTTCTGAACTCTGGATTCTCTTCTCCGATATCAAACCAAGATTCTTCACCATCCCAAGCTGAGTTATACCACTCTTCCCATTCAACATTATCGAAAAACTTATCTAGTTCTGATATAGTTTCTTCATCTAATTCTTCATAGATATCATCTAGGTATAAACCACTGATGTAATTTACAAAGTCTTCTTCTGAATCACCTTCATAAGGTGTAGACAAATTTCTAAATTTTTCTGGATCTAGTGTAGCAGTTTGGGTTTTACTTGTAGCTGTCCAAGTTTGACATTTTCTAATTTGATACATATTTACTATTTTAATAATTATTACTCACCGTCTTCAATCTCAAAGTCATAAGTGCCTTCGTCGTCGATTTTATCCCATTCAAGTTCTTGATTATCTTGATAATCAACTTCTTCAAAGAACTTTTCTTCATCTTGCTCGAAAAGATCTGCTTCTTCATCTGTCAATTCTGCTGAATACTTACAAATTGTAGTGTAAGACTCAAACCATACTAATTTTTTTGCCATGTGTTAAAATTTTTAAGTTATAACTATATAATATCAATCAAGAAAAAAGTTGTTAAGTGGTCTGTAAAAAATCCATAAAATATTTAAAACAAAGGGTTTTATTTTTCATATATACAAACAGTGTAAAAATTATTTTGGAACAGATTCACTTCTGTCTCAAAAAAAAAATTTCTTATGAGAAATACTAAAACTTACAATGAGCTCGTTCAAAAGATGCGAGTATTTTTTTTGCAAAAAGGGTTTATCGAGGTACCCACACAATCTAGATTATCAATCTTAGCAGCTTGTGAAAATCCTCATTCAATAACAACCTTTAATTATTCAGGTGAAGTTTGGCCACTTCCACAAACAGGTCAGATGTGGTTAGAACACGAACTACTACAAAATCCTGAGTGGCCTGGATGCTTCTGTATATCCACATCATACAGACAAGAGAAAGATCCAATTCCGGGAAGACACGAACTTATCTTTCCAATGTTTGAGTTTGAATCTAAAGGTGGTATGAAAGAATTACTACAACTAGAATCAGAGTTACTTTATCATTTAGGATTTGACTTACCAGTAGAAGTTAAATATGATGACGTTTGTGAAGAATACGGTGGTGTTTCTATCTTAGAAGATGAACACGAAAGTAAAATGTGGAGAGAAAAGGGATCTGTAGTTTCACTACAGTATTTTCCAAGAAGAACAAATCCTTTCTGGAATATGAAAAATAAAGATGGTGAAATTTTTAACAAAGTTGATGTTATTCTTTATGGACAAGAAACAATCGGATCTGCTGAAAGAAGTAGCGATGTTGAAAAAATGAAAGAAATGTTTTACACAATTGAAGACGGAAAATATTGCGAGAAATTATTTGAGTTATTCGGAAAAGAAAGAGTTGAAAAAGAACTTGAAATATTTTTGGGATATGACTTCTTTCCAAGATTTGGTGGAGGAATTGGTATGACAAGATTAGCTCGAGCATATGAAATGATGAAAAGTGAAAAAGAAGTTGAAGAACTAGCATAATAAGAAGGGAGATTTTAATCTCCCTTTTTTATTTTAAATATTAAATATATAATTTATGAAACATCTAAAGAAATTCTTTGAGTCTAATGAAACTGAAAAAGAAGACATATTAGAAAATTTTATTTCTATCTCTGATAAGTTTGGTGAACCTGAGATATACTCAACTAATTATGGACCAAATAAAAAATGGTCTTTATCTTGGAATATAAATCTAAATCTTTCTGTTCTACAAGAATCTCAACAACTTATAAAAAAACTAAAGGATATCACAGAAGATATTGATGATGTGCTAGCGGCATCTAGTAGATTAGAATCATATAATATAAATATGAGTTTAACAGATAAACTTAAAATTGAATTGGTACCTAAAGATACAGGTGATAATACATTCAAATTTATTAAAGGATATGAAAGTAGAGCTCTTTATGTTAGAATAAATGAAGTTGAAAGATTTTTTAATTCAAGAGGACTTAGAGTAGTTAAATGGGATAATGAATCTAGTTTTGATGAAGTTAATCAAACTAATAAATTAGAAATATCTCTAAATAAAGTAGATAATAATGTTACTTCTGAATTTTATCGTTTAATTATGGCTGAGTTAAATTTAATTAAAGATAGAGACTATCAAATGTATGTTAATGGTAATGATATTGTAATATATCCTGATGAAGAAAAAGCTTATGTAGAAGTTACTAATAAGTAATTATTTAACATAAGATTTTATTATTTCAACAGCATCGTTTTGATAACCATCAAATAAATCTCTCCTATCTAAAGTCCAACGAGAAACACCTAACTGGTTAGAATCATAAGTAAAATAAAGTTTACCAAGATTTACAAATGATTCTATCTTTCCAGTCAATTTCCAACGAACTATAATTACAGTTTGGCTTCTCATATTAAATTTATAAATAAAAAGAGAGATTGGTTTAATCTCTCTCTTCCCACAATTCATTCACGTTAAGTAATCTATGTTTTATACCATACATTTCTAAAGTATCACTTTTGTGAAAGTGACCATAGTAGTGATGAGTAATATTATTATTCATTCTTAATATAGTGAAAGCATCAGTTACTTGATTTCTTTCTACAAGTAAATCAGTTTTAAGTTCAGCATCACCAATATCTCTTATAATGCCTTCAACAAAAGAACCAACTCCAAACTTATTATCAGGAAAACAATAATCAGGTGCGGTATGAGTAACAACAATGTCGATGTCTCTGAACTCACCTAATTTATCCCTATCTAAAGTAAATAATTCATCAGGACACCAACTTTCAACACCTAAAGTTTGATTGTCAAAGTTACCGGCTCTTTGAGCTTTAGTATATCTATATTTTCTATCGACACTAATAGCACCACCAATACAAAGTATTCTTTTTCCTACTAACTCTAAAACTGTATAGTCTGGTATAAGATGAATATTTGTAAATCCAAATGGATCATTATCAAAATGAGGTTTGTAATCATGATTTCCACGAATTGCCCAAACATGAACATTATTTTTCACTAAAATATCATGAAACATTTCAAGCATTCTGGTTTCTTTTTCAACAGTCTTGAATCCAACTCCGAAATCACCAACTTGAATTATATGAGCGTCCTTAATACCATACAACTTCACATACTGATTAATTATGTTAAAGCTGCCGTGTATATCACCGAGAAAAAAAACTCTTTGTTTCATAGTTTACAAATATAATTAAAAATTTTCAGACTTCCAAATATATTAGATGTATATCATGATGTTACATGTTATTTAGAATATTTTGAATACAATCAATATTTAATATATAACATAATTATGAAAAAGATTAAAAGTTTCCAAACATTTAATGATGGATTTGATAAATTCTATTCTTATTTATATTCTCTTATTAAAAGAGGAGGTAAATTTGCATCAGATGTTTGGGAAGCTACTAAAGTAGAAGGAGAAGAAACAAAATTAGCATTACGAATTTTATCTAAAATGATTAAAGGTGAAGATGTCACTGATAGAGAAAAACAATTCTTAAAAGCTCAATCAGGTGATATCATTAGGATATTACCACTGGTTGCTATATCAGGAATACCAATACCAATTCCAATCACTCCATTACTAGTCATGTTAGGTAAAAAATATGGATTTGATTTTCTACCTAAAGACCATAGACAACTTCTTAGTAATCAAATAGAGTTACCAGAAAATGTCAAAACTATGTTAAATGAAGTTCCAGAATCAGGAATGGGATATCACAATGTGGATATTATACTCAAAGACGGAAAAATATTAAAATTTCAAAAAATAATTAATGGGACACATTTACTCTTAAAGCCTGATGAATCAATAGATGTAGATAATATAGAAAGCCTTACCCACACTACAAATTAGATTTTATTTTATTTTTTACAGATATATAGAAAAACAATTATTTTTTCTATGTCAATAAAGTCTAAAATTTCATTAATTATATCTATTATAATAATGAGTATTTTCTTTTTCACAAAAACCTCAGTTTTTATAGAATTATTACCATCAACTCCAACAACTAGAGGAATTGAATATTTTTGCTTTTTGCTTTTTGTACCCTTCTTTTATGTTGTTATAAGAGAACAACTTCATAAGAATAGATTAGAAGCAAAAATGGCGAAGTATATTAAAAAATTAAATAATGCACTTGTTAATCAATCTCACAATACTTTATTTTATGAAGGTAAAGTAGAAGAAGGAGCTAAAGTACTAACAAAAGAAGTTATTACAACAATGGAAGTTGATAGATGTTCTATATGGTTATATAATTCTGATAAAACATCTATAACTTGTCAACAACTTTATATAAAGTCTGAAGATAGTTGGTATCAAAATATTGAACTATTCAGAAAAGACTTCACACCATATTTCGATCATTTATTAGTAGATCCTATAATAACAGCAAATGATGCTGAAGAACATCCAGCTACAAAATGTTTTACTGAAACTTATTTAAAACCACTTGGAATAAAATCAATGTTAGATGTTCCAATAATACACAGAGGTGAAGTTATTGGTGTTATCTGTATTGAGTCTTTTATTGGTCGTGAATGGAATAAGTCCGAAGTTGACTTTGCTCAAATGTTATCATCATTATACACATTTGCTTACTCTGTAGGTGAATCTAATAAATTATCAGAGCAGATGTTTGAGAATGATAAATTTCTTGATGCGTCTGCTATCATCTCAGTTGCTGATTCTAAAGGAAAGATAACTTATGTTAACCAAAGATTTACAGATGTTTCTGGATATTCTTTAGAAGAAGTTATAGGAAAAGACCATAATATAGTAAACTCTGGTACACACACTAAAGAATTCTGGACAGAGATGTACAAAACCGTTATTGTAGATAAAGGTATTTGGAATGCTGTATGCACCAATCGTGCAAAAGATGGTTCCTTATATTATGTTGATACTTTTATAAAAGCTAGATTTGATAATAATAAACTTGTTGGTTTCTCTTCTATCCGACAAGATGTAACAGATTTAAAAAGAAAGGAAATGGAAATATCTAACAGGATGAATGCTATTAATAGATCGAATGCTGTTATTGAATTTGACTTAGATGGCAACATAAGATTTGCAAATGATTCATTTTTAAATGTCTTAGGATATACACAAGATGAAATTGCTGGACAACATCATAGTTTATTTATAGAGAATGATTATAAAGATAGTGAGGAATATAAAGATTTTTGGAAATCTTTAAGAGAAGGTAACTTCTTTAGAGGTGAAATTACAAGAAGGAAAAAAGACGGAACATTGATTTACCTTCAAGCAACATACAATCCTATTTTAGGAAATGATGGTAAGCCTTATAGAATAATGAAAATTGCTACTGATGTTACTGAAAGTTACAATCAACAAATGGAGATTGAAAAGAAAAATACTTATCTTGAACACTCCGCTAAGATACTCAGACACGATATGCATAGTGGAATTAATACATACATGCCTCGTGGATTAAGCTCACTTGAAAGGAGATTATCAGATGACCAAATAAAAGAACTTAAATTGGAAGCTCCTCTTAAAATGATTAAAGAAGGTCTTCGTCATACTCAAAAAGTTTATAAAGGAGTTTATGAGTTTACGAATCTTGTTAAGAAAGATGTAGTACTCAATAGATCTGAATGTAATCTAAAAGATATTCTTGAAGACTATCTATCAGCGACTGCCTATAGATCACAGGTAATAATTGAAGACTTAGGAACAATTGATGTCAATGAATCTCTTTTCTGCACTGCTGTAGATAACTTAATAAGAAACGGACTAAAATATAATGATTCAGATACTAAGTTTGTTAAAATATATTCCGAAGAGAATTATATTTACATACAAGATAATGGTAGAGGAATCACACAAGAAGATTTTGACCACTTATCTAAACCATATACAAGAAAAGAAGGTCAAAAAGAAACAGGTACTGGACTTGGTCTTAATATCTGTGTTGCTATTTTACAGGAACATGGGTTTGATATTTCTTGTGAAAAAAACGAAATAGGAACAAAAATGAAAATTAAAATAAAAAATAAATTAAAATATGATTGATTCAATTTTACTAGTAGACGATGAGAATTTATTTCACTTAGTATTCGAAGACGCTTGTAGTCTCTTAGATATCTCACTTAGTCTTGAAGGAATAGATAGTTCTGATGAAGCGGCTAAACTATTTGAAGGGTGGCAAAAAGACCCTAGTGGGAAGCCAGAATGTGTTTTTGTAGACTTAAATATAATTGGTTCTTCTTATGATGGGATAGAATTAATTAGAAAAATTAACTTTGAATACGGTAATCATGTAGTTATTGGTATTATTTCATCCAGTAATGAACCAGAAGAGCAGGCAAAGGCTCTTCAAGCAGGAGCTCAGTTTTGGATTATTAAATCTGATGATATCGAACCACGTTTAGAAGATTTTAAAAAAGATTTTGATGGGTATAAAAATAGAACAAATCCCTTTAAGGTTTATAAATAATGATTAAGTTAGACAAAAATACCAAAAGTCAATTAATTGACCTTTATAAGACCAAGAGAATTGGACTCGAAGGTAATATTTTAAAAGTAATTGACTCCGAAGGAGATGAAGAATTTGCATCCTATGTAAAAGACTCAATTGATAGAGATAAGGATAGTCGTAGAAAAAGATTAGATATTACTAAACAAGTTCAAAGTCAAAATATCGATTTGGTTAAGTGGAAAGAAGAAAATGTGAAAATTCAACTAGAATTAAAAGAATCACTTGAAAAAACTGAAAACTCTATGAGGGAAATGGAGTTTCTTAAAGAAGAAGCTGAGTTTGCTAGACTTGAAGCCGAAAGAATGAAAGAAGAAGCTGAAAATGCTAGACACGAAGCTGAAAGTGCTAGACACGAAGCTGAAAATGCAAAAAAAGTAGCAGAAGGTGATTTAGAATTAATACAAAAGAAAACTCAGTTTGAGTTAATCGGAACAATTGTTAAAGTAGCTCTTTGGGTTATACTTGGTGTTGGTGGTGTAACAACTGTTATGTACTTAGTTGCTTTATCAACTGGATTAGACACAACAGTTATTGGTTCTACTTGGAGTAATATTATAGGAATTTTATTAACAAATGCGTTCAGTATTGTTGGTACAATTATGGGAGTTAAGTATGCTTCAGAGAAGAAAGACTAATCCTTCATTAAGTAGTCAACAACTTGTGACCAAGTCTTAAAATTTTCATCTTTACCAAAATGAATATGTTCACCTTCAAATTCAGTTTGACCATGTCTGTGATCATCATCAATTAAATAATCACCTTTTACTAAAGATTTATCAGGACATAGAATCATTGTTTCAAGCATTTCCTCACCTAAGTATTTCTTTATCCACTCGGCTTTTTCCGTATAACAATGTGTGTTTTTAATCGAAGGTCTTGTCAAAATATAAACATTATATTTTGTTTGTAAAGTTTTCATTCCTTCTATAGCACCTTCTAAGGGTTCTAAATCTAAAAAGAAACCTACTTTAGATTGTGGATATTTCAACTTATATTCTCCTGATTTGAATGGACCTGTGAAATCACAAAGAGTATCGTCCATATCTACATAAATTCTTTTCATAGTATAAATATAAGGAATTATTTTAAAAGTTTAGATAATTTTTTCTCTCTAATTTCATAAATCCAGTCATAATACTTTTCCACTTCTATTACTTCACTAAATACATCTTCAAATTTAACTTCAAGCATTTTACCAATTAAACAATATGATTTGATAGTTGGTCTGTGAGACCACCTACTTTGTATAAATTCATTGAGTGAATCCAATTTCATTATCTCATAATCGTTTGTAATCTATCTGGTCCAACAGATACTCTTGTAATTGGAACATTGACTTCTAATTGTATATAACTAATATAATCTTTAGCTTCTTGTGGTAGTTCATCAAACTCTTTACACTCTGTAATATCAACATTCCATCCTTTCATCTCAATATAAATAGGTTCAATATCAACCGAAACATCAAATGGAATTGTGTCTTTATAAATTTCACCATCAACATTATATCCAGTACAGATTTTAATAGTATCAAAGTGACTCAGGATATCTAGCTTCATTATATTTAACTCAGTGACTCCATTTATCATACAAGAGTATTTAAGAGCTGGTAAGTCAAGCCAACCACATCTACGAGAACGTCCAGTCGTTGCCCCAAATTCATGTCCAATCTTTCTCATTTCTTCACCAATCTCATTATCTAATTCCGTTGGAAATGGTCCAGAACCTACACGAGTTGTGTAAGCCTTAAAAATACCTGTTACATTTCCAATTGAACTTGGTGGAACACCTAAACCAGAAATAACACCTGAGATAGTTGTATTGGATGAAGTAACAAATGGATAAGTACCGTAGTCAATATCAAGTAAAGAACCTTGAGCACCTTCAGCTAAAACAGTTTTTCTTTCTTTAAGAGCCTTATTGATGTAATATTCAGAGTCAATTAAGTCAAATGTTCTAAGAACCTCAATAGACTCTTCCCATTTGACTCTTTCTTGAATATAATCAGATATACCAATTTGATTAGGATTAATCCTACCTTTTATGAGGTTGTAATGTTTTTCAACCAAATTTTCATACTTATCTTTTAGGTTATTATTGATATCACCAATACGAATTCCATTTCGACCAGTTTTATCCATATAAGTTGGTCCAATTCCTTTAAGAGTAGAACCTATTTTATTTTCTCCCTTTTCAATTTCAGAAACTTTATCTAACATTCTATGTGTTGGTAAAATAAGATGAGCTCTTTTAGAAATTTTAAGTTTTGATTTCACATCAACTCCTAAATTTTCAAGTGTTCTGATTTCTTCAACCAAAGCAATAGGATCAATTACAACACCCGCTCCAATAATATTAATACAGTTGTCTCTAAAAATACCGGATGGTATTAAATGAAGAACGTATTTCTTACCATCAAAGATAAGTGTGTGTCCAGCGTTAGCACCGCCTTGAAAACGAGCAATTATATCATAGTTTGGTGTGATAAAGTCAACTAACTTTCCTTTACCTTCATCGCCCCATTGGAGTCCTAATAATACGTCTACTTTCATTTATTTGATTATTTTTTCTAATTTGTGATTTCTATCCCATTGGGTCATTAAACTCATGAGGTGTTCATTTATATATGGATCACCTGATGTTAGTGATATATCTTTGTTTAATTCAAACTCTTCAACTTCTATTTCTCTAAAATTAAGAACCTCCGCATATTTACTATGACGATCCGAGTATTCATATGATTCTTGCCAAGAACAATCTTCATCGTGTGATAGATCTTCTTCACTTGGTTTCCAACCTTTTGGTTCATTAAAAAGACTATATTGTTTCTCTTCATAAAAGTCTTCCCATTTTTTAGCTGTTTCATCTGATGTTTCTTTATCTGTGAAAAGACCAATAATTTTCCAACTTGAAGATTCATAATCTTCAAAGTAGGATCTAACCATGTAAATTTTATCCATTGAATATTTCGTCTAGGTTACTATCTCTTAAAACACCCGACTCTTTCATAAGATCAGTCCAGATTTCATTAAAGTTGTCAGCGTTTATTTCTTTAAGTCTTTGTGTAAGAATTGGTTGAAGTTTATCAAATAACTTTTCATCTTTGTAATTACTTCTAAGTTTATAACCATAATTAATACTAAATCCTAAATCTTTATGTAAAGACATTTCAACATATTTATCATCATCGTAAGGAGTATTTTTATTTCTTTTAGTAGTGTTTTTAACACTCGTTATATCATTCGTACTTATAGATACTCTACAACTATCAATATTGATATGTATATTGTTTTTATAATTTGCTAAATTTAAAACCATTTTCTTGAACTTTTCACTTACTTCAGAATCATACTCAGACCAATCACCATTTGAAATTTCTTCAGAGACTTTCGTCGGTCTCATTTCTTGATCATAGTTTCTAATCTCTTCGTGAAAGAGTTTAACAATTTTTTTTAATTTTTTAGATTTCATATATTCGTTTTTACAAATTTCCAACAGGAACAAAATATTTTATTCAATCTTGAGTATAAAGTTTCAAATTATTATATTTTATATATAGTCTAATGGCTAGAATTAACAGATATAATGATTTTCTTTTAGAAAAAGAGTTCAACTTATTAGTTGATGAGATTTACAGAATTGTTGAATCAGAAGGAAGATGGATTTCAGATAATACCTATGAGTGGGATATGACTGACCAATTAAACAAAGAAGAAGAATATAAACCAGATTGGATAGACCATATTATAGATAAAACACATGACTTTATTAAAAAAATACCTACTGATAAGATAAAAGAATATTTTATTAAATTAGTAAATAAAGTAAAATCTTTACCAGAAGGATTAAGAAGAAAACTTTTAATTGGATATTTATCGGCCTTTTTAGCAGTATCTACTTTTGGATTTTTAACATCACCCGGCGAGCAAATAAGTAGCAACCAAAAAGTTGAACAAATAGATTCTAATGTTAAAAGTGAACTAGAAGAGATAAACCAAAAAGTATTTAAAAAAGATACTAAGATATCTTCAGTTAAAAGTGGTAAATCATCATTTGATGAAGCACAAAAATTAGTTAAAACAGTAGAAGCTGGATATTCAGATGATAGAGGAGATACCGGTAATTGGATTACAATTCCAGGATATGGACAAAGGTTTGTCGGTACTAATCACGGAATATCAGCACCAATTCTACAAGAATATTTAGGAAGGTATCCTAAAAAAGAAGACATGATGAATTTATCATATCAAACAGCACTTAAAATTTATAAAAGTAAATACTGGAATGAACAAAACCTTTCTGAGTTAAAAAATCAATCAATAGCTAATATTATTTATGATGGTTGTGTCAATCAAGGTCAAAGTGCGATGAGAAGTCTAATGAGAGACCTTTATAGTAAGAATGGTATAGAAATTGGAGATGCTGATCCATTTGCTAAATCATCAATAGAAAAAATTAATAAGTTAAATCAATCTAAATTATTTAACACAATTAAAGATATGAGAGGAGGTCTTTATAGACAAGCTGCTACTTGGAAAAGACATGGTGAAGGATGGATGAACAGATTAGAAGGTATTGAATTTGAAAATAATCAAGCATGAGAAATTTAAAAAAATTTGAGGATATTAAAGTACCTATTGAAATAGGTAATACAGTTCTTGGTGGTAGATTCAAGAATAAGAAAATGGTTGTTAAAAAAATCGGAAAGAATAAAAAGGGTGATATCACAATCAATGATAAACCACTCCTTAAATATAGAATTGTTAAAGAAAATTTAGAAGAAGATATCAACTTTTACCTTAAACATCTGGAAGATGATAGATTTGTAGTTACTAGTGATAATGATTATATAAGGATTTTTAAACCCTTAGATTATTCAGACGAAACACCGTATTACTCTTATTCAAATTGTAAACCTTTCCAGTGGTCTGAAATATTTGATGAGATATCAAGATATGTTAATGAATTAGATGATAGTGAGAATAGCGAAAAGTCAATTGACTATGTTTATGTTGTTAAAAGAATACATGAGTACATATCAAGAAAAGAAATTCCAACTCAATCATTGATAGATTCAAGTTTTAATCCTGGAGAAATTCTGAGTTTTGTAATAGGTTTTAGATAAACATTTTCATATTTTTTTATATAATTATTAAAATAATGCCTTATATGAAAGAAAAGGAGATAAAGAAAGAAACCCCGGTTAAAAAAACCAGAAGAAGTTCTAAAAAGAAAAAAGTTAAAAGAACTGACATGAATATGTTTGTTTATAACAACGAGGAAAAGTTAGAAATATTTAAAGTTCCTAACAAATTCGCAAAAAATTATATCTCTGATTTCGGTGTTATGACAGTGAGAACAAGAGAAGAAATTGAGACTTGGTTATACAACCTACAAATGATACCATGAAAAAAATATCAATAGGATCAGATCACGCTGGTTGGGAACTAAAACAAGTTATCAAAGAACATCTTCAATCAAAAAAGGGATTAGATAGAATTGAACTCAACGACTGGGGTTGCTACTCAGAAGATAGATGTGATTACTCGGATTTTGCACATAAAGTAGCCGAAGATGTAGAGAGTGGAAAGTGTGATTTTGGAATTCTTATATGTGGATCTGGCAATGGAATCAATATGACAGCTAATAAATGGTCAGGAGTTCGTTCAGCTCTTTGTTGGAATTCAGAAATTGCAGAAATGGCTAGACTACATAACGATGCTAATATATTAACACTACCTGGTAGATACATTAGTGAATCATCCGCAATCGAATGTTTAGATAAATTTATATCAACTTCTTTTGAGGGAGGTAGACATACTGATAGAATAAAAAAAATTCCAAAAAGTTTTTAATTAAAATATTTTTACTATATTTGTCCAGAAGTCTTAAATTAAAATGCTTTCATCGAAATTTAAGATTTTTCTGTTTAAAACAAATTAATTTTTATTTAATAAATAGTTTACAAAAAATTTCCACACTTATGAAAAACTGTCCTATCCTATTAAGAGAACAAGCATTGAATGTTATTAAAAACAAAACTGAAACAACAGCAGCGAATCGTGGTCTTATTTTAGTCGATACGAAATATGAGTTTGAACCTGAACAAAAAATTCTTAAAAGACTTTTCTACTACATGGATTGTTATTGTGTAGAACTTAAAATGACCGAATTGGATATTTTACTCAATGATGAAAACTATGAAATTTTTTACTCTTTATTCAATAGTATCATGATGAAAGATTACGAACCTGTAATATAATTTAATTCTTGTGGAAGTTTAATTCCAAAAATCTTTTTGGTGGATTCACTAAAGAATTTTGTAAATTGAAGTACGATTCAAGTTCATTCATAGTTAACTTTCCATAATTTTCCACCATTATCCAATATCTATCGAATCCTTCAGTAGACATATAATTTATTGATGTTTCGATTGCTGGTATAACATTTTCTTCTATATACTTACCACTGATTTTGATTTTAATTCCTGTTAGTTCTTCAGTGTTGAATGTTCTTACCCATCTTCCTTCAACATTGTGATAATTTATTTTAGTAACTTCTATATCATATCCTTCATCTTCTAACTCTAAAAAAATTTGAGATAAGTATGACTTAATCTGGTCTTCAAGAGATTCAAATAAAGCAGACTCGGTTTTGTAATGACCACCTCTTCTTTTTCTTTTACAATATTGAATCTGTGAAAATCCTTTTGGATTAGAACAATTTATTTTCTTTTTGTATTTAACACTCCATCTTCTTTTACCACCCGCACGTGGTTTATTATAACCCTCAAATAAATCAAATGTTGAAATATATTTCATAAAGTATATATTAATTCTAATTTTTATTTTATATTTGTGAAAAAAATTAGAATGATAAGATACTCTTTAAGTGTGATATGGCAACTTATTATCACAAACCCAATCAAAGTAACCGCTTTAACTATTGCAATCATTTCGTGGAATTATGCGGGAAGTTTTCAAAATGGAACTTACAAAGAACCAGTTGTGTCTGAAGTCAAAGATGGATCTACCTGGATTTATCTAACTAGAAATTCTGGTAATTCTTCAGGTTATGAAGTAATGACATCAGCAACTAAAGAAAAATTAGTTGATGGTAGTCTTGTTTTAGATGATTATAATGGTATTAATGTTGTTTTTTGGATATTTTTTGTTATATCAGCATTAATTTTTTCAATTACAACAATAATTGGTTGGATAAACGATGATGATGATATTAGTTGGGACTTAGACGAGTGTCTTGCGAATTCATTGAATAATATTATTTATTGTGAGTTAGAAGATGGTGTATATTATTATATGGCTTTTGGTAGATTAATTGGTAAAACAGACATACAAATAAATCCAAGAAGAGTCTCAGACCATTTTAAAACCTATTCTCTTTCCGATTTAAGAAAATGTCCAAGATTCTCAACAAAAACTCAAAATAGAAACAACTTATTAGATAAATTAGGAATATAATATATTATGTCAAAAAAATCAAACACAGGAAGTGGACTTAGTTTAACAGCGGTTCTATTTGTAGTATTCTTAGTATTAAAACTAACTGGAAATATTGATTGGTCTTGGTG
>Ga0114978_10000115_pt1 | contig 63999 bp, 63 predicted proteins | sample S_140212_EF_Meta_FD_87027 | JGI IMG/M metagenome (GOLD analysis project Ga0114978, IMG submission 87027) | Freshwater microbial communities from Lake Simoncouche, Canada to study carbon cycling - S_140212_EF_MetaG | ecosystem: Environmental > Aquatic > Freshwater > Lake | place: Lake...
ACCGTTCTTCCCTCCATTCTTCCCTCCATTCTTCCCTCCATTCTTCCCACCGTTCTTTGGAATAGCGTGTACTCCAGGCACTGACTGTGGATCGTTCTGTATGTTTACAGAGCAAACATATTATGTTTATACATACAACGCATCTTGTCAGTGTGTGCTTGTTGATTACTACTTCTGTTAAAAATATGGTACAATGTTACAAGGAGGCTTTAATATGTTAGATATGGTTGGAAGAGTTAGAGGCACAAACAAATACGCACTTGTTGTTAATAGTGAGATGGCGTGTGAAATTAGATACCCAGTAGAAGGAACAACAGAAGTAGAAAAAATAACTTCAATCCTTCAAAGTGATCCTAAAATAGTTTTATTTTCTGAAAATCCAGACGAAGCAAATATTAATACTTACAATCTTTTAGTTAATGATGAGGTTGTTGGAAAATTTTATTGGCTTAATGATGGAGACACAGTTCCAGATCCAGCAATGATAACAGCAGCTCTTAAAAGTGATCCAAAAGTCATTGATATTACAAATATTGATCCAAAACCAGAAGCAGGTTGGAATTGGAATGGGTCTATTTTTATTAATCCAAATGCTTAATTAAAACAAATAAAAAACCCCTACTTTTTACGGTAGGGGTTCTTTACTTTTAAATGTTAATCAGGAAAACGACTCATCCAAATTTTAGTCTTTGGCGTAATACCATGCCATGCCGACCAGTCTTTTCCTCCGTCTGACATATGAAATGCAATCTGTGCATTTATGACGGGATTTAAAAGGTCTGAATTAGAAACAAGATTAAACTTATCTCTACGTTCAGGCCCTAATGAATCAATCATATTAATTTGAAACATACCATAAGAACTGTCTCCAGTTTTAGTATCTCCATTAAATCTGATTGGTTGTCCATTAGACTCTTTTTTGGCTACTGCCCAAGCCTCCTTTAGATCGTTGTCCCTAAAGCCAACGAGGTATAAAAGTTCCTTGAGTTCACCATCGGTTAGAGAACCCTTGTTTTCAAACTTTTTTAATTTTTTATCCTTAGAAACACTTAAAGCCTCTTGCGAGGCTGAATCTGCGGATACTACAATTTCCGTACTTAAGTTATTGCGTTCACTAGCGTTAGCAACATTTAAACCTTGTGCTGCCATTACTATAATCGTGAGTATTCCGATGAGTTTTTGTTTATCTTTTGTTATATTCATCTGTTTCCTCCTTAGAAACGAAAAACCCTTTTCAGGGTTGTTACTACCAAGTATAACATAATTTTATTACCATAGTCAAATCCCCAGTTCAGAAGGTGGTATAATAAATATACTATGGCTACTGGAAATACAGATGATGGTTTATTTAATTTACCTTACCCGCTTGCAGAAGATCCTGTAAATGTACACGGAGATATTGAAGCATTAGCTGATAGATTAAAAATTATTTTACCCCCACTTGGATTATCTCAATTTCAAATTCAAGTAAAAAATACTGGGGGATCAACACTTGCAGCAGGAACACCTGTATATGCAACAGGATACACTACAGTTACAACTGTGTCAAAAGCAGTTCCAACAACTACATCTCCTATTTTAGGATTATTAAAAACTAGTTTAGCAAATAATGCTTCTGGTATTGCAGTTGTAGCAGGAGTTATGGAAGATATTAATACTTCTGGTTTTTCTAATGGAGATGTTTTATATGTTGCAGAGCCAGGCGGATTAACAGCAACACGACCAACATCTGGCTCAGGGGCAGTTGGAATTGTAGCTCATGCAGCCTCATCTGGAATTATTATTGTTGAGGCAAAAGGTAACGGGACATGGGGGGCACTAAAGGCTGGACTAGCCTAATAGTGATATAATAAACAAATGACAACTACAAGAGGATCCTCAAATTCATACGACATTGGAAATAAACCTCCAACAGTTCTTTGGACTGTAGTTCGTGGAGATACTTCTGGTTTTAGGGTTTATGCTACAGATGATGCAAAGACTGCTTTAAATATTCCTGATTGGGATATTAGTATGAAAATTAAAAGACCAAATAGTGTTGCTAATCTTGGAGTTATCACAGATGATGCGACAACAATTATGATTTTAATTCCCGCTGCTGATCAAAATGATGGTCCAGGAGAATTTACAGTTTGGCTTGAAGCAGCACAATCTCAAAATCTTCAAACAGGAGACATTTTTGATATTCAATTGTCAGACCCTACAAGAGTTTGGACAGTTGCTCAGGGTGCAATGAGAATTCTTGAAGATGTAACAGATTAATGGCTACAGCATTAATACTTGATGAATTAAATAATAAAACAAAAAGTATTTATTCAATAAATTATTCAGTTATAAAAATAAATGATATACTTCCCTTTAGAGTCAAGTTTATTCCTATACAGATAGAGTCTTTATTTGGTAATCCGCCAGGAATTGGGCTTCAAGTAATTGGTTATAGCAACTATATTCTCTAATTAAATAACTATAAATAGGTGTTATAATTACAGCATGGCTAAAATATCAATTGCAAGCGTAAAGGCCCTGTTTCAAACAGGAGATAGACCTACTCAAGAAAATTATGAAGATTTAATTGATACCTCTTCAGCACAGGCAACAGATCTGGGCACTGCGGGTAATAATGAGAGCACAATTAATGGCATTGAGAATGCTACAACTATAGACAGCTTTGATGCAACAGCATGGAGATCAGTCTCGTACTCTATTTCAATTTCAAAAACTTCCGCAGGAGATAATAAATTCTATGCAACTAAACTAGATATTCTTATTGACGGATCAAATGTATCTGTTAATGAGTATGGCACAATCGACAATGATGGGAATATTGGCACCATTAATGTTTCTCGCACTGGAAATACCGTGGCTATATCAGTCACTCCAGACCCAGCGATCAAGCCAGTCACTGTACGATATTCTCGCACAGGACTTAAGGCATAACTAAGGAGATATAAAAATGGCAACAGTAAATAAAGATTTTAGAATTAAGAATGGTCTCGTTGTTGAGGGTGCATCTGCCACCGTTAACGGCAAGAATATTATCACAGCAGGCGTCGTAGATGCTAAGGGTGATTTAATAGTTGGTAGCGCAGACGATGCAGTAGCACGTTTAGGCGTTGGCACTAACGGTCAAGTACTTACAGCAGCATCAGGTGCAACCTATGGTGTTCAGTGGTCTGACCCAGCAGCAGTTGGCGTTTTCGGCTCAAGCATTGAGTTTGAGGGATCAACAGCAAATGCTTTTGAAACTACACTTACAGTTGTAGACCCAACAGCAGACCGCACAATCACACTTAAAGATGCTTCTGGAACAGTAGCATTTACTTCAGATATTCCTTCATCAACAACAGGACTTTCAGAAGGAACAAACCTTTACTTCACAGATGAACGAGCACAAGATGCAGTAGGTAACGCAGTTGGAACTGGACTTACATACACAGATTCAACAGGTGAAATTAAAGTAACACCAAATACATATGATGCTTATGGTGCAGCAGGATCAGCACAGACTGCAGCAGAATCAACTGCTTCAGGATATGTATCAACACACGCAAACCTTACAGAAGCACACGGCGCAACTGGTGCAGTAGTTGGAACAACAAATACTCAGACTCTTACAAATAAGACTCTTACAAGCCCAACACTTACAACACCAGCACTTGGCGTTGCTACTGCTACATCTGTTAACGGTACAACTATCCCATCATCAAAGACACTTGTTGTAACAACAGATAAGTTAAACGTACTTGCATCAACATCTTCTTCAGAACTTGCTGGAATCATCTCTGATGAAACTGGTACTGGAGCACTTGTTTTTGCTAATACTCCAACACTTGTAACACCAAATATTGGTGCTGCAACTGGTACATCTTTGGTTCTTTCAGGGGACCTAACAGTTAATGGTACAACAACTACAATTAACTCAACAGAAATCACAATTGATGATAAGAACCTTACACTTGGTTCAGTTGCATCTCCAACAGATGCAGGCGCTGACGGTGGTGGTATTACTCTTAAGGGTGCTACAGATAAAACTTTCAACTGGGTAGATGCAACTGATGCATGGACCTCATCTGAGCACATTAACCTTGCTTCTGGTAAGGCATTTTACCTAAACGGTACACTAGAAACAGCTGCAACACAAACTCTTACAAACAAGACAATTGATGGCGCAAGCAACACACTTACAGTAAGAATTGCAAATGATGTTTCTGGTCTTGGAACTGGCGTAGCAACATTTCTTGCCACACCATCTTCTGCAAACCTTGCATCAGCATTAACTGATGAATCAGGATCTTCAACAGTAGCATTTACTAATAGCCCAACTTTTGTTACACCAACTCTTGGCGCAGCAAAAGCAACATCTATGGAGTATCCAGATTCACTTTCAGGATCTTCAACAGGAACTGCTGGAACTTCAGCAACTACAGTTGACACATGGTCAGCAACAACTTATTCAAGCGCTAAGTATCTTGTTCAGATGAAAAAGTCTGGGGATATTGAAACAAGTGAAATTCTTGTAACAGTAGACGGAGCAAACAATGTATATATTACAGAGTACGCTAACGTAATTAGCAATGCTACTCTTGGAACAATTACTGCAGCATACAGTGCTGGAAATGTTGTTCTTACAGTAGCTGCTGCAGCAGCAGACACTTCAGTTAAGTTACACAAGACTTACGTTGAAGCATAATTTAAAAATACAGTAAAAAGAAAAGAGGACGGGAATGGCAACTACTACTAAAGACTTTAAGGTTAAAAACGGATTATCCGTAGCCAATGGAGGTTCCTTTGGTGGAACGGTAGTAGTTGCTACCCCAACCGAAAGTACTCACGCAGCAACAAAAGGGTACGTAGATACTAAAGCACCAAATGTACCAAGAGCAGCAGAAGCACCTGCAGATCCAGTAGATGGACAATTATATTATGATACAGTCTTTAATAGACTTCATATTTTTTATAATAGCAGTTGGAGAGCGTTTGCAAATGTTGCAGATGCAGAATTCCTACAAGAGCATATTCATGATACCTCAATTGGTGGAAATGGTTTGCTTTCAAGTATATTTGTTGAAGCAGGAAGTTATAATACTGAAGGATCTTTGATAGAAACAGCAACATACAACACAGTACTATTTAGTGAAGTATGGGATGGCGGAATATCAATGGATAACTTCAATTAAATTGATGTTATAATAATATAAGTAATGGGTAGCACCCAGAAGGAGAACTAAATATGGCAACTAGAATGCAACAGCGCAGAGGAACTGCAGCTCAATGGATATCTTTAAATAATGGAGATGGCCCAATTCTCGCTGCTGGCGAAATTGGTTTTGAAACCGATACTGGTCAATTCAAAATTGGTGATGGCATTAGTCACTGGAGCGACCTTTCATATTTTAAAAACCTTGAAGACCTTGGTGGATCTCTTGACGACTATATTCTTCTTACAGAGAAAGGCGCAGCATCTGGAGTTGCAGAACTCGATGCTACATTTAATGTATTAACAAAGACTGGCGTTGTTTTTGAAGGCGCTACAGCAAATGCATTTGAAACAACTTTACAGGTAACAGACCCAACAGCTGATCGGACTATCACTATTCCTAATGCTACAGGAACCGTTCTACTTGCTGACGGTAGCGGAAATGTAACAGTATCAGGAGACTTAACAGTATCAGGTATGACTACTATAATTGACAGTACAGTTCTTAATGTTCAAAATGAAATTAAATTTGAAGGCGATACTGCAAATGCATTTGAAACTAGCATTAAAGTTGTAGACCCTACAGCAGATAGAACTATTACATTCCCAGATTCTAGCGGAACCGTTATCCTAGACGGTACAACTCAAACATTAACTAATAAAACAATTAACTTAACTTCAAATACTTTAGCAACTACTCTTGCTCAATTAAATACAGCAGTATCAGATGCTGATATTGTTTCACTTGCTGGATCAGAAACACTTACTAATAAAACTTTAACTTCTCCAAATATTAACGAAGCCGTTGCTCTTACTGCAACTTCTACAGAACTAAACATCCTTGACGGAGTTACAGTAACTGCAGCACAAATAAATGTTCTTGGAAGCTTAACTGCTAGCGCATCAGAATTAAATATTCTAGATGGTGCAACTCTTTCTGTTGCAGAGCTTAATATTCTTGATGGAGTAACCGCAACTCCTACAGAAATCAATTATTTAAGCGGAGTAACTTCTGCTATTCAAACACAATTAAGTAACAAACAATCAGTTGTAACTGGTGTTTCAGATGTTGAAATTGGTTATCTTGATGGAGTTACTTCACCTATTCAGACTCAAATAAATAGCAAACTTTCTTCAGCTACAGCAGCAACTACTTATCAGCCAATAATTGTTGGTGTTTCAGATACTGAAATTGGATATTTAGACGGCGTAACTTCATCTATCCAGACTCAACTAAGCGGCAAGCAGGCAATTGTTGCTAATGTTTCAGATGTTGAAATTGGATACTTAGATGGTGTTACTTCTGCTATTCAAACACAAATGAATGCTAAAGCACCATTAGCCTCACCTACCTTTACAGGCACTGTAACATTGCCTTCTGGCACTGTAACAAGCACAATGATTCTTGATGGAACAATTGTAGATGCTGATATTAATGCTTCAGCTGGCATTGCTCAGTCTAAGATATCAGGATTATCAACAAGCCTTGGCCTTAAGGCAGACCTTGCTTCACCAACATTTACAGGCACAGTAACAATTCCCACAGGAGCATCAATTTCAGGGTTTGCTCCTCTTGCTTCACCAGCACTTACAGGCACTCCTACTGCACCAACGGCTGCAGCACTAACTAACACTACACAAGTTGCAACAACTGCCTATGTTCGTGGAGAAATATCAGCACTTGTCAATAGCGCAACTTCAACTTTAGACACTCTTGGAGAAATTGCAACCGCTCTTGGAAATGATGCAAACTTATCTACAACACTAACAACTTCAATTGGACTAAAGGCTCCACTTGCTTCACCAACATTTACAGGAACTGTAACAATTCCTGCAGGTGCAAGCATTTCAGGATTTGCTCCACTTGCATCACCAACATTCACTGGTACAAATAACGTAGCAGCACTTACAGCATCAGGATTAATTACAGCCTCTGCTTCAGGTGTAGCATTTACAGACGGTACACAAACAAAGGAAGGCGTTCCTTCACGGACACCAATTGTTCAAAAGACAGATTCTTATACACTATCAGCATTAACTGAAAGAGATTCACTAATTGAAGTTTCAAAAGCAACAGCTACAACAATTACAATCCCTACAAATACAGCAGTAGCATATCCAGTAGGAACATCTATTGATATTCTTCAAACTGGAGCAGGACAAGTAACAATTGCTGGAGACTCTGGAGTAACAGTTAACTCAACCCCAGGATTAAAGCTAAGAACTCAATGGTCATCTGCAACTCTCTTTAAGAGAGCAACAAATACTTGGGTTGTATTTGGCGATCTAACAGCATAATAAAAATTAAATAAGAAATTGGGAGATAAAAATGGCATCAGGTAAAAAGATTGGAAAGAAGTCACAAGCATCAAATGACTTTTTAGAGCCATTGGCACCAACAGGAGCAACAGCAACAGATGTTGGAACTGCAAGAGCCTTTAATAATGGTGCTGCAACAGTATCTTTTTCTTTACCTGCGCTATCTCCAGCAGCAACTTCTTATACTGTAACATCTAGTCCTGGAGGATTTACTGGAACTGGATCATCTTCTCCAATTACTGTAGCTGGACTTCAGTCTGCTACTGCATACACATTTACCGTAACAGCTACTAATGCTGCGGGAACTTCTCTAGCATCATCAGCATCAGCTTCTATTACCGCAACAACAGTTCCTGCAACCATGGCTGCTCCAACCCCTACTGCTGGAGTTAATCAAAACTCAATTGCTTTTTCAGCCCCAGCAACTGGTGGAAAAACAATTTCCAGTTATACAGTTACTGGCTCTGATGGCACATCTGGAACAGGAGCTACTTCTCCAATTGTTATTTCTGATACCGCAGGAACTTCACAAACCTATACAGTTACAGCAACTAATGCTAATGGTACAAGCACTGCTTCTCCTGCATCAGGATCAATTACAACATTAGCCCCGTTCTTCCCTCCATTTTTTCCACCGTTCTTCCCGTTCTTTCCGTTCTTCCCACCTTTCTTCCCACCGTTCTTCCCACCGTTCTTCCCACCTTACTTCCCGTTCTTTCCGTTCTTCCCACCTTTCTTCCCACCGTTCTTCCCACCGTTCTTCCCACCTTACTTCCCGTTCTTCCCACCTTTCTTCCCACCTTACTTCCCTTACTTCCCATTCTTCCCACCGTTCTTCCCACCTTACTTCCCGTTCTTCCCACCTTTCTTCCCACCTTACTTTGCAGCAGGTCCAGCTTGTAACGTAGGCGGTGACTGTGGATCGTTCTGTTTCTACACTGATGCAACATATTATGTTTATACATACAACGCATCTTGTCAGTGTGTGCTTAGTGGTTACTACTTCTGCTAAAAGTAGAAATAAATAACAAGTAATATTTTTATATAAAACTATATATTTAAATATTTTCTAAATAGAAATTTAAGTTTTGTTATGCTATACTTAAATTAAAAAGGGGAAATAAATTAAATATATAATGTTAACAGAAAGCAACAGTAAGGGTATTTCGGATGTCTTTCATTCATTTATTCTTCCAGAAGATAAAGCTCCAGAAGGCCTAATTGACAGATGGAACTTGCTTTCAAAATCATCACCAATAAAAGTTAAAGTAATTTCTGGAAAAGAAAATCTTGCTATTTATTCTGTTTGGAATGAAGACTTAGAGAGTTTTACTATTTCAGAAAAATCTATATTGGGCACACTACAACCAACTAACAGGCTTGTTTATGTTTTTATGATTAATAATGTTGTTCTTGCTATGTTTGGTTCTCCAGAAAATGATAGAGATCCAGACCCAAAACTGATTGCAGCATTTTCTGACTTAATTTATATTATTGCTCTAAAAGATGATAGTTTAGTAGATGTAGGCTATACTTATGACGGAGAAAAATTTTTTGCACCAGAAAAATATTTAGGAGATCAATAAATGTCAAACGCTTGGGAAAAATGGAAAGAGTCTGTAGGTGAAACACGCCCATGGCATCTTCTTGTTGAAAATGCTAAAGAACCAGATACAGAAAAAGTTAAAAAAAGAATGGACATCTGCAACGCTTGTCCAGAATTAATAAAGCTTACCTCACAATGTAAAAAATGCGGATGCTTTATGAAAGCCAAAACTCAGCTACAAGCTGCTAAATGTCCACTAAGTAAGTGGTAGCCCTAGCCTTATTTTGCTTTAAATAGTAGTCTTATGCTATAATAAAGTTATACCATTTAAAGATAGGAAATATCATGAACACGTATGATGAAAATAATAATCATTGGTTTACTAAAGATAGATCAGAAACTGCATCAGCAAGAATTGCACGACTAATGCCTCAAAGTAATATATCTATTAGCAACCCAGGACTAGGGTTAAATATTTATCATAATGTTTTTTCAAAAGATGACTCAGAAAGATATATTGATACGCTTGAGCACAATCTTTCAGGGGATAAGAAATATAAATGGTCTGAAGCACAAGTAACAAACTCTACAGTTCCAATTAAAAAAGCAAGAGACGCTGTAGACTTTAAATATAAGCAAGAAAACCTTGGACCAAAAGATGAGCATAACGAAAGCCTCATTGATTTACACGAAGAAATCTATCAAAAATTAAAGATGTGTATAGATGACTATGCACAATATTGGGGTATAAATGTTGTTTATTATGAAGCATTTAACTTTGTGAAGTATGAAGGTGAAGGAACTCACTTCAACATTCATGCTGACCATGGCCCAGCCTACAACTGCACAGTATCTGCAGTAATATATATTAATGACGATTATGAAGGTGGAGAGATTAAATTCCCAAGATTAGATAATTTTATTCACACTCCTAAAGTTGGAGACATAGCAATTTTTCCTTCAAATTATATTTATGAGCATGCATCCTTGCCAATGAAATCAGGGACAAAGTATTGTGTTGTCATCATGACAGATATTAATGAATTGAGTCATTGATGAATAACTTGGCAATTTTTAGATCTTTTAGACCGTGGCTAAATAAAGATAGTATTTCTGTCCCTGCGCCAACACAAAAAGAAATTCCAGATTGGTATAAAGATGCGGACAGGTTTGCAAAAAATCCAATTAATAATGAATACTACAATGCACCAAAAGAAACATGTCCTTTCCCAAAAGAAGGAACGACAGATGACTATGGAAAGATCCCTACCTGGAAAGCATGTCCTGCAATTATGGATGCTTTTTCAACTGGGTATGTTTTTAAAACTCCTTGCGATTTAATATTTTCTAAAAATACACAAGGTGTTATTGGTGTAAAGATTGAAGATAAAAGGTATCAGGATTTCTGTACTCAAAGACCTCCAATGCCACAGTTTGAGCATCCAGCAGGGCATTACAAGCATCATTTTGCTTGGAGCTCGGACTGGGGACTTGAACTTCCAGAAGGATATAGTGCACTGTTTATGACACCAATGAATAGATTTGATTTACCATTTTTAAATACAACAGGAATTGTTGATTCAGATAAAGTTCATCTACTTGGAAGTTTTCCATTTTTTATTGCGGAGGGCTGGGAAGGAACAATTCCAGCAGGCACTCCATATCTACAGGTCTTGCCATTTAAAAGAGAAAATTGGGAAAGCAAAGTAGAGATATTGGGGCAGTCTGAAATTTATGATAAAATGTTTAACAACATGAAGTTTTATAGACAGCCTGACGGCGGGGTATATAAAAATAAAGTTTGGTCAAGACGAGAATACAAATAGGAGAATAAAATGCAAACATGGACAGAGAAGGTAGACCTTGGCAATGGAATATATGTTTACAAGGGTGTAATTAAAAAAGAGATTGATGTAATAAAAAGACTTGAAGATAACCTTAAACCAGAAGGAGATACCACTGGATATAGTTGGCAACCTGCATATGTGGGCTACAAACAACTAATGCCAGACTATAGAGATTGTAATGACTTTAAGTTTAAGAAAACAGATATTGAAAACGATAAAAGTCAGATCAGCTTAAACCTTCAGTCGCTTTGGCAAGATCTTTATGATGTAAAGTCACCAGCAGTAGAAGATTATTGCAAGATGTATAATATTAATAATTTAAAATATTGGGAAGCTTTTAACTTTATTAAGTATGGCCAAGGCCAACACTTTATGGAGCACCATGATCATGGATTTTCTTATAACTGTACAGTTTCTTTAGTTTCATATCCAAATGATGATTATGAGGGTGGAGAACTTTTCTTTAGACTGCAAAATCTAAAGGTTAAAGCAGATGCTGGAGACTTGTTTATTTTCCCATCAAACTTTATGTACCCACATCAAGCAATGCCAGTAACCTCTGGAACTAAATACTCTATAGTTACAATGCTTGACTACAGTAAAAAGTTTCATACCCCAGAGATGTATAGCGCAGACGCAGACTAATGTTTAATATCTCGGTTGAAAAAACACAGGGAGCTTTGTTTGACATTCAACCTATGTCGATTAAAAGAGACTGGATGGATGCAACATCAGAGAATCATGCCTATAGATGTTTTCCAGTAACTCAGTCAAATGTGATTGGCTGGAGTCTTTCCTGTGTAGAAGATATTGAGTTTATTTGGGATGGAGTTAATGATCAGAGTTCAGATCACATTGAAATATTTAGTCCAGAAGGATCTTATTCTGGAAGAGGTCAATCCTCTATAAGCTTAAATACGGGTTTAGTTTTTAGAACAGACAAAGATGTTAGTATTTTTACTATCAATCCAGTAAATTATTTTAGTGATGAGTTTGAGACCATGTCATCTTTAATAAGCACATCTTTTTATGATAATCCTTTACCTTTAGCCATTAAAGCAAAGGTAGCAAACAAAAGGGTAGTCATTAAAGCGGGAACCCCAGTTGCCACAATAATTCCTATATCTTTGTCAAATTTAAATGGTACAGACATTAAAATTGTTAATTATGAAGATCAAGATAGAAAAAGACTAGAAGCAAATATGTCCTATGGGTCTGCTGCACAAGAAGTAAACTCTGCTGGCAAATGGACAGATTGGTACAGAGATGCTGTAAATGAAAAAAGAGAAACCCAGGGATCCCATGAGGTAAAAATATTAAAATTAGGTGTAACAGATAAAACGAAAGGTGATATAATATAAAAATGGAACAAAATAAAGATTCATATACAGTAGTTAAAAGAACACCATCTATAACTCCATCTGGCTGGTTTGGAGATAGCAAAGACATGATTGTTGAGCTAGAAAACTTTATGACCCCAGAAGAAATAGAGTTTCTTGAAAAAGCTGCTAAATCTTTAACAATTTGGGATGTAACCGAAAGTCATATGAATGAGAACGGAACAGTTACCTATGACTCTGATTATTGGAAAGATAGGGTTGCAACCACTCCATCTTTAGATAAAAATGACCCTACTATTGCACCAGTTATTGCTGGTTTATTTCAAAGACTAAAACCAATTGTTGAAGAATTTTATAAGGTAGAAGTTCATCCAACTGGAACAACTATTGTTAAATGGCTTCCTGGACAATTTCAAAATCCTCATGCAGATAAGGAGCTTCACGAAGGACCAGATGCTGGAACTCCTAATGATTTTCCAAACTATGATTTATCAAGCTTGTTTTATTTAAACGATGACTATGAAGGTGGAGAGCTATACTTCCCACTACAAGGGGTTCAGTTTAAACCTAAAAAGGGCGCTGCTTATTTTTTCCCAGGAGACAAAAACTATGTTCACGGGGTTACTGAAATTAAGAGCGGTTTAAGGTTTACATGTCCTTTCTTTTGGGAAATTAAAAAGCACACAGGAGAAAGGCAACCATGACTTATCCTTGGCCTAATAATCAACTTGAAGCAATAGAGATATATCCTCACATTCTTGTATATAAAAATCTCTTTAAAGATGTTTCAAAGTCTTACAAGGTCTTGACTGATTCTTTAATTGAAACAGAAGATCGTATTTTTAATCCTTGGACTACTTGGTCTGTTTTTGGAGATTACTTAAATCCAATAATTCCTTCTTTTTCTACTTCCGAAAAACATGGAAATTTTAAAAACGTAGAAACAACAACACAAACTCAAGAAGATCAAAAAAATTTAGGTATAGAATTACTAGAAAATTTTCACTTAGTTACACAAGACTATATTAAAAGATATAACATTGACGTAGATTTAGATGAAACCTCTATAGATGAGTATGGAAATGTTGTACCAACTTGGAAATGGACAGGTGGAACAATAGGAAAGTATCATGTAAGCAATGAAGATAGCAAAGTTGGCATGAACTATCATTCAGACTACATAAGAGAACAAGGTCACTATCCAGGATACAAATTTGTAATAACATGCACAACATACTTTAATGATGACTACGAGGGTGGAGAAGTTGATTTTGCCATGGGAGATAAGCTTGTTAAGTATAAGCCAGAAGCAGGAGACTTTTTAGTTTTTCCTTCAGGGCACCCAGATTACTTAACTGAAGAAGGAAAGCCGTATCTGCATGGAGTTTTGCCGTCATACAATAAAAATAAGTTTTTATCAAGAATGTACTGGCAAAAATACCAAAGAGGAACAGATGACTGGTATGAAAAAGAAAAAGAGTTTGGAAAAGAAGTTTGGGCTGGAATGCAAAAAAGTTTAGAAGATCAGTTTAGACTAGAACATCCTCAAAGAAATCACATAGAAAATGGAGTAAGATTACAATGAACCTAGAAAATAAAGTTAGGCTAACAAAAGACATAGTTGTTTATAAAAATTTTATAAGCAAAGAAGATTGTCAAAAGATGATTCAAGCTTTAGATGCACAGGCAGATAACGGGGCACTTTCTTGGATGCCTATTTCATTTTATGAATCATACTCCTCTGTCCTTCCACAAGACAATGATCAAGAGTTGCTTGATGCTGGACTATCTCCAACTATCTTTTCAGATATTGAAAAAACAATGCCAGAGGCAATTGCTTCAGTTCATGACTTAGATCCAAAAACAATCTCTAAGATTGGGTACCATACACAAAAGTGGGAGCCAGGAGCATACGCAAGAGTGCACTCAGATAATACAGATGCCAAAGGAAACTCAGGCGCATTTACAAGAAGTCGATATGCAGGCTTCTTATACCTAAATGATGATTTTGAGGGAGGGCTCCTCAAGTTTCCAGATCAAAGCCTAGAAATTAAACCAGAAGTTGGAATGCTTGCTGTTTTTGACGGGGGATTTAGTAACATGCACGAAGTATCCCTAATAGAAAGTGGAGTCAGATACACCATCGGATCTTTCTGGGATGATAGAGAAGAAGATGCTTATCCACAAGAACTAAGAGATGCATGGGCTGCAGAAATGAAAGAGACTAGAGCCAAGCAAGAAATTGAGAGAGCCGAATGGCAAGAACTCTTAAAAGAAGGCTGGAAGCTAGATGCTGATGGCAATAAGTATAAAGTTGAGGACTTAGACAAAGATGCCTAATTTCTTAAAAGATGCTTTAGAAAAAGATAATTTTCAAATTGAGGAAATTACTGATGATGTTTTATTAGTTAAAGATTTTTTATCTAAAGAAGAGCTAGACCAGTTTTTTAATATTATAGATTCTACTCCAAATGAAGATTGGTTTGTAGAATATCATGCTAATTTAAAAAACTTTTGTTTGCAAAAATTTGGAAGAGACGACGTAGATAATTTAGTTGCTGAAGGAAAATTTGAGATTACTCAAAATTGGCAAGATAAAAATTTAAATATAAAACATCATTTATTTCAAAGAGACCTCTTTGATAGATTAAATAATTTAGTTCAACAGTCTGACAATACAATAGAGCTAAGCGGTTTTGCAACTATTCAAAGGATGCAAGAGGGTGTTGAGTTAAAAGCTCACACAGATCAAGATACAGACCCATCAATTAGGTATGCTGCTATACTATATTTAAATGATGATTACATTGACGGAGAGTTGTTTTTTCCAAACAATGGTTTAGAGTTTAAGCCAAAGCCTGGATCAATGCTTATTTTTCCAGGAACTGCAGAGTATAATCATGGAGTAAAGCATGTAGGCCCTGGACCAATTAGATACGTTTTGGTTGGTTTTATCAAGGTTAAAAATTTTTACGATAACAATAAATACTAAAGGGAGAAACAAATGAATAAAGAACTACTAGATCCAAAGGTATACTACTATACTGACGCAATTGAAAATTTTGATACCTTTAAACAGGTTTGGAAAGAGCTAGACACTCTTGAACAGTATAATGAGTCAGGTGTAAATGTTTGGAACCCTTGGACATCTTCTAACGATAAAACTTTTATTTATGGAGAAACAAAGACATTTGATATAAACGCAATAAATAATCTTAGTGGAGAAGTAGCAGAAAAAAGTAAGTATATCTATGACGCTATTATGACTACAATGTATAATGTTTGTAAAGACTATGCCTCTTCTTTGGGAGATTTTGATGAGCCAAGACTTTTCCCAACATTTAACATTAAAAAATATAATACTGGAATGGCTATGGGAGCACACTTTGATCAACTCGATGGCGACAAGACATTGAGATATTCTTTGGTAATGTATTTAAACGATGACTGTGAAGGTGGAGAAATTTCTTTTCAGCTAAAAGATTATGATGGTGGATGGACAAGCACAGAGGGTTGGGTAAGTGGCGCTCCAGCAGTAGAGTTAGATTATGACCTTGCAGTTGAAAACAAAGCTATTAGTTTTGGTGTAAAACCTAAAGAAAATAGTGTTGTTATTTTTCCAGCATTTGCCCCATATTTTCACACGGCACACACAGTTAAATCTGGTGTAAAGTACATGGTTCCTGGACACTGGATTCATAATACTATGGATCTTAATCAAAGCCAGAGCATGTAATTGAAAACAGCAATTGTAACTGGAGCAAGTAAGGGTGTTGGATTAGCAACAGTTAAACGCTTGTCTGAAAATGGTTATAAAGTCATTGCTGTTTCAAGAAACCTTTCAAAAGTTTCTGAGCTAATATCTGATAATGTTGAAGTATATAGCCTAGATGTTACAGATTCTAAAGCAATAGAAGTGTTCTTTGAAAAATACAAAGACATTACTTTAGACCTTTTAGTTAATAATGCTGGAGGAGGGTCAGGCCCAACTCATATTATTAATGAGACTCCAGAAAACTTTAGAAAAGCTTATGATATAAATGTAACTGGCCCTATGTACCTATCTCAACTATTTGCTCCATGTATGGAAAAGTCAGAGTCTCCAACAATTATCTTTATTACTTCTTTTGGAGGAAAGGTACCATATCGTGGTGGAGGAAACTATACAAATGCGAAGAGAGGTGAACGTGGTCTTATTGATACAATGAGACTTGAGTTTCCTCAATTTGGGATTAAGATTACAGAAATCTGTCCAGCAACTATTGATACCCAAGAACAAAAACGGGATCAAGCATTAACCGCAGAAGATTTAGCAGAAGCAATTTACTGGGTAGGATCATTACCAAGTCATGTTAATATAAATGAAATTGAAATCTGTCATATTCACAGTAGCAAGTATAGTTAATTATTTTTTTATAACACTTTTGTTATATAAAAGTACTAACCATAAACAATAACTTTATAGATTGAAATCAAGCGTAGAATTGTTTTAAATTACCTGTTATACTTAGGAGTACTTTTAATTCTACAAAGTACTAATACAATAATAGAAAGGTGGCATACTTAAATGTCAGATGTTTTTTCATTTCGTTTATCAGAGGATTTTGTAACAAAATATAGTAATACTCCAGCACCGTTTGGATTTGCAGATGCGGGGGAGAACTCTTTAGGAGAAATTACTTTTATTCGTACCTATTCTCGTGTAAAAGAAGACGGAACAAAAGAACGTTGGCACGAAGTTTGTCGTCGTGTTATTGAAGGCATGTATTCAGTTCAAAAGAATCATGCTAAAGATAATCGTCTAGGCTGGAATGATAATAAAGCTCAGAAGTCTGCACAAGAAGCATTTCAAAGAATGTTTGAATTAAAGTGGACCCCTCCAGGTCGTGGTATGTGGACATTTGGAACAGCCATGACTATGGAAAAGAAAAACTCAGCAGCGCTGCAAAACTGTGCAATGGTTTCCACAAAAGACCTTGACAAGAATGATCCAGGGGCCTTGTTTGCTTGGGTTATGGATGCCTTAATGCTTGGTATTGGTGTAGGGTTTGACACAGTAGGACAAGAAAAGAATTTTTCTATTTATGCTCCAACAGAACCAGCAGTTGTCTTTGAAATTCCAGATACTCGTGAGGGTTGGGTAGAATCAGTACGTATACTGTTAAACTCTTACCTAAGATCAAATCAGCCTATTCAAAAGTTTAATTATGACCTCATCAGACCTCTAGGAGCACCAATTAAGGGCTTTGGAGGGGTCGCCAGCGGTCCAGCACCACTCATTGCATTACACGATAAGATCAATCACGTAATAGGCTCTAGAGCGGGAGAAATCCTAGATTCTCGTGCTATTACAGACATAGTTAACCTTATCGGAACATGTGTTGTTTCAGGAAACGTTCGTCGTTCTGCAACGCTAGCTTTGGGTGCTCCAGGAGATGAAGATTTTATTAATTTAAAAAACCCAGAAGTATTCCCAGAACGTAACTCCTATGATTCAGATAATCCAGGATGGGCATGGATGTCTAATAATTCTATTGCAGCAACAGTTGGAATGGATTATGAAAAATATACAGATTTAATTGTAAACAATGGAGAGCCAGGTTTTATTTGGCTTGATGTTGCTCGTAACTATGGTCGTCTTGCAGATCCTGCGGATGGAAAAGACTATCGTGTTATGGGCTTTAATCCTTGTGCGGAGCAGCCATTAGAATCATACGAACTTTGTACACTTGTAGAAGTGCACCTAAATCGTCATGATTCCAAGGAGGACTTCCTCAAGACATTAAAGTTTGCTTATCTTTATGGTAAGACTGTAACTCTTCTTCCAACACATTGGCAGCAAACAAACGGTATCATGCAACGTAACCGTCGTATTGGTACATCCCTTACTGGTATTGCATCATTTGCAGATCAAAATGGATTACCAATTGTGCGTGAGTGGATGGACGAAGGTTATAATAAGATACGTTATTATGATAAAAAATATTCAGAGTGGCTATGTGTTCGTGAATCAATTCGTGTAACAACCGTTAAACCATCGGGATCAGTTTCAATTCTTTCTGGTGCCACACCTGGGGTTCACTGGGGACCTGGAGGAAACTTCTTCCTTCGTGCTATTCGTTTTGGAAACACAGATCCAATGCTTCATTTGTTTAAAGCAGCAGGGTATAAAATTGAAGACGATCTAGTATCAGCAAACACATCAGTAGTTTATTTCCCAGTTAAGTCAGGTCATCCAAGATCTGAAAAAGATGTAACTCTATTTGAAAAGATAAACCTTGCTGCAACAGCCCAAAAGTATTGGTCTGACAATGGAGTCTCTGTAACTCTATCCTTTGACAAGGAAACAGAGTCAAAGCATGTTCCAACAGTTTTGCATATGTACGAGGGACAACTAAAAGCAGTATCATTCCTTCCAATGGGAAACCATACTTATCCACAACAGCCGTATACTCAGATCACAGAAGAAGAATACGACTACTATGTCGGCCGAATTGGTCATATTAACTTCTCTGCTATTTATGACGGGGTAGACAATCTTGAAGCACTTGGCGAAAGCTATTGCACTACAGACTACTGTGAGATTAAAATTAAATAGGTCTTCTGTGGTAAAATAGGTTAGGAGAACTATGACTAACCCATCTAACTTATATGCTGAAAAGATTTTTGCGGAACATCCATTGGCTTTGTGGGCATTGGATGACAAGGCTGATTATATCTCTTTAATTTCTGAACCTGAAAGAAATTTAACAAACTGGGAAATAGATAATGGATCTTTGGGAGTTTTGACAGATATTGTTAATGAACCATTTCCAACAAGTTATTTAGGTAAAATTATTGGCAATGTTCCAATATCTCAAACGGGGCAAGTTGTTGCTGTAAGCGATTATATTATTAACTTTACAGAACTTGATCAATCTTTAAAAACTTTTTCAGTTAGTGGATGGATATACCCCGAAAGCTCATTTATGGATGGTTTTGAGATTGGATATCAATATTATGATACAACTTCTTCGACTTTAGTTGAACATACAAAATCTTTTGACACATCAATATCTAATGCTTGGCAGTTTATTTCAGAAACATTTACTATTCCTTCTGAAGACACAGAGTTAAAAATTGTATTAAAGATAAACTATTTAGCTGGTTCAAACTCCACTGATGATTATCATTTTTTGGTAAATGGAATAACTTTAGGTCAGTGGAGTGAAGAGTTCAACTCTTCTTCTTTAGGTGTTGAGCCAGTCCAGGTACCATCTGGAATTTTAGGTTCCCAGACTTATTCTATTCCAGCAAGCTCTTATGGACTAGAAGAGTCTTTTGGATACTACCTTGTCAATGGTAATAAGCTTGCTGCCAAAAATGCGGGAGTCCCATTAGTATATGGTTCTAGCAATGTTACAAATATATATGAAAATTATGGACAACCATCTTTAATTATTCCAGGTAAAGGATTCTTAAACTCTTCTGGAAAATATAAAAATTATACGGCAGAAATGTGGTTAAGGATTGCTTCGGGCACACTTCTACCTAAAAAAATATTTGGAAACATTAGAGGCGATAATGGTTTATGGGTAAACGGACCCTTTATTATTTTAAAAATAGGAGATAATGTTGCATCTCATTTTGTTGGTGAATGGGACAGGCCAATGCTTATTCATATCAGAGTTGCAGAGAATAATGCCAGTCTGTTAATTAATGGTGACGAGGTAATATCTTTAAATTATATAACAGCAGATATTAATTTGCCAGACATGTATTCATCTATAGGTGGAGAAAACCTAAACAATGACTGGCTTGGTATATGGACATATGGAGATATTTCTCAGGTTCAGGTTGACTGTGTTGCAATATACCCATACAAAGTTTCTTCTGTTATGGCAAAAAGAAGGTTTGTTTATGGACAGGGGGTAGAGTTTCCAGAAAATATTAATAGTGCATATAGTGGAACTTCTGTAGCAATTGACTACTCTTTTGCTGACTATACAAATAATTATAACTACCCTAACATAGGTAGATGGTCACAAGCAAGCATAGACAATTTAGTCGTTCAAAATAATATATTGACTACTCCAGATTATCAGCTGCCAGATATTGTTTTTAATCAAAAGACAGAGACTAACTTTTATACTGACAATGCTTTGGCTCAAAATGAGTCCTCATTATTCTTTTCTTTAAAGCCAAACAGCACTTGGTCTTCAACAGATGGCTATCTATTGTTTAAAGATTTTAATTTTTTAAGAGAAGACATTAAGTGTTTTTATGGAGTATTTAAAGCAAAAACAGCAGCAGAGAATCAAACTTTGTTTTATGTTGACTCAGAAAACACTGAAAATTATTTTAAGGTTAGTCTAGATGGATCAAACATAGTCTATAAAATTAAATATAACGGCGCAGAGCAAACTTTTTACACAGCATTGGGATACAGCACTGGAGAAATTTTTACCGTTGGTCTAGATATAGATACGGCAATTTCTTATTTTGGTGGATCAGTAGCTTCATTCTTTAATAATAGAAGTGGTTTAAAATTTTATGTTGGTGGCTCAAAAGACTTAGAAAGCACCTTTGCTGGAAATATCTATAGTGTTGGATTTTGTACAGATAAAAATTATGAACAAATTAGACAAGTGTTTAATGAAGTTGGTTTGCCAGTAAATTATGAAGATGTTTTTAACTTGTACGGAGGCCCTACTGACCACGACGCAGGAGAAACTTATTTTGGATCTGAGGCATCTTACTGGAGTTTTATTTTAGATGGAGGGTCGCCATCTAGTTTTGCCGCCTACATTCTTAAAAAACATTTGGCAAGCTATACCCTAGCTCCGACAATGTATTTTGATAAATATTCTTTAGATATTAATGTTGATGGATCATGGAAAGACTACTTGCCTCTTAGTTATTTTGCTCAATACGTAACTGATGCCAAAGGAAACTCCTACTACGATCTTGATTTTATGCAGTTTAATATCTCATATCCAGAGCCGTCTATATTTGTTCAAGAAGAAACATCTGGATCGTGGACATACGCAGAACTTAAGGACGCTTTTTCTAATCCAATTCAAAGAACATACGAATCACTAGACAATCAATTATTTACAGGTTACGAGAGTTATGAAGATCTTAAAAATAAATCTTCAAAGTCATACTCTTATGACACTCAGGATTCTCCAATAAAAACATACATAAGTTTTGAGTATGTGCAAAATGGAGCAAATGCAATAGATCAATTTTTTACATATCAACAATCTGCACCTAAAGATGGCGTACTAGAGCCTGACAGTAATTGGATTAACACAAAATATGAAGTTGTAAATAATATGATTCTTTATCCACCAACAGGAGTTGATTTTAATGAACTAAAAGTTGTTTTTCATATTGATTTTAAGTGCAAGTCAATCTTAAAAAATAAAGTAAATATTAAAAGCCTTGAAGTTTGCTCTCAAGCTTTTAATGATATTTCTCCAAATCCAATAGGAACTAAATTTGGTTCTCAAATGTATCCATACAAAAAGTCTGGAATTTATTTTGACTATAAAAGTAAAAATCCTTTTACAATTTACAAAGGAAGCTCACCATATCTTTATTTAACTAGGCATAGCGGTATTGAGCTAAAAGGTACATACGATCCATTAATAAATAGAGGAATATCTATTCCCATTAATACTACAGTTGCTGCAGACTATAAGGTAATTGCACTTCAAGCATCAATTAGATACGACCAAGACTTTTTCCCATATGCTCCAACAGAAATATTTGAAGTAAAATCCAAAGAAACAACTATTAAATTTTTTATGGTAGCAAATGGGCCAGATGGAAAAAGAGCAAAAATCTATGCAGTTAATGCAAAAACAGGTGCTTTAGAAAATGGAATATTATTTTATTGGAATGGAAATGTAGTTAAAGAGCCAGTTATTACTGTTAGGGAGTGGGGATTCATAGGTATCTCGTTCTTACAGCCTCTTAATTTTTCAAGCACTTTGGGCTACGTAAGTGTTACTGGGCCAATAATTATTAATAATATTTCTTATTATCAATCAACAAGCTTACAAGAAGTTAGTAGCACATTCAATAGGCCTTGGTACAGGGTTAAAAATATTGGACTTCAGGTTGCAGAGTGGGATTTCTGGACTCCTTTTGTATGGAATAATGTCTTGATCTTAGCGTCAACAAGTTCTAGAGGAGTCCAACCCTCTACAATTTATAAAACTTATACTGGAACAAATAAGGTTATAGTCGGGGATGGTTACAGTAAAAAGCTTAGCTTTGGCTTGTACGAGTACGCATTTCATAAAGATATTTCTTGGCAAGCAACAACCCTTAATGCTATCTAATATGGTATACTTATGGTTATGAATATTGAAAATCAAAAGAAAAAGCGTAACCCAGCCCCTAAGATGAAGGGACAAGTTGGTGAGTCCAAGGTAAAAGTTATTGAAAAGCATTACGATTGGGGTCTTTATGTTTACAAAAAGGCTAGCGGTAAATGGTTTACAGACGGAAATGGCTCAGTTTTAAACATCCCCTCTATGAAGGGTGACCTTTCTAAAATTTCTGAACTCAAAACAGCAGCAAAGTATTATGGTGATGAAGGAGATGGAACGTGTGTATTTGTTCCAGGACTTACTAGAATTTCAGAAGAAGAATATTCTGAGCAAAAACAAAGAATGTCAGAAGGCTTAATTCCTTCTTTAAACGATCTTGGTGCAGTCCAGGCAGCAAAAGATACAATTGCAAAATATGGAAGTGATGACTAATGTCAGATACAAATGATTATGTAATTGGTGCAAGAATTGATAAGGCAATTGCAGCCGACGACACATTTGAAAAACAAGACCCATTCAATAAATCTTGGGATGATTTAAAAAACCTTAGCGGTTTAGATAATAACTTTAAACGTCGAAGCTCTCGTGTAGTCAAATCATTAGAAACAGATTTATCTAAAGTTGACGCATCACAAGGATATATTGATGCAGCTCGTGCTGTTAGCTCTGGTATTAACGGAGCACAATCAAAAGAGATAAATCCTGGATTAATTTATCGTAACGGCTACGGACTATTTGATGTAATTACTCCACCTTGGAATATGTATGAGCTCGCTAATTTTTACGATACTTCATTTGCCAATCATGCTGCTATTGACGCAAAGGTAGAGAACATCGTTGGTCTAGGATATGACTTTGAAGTATCTCCAAGAACAATGCTAAAGCTTGAGTCTTCTTCAGATGCAGCTTCAATAGATCGTGCAAGAAAGCGAATTGAAAGAGCAAAGATTGAAGTTAGAGACTGGTTAGAAAGTCTAAACAGCGATGACTCTTTTACAACATCTATGGAAAAGGTTGAGACAGATCTACAGGCAACGGGTAATGGTTACCTTGAAGTCGGCAGAACTGTAAAAGGAGAAATTGGCTATATTGGTCACATCCCTTCTACAACAGTTCGTGTTCGCAGACTGCGTGATGGTTTTGTTCAGGTAATTGCAAACAAGGTTGTCTACTTCCGTAACTTTGGAGCAACAAATCCAAACCCATTAGGTACTGACGCTAGACCAAATGAGATTATTCACTTTAAACAATACTCACCTCTAAATACTTTTTATGGTGTTCCAGATATTATTTCTGCTATAAATTCTTTATATGGTGATAGCCTTGCTTCTCAATACAACATTGACTACTTCCAAAACAAAGCTGTTCCAAGATATGTTGTTACTCTAAAAGGTGCAAAGCTTTCCTCAGATGCAGAAGACAAAATGTTTAGATTCCTTCAAACTGGACTTAAAGGTCAATCACATAGAACCCTTTACATTCCACTTCCAGGAGATTCAGAAACCAACAAGGTTGAGTTCAAAATGGAGCCAATTGAAAACGGCGTTCAAGAAGGATCATTTGAGAAGTATCGTAAACAAAACCGTGATGATATTCTAATAGCCCATCAAGTTCCTTTGTCTAAGTTAGGTGGCAGCGATGCTTCTGGCATTGCAGCAGCACTTTCTCAAGATAGAACATTTAAAGAGCAGGTAGCAAGACCAGCACAAGATAAATTAAACAAGATGATTAGCAAGATTATTCGTGAAAAAACAGATATCCTAGACTTTAAGTTTAACGAGCTTACTCTAACTGATGAGATTACACAGTCTCAAATTCTTGAGAGATATGTTAAGACTCAGATTATGGTTCCAAATGAGGCTCGTACAATTTTGGGTATGCCACAAAGAGATGGCGGAGATGAACCTTTAGAGATGAAGCCAGAACAAGCAGCAGATGCTACTGCCAATAGAGCAAGAGATTCACAAAGAACTAATAATAATTCTGACAGCCCGTCAACTGTTGCTGGAAGAAATCCAAAAGGCGAAGGCCGTAAATTTGATGAATAAGCATGGTTTTTAAATAAACGAATAAAAAGGGATTATAATATAATAGTGAATAGTATATCAAAAGCCCACTGGGATACAGATGGGGAAAATGTTCGTCTATCAATGCCGCTTACTAAGGTCGATAAAGAACGACGTATTGTTTCAGGCTTTGCATCATTAGATAATGTAGATAAACAAGATGACATTGTAACAGCAGAAGCGTCAATGGATGCCTTTGCAAAGTTTCGTGGGAACATTAGAGAAATGCATCAACCTTTAGCAGTAGGCAAAATGGTATCTTTTAAATCAGATAAGTACTTTGATCCAGAAACAAAGAAATTCTATAATGGAGTTTTTGTCTCTGCCTATGTTTCTAAGGGTGCACAAGATACTTGGGAAAAAGTTCTTGACGGAACCCTTGCTGGATTTTCAATTGGCGGAAAAATGAATAAATGGGATGACGCATATGATGAGAAAGCAGATAAGACCATTAGAGTTATTAAGCAATATGATTTAGTAGAGTTGAGTCTTGTTGATTCCCCTGCTAATCAATTTGCAAACATTGTATCTGTTGAAAAAGTAGATGGCGTAGATATTATTAAAGGCGATGAAACATTACTTGAGAATGTGTTTTGGGACAAAGAGTCTGGCCTTGTAATGGTTTCAGAAAATGAATCTGAGACAAGCCCAGTCAATGGCAATGAGATGTCAAATATAGGTTTCGTTGAAAAAACGGATAACGAAAAAACAAACATGATAAAGTTCTTAGTTGATAGTGCTAAAGGCATTAATACTTCTAAGATTAACAAGGAGGCAAATCCTATGGCAAAAACAACAAAAAATGTAGCAGATGAGATTGTATCAAAATCAGAAGCTACAGTTGAAGCAGTAGAGGTCGCTCCAGAGGCAGAAGCAGTAGAAACAGCACCAGCAGAAGAAACAACAGACAAGGCTGATAAAAAGCCAATGACTGATGAAGAAAATGCTGCAGAAGATTCAAAAGATTCAACAGAAAAGGCTGCAAAGCCAATGACTGATGAAGAAGAATCAGCTGCGATGGCTGCTGCAGAAACTCCAGCAGATGAAGATGCAGAGGCTAAGAAAAAGCCTATGGCACCTAAGTCAGACGAAGTTACTGCAGAGGCAGACAACACTGTCGATCTTAACCAAGCCTTTAGCGATCTAGCATCAACAGTAAAATCTTTACAAGCAGAAGTAGAACTTCTTAAGTCTTCAAAGGTAGATGTAGATGAAGTAAAAAACTCATTTGAAGCGGTAGCAAAAGATATTGCAGCAGCATCAAATGTATTCAATGAATTTGGTAAGAGAGTAGATGCTGTAGAAGCAGATACTGCTTTCCGAAAGTCTGGCGATCTCGGCGAGATAGTACAGAATCAACCTGAAACGGTTGAAAAATCCCTATGGGGCGGTAGTTTCCTCAAAACAGCCGACTTATTCAATTAAAAATCGATAAGTAAAAATCACTAGGAGGTGACAATATGTCGGAACAAAATATAGAAAAGAACCAGCCAGGTACTTCAGGTAACATTGGCGGAACAGCACCAGGACTCTATCAGGGTCAGGGAGCATTTGCATCAGGTTCAGATGCAGCAGTTAACACACCAGGTAACTATACTAATGGTGGCGAATTGGGAAATATCCCAACAGCACTATCAGGTATTACATCAGGTGCCAACGCAGTAAACCCTTCAGGTGAGGCTGGATCAGGTATCCTACGCCCAGAGCAAGCACGTCGTTTTATTGACTACGTGTGGGATGCAACCATTCTCGCCCAAGATGGCCGTCGTGTTACTATGAGAGCCAACACAATGGAACTCGAAAAGGTAAACGTCGGAGAGCGTGTAATTCGTTCTGCAACACAATCACTCGGAGAGTACACAAACGCTGGAGCAACTTTCACAAAGGTTGAATTGACTACAAAGAAGATTCGTCTTGACTGGGAAGTAACTTCAGAAGCACTAGAAGATAACATCGAAGGTGCAGCACTTGAAGATCACATCGTTCGTCTTATGACAAACGCATTCGGTAATGACATTGAAGACCTTGCCATTAATGGTGTAGGTTCAGGCAACGATGCTTTCCTTGGAATTATGGAAGGCTTTGTTAATAAGGTCAAAACAGAGGGTGATGCTCATGAGTCAGTTGTAACAGTCGCTAATAACGCTTGGACAACAGATGTAATGCAGAACATCATTCTTGCAATGCCACGCAAGTATCGTGCTATCAAGTCTAACTTGAAGTTCTATGCTGGTACAGATGCATTCCAGGGAATCGTTAAGAATAACGGTACCCTAGCAGACGCAGTCGCTGAAGCATTTGCTTCACGGGCTGGCGGAACTCCAACTAATCGTCAAGCATACCTTGATGGTGGAGCACAGACATTCGGCGGAGCACGTACAACACGTGTTCTCGGAATTGACGTACAAGAAGTTCCTTACTACCCTGCAGGATATATCGACTTGACATTCCCACAGAACCGTGTATGGGGATTCCAGCGTGACATCACAGTTAACCGTGAATACAAGCCAAAGAAGGACACTGTAGAATACACAGTCTTCGTTCGCTTCGGTATTACATGGGAAGAGCAAGATGCTATCGCATTCGCTGATGCTGCATCAGATTCATAATCTGTAAACAGTAAAATTTTAGGGGGAGTAGGAGTTAATTCTCTTACTCCCCTTATTAACTTATAATGATATAATACTATTTAGGAGGAAATAATGGAAAATATAAATGAAAACTCAACTGTAGAAGAAAATATTGAAACTCCAGTTGTTGAAGAAACACCAGAGGTTGTTGAAACCCCTGTAGTAGAAGAGCCAGTAGTTGAAGCACCAGTTGCAGAAGAATCAGTTATTGAGCAAGCACCAACAGCAATTGATACATCAGATTTTGAGAAATCAACTTCTGAGGTACAAGCAGTTGGTCAAGTAGATAATGGTGCAATTGGAGTTACAGTAGCACCAGTAGCACCTAAGCAATCTAAGAAGTCAAAGATGGATGCAGAAGAAAAAGTTGCTATTCGATCAACAAAAAATGTTTCTTGGTCAGAAGTTGGTAAAGTCTATGTTGGTATCAACATTGTTCCAGCATCTGCAGCTGAAAAATGGCTAACTAGATCACACATTTCACTTGCTACACCAGAAGAAGTTGCCAAGGAATTTGGTAAGTAATTCATGGAGGTCATGAGAGTTCCACCTTATCCTATTACAACAACTTGGACATTACCTATACCAAATTATACGTATATCCAATATGTTGAGGATCTGGTGGATCACTCAGTAGTAGAAACAGAAGTAACGTCAGATGTAAATGGAGTAGTTTTATATGAACTACCCTTAGAAAAAGTACAATATGACAGAAAATTTTACATTAAATTTTATGACACAGAACATATTCATACACTTTATGAAGAAAATTTAGATATTATTAGACCGTACGTAAATGCTACCAAGATGGCTACAACTGCCTCTGAGGTTGCAGAGTATAGAATGCAAGAACTTCTTGCTAGAGCAGTAATTGATACAATTATTCCAAATGGTTTTTATAATCATAAGCAAGTTATTCAAGCAGTAGGACAAGGAACAGACTATTTTCCAGTATGGCATGACACAAATAAAGTTTTAAAAGTATATGAAAATAATATTCTTGTATATGATATAGAAACCCCCGAAACAAATATTTATGATTATATTATTACATTAGACAATTCTGCAATTCAAAGAGTTGTTTTAGATGCCTATAATCGTTCAGAACAATCTCCGCCAAACATTCCAGTTGCAAGAGGAGATCTTGGATATTATGGATATGAATCAGTTGGATTTCCAGCGGGATATGATTACACCTTTATTGTAGATAGTGGATATAAAACAATCCCATCTGATGTAGAGATTGCAACAAAAGCATTAATTGAAGATATTAGTTGTGGTAAATTAGACTATTATAAAAGATATGTAACTGCCTACAATACAGATCAGTTTAGAATTCAGTTTGATAAATCAGTTCTTAATGGAACTGGAAATATGCTAGTAGATAAGATATTAGATAAGTATGCAAATACTATTCTTAAACCAGGGATAATCTAATGATATGCGAAGCAACGGACTATATATTTCCAATGCAAGCAGATATATACTATCCAATTGTAGAACAAGGCGCATATGGTAATGTTAAAAAACAATGGATATTAGATAAAACAATTGCAGGAAGTTTTGCTTCAGCTGGGTCAGCATTTAAAGAAGAAGTCATCCCCAATGTAAATATTACTCAAGAATCTTTATTGCTTGGAAGAGTTAAAAGTGATCTTAGGATTTCAAGTAGGGATTCAAGAAATTCAGTAACAAACATACTTGTTACAAATATACGTGATAAAAATTGTAACGAAATATACAATGAGACCTCTGGTCCAAGATCTGGAAAGCCAACTATCTTTGAAGTAGCAACCGTAGAGCCTTTTGTAGGTCCATTTGGTGGAGTAGAGTACTATAAAATTGTTATACGCCGTTCCGAGAATCAGGCGGTAGATATATGAGATTACAAGTAAATGATAAAAAATTTATTAAAGATATGAACAATATTTTAGAATACTCGTTTGGTTTTTTAGAGGGTGTTCAAAGGGGAAAGGCTTCTCTATATAAAAATCTTGGTCCACAAATAGCTGAGCTGGCTTCAGAGTTTATTGATGCAAACGCAAGAATGAGTCCACAAGGCTTGCATCACGTATATGAGTGGTATAACACAGGAAGCCCCAATGCAAGACTGTTTGATATTGATTATGCAATTACTGGAGCTGGCCTAACATTTAGCAGCAAATTTAAGCAATCTCAATCTATTAAAGATGGATCTAAGGTTCCTTTTTATAACAAAGCAGCTATTATGGAAAGCGGAGTTTCAATAACCATAAAGCCTAAGAGAGCAGATGCATTAAGGTTTGAGGTTGATGGAGACATTGTCTACACTAAGTCAGAGGTTGTGGTTGATAATCCTGGAGGAAACACATCTGGCCAATTTGAAAATGTAGTAGATTTATTTTTTAGTTCATACTTTAAGCAGACATTTTTTAGAGTAACTGGATTAGATAAACATTTTAAGAATCCATCAGTTTATAAGAAAAATTTAAAAAATGGAAAAACTCAGGGCCGTTCAGCTGGAATTAAAACAGGATTTCAGTGGGTAGCTTCTGCGGGGATAGGTGCATAATGGCAAATAATGATTTACTAAACACACCAGTACTATGGATTAACAAGTACTTACAGGACAAAATACAGATACTTACTGATATAGAAACACCCTTTTTCCCATCAACACCATCAACTATTAATGATCTAACTCAATATTTCCCTGACGGTGGAGTTATGGCCACTTGGGATAGGTTAATCAAGATGAACAAGAAGGGTTTTCCGCATGTAAAGTGCGAGCAACTACTTTATTATTTTTATGCTACAGCAGAAAACAATGTTTTAAATATGGTTAAAATTCAAGAGGCAGTCTTAAGGTTAATGGATAGATTTGATGAAACAGCAGAAGAAATTAACGCATGGTGTGCAAATAGACAGATACAGTTAGACGATGGATCCGTCATAGATAACATGTTCTATTTCCATAACTTTAAGGTATATCAACTGGAAGAAACCAGAGACATCATTGATTTTGGAACAGCTCGTACATATGGGGGAAATAAGATAATCATTGATTTTGATTATCACCAAATGCCAGATTTAATTAACACAGAAGGACCCGAAAGCCGTTTGGCTACTAAAATAATTATATAAAACCCGTGTTATACTTTATATGAGGAAACACGCCCACAATTTAATACAATCGAAAGAGGTGGAAAATTATGGCATATTCAAGAGGCGACAGTACTAACATTATCGTTGGTGCAGCAGCACTTTTTACATACAATGACGGCATGCTAACAGATGCTGATCTTCCAGCGTATGCAGATGGAAAATCTTTTAAGGATTCTCTATCTGGTTATTCAGGCCAACTATCGGGAGATGCTACAAAAGCAGCAAACTTCCGTAACGTTGGTTACACAATGAATGGTTTGGAAATTCAATTCCAGCCAGATTTCGGCGAAGTTGCCGTAGATCAGGTTCTTGACGTAGCAAAGTTGTTCAAGCAAGGTATGCAGGTTAACCTAAATACCACATTTGCTGAGTCAACATTAGAAAATCTTTTGTTTGCAATCGCAGGCAAGGGTGACGAATCAGCTAACCCAGATCTAACAACAGTTTCAGGAAATCCAACGCTTAACCTTTCAGCAGGAGACATCGGAGAATGTCCAGTTGAGCGTGGTTTGGTAGCAGTAGGTCCAGGTACAGGCGACTGTGCTATTGGTTCAGAGTTGGAAAGAATTTATGTTGCATACCGTGCACTCTCAATTGAGAATGTTTCAGTATCAGCAAAGCGTGATGAAGCAACAATGTTTGAAGTTTCATTCCGTCTACTTCCAAATGATGATGCATCATACGGTAAAATCGTAGACCGCACTATCCCAGCAGTATCATAATACAACTTAATAATACAGGGTTGCCCTTCATCTTCGGATGCGGGGCAATTTTGTTTTTGGTATACTGTATTAATGGCTACAAAAATATACGATAGTGAAAAAATAACCTTGGTAGATGGATCCACTGTATACCTAACACCTCTTAAAGTTAAATATTTAAGGGAATTCATGGTAGCTTTTGAAAATGTAAAAACTTCAAGTAACGATTCCGAGGCAATAGAGTGGCTAGTTGAGTGCGCCAGAATTAGTATGCAGCAGTATATGCCAAGCATTAAAACAGTTGAACAACTAGAAGATGTTATAAACATGCCAAACATCTACAAGATTATTGAGATAGCTGCAGGAATTAAAATAAATGAAAAGTCAGAGGAACCAGTAAAAACACAAGCAGTAGAAGGTGGATCTTCATGGGATAACCTTGACTTAGCAGCATTAGAGTCAGAACTATTTTTGCTTGGAATATGGAAAGACTACGAAGAGCTTGAAACCTCATTGTCTATGCCAGAGATCACTGCTACATTAAACATTAAACGAGATAGCGAATATAACGATAAGAAGTTTCTTGCAGCTATGCAAGGGGTAGACTTAGATAAACAAAGTGGTAGGTCAAATACTAATGCTTGGGAAGATTTAAAGGCTAGGGTCTATAGCAATGGTCAAGCAAACGGTGCAAAAGATGTCTTGGCATTGCAAGGAGCAAATGCTCAAAAAGCTGGCTTTGGAATTGGAATGGGCCTAAGTTACGAAAAAATTGACTAAAGCAAAGACACGCCTATGGTATAATTAATTTACTAACATAGGAGGATTTACATGGCAAACAAGCCACTAGAACCAAATCAAATCTCATTTCTTGACGGCACAGTTATTACAGCACAACCATTAAAAATTTCACTACTAAGACCATTTATGAAAAAGTTTCAAGAACTTCCAAATGTAAATGATGATAACGATAAGTCAATTGATATTTTGCTTGAGTGCGTACAAATCGCAATGAAGCAGTATAAGCCAGAGTTGGCAGTAGACAGAGCAGCATTAGAAGATCAACTAGATCTACCAACAGTATATAAAATTGTGGACATTGCTTCAGGCGTACCAATTGTAGATCCAACTGCAGTTGTTAATTCTTTAAGTAAGTAGGGGAAAAAGGGGTGCTATGACCAGTGTCTGATATAAATTCTAACATTCGGATTGATTTCGACACTGGTTCGGCACTTGCTCAACTTCGTAGTTTACAGGCTGGTCTATCTAAATTTCATCAGACTTTAGCTGAAGGAAACCTTGCAGCAGCAAATGCTCAAAAAGGTTTAACATCAAGTCTTATACAATCAATCAATGCTACTGGAAAGTTTGTTGCTAGTCAAAAAACTGTTTCTACAAGTACAGCATCTTTTACTAATGCACTTGAAAAAAATCAATTAAGCATGAAGGAATACTTTAGGTATTCCGCAGCAGCTGCAACAGCAAACACAAAGGTATTAACAAGAGCTTTTGAAGCAGAGCGTGAGATTCTAAATCGTGCACGTAGAGATAGAGTTAAGGCTTTACAATCTCAGTATGTTCAGCTAAATAAAGCTAATGGGGCTTTAGTAAAAACTCTTCAGGTGTTACCAAGTAGCCTTGAAATGACAAATGGTAAGTTTACAGAACTTGGAACAAGAATACAGATGGCTGCTCAAAGGCAGCAATTCTTAAATCAACTTCTTAAACAAGGCTCTACACAGCTTTTAAATTTTGGTAAGAATATGCAGTGGGCTGGTCGCCAACTTATGGTTGGTTTGACAATTCCGCTTTCCATGTTGGCAGGGTATGCTGCAAAAGCATTTAGAGAATTAGAACAAGAAACAGTAGCCTTTAGACGTGTATATGGAGACATGCTTACCAGTGATGCTGAAACAGAAAGAGCAATTCAAAATATTCAAAGTATTGCTACAGAATACACTAAGTTTGGTATCGCAGTAAAAGATACAATGTCAATGGCTGCAAAAGCTGCAGCAGCAGGCTTTACTGGAAGTGCACTTGACACACAAGTAAGACAGGCAAATAAACTTTCAGTACTTGGTCAGATTGATCAGCAAAAAGCTTTAGAGACAACAATCTCACTACAAAATGCTTTTGGGCTTTCCTCTGAAGAACTTGCAAAAAAGATTGACTTTCTTAACGCAGTAGAAAACCAAACAGTAGTATCTCTTGATGATATTACAACCGCAATTCCAAAAGTAGCGCCAGTAATTAAACAACTTGGTGGATCTGTAGAAGACCTTGCGTTCTTCTTAACAGCAATGGAAGAAGGTGGAATTAATGCGTCAGAAGGTGCTAACGCACTTAAGTCTGGTCTTGCATCTTTAATTAACCCAACAAAGCAAACAACAGCAATGCTTAAGGATATGGGCATTAATATAAATTCAATTGTTGAAGGCAATGCTGGAGATCTAAAAGGCACTGTAGTTGGTTTTGCAAATGCCCTAGATACACTTGCTCCACTACAACGTGCTCGTGCTATTGAGCAAATGTTTGGTAAGTTCCAGTTTGCACGTCTATCTACATTATTTCAAAACGTTACAAAAGATGGAAGTCAAGCAAGTAGGGCTCTAAAACTTGCTGGAGCATCAGTTGAAGAGTTAGCAATCCTGTCTGAGCGAGAACTTGCAAAAGTTGAAGACGCTGTAGGAGTTAAGTTCCAAGCATCAATTGAAAAATTAAAGCAAAGCCTAATGCCAATTGGAAAAGAGTTCTTAAAAGCTGCAACACCAATCATAGAGTTTTTTGGAAACATGTTTGACAAGTTTAACAATCTAGGAGATGGAACTAAAAAAGTTGTATTAATTATTACCGCAGCACTTGGATTGATTGGCCCAGCAGCCCTTATGACATTTGGTTTGCTTGCAAATGGCGTAGCAAACGTTATTAAATTCTTTACACTGCTTCGTGGCGGAATCGCTAAACTTAATGGTCAAACAAATGTTTTGGGAGCAGGGTTTGATTACTTAACTCAAAATGAAATTGAAAATCTTGCACAGTCAAATGCCTTGCATACTTCTCATCAAAAATTAATTTCAGTATTTAATGTTGAAAAGGGATCTTTAGACTCTCTTGCAGCTTCATACGCAAACGCTGCAACACAAGCTAGAAGCCTTGCTACATCCTCTCCAGGCCTGTTTGCAGCCCCTGGCGCAAGGAGTGCCGTAAGTAAGCTACCTCAAAGTAAAAAATACGCTGAAGGAGTGTTGTCTGTTCCAGGACCAAAGGGCGCAGGGGATATCCAACCAGCAATGCTTTCGCCAGGAGAGTCTGTTATTCCAACAAAGCAATCTCAAAAACATCGTGGCCTTATTAAAGCAATTATGTCAGATAAAGTTCCAGGGTACATGGCTGGAAGAATTGGTGCCAAGAAAGGTCCACAGTCTTCACGGGAACCTTTATTTCTTGGAATGCCAAAAACATTTAAAGAAACCAGTATAAAAATAGCAAATCAAAAAATGTTAGACGACATAGATCGTTCAATTAGAAATAGTTCATTAAAAACATTAAAACCTGCTGATCTTGGAAAACTAGTTGCACCAACAACGGGTCACAGTTTTCCAGTTAAAGGTGTTGGTGGTATTTATCAGAAAGATGGCAAGCAGGTATTTGTTAAACCAGTAACTGATTTGGATGCAGCACGAGCAGAGGAGATATCAACTACAATTACGCCAGCTCACGACCTGGTCGCACCAAAGCAGCAAATTAAAGTAATCATGGACCCCACAGATGTAAAAGGAAAAAGAAAGCTAGCAGTCCTTGTATCCCCATATGATCCTAAGTTTGCAAATCCAGATGGCAAGTTTACTAAACAACAGATGGCTGATCAACTATATGCATCTTCTTTAAGAGGCGACAAAGATTTACAAACAGCAAATGTTTCTGGAAACATGGTAATTGATGCTGGAACTTCTTATGCATATGGCGCAGCCTCTGGCCCAAGAACACAAACTACTTCTCTTAAATCAGTATTAGAACAAGCACGAATAAATACAATGGGAGTCCCAGGCAGTAATGCAAGAAGAGCTTTTGCAGATTCTATTAAACCAATTGCAGAGAAAATGACTGCAGAGGAATTCCATACTCTAATGACAGGTACTGTAACTGCTCACAATTCAAGACTAGCAAGTACCCTAGCAACAACTAAACTTACTCCAGATGAAAAAAAGTTTTATGCTCAAAATATTTTAAGTAGGGGTAAAGAAGCCGAAGATATTGACTGGAGAGAAATACATTCAAACCTTGTTAATCTTGAACCTGCTAAGAAGAAACAACTTACTGCTGCAGCCATTGAAAAGAAATTTCAAGAGCAACAATTAAAAAAGCGCCAATCAGGACACGCTAATCAAAACTTTTATAATGAAAACTTTTATGCTGAAGGATTTATAAAGGGACGTCTTGGAGAAAAAGCAAACCAGGCTGCAGATCTTCCAAAATATGTTACAGACATTGAAAGATTTATGGATGAAGAAATTAATAAACCAGGAGTTTCTAAAGATTCTAAGCTGGCTTGGCAAGGAAAAAAGCGCACATTTTTAGATAATTTTGCAAATCAAATAGTTGTTACTCCAGAAGGTTTGTATGATACAGGTCAAGGTGGAAAGCCAGCATCTGAAGCACAACTAAGGCAATCTATGAAGTACATTTTTGGCCTTGCGCCAAATAAAGATGGAGCTATGGTTACTGGATCTTTTGCAAGATGGGATAAGCTAAAGCAAAAGCTTACTATTGGCGGGGCATCAAAGGGTAGTGGTGGATTAAGAGTAGGTAATCCAGAGGCCTATGAAGAATATAAAAAAGTTATAGCAGATAGAGAAGAAAGAAATAAACGTGCAGGTAAAGGTCAAGAAACTACTAATCTAGTTAAATTAATGAAAGAAAGATACCCAAATCTTTCTGTAAAACAACTAGAAAGACTAACACAAACTGAAGCAGTTCACGTTAATCCAGGAATATCTCAAAGCGGAAAGTCTATAGCAAGATCAGCAGAAAAGTGGGCAACTGGCCAAGCGTTCCCAGACCTTGGAGCTGTAAACCAATACTTATTAAATAAAACAAAAACTCAAAAGTTACTTGATTGGAATAAAAAAGATGGAACAAATCCACTAAAGCTATCTGCAGCAGATGAGATTCAATATAAAAAAGCTGCTGACTTTATGGCTACTGGAAGACATCCTACAAATATTGAAGAGGCAAAATTAGTAAGGTCTGCAGCAGAGCTTGAATTAAAAGCACATACTCTTATGGAAGAAAGCACACGCAATGGTGGCAAAGCCCCAAGAGGATTGCCATCAGTAGGTATAAAACCTAATAAAAAGTATACAGCGGATGCAGCATATTTTGTGCTAAACTCAAGACTAGGAGACGATTCAACATTTTATACCGACTTAGAAAAATATAAAGAGGTTGTAAATCTTGAGACAAAAAAGAGAACTGGAAAAATTTCTGTTGGTAAGGGTGAAGGAATAATTCCTGTAGATAAAATAAAACCTGGCAAAAAATTAAAGCCTAAAAAAGTAACTGGCCAAAACTCAACACCTAGACCATCTAGATCAACTGTCAAGGGCGGTCCTGACGGAGAAAGAATACCAAAACAAACTGGATTAGTTGCTTCTAAAAAAGCTATGCAGTTTATTGGCAAGCAGGATGGAGATATTACTTTTGGTCAATCTGGAGATGTTTTAAGCAAGAATGCACAAGGAAGAATTACTCATCAACTTCAAGAACAAGAAAGATTATTAAAGCTAAGAAATAAGTTTTCACAGCAAGAAATTGATCAAGCACTATCACAACACAAGAAGAGACTTATTGTTGCAGAACAAGAAAAGGCAAATCAGTATGCTCAAACTCAAAGAGATAGACAATTAGCAAAGATTGAAGGTGAAAGATTAACACAGAGCAAGTCATTAGCACTTGCAGCCCGTAAAGAAAAAGTTAGCAAGTTCTCTGGTAAAGCAGCAGGAACTCTTGGTGGTGTTGCAATGGGAGCTGCAATGACTGGTATGGATCCAAAGGTTACTGGTGGTTTGTTTGCAGCATCCACAGTTGCAGGTTTGCTTCCAGCACTAATGAATCCTTGGGTAGCAGCAGCAACCGCTATGGCAGCAGTAGGTGTGCTTGCTTGGAAGTTTAAAAAAGATCTTGAAAATGCAACAAAAGAAGGAATTAATTTAGGCAAATCAATGTCTATGACATCTAAAAAACTTCAAGATCTTTCTGTAGTAACAGGAACAGTTAGCGCATCTGAAACAGCAAATAGAAAGCGCCAAAATACTGCTACTGGCACGACTGCGGTATCTAGAAAATTTGGAATGACAACACTGGGTAGTGACTTTGGAAAGGGTCTCTTATCTGATATATCTAAACAAGCAGAGACTGGTGCAGGTCCAGAACAAATTGCTAAAAGTATTTCTACAAGCCTTGCTGTAGCAATTACACAGGGAGTAATATCCGTAGACCAAGCAAAGAGTATTTCATCAGCCCTTGGCGAAAAATTAAAAAGTTATGAAATTCCAGCACTTATTAGTGGAAACCTTGTAAGTCTTCTTGGACCAAATGGAGAAAATCTTGCCAAAGATCCTCTTGGAATTAGGCTTAAAATTCAATCAGACTCAATGACTCAACAAGCAGATGCATTTAGAAACGCTATTGAATTAGCACAACCAACAATTAAAACTGGCGGAATGGCAACCGTCGGAGCTTATGCTGCAGGAGGATCTCTAGCTGGCGCTGGCGTTGGCGCAGGCTTTGGTGGTATTGGTGCAATTCCTGGTTATGCTATCGGCGCAGTAACTGGCGCCGTTATTGGAGGGGGAGTAGCACTAGCCCAAGAATCTAGAAATAATGCCGCAAAAGAAGAAAACAATAAGCTTATGGGTGCTGCAATTCAGCTTGGTATTGAGCAGATAACACTACAGCAAGGTCTTGTTGATTCACTTAATGAAGAGTACGATACAAAACTTAAAACTGCAAAAACAGCAAAAGAGATTAAAACAATCGAAGCAAATAGAAAAAAAGATTTAGATGCTTTAAATTTAAAAAATAAAGAAAATCTAGCTATTCTGATTAAACAAAAAGATAGCTTAGATCCAAAAGTATTTTCCGATGCAATAAAAGCGCAAACCGATACAATGTATAAAGAAGGACCTATGAAGGTATTTGCTGATCAGGCAAACAAGGCGCTTGCTGGAATGAAAGAAACTGATTTTAAAACAACACTTCAATTAGAGTATGCATCTGGAAACCTTGACCCTATTACTCTTACGTCTTTAATAAAATATGCTTCAACAGATAAAAAACTTGAACAAAAATATAATTTATTAGTTACTCAAAAAGGTGGAGCAGAGGCAAATCTTGCATTACAGCTTCTTGCTAAGGCGGGAGCTAGACCAGAAACAATTACAAGCATGATGGAATTGCTTACAAAAAATCCAAAAGATTTTAAGAAAAACATGGATGCTATAAATATACTTGGAAACATGCAGCAACAATATGGAGTAACTGTAGATATTGACACTAATGGTGAGCAAAAGATAGCACAGGTTAAAAGCATTATCAATTCACTTAAAAATGATAAAACAGAAATTACTAAAGACATTATTGCAAAATATGCAAAAGATCCAAAGAATCCAAATCAGTCTCAGTTTCAAGGTATTCTAGATAATTGGCAAACACTTGTTGGCAGTGCTAAAACAATTACAAAGACAATGGCAATTAACTTTGTAACTGCGAGTACAGATAACGATGTGCTAAAAGCTTATATGGTCGCAACAGGAATTACACCACTTAAGGGAAGAGGCTTTGCAGACCAGAAGAAACGATTAATGCCAAAGGCTCAAGCTTGGCTTACTGGTATTGGCGCAGGCTCACAAGGAGCTCCAGTTAAAAATTTTAATACACCAGACGTTACTACAAAAGATAGAGACACAACTCTTGACTCACTACTAACTAGATTAAAGTTTATTTCAGATGCAGCAATTAAGGCAACTGGTGGTGTTGATGAATTAATACGAATTACTTCTGGCGATGGGTTAACAAAATTTGCTGGCATTACTCAACAACTATTGGGTGTTCTTGGCGGAGGTCAAAATGGTGGTTTTAATAGAGAGTTCATAACATACCTTGAGGGGATGGACGATGCCACCCGTGGCGTATACCTGAACACACAAAAATTAAAAAAGGGAATTGTAGAATTAACACCAAAAGGAGAAGCTCTAAACGAAGCATTAAACGAAAAATCAATTAGAGAGTATAGCGTTGCACAATATGAAGCATCTCAAAATGTTAAAGCACAAAGAGCAGCATTAATTAAACTTACTCTTGCTGGAGTAGATAATGCAACAGCTCTTTCAATGGTTGCCAATGCTGCCGATGCCGTTGCAATTAACGGAAGCACGATTGACTCAGCTAAACTACAGCAAATGGCTAAAGATGCTAAGCTTGCAAAAGATGAAATGGAAGACTTAAACCTTGAATTAAAAATTGCTGCCCAAGCATCAAGAGATGACTTAGTAGAATTATCAAAGACTTTAGCTACACTTCAAGCGGTTAAATCAAAATATCCTTCACTAACTGCAGATCAGCTTAATGCGCTATCGCAAAATCCAGCAATGATTAAGGGTTTTGCTAAACTATTTAGCGGTGCTGGAACAAAAGATGAACTTGCAAAATTAAAAACAGATCTTGAAGACTGGATTAATGGTATTGATGCAGCAATTAAGATTAAGATAAATATTGAAGCAGAGGCAGATCCTATTCAGTTTATGACAAATGAATTTGCAAATACTTCTGAAAAGTTTGGCAAGTATATAGAGCTAGCAAGAAGACAGTTAGAGGCTAGTTTTAGAGATAAACTTGCAACTGCAAGTAATGCAGTAGATCCATACTATACAAACAAAGATGGAGTAAAGAGCGCTGGGTTCGTTGCAAGAGAAGCACAAGAACGAATGGACGCTGTTCAAGCAAGTATAGATGCTGAAAATAGAAGGTATGAGCGACAAACACAGGACATTGAAGCTGAATACGCAGCAAGACTTAATAGTTTTGAATCATTGCTAATAGGCCAGCAAAACAAATTAGATGAAGCAAACGCTGCAATGGAAAAAGCTCAAAAAGAAATTTCAGATATGCAAGATGCTGCAAGATTAAAATATGATAGCTATTATTCTGGTGTCGATAAAGATGGCAATGGAATAATTAATATAAGGTCAACAGAATCTCTTCAACGTCAGATTGATGACAGAAATGAAATTATTAAAAACACAATCGATAAGCCAATTGAAGTAGCTCAAGAATTTATTGATCAAGCAGAAAGAAGAATTGAGCTAAACTTTACTCGCCCAATAGCTGCCCTTGAAGAAACATCTGCCAAATATGCAGACGACTTAACATTAATAGATCGTGCTGCAGAAGAGATTAATAAAAAATATGATGCTCAAGAAGAAGCATTAAATAAAGTCTCTGCTATAAATGATCAAATAATTGGACAACAAAAAGAGCAGTTAGATCTGGCTGGTGCAATTAGCTCTGGTGACATTGGTGCTGCTGCGAAAGCAATGCAACAAATTCAGGCATCTCGTGTTTCTCAAATGGCAAAAACACAGCAACAGTCTATCTCTGCAGCACGTGAAGGTCAGATTAATGCATTAACTGGTTCAACATCTGGACTTACAAGAGCGCAGATTGAAGAAGAGCAGTACAAGATTTCAAGAAAAATTTATAATCTTCAACAAGACCAATCAAAAGAAGATAAAATTATATTTGATCTTAAAGAGACAATATACAAAAAAGAAGAAGAGCGCAAGACTCAATTAGGCTTGCTAAACGCACTTGAGTCTACAATGACTTCGGTTGTTAAAGAAAGACAGGTTGCATTAGATGCAATTGCAGTAAAAGAACTTGCAATGAAGCCACTGGTTGATGCTGTTGCTACAGCTCAAACAGCAGTTAACGTAACACAGGCAGCTTATAATAAACTTCTTGCCGAAAAAGATGCGGCTCTTAAAGCAGCAGAGTTAACTCACATAGCAAATTTAACTAAATATCAAGCAGAACTAAGATCTGCTGAGGATAATTTAACAAAAGCTAATGCAGAATTAGCTAAAGCAGAAAAAGCACTTGCAGATCTTCAGGCAGAAATTGCTAAACAACAGGCTGAAATTGATAAGCAAGCTCAAACATACGTAGATTTAGAAACAAATATTTTAGCAGCAGATCTTGCAGCCTCTACCCTTACAAAAACGTTAGCTCTAGCAACTGAGCAAGCTATTAAATTAGCAGCTGCACTTAAGACTAAGGCAGATGCAGACATAGCAGCGACAGCTGCAGCAAAGGCTAAAGCAGAAGCAGACGCAAAGATTAAAGCAGATGCAGACGCAAAGACTAAGGCAGATGCAGACGCAAAGACTAAGGCAGATGCAGACGCAAAGGCAATTAAGGATGCAGCAGAAGCAGCAGCAGCTGCAGCAATTGCAGCAACTAACGCAGCAACTTCAGCAGCAACTTCAGCGGTAGCTACAAAGACAGCAGAAGATGCAGCTCTAGCAGCACTTGCAGCACAAAATGCAACATCTGACGACCCTGGAGTAACTCGTGCAGCTCTTCAAGCGCTACAGAAAGCAGAAGCATTAGCAATTAAGACAGCAGCAGCAGCAGCAACAGCAGCCGCTGTCGCTAAAGCCGACGCAGCCGAAGCCATGAAAGCGCAAAAAGCTAAAGATGAAGCAGAGGCAAGAGCAGCTGAAGCTATAAAAATTGCAGCAGAAGCAGCTGCAGCTCAGGCAGCAGCAGATGCAAAAGATTTAACTTCTGGTGGATATTATTTTACAGGAACATCATACTATAAGGCAGCTGGCGGACTAATTCCAAAACACTTTGCATCAGGTGGATATGCAAGAGGAACAGACACTGTACCTGCAATGCTAACTCCTGGAGAATTTGTTATGAGTAAGTACGCCGTAAACACTCATGGTGTAGATAAACTTAAAGCTATAAATAATGGAGATTCAGTTGGCGATTCAGTGTATAATTATAGTGTTAGTGTAAATGTTAAATCTGATTCTAATCCAGATGAAATTGCAAGAGCGGTAATGATGCAAATAAAGCAAGTTGATGGTCAAAAAATTAGGGGGAATAGAAACTAATGCCTACAGCAAATGATGCTAACTCAGCGTACATTCAAGGTAGAAAGAAGTATGCCAGACCACAAGCAATGCTATGGTCAGAAAATGCAGGAACCCTAAAAAATGGAATCTACGTACCATATGGATATGAAATAGGATCTGGAACCACAGAGACAGATACAAGTCTAATCAACCAATTTATAATCTTATCTGACGATAATCGTGATGCCATTAATATGCAAACAACCAGAATTGAAAAACGTGAAAGAATGATTAATGGTCGTATGAGATCATACCACATTGCTGATAAACTAAATATTTCTACATCTTGGAAAATGTTGCCATCTCGCTCATACGCCCTTGACCCTGAGTTTAATTCCACTGGTCTATCTTCTATGGCAAACTCTTCAATGGAATATACTACAGATGGCGGTGCAGGTGGTGTAGATTTGCTTGATTGGTATGAAAATCACAAAGGCTCTTTTTGGGTATACCTTGCTTATGACAAAAAATCTAATTTTGGCACTGATGATAATTCTTACGCCCACCTTGATCAATATAATCAGCTAGTTGAGGTTTTCTTTTCTGATTTTAAATATTCAATTGTTAAGCGTGGATCAAGTAATTACGATTTTTGGGATGTTGACATTACTTTGGAAGAAGTATAATGTTTATCAGTTCAGAACTTCAAAACCATCTAGAGACCTCTTCATCTGTTAAAAGTCAGTCTGCCATTATTGCAGAATGGAACATGAACATACCAACAAATATTCATACAATTGGAAACTATCGCTATAGATCAAACAATCAAAATTCTATATATAGTTCAATTCCAAATTTTTTTAGCGGTGACGAAAATAAAGATACAGAGGTAAAATTTTATTATGGTGCAACAGATGCCGATGTTGTAATTGATGGAGGTTTTGATGATAGTGACAACCCTACAACCTTAATATCCACCAAAGACAAACTTAAAATGCTTTATTCTTTAGAAGATTGTTTTAAGCCTTTCCGTCCAAGATCGGGAATTAATAAAGCTGCATACTTCCCAGGATCATTTTTACACAATGCTAATTCTGAAATGGCAAAAAGACCAAGATATTACATGCCAGACAAAAATGATACTTTTAAGTATTGGACATCGTACAGGTCTGAAAATGGAAATGATTATGGAATCTCTAACCAGCAAGTAACTGGTAAAAATATTATAGATGATGCTGCTCCTTTTGTTGCTTATAAAGAAAACATTCCAGCAAATAGAGTTGTTGTTAAAATGCAAACTCATATCGGAGAGATTGACCTTGGCCCATTTTCTAACAAAGCTGGATCTTTTAACGACCCCTACTATGGAGACATTAATAAAGCAACTCCACTAGACTGGAAAATTCAAGCTCTTAAGGGAAATACTTGGGTAGACCTTGTATCATTTAATCAAAATACAAAAAGAAAAGACGGCACAGAAATTATTAGGTCTGATGGGTATGTTGAGCTTTCTTATGGACTAAAAGTACCAACTAAGTTTGAAGCAAACTTTGTCTTTGCAGAAGTTTATTCATCTATTACTTTGCTACCAGAAAGCTCTATAAATGGATATGCTTACTTGGTTCAGGAAAACGATAATGACTTAGGAACATTTTATGTTTGGGTTGCAGATAAGTATGAAACCTTTACCCCTGAATATGGATGGACATTACAAGAAGACACGGTAGATAGATTAACTAATTTTGTTACAGACCTAACTGCTCCAATTGCATACACCAGCACACTAGATGGACTATCTAAGTACAGAGAGTTTGAGCATATACGTGGTATTAGAGTTGTAGTTCAAACAATGAACAAGCCCAACTGCACCTTTGACTTAATTGAAATATCTCCAAGGTTGTGTGTTAACCTTACAGGAAAAACCCTTAGTTATTCTGTTAACAAAACTGCATCAGACTTAGGGGTAAGCGGAATGCCAGTTGGTCAGCTTCTTGCTTCAAATGGATCTCTTGAATTATTTGACTATGATGACGCATTTAATCAAAACAATTCTGCAAGTATTATTAAAGATTATATATCAAGACATATTCAGTTTAAGTTTTATGAAATAATCTTAGATGTTGGTGGTTATGATTATTACATTCCAATTAAAACAATGTATTCAGATGGTTTTCCAGTAAATAATAACTCTTCAAAAACTGTAGATATTGAATTAAGAGATTTATATTTTTATTTAGAGTCTTTAACTGCTCCAGCAATTTTATCTACAAGCACATCTGTAAGCTCTGCGGTATCCCTACTTCTTGATTCTATTGGGTTTTCTAATTATATTTTTAAACGAGTTCCTGGAGAATCTGAAACAATTATTCCATTCTTTTTTGTTAAACCAGATACAAATGTGGCAGAAGTTTTACAAAGCATTGCCGTATCAACACAAACTGCAATGTTCTTTGATGAGTATAATAATTTTATTATGATGAGTAAAGACTACATTATGCCAACTATTACTCAAAGAGAAACAGACATCACTCTTTATGGATCAACAGATTTAGAAGATGTGTCTGTGTATCAAAACAAAACAACAAAACCTAAGATTGCAAATATCATGGAAATATCTTCACAAGACAATCACGTCTATAATGATGGAGTTATTAATTACACCTTGAGGTATATTCAAAAATCTGAAGGTAGTGTTGGGCAGAGGATGCTTGTTGATGATGCTAAGACTTGGATCTATAAGCCAGTATTATTATGGGAAGTTAGTGGGACAGAAAGCACAAAATCAATTAACGACAACTCTGGTTCGTCAACTTATACTTTATCTGCAATCCCACTTAACTCTAACCTTACTTTAAGTGTTCCTTCTGTATCAAACCATGCCGTTGTAGATAACATAATGGATCTTGGAGAAGCCGTATATTGGCTTAGCAGATATAACGGATACTTTTACAGTAATGGAGAAATAATTAAATTTGATGCAGTTGAGTTTAATATTCCAGGAGCAGAAAAAATTATTGTTTCAGAAGGAAATAATGGACAAGCTATATACACAACCACAACAACTGGTCAAATTGGTAATGTTTGGATTAGTGATACTCAGGAATACGAAAAATATTTTTCACAAATTTCTTTTAAGGGTAAGATTTACCCAACTGGCCGAGTAAGAATTTATTCTGAGCCAAACTACGAAGAAGTTGCTGGTGTCCTTAGATTAAAAAATGGTTCAGTAGCAAAACATGGTAGAGGTCAGTTTGGAACAAAAGTTGTAGAGCATTATGCTGGGATAAATCCTTATTGGTTTGACAACGCTTATATTCGTGGCTGCAATATGAAATCAGAATATTTATTTTCAACAGGAGTAGATGTAGCAACTACTGTGGGAGAGGCAGGAATAAACAATACTCTTGCTCAAAAAACTACAAGAAATAGCATTATAAAAAACATACTTTCTTCAAACTATATTTCAGAAAATGAAATAGGCACACTGCGTTCTCCAAGAAGCGGATCTATTCAATCTTCTGCCTTAATAATGAATGGCCCTTCTTTTACAACAACTGAAAAGCCGTTAGATTTTATTTCTTACGTATATAAAAAATTAGATAATAGATATAAGCATTTTGGTACTCGTATGAGAATTATTGGAAAGTTGCAAAACGACGAAAACAATACTCAGACTGCTGTTGGAAATACCACCTACTTTACTGTAGACGGAACATCACCAGATAAAGCTATTAGTATTTCTGGCGGGTCTGGTGGACTAGCTTTTCTTTTAAATCCAACAACAAATAATGGATATTATTTTGAGATTATTGGTCTTGGCTCAGAAGGGTTTACAACAACTAACTCGGTTAATGTAAATAATGTTATGTTTTATAAAATTAAAAAGTCTGGTACAGAGGCGGTTCCTGTAAAACTTTGGGAGGGATTAACAAATATTAACATTGATCCAGGATTATTTACAGGTCAATATAGGATGACTGGTGACGAGAGTACAAGTGTTTACGACCTATCTGCTGAGTATATTGATAATGGATCAATAAGAACATTCTACCTATATATAAACAATAACCTAATAGCAACAGTTGACGACACAGATCCACTTCCAACATATAATAACATGGCAATGTTTGTAAGAGGGTCTTCAAAAGTTATGTTTGAAAACATTTATGCTATCACAAATAATTATAGCCAAAATACTGGCTTCGCACTCGACACTCCAGTAAATTCGGCATTTAATAATGGAGAGATAAATGTCAATGAGGCATTTAGAAAATATTCAATGAGTGGAATTATACAAGGAACACATTTGTCTGGGATTAGTCCAAATGATACTCCAGCCTACAATATTTATTTTGATGAGTTTGGAAGCATTATGAGAGAAGCAGCGCTATTTAATTTTAAATATGATAAAGCTTATCCAGCATTATTTGCAAAACTAACTCCAACATTTAATCGTGTTAAAGGATATACCGTATCTGGATTTAGAGCAGGATCTTATGGTGCAGAATTCTTAATCTTTAATGCAACAGACACACAAATCAGGCTTGATCAAGAAAAAGGAAACTATCTACAGGTTCAAGGAATCACTTTTACACAGCAATCTCAAAATACTCTTACTGTAGATAAATATTTTTCTAAAAATAGTGATTTTTCTAATCCAGAATTCTTAGGAGATTCTTTAGTATCTTCTCCATTTAAAGCTAAAAAAGATTATGAAGATATTAAGTTAAGTCGCATGACTTATGGCAAAAAAGATTTTTCTTTAGATGTAGAGTATATTCAAACAGACGACGATGCAAATAATTTAATGAAATGGATTATATCAAAAGTTATGAAGCCAAGAAAATCTATTGGTCTTAGTTTATTCTCTATGCCAATATTACAACTTGGAGATATAGTTAGTGTTGACTACAATCAAAACGGAGTTGACATTGTTGGAACAACAGATAAAAGGTTCGTCATTTATAATATTGAGTATAGCAAATCTAAGGATGGTCCAGAAATGAACGTATTTTTAAGTGAGGTTTTATAATGGTAGATCCAGTAGCAAATTTAGCAACACCAGCAACACCTAGCGTTTCTCCTGCAGTAAAGGTGGCTACCCCCGATTTAATCTTGTTTGATGACAAGCAGATCCCTGAAGAAACAATGATCGACCTTGTCTTTGAGGACATTGGTGGACAAGAAATGATTAACATTGTTCGAAATGATTTAGTAAATGGTCAAAATCAAAACCGTCAAGTTGTAAGAAATTTATCTCAAATTAATCTCGACTATAATCCTAATAATATTCTTAGCCTTCAAAATACATCAGATGTGTATTTTAAAAATTTTCCTATTAGGTTTGAAAAAAGAGTACCAGATGTAGGCACTGGACCAAACGGAGAAATAGTGTATCTTGAAGCAGAAACTGGTAATATTATTATTAATGTAATTAATATGGAAACAGATGAACAGGTAGAGGTTGAGATCCTAAACGGTGGAGAGATACTTAATGGTACAATATATGAGGTGAATGATTAATGATAACTAATACTGGTAAAGGAATTTTAGCAAAGTATCTTGTTGGGCAAGCCCCTGCATATGCTTCATACATTGCTGTGGGCTGCGGTCCAAAACCTTTAAGCGATTCAGATGATTTAAGCTTATTAGACTATTCAGATAAAGAAACACTTGATTTTGAAATGTTTCGTGTTCCGATTACATCCCGTGGCTATGTTGTTGAAGAGGTCACAGTAGATGACTCAATTCAAAAAATATCTAAAGTGGTGCTAACAGCAGAACTTCCAACCGAAGAAAGATACGAAATGTCAGAAGTCGGTATTTTTTCTGCGGGATCTAATCCTTCTGCTGGAGCCTATGACAGTAAAACACTTTACTCTTTTAATAATAATGAAAACTGGGAATATCATTCACAAACATCAGCAGAAAAAATTCCTACAGTATACTCACCATTAGACTCAGTTGATAGCAATGTCATTGAGGGAGAGTATAAGATTAATCCATTGACAAAGCAGTATGATCCAGGTCCAAATGGAGTTTTGGTTGATACACCAGCAATTCAAACTACTGTTGATAATCATATCTTTAGTTTTCAGAATAGAGTATCAAAGAATGAAAGAAGTAGATTTTTAAATAATTTAATTATGATTCGTGGAAATAGCTCAGAACTTACAACAGAAGAAGTTGGCGGATTTACAAGATTAAAGGTAGAGTCTGGATCAGATCATATTCACCTATATGGAACATCTGTTGACCTAGGCAAAAACTCTCCTACAGACGAACTTAGACTTGCATTTTCAATAGTGAATAGAAACGGCTCAGCTGCAAGCTCTGTTGTTCCAGATGAAGTTAGAATAATGATAGAATTTTCAAATTCAGACTCTCAAGACACTGGTGAATGGGCCAGGTTTGAAACAATCTTATCTAAAGACGATTATGATTTTGTAACAAACAGGTATTACGTTTCAACCAAACAGCTCCAGCAGCTAAGAAAAAGTACAACATTTACTTGGTCATCTATAAATCTTGTTAAAATTTTTGCATGTACTTTAGTAAACGATCTACCGTCTTCAGAGTTTTATATTGTTTTGGATGCTCTAAGGCTTGAAAATGTTAGCACAGTAAATTCTCTTTATGGATTGACAGGGTATTCAGTTATTAAAACTACAGATGGAGCAACAATAACTAAACTATCAAACACTACAAACTATGTAGAGTTTAGATTTACAGTGGATGTGCAATAATGGCAGATGTAGGAATTAAAAAAGTGACCATCCTAAAGTCAAACATTAATGCAGTTAGTGGAGTTAAACAAGACTATTCTTTAAGATATCGCATTATATCAGAAGATAAGAATAGATCTTCTCATTGGTCTCCGCAATATAGCCTACCTGTAACCCCATTAGATCCTGTTCTTAGCCCTAGCCCCCATTCAGTCACTGTTGTTGGTAGCACTATAACTTGTGTTTGGGAACAAGCACAAGGCCTAGGTGCAGACAGGTATGATGTTTATGTAAACTGGAATAGCGCATCATCTCCCGAGGCTTGGGAATATATTACAACTGTAAATTCCCCATCATATGTAACAATAAAAAGAACAGGGGCTACAAAGTTTAAAATAGCTGTTCAGATCCCAACATTTCCAAAGCAAAGATTTACAGGATCTACACTGTTTGAGTCAATTCAGTATAGCGTTTAATGGTATAATAGAATAACTATGGCAAAACTACCACTTCCAGATAGAGGACAGCCTCTAGACGTAACATATATTTATAAAATAGCTGAAGCAATTAACGATATTTCTACCCAGGTATCTCCAACCAACTCAAAGTATTTAACTGTTGATGCTGGAACTAATGGAAAGCAAACCAGAAGAATTTCAGAGTCAAGAATTTTAGGCGGGTACAAAGAAATTATTAATGGAGGAACTGTTACCGCAGGTCAAGAGCAAGCATTTACTTATGATTTTGGAGTAGAGTTTAAATTTGCTCCAATTGTAACAGCAACAGTAGTAAACGTAACAGATAGACCAGCTGGTAAAAATATTTCAGTTATTTTAAAATCTCCAACAACATCAAAGGTTGACGGTATTGTAAGATTTGGTACTACAGGTGATGCAACTATTGGAGTTAACTTAATAGTTATTGGTATTCCTAATTAATGTTAAAATGCAAAAAATGCAAAGGCAGGATGCTAGTTGATAGAATTTACAGCACTCCAACACACCTTGAAACCTATTGCCTGCTTTGTGGTAACAGGGTATTTTTTACGCCTCCAGAAAAAACATCAGAGGGTTTATGGCTACTAAAAAAGGAACAACAGAGAGCGAAGGCTACAATCTCCTCCCTATAATCCCTGGTAATAAAAAGGTTTGGTTTTTAAATGGGGATTTAGTAAGAGTTCATCACTTCAATAAGTCTAATGGTATTATGTCTGTTTATAATATTAACAAAGATCAAGTTGAAAGTTGTTTAATTAGTGAGTTTAAAAAGAAAAGAGAGAAAGCATATACCGTTGGAGAGACTGCTGATTTAGTTAATCGTCATAAAAAATATATGCCAAGATTAATGAAGAAAGGTTTAATACCCTTTCCTACTGGCTCGCAAAAAGGCGGGGCAAGAGGATGGCAAGTACGATCATATTATTCAGAATCGCAAGTAAAAGAGATACGTGATATACTAGCAATGAACCATATTGGCAGACCAAGAAAAGATAATTTAATAACAAATGATATTACTCCCACTAAGCAAGAGTTGACAAGGCGTATGGGAGAAGGTATACTTACATATACGAGAACTGATGATGGGAGATTTATTCCAATTTGGAATGAGTCTATTTAACGAAGGGTATAAAATGGAAAACGAAGACACAAAGGTATCTGTTACATTAGGATATACACTTAACCTTGGAAACTTTCAATCACTAAGACTTGATCTTGGCATTATTGATTCAAGACGTAATGGGGAGACTCCAGATCAAGCTTTTGAGCGTGTGTATAAATTTGTTGAAGATAAACTTGCTGAAAAGATTAACGAAGCAAAGTCTGAAATTAACGAATAATGGCCGAACGCAAAGACCGAATGGCTTTGCTTTCACGCTACAGTAAATACCATACTGCAAAGTATGAGCAAAAGCCATCACTAAACTTAAATGTAGAACAATGGGCAGCAGATGCTCTTGTAGAATCATACGGAGTCTCTGGGTGCTACGATATACTTGAGTACTATTTCAAGGTTGCAGAAAACCCTTCATGGAATTATTTTGCATACAACGCAGAAAAAATTTTACAGGCACAAAAAGACAAAGGTCGAGATGACAAAGAGAGAGCAGAGCGTAGACGAATGGCAAAGGAGTGGCTAAGTGAATAATACAGAAGCAAAACTAATCTCCGCAGTTTTAAGCGATAAACAAGTTCACGTTCTCTTACAAGCAAATGTTGATAACTTGCTTAGAACTCATAACGATGTTTGGAATTTCATTAGAAATTATTTTGAGCACAATAGTTCTGTTCCACCAGTAGAGTTGGTTGTAGAAAAATTTAGAGATTTTCAACCCATTTCTGGCGTTGGCGCTACAAAACATCACCTTGAAGAGTTACAGTCAGAGTACTTAACTGATAGCCTAAAAGATATTATTCGCACAGCAGCCTCAGAAATTCAAACAGGTAATGGTGGTGAAGCACTTGACCAACTAATTACTAAAACATCCGAGCTAAAGAAAAACACATCAGCAATTCGTGACATTGACGTGACCGATCTTGAGTCAGCAGTTGCGTATTTTGAAAACTTAAAAGCGCAACAAGCAGCAGGCCATGTTGGGATCAAAACTAACCTTCCAGGATTTGATAACTATCTTCCTTCAGGAATCATGCCAGGGCAGCTAGGAGTCTTTTTAGCATACCCAGGCATAGGAAAGTCATGGATGGCTCTATACTTTGCTGTACAGGCCTGGAAACAGGGTAAAACACCCCTTGTAATATCACTTGAGATGTCTGAAACAGAAGTTCGTAACCGTGTATTTACAATTATGGGCGAAGGTCTTTGGTCTCACAGAAAATTAAGTAACGGTGAAGTTGAAATGGATATGCTAAAGATGTGGCATGCCAAACATCTACAGGGAAAGCCTGAGTTCCATATTATTTCAAATGATCAAGGTGGGGAGATTAATCCTTCAGTACTTCGTGGAAAGATTGATCAGTACAAGCCAGACTTTGTAATCGTTGACTACCTTCAACTGATGGCTCCTAATCAGAAGTCAGATAATGAAACGGTACGAATGAAAAACCTTTCAAGAGAACTAAAGTTAATGGCAATTGGCGAAGAGGTTCCAATCATTGCTATCTCATCTGCAACACCAGATGATGTTAATGATCTTAGTGGAGTACCTACATTAGGTCAAACTGCTTGGTCAAGACAAATTGCCTATGATGCTGACTGGGTTATTGCTTTAGGCCGAGCAACCAATAGTGATATCATTGAGTGCGCCTTTAGAAAGAACCGCAATGGTTTTATGGGAGACTTTCTTGTTCAAGTTGATTTTGACAAGGGATATTACAGATATAAGGACTTTGAGGATAAAAATTAAGATTAGTAGTTATAATAGGGTATGGAAAATTATCACCACAAGCCTATTAGGAAGTTTTATCTGGATGGATTAATCCACGATGAGGCATCTATTGGTAGGCTTAAAATTGAATATATCAGATTAATTGTTTCAGAGATGAGACTTGGTGGATATGTTCCAAGGTTTGATATTGAGCCAGATTTTACGATAGACTATAATGAGAAGAAGAACAGTTTTTATTTTGCACTGACAGTACACGGAATATACGTAGGGAAGAGACAAAGCGAATGGATATCAGGAATAGACGGAACCAAGGCAATACATATACAACCGAACAAATCAAAAGAGTCATCACAGGCTCAGGTTTAACTATTGAGTCAGAGGTTGACTCAGACTATATTCTTTTCTGTCCATTTCATAATAATAATCGTACCCCTGCAGGAGAAGTAGATAAAAATAGTGGGATCTTCTTTTGCTTTTCTTGTCACAAAGTTGCAGATCTAATTGAATTAGTAATACATACTACTGGCAGAACTTACTTTGAGTCTATTAGGTTTATTAAGAATAAAGAAACACAGATGGATTTAGAAAAAGAAATTAACAAACAGCTTTATGTTAAGCCAGAATTTGTGCCGTTTGACGAATTGATTTTAAAAAGACTTTACAATGGATTACTTTTATCAGACAGAGCAAAAGATTATTTTAAGTATCGCAAAATTGATACATCATCATGGTCAAAGTTTTCTTTAGGTTATTCAGAAAAACAAGACATGGTAACTGTTCCCGTACACAGCCCAGATGGAATGTCTGTTGGATTTGTTGGCAGATCCGTTGAGGGTAAAGAGTTTAAAAATACTCCAGGATTACCAAAAGCAAAAACATTATTTAACTTACACAGAGTAAAGACAGCAGACAAAGTGTATGTAGTAGAGTCTTCTTTTGATGCGATAAGGCTTGATCAGGTTGGTTTTCCAGCAGTAGCAACACTTGGATCTAATGTGTCCAATATACAAATAGAATTGCTTCAAAAGTATTTCAATAACATTATTGTTATTGCTGATAATGATGAGGCGGGAGGAAATATGAAAGATAAGATAATTGAAAAACTTGGCTCTCGTGTTTCCGTTATCAAACTAGATAAACAATATAAAGACATTGGCGATATGGCAGATGATGAAATAAAGACTTTAGAGTCTTCGTTTGACAAAACTATACAGTCTATGCTAAACTAATATAAACAACACAAAAGGAGAAAAACATGAGTGTAATTAAGGGATTAAAAGATATCAACGCCCTACTCGAAAAGCCAAAATATGAAGGTACAGGACAAAAGGTTCGTTGGGTTAAGTTAGCTGACGGACAATCTGCAAAGGTTCGTTTCGTTGAAGAACTTGATCAGGATTCAGCACACTATGCAGAAGCACGTGGCTTATCTGTTGTAGTTGCAGAACACACAAATCCAAAAGACTATAAGCGTAAGGCTGCATGTACACAAGAAGCAGAAGGCCGTTGCTTTGGTTGTGAGATGGCTCGCAAGGAACCAAAGTCAGGCTGGAGAGCAAGACTTCGTTTTTATTGCAACGTGCTAATCAATGACGGTACAGAAGATCCATACGTTGCTGTTTGGTCACAGGGTATTTCAAAGCAATCAGCATTCAATAATATTCGTGAGTACGCACTTGACACAGGTAGTGTTTCAAATCTTGAATGGAAGTTAAAGCGTAATGGTCAGGGAACTGAAACTAATTACACACTTCTTCCATCAAAGCCAGACTCAGAGCCATTCAATTGGGAAAGCCATGAGTTCTTCAACCTAGAAAAGGTTGTTCGTGAAGTTCCATATCCAGAGCAAGAAGCTTTTTACTTCGGGTTTGATACTCCATCTGTTACCAGCACAAATATTGACTGGTAATTGATGTCCTACGTAGGCTTACACGTACACACCCACTACTCGTTATTTGACGGGATCGCTACTCCAGAAGAATATGTTGACCGTGCAGTTGATTTAGGGATGACAGCCATTGCCATCACTGATCATGGTACTTTATCTGGGCATAGGGAACTGCATCGTATTGCAAAAGCGAAGGGTATTAAGCCTATACTTGGCGTAGAAGGCTATATGTGTGCTGATAGATTTGATACAAGAGATAAGTCGGAAAGAAACGGCGATCTTGATTTAGTCTACAACCATATAGTCCTTCTCGCTAAGAACCAAATTGGTTTAGAGAATTTAAATAAGATTAACGAGATTGCATGGACAGAAGGATACTTTAAAAAGCCAAGGTTTGACTTTGAAGTCCTTGAAAAATATTCTGAAGGTATTATTGTTACCTCTGCTTGCCCAAGTAGCGTTCTCGTAAAAGCACTTGAAAATAATGAGTTTGCAATAGCAAAAGATTATATCAAATGGTTTAAGCGTGTATTTAAAGATGATTACTATATTGAGGTTATGCCACACAATGAGGCTCAAATTAATAAGCAGTTAATTGCTTTAGCTGACGAGTTTGGTGTTCAGGTTGTTGTTACTCCAGACTGCCATCACAGTCATACGGATCAAAAAGAAATCCAGGAATTTAAATTACTTCTTAATACTCATGTCAAGATTGACAAAGAGCATACCTTTGAGAAGTCTAAAAAGCATACAAATATGATGGATCGTTTAGATTATCTATATGGGCATGATCGTCAGATTACATTTAATAAGTTTGACATCCATCTTCTTTCCTATGAAGAGATGAAGGCTGCTATGGAAGCACAAGGTATTGATCGTCCAGACATTTACGCCAACACAATCTCTGTTGCTGAAAAAGTTGGGGACTATGGAATTCAAGAAGGAATGGATCTACTACCAGTACAATACAAGAATCCAGATAAAGAGTTAAAGACACTTGCACTAGAAGGTTTAGCACAGCGTGGCTTACAAGATAACCAAGAATATCTAGATCGTTTAGATGAAGAGCTAAAAATTATTAAAGATAAAAAGTTTGGTCCTTACTTTCTTGTTGTGCGTAGCATGATTACATGGGCAAAGAAAGAAGGAATTATGGTCGGCCCAGGTCGTGGTTCTTCTGCTGGTTCATTGCTTTGTTACACACTTGGAATTACAGACATTGATCCAATTAAGCATGGGCTATTATTCTTTCGTTTTATTAATCCAGACCGAAATGACTTTCCAGATATTGATACAGACATTCAAGATAGCCGTCGTGAAGAAGTTAAAGACTATCTTGTTAGACAATACAAACATGTTGCATCAATTGCCACATTCCTTTCATTTAAGGATAAAGGTGTAGTCCGAGATGTTGCACGAGTATTAAATATTCCTTTAACTGATGTTAACAAGGTTTTAAAATTAGTTGACACTTGGGATGAATATTGCAGTTCAAAAACAACACGGGAATTCCGTGAGAAATATCCAGAGGTAGAGATATATGGGGAACAACTTCGTGGTCGTATTAGAGGTACTGGCATTCACGCTGCTGGTGTTGTCACTAGTAAAGATCCTATTTTTAGGTTCGCACCAATGGAGACACGTTCTTCTACTGGCAGCGATGAGCGTATTCCTGTTGTTGCGGTTGACATGGAAGAAGCTGAAAGAATTGGCTTAATTAAGATTGATGCTCTTGGTTTAAAGACTTTATCAGTTTTACAAGATGCAATTCAGATTATTAAAGAACGAGATGGCAAGTTGATTGATCCACTACTAATACCTATGGATGATACAAATGTTTATCAAATGCTTTCTGACGGGTATACAAAGGGAGTCTTTCAGTGTGAAGCAGCACCATACACAAACCTTCTTGTTAAGATGGGTGTAAAAAATCTTGCTGAACTTGCTGCATCTAATGCTTTGGTTCGTCCAGGTGCTATGAATACAATTGGAAAAGACTATATTGAGCGCAAGCATGGTCGTCAAAATATTGGGTATACTCATCAAGTATTAAAAGAATTTACGGAGGAAACCTATGGTTGTATTCTTTACCAAGAACAAGTTATGCAAGCATGCGTATCGCTTGGCGGTATGTCCATGTCGGAAGCAGATAAAGTTAGAAAGATCATCGGAAAGAAAAAAGATGCTAAAGAGTTTGACGTATTCAAAGACAAGTTTGTTGAAGGCGCTTCTGCCTATATTAGTCCCAATTCGGCTCGTGATCTATGGCATGACTTTGAAGCGCATGCGGGATACTCGTTCAACAAGTCTCATGCGGTTGCTTACTCTACGCTCTCGTATTGGACGGCATGGTTAAAGTATCATTACCCATTAGAGTTTATGTACTCACTACTAAAAAATGAAAAGGACAAAGATGCTCGCACTGAATACCTTATTGAAGCAAAGAGAATGGGAATTAGCATTAAGCTACCTCATATTAATGATTCGGATATCGATTTTAAAATTGAAGGAAAAGGTATTCGTTTTGGTTTGTCGGGGATTAAGTTTATATCTGACAAAATCGCCGAAAGGTATATCTCCGCAAGGCCGTTTGATTCGTATGCTCAACTGGAAGAGTTTACGTTTACAAAAGGAAATGGAGTCAATTCTAGAGCACTGCAAGCGCTACGAGTCATCGGCGCTGCGACGTTTAGTGATCAACCAAGAAATGAAAATGAGATAAAAGAAAATCTTTATGAGTATTTAAATTTACCAGAGTTTAATATTTCTGTTCCATCTCATTATCATGCTTGGATTACACAAAATGAAGACTATGAAGAAAAAGGTTCTTTTATCCTCATGGGAATGATTAAAAGTATTAAGAGATCAAAGGGTTGGTCAAGAGTAGAACTATTAGATAAAACAGGAAGCGTAGGAATATTTGATGATGAAAACACCACTATTGAAGCTGGCATATCGTATCTCATTTTGGCTAATGATAATAGGATTCTTTCTGCTATCCCTGTCGACCAAATAAAAGGTTCTGACAGTGCTCTTGTAAAGTTTTTAAACTACAGGATGCTTCCATATAAAGATGATGACATGTTTGTGGTATCATTTAAACCAAGGATTACAAAAACAGGAAAGAAGATGGCTTCGCTTACACTTGCAGACTCTTCAAGAGATTTACACTCTGTAACTGTTTTTCCTACAACATTTGCAAAAGCTTACATGAAACTTGAAGAGGGTAGTGTCTATAAGTTTAGTTTTGGTAAGACTAAAGATGGAACAGTTATCTTGGAGGATATAAATGTATGACAATGTGTTTGATAATTTAGCAATTAATTTGCATAAGGCTGCAGTTGAAAAAGGATTTTGGCCTAAGATAGAAGATGTTGATGATATTTTTATTGCAAAACAACTTATGATGATTGTTTCTGAGGTAACAGAAGTAATGGAAGCAATTCGTAAAGATAAAGGTGAGGAAGAAATTACAAAAGAGTTTGCCGACATTTTAATTCGTACACTTGACTTATATGCTGGTGTTGTTGATGCAGGATATACGAAGCTTTCGCTTGACCAAGCATTAAGAGAAAAGGTAGACTTTAATAAAACTAGACCAGAGAAACATGGAGTACGATTCTAATGACTGTAACAATAGAAGAAGCGATGGCACAACTCGACCCAAAACTAAGAAAGAAATTGGGCACTGGTGTAGGGATTAATTATGAATATCAACCAACCCCTAGTTATGGTTTAAACCGTGCCCTGGGCGGTGGTCTTCCGTATGGTAGACAAGTTCTTATCTGGGGGTCAAAGTCCTCTGCAAAGTCCTCTATGTGCCTTCAGATGATTGCTTTAGCACAGGCAGAAGGAAAGCTATGTGCCTGGATTGATTCAGAAATGTCATACTCAGAAGACTGGGCCAGATCTCTTGGGGTAGATCCAGAAAAACTTATTTATTCACAAGCAAGAACTATCAGTGATATGGTAGATGTAGGTGTGGCATTAATGAATGCTGGTGTTGATTTAATTGTAGTAGACTCTATTACATCAATGCTTCCTGCAATATACTTTGAAAAAGATACTGATGAGATGAAGGCTTTGGAAAATACCAAACAGATTGGAGCAGAATCTCGTGACTTTAGTAACGCATGGAAAATGCTTAACTACGCAAACAATAAGGTTAAGCCAACTCTGCTTGTTCTTATTTCTCAGTCTCGTAACAATATCAATGCTATGTATACTAGCCAGCAGCCTTCTGGTGGTCAGGCTACTAAGTTTTATTCCTCATGTATTGTTAAGCTCTTTTCTTCAGAGTCAGACAATCAAGCAATTAAAGGTAAGATTAAAGTAGGAGATAAACTAATTGAAGAAAAGATTGGCAGAACTATTCGTTGGGAATTACAATTCTCTAAAACCTCTCCAGGGTTCCAAAATGGTGAGTATGATTTTTATTTTAGAGGTGACGATATTGGTCTTGATACCATTGGTGATCTGGTTACTACCGCAGAACTAAACGGTATTGTAGAACGCACTGGTGCTTGGTATATACTCCCTGACGGATCAAAGGTACAAGGTAAGGAAGCTTTTATTAATCGTGTAAGAGAGGATCTTGATTTGCAAAAATCAATCAAGGATAGACTAAGTGCCTAATTATACAGTTTATAATGGTAAGTTTCTTTGCCATACTTGCAAGGCAGAAGTTCCAACATTAAGGTTATACCCAATTACAAAAGAGATTACTTGGATGTGTAAGGAAAAACATCTTAGCAAGGTCTCTCTTGGTAAAAGAAAGAAGAGCGACTTTGACGGAGAAGAGTGAGTCTAAGAGGATAGGTGCTAAGCAGCATAAGAACTCTGGTCGCAATACTCAAAAAGGAGATGCTTCTTGGAAAAACTTTGTGGTAGATTTTAAAGAGGTTGGAAAATCTTTTACTTTAAATAAAGATGTTTGGGCAAAGGCTACAACTGATGCAATGAAGAACGGCAAAGATCCAGCCATCGTTGTCGTGATAGGCGAGGGAAACTCTAAAGTCAGACTTGCTATAATTGAGATGAGCATATTAGAAGATCTAGTGGAGGAATAATGGAACAACAAGTAACAACAATAGACATGGTAAATGGTTTGGTAGAAATTGCTGACTATATGGAAGATGAAGAATTAACAACAGCTTTAACAATGATTGCTAAATTAATTATAAAGCCAGACATTCCAATTAATGTTGCTCATATAGAAATAGTAAGGCTTCAAGCTATAGCAGCAAAGATGGCATTGAAAGCAACATGGATGGCAAATGTAGATAAGTCAGATCGAGGCAAAAAGAATTTATATTATACTGCAGCAGAAGCAATTAATAATTTAGTCTCTGCTTTAAAATACATAACACGATAATCTGCTATACTTATACTAATAGAAACGAGCATAAAACAATGACAAAAAGTTTATTACAGCAGGTTATGGTTAAACAGGACAAGCCACCAGTTCATCCTATTGATGTTGCGGGAATTGCTGAAAAGATTCAGTCTGGCTATACTGTAAATCGTATTGACAAGCAAACACAGAAGAAGACTTTTGCTCCATCAACAATTGCCTATGGCCATGGTGAGTGCCCAAGATATTGGTACTTAGCTTTTGACGGACAAATGTTTGAAGATGATGCAACACCTTACAGTGCAGCAAATATGACTGCAGGAACTAAGTCTCACGAAAGAATCCAAGAAGCAATGGGCAACGTTCCAGATTTTCTTGTTGATTCAGAATTTAAAATTGTAAACAATGACCCGCCAATTTTTGGTTATGGCGATGTTATTGTTAATTGGCAGGGAGAAGAACTCCTTGGTGAAATTAAAACTATGATGAACGAGGGCTTTGAGTACCGCAAAGCTCACATGAAACCAAAGACTGGACACTTAGTTCAGCTTCTTATTTATATGAAGATTCTCAAGAAAGCAAAAGCAGTTCTTATTTATGAAAATAAAAATAATCACGAGTTGCTTATTCTTCCTGTAGAAGTAAATGATTATTATCGTCGGTGGGTAGACCAGACGTTTGAATGGATGAGATCAGTTCGTAAGGCTTGGGTCGATAGAACCCTACCTGAAAAGAATTACCGATCCAATTCAAAGATCTGCAAATCATGTCCAATTAAAAAGGCATGTGCAGAGGCTGGTAAAGGAGACTTTAAACTAAAGTCCTTGGAGCCTATAGATGAAGCATTGTCAATGGTGTGATAAAACCTTTAACACACAAATAAAATATCAGATATATTGCTCTGTAGAATGTAGAACCGAATCTACAAAAGAAAAAATAGCAGCACGATATATTATTGAACGTCGTCAAACACGAATAGGCAAAGACAGACGGTGCAAAAGTTGTACAGAGCTTTTATCTATCTATAATGACGAAAGCTTGTGTACTAAGTGCAACATTAATCCAAAGGACGTAATGAAAGCATTAAAAGAAATTAGGGATAACTTGAAATGAAATTAGCAGAAGCTATAGGTTCAAAAGCACCAGAACGTGTTTGTGCTATTGACGCAAGTACTAATAGCCTTGCTTATGCTACTTTTCATGGAGGATATCTTCGAGAGTGTGGAAAAATTAATTTTCAAGGAAAAGATATCTATGAAAAAGTTATTGATGCTGGAAGAAAATCAATTGGGCTATTTGATCACATTGTAAGTGTCGATGCAATTGTTATTGAACATACTGTATTTATGAATAGTCCTAAGACAGCTGCGGATCTTGCATTGGTTCAGGGTGCCCTACTTGGTGCTGCAGGACAATCTGGAATTAGGATTATTGGAAAAGTTTCTCCAATCACTTGGCAAAATTATTTAGGAAACAAAAAGATGTCAAAAGAAGAACAGGCTTTAATTAGATCTGCTCATCCAGGAAAATCTGTTTCTTGGTACAAGACATATGAAAGAAATCTTAGAAAAGAAAGAACTATTACAATGGTTAACACTATATATAATAAATCTATTACTGATAATGATGTGGCCGATGCTTGTGGCATTGGACACTGGGCAGTAAAAAATTGGGGCAAGGCAATAGGAGCTGATCAATAATGCCAGAGTTAAATGCAAACATTCCACCAATAGAATGCTATGTGCGTGGAAACTTTTTAAGAGATCAAGAAGATAGTCATGACCAATACTTCCCATGTGTTATCTTTGGAGTCTCAAGTATTAAGGGAAGAAGTCCGTTGTTCCATTTCTTAATGGAAGATGGTGGGCTATGGTGGAGAATGCCAATAAATGCTTTTTGTACAAAGCCAGGAGTTCCAGAAGAGCCAATTTACAACCTTGTCTTATGGAATTCTTTTAGTCCTCATATAGCTGTTACTAAGTTTACAAATCTTAACAACATGAGGATTTCATATCTTAACAGAGAAAGAGAAACCATTCCAGGGAAATATCTATTTACCCTTGACTGGCATAACCCAGAAGCAAACATCTTAGATGATGGCTATTCAGAAAATCCAGGGCAGCATAAGTGTGGGCATGTAATTCAAAGAGATGATGGAAACTTTGCCATCCAGCCTAACAACAGAGTTAAATTATATGAGCCATCTTTTGTTACCAAAGATAGTTTACTTATACATAGACTTGTAAATACAAACAAGTGGGATGTTGAAAGTTATGACAAGTGGATGTTAGAAGATTCCAATGCTTATAACTATGACATTTTTGAAAAAGGTAAAAATGAAAACATCTAATGAACTTAAGGCAGCAGCAATGATTGAACATTTAATATTGCAGAATGCCCTTGAGATAGATGGATTTGACAACGCTACTGGAGAAACGATATACTCTATTACAGAACGGCTAGAGTTTGTTAATCCAGATTTGTATAAAGAGTTAAAAAAAGATTTTAACGATCATATGTTTGAAATGGTTAAGCAAGGTCCAGTTGTTATGAAGTGGAAAATAAATGAAAGATTTTTAAATGGCTAAATTATATACAAGCAATATTTGGTTGCGTAAACGTTACATTATTGACAAAAAAACTCCAGAGGAGATTGCTAAAGAATGTGGTACAAGTGTTGAAACAATTTATGTTTACCTTGCTAAGTTTGGATTAAGGAAATCAAAACGATGAATAAAGCACAGAAAGTTTTTATTGGGTTGGTCATAGCCTGCTCTGTTGGGTTAACCTACGCAGCATCAGTTGTTAAAGATATACCAGATGCTTTTGACTGGGAGGATGATGATGAGTGAGAATTTAACCATTACGGTTGATCAAGTAAATCATCCACAACACTATACAACAGATCCCTCTGGTGTCGAATGTATTGAAATAACAAGACACCGAAATTTTAATATTGGCAATGCTTTTAAATATCTTTGGAGAGCAGGAATTAAGGATGAGTCCAAAACCATACAGGATTTAGAAAAAGCTATATTCTATATCAAAGATGAAATAAATAGACTAGAGGGAAAATATGTCAACTGAAGATGATTTAGTTAAACATCTTGATCAAGTCAACGATGTAGTTGAAGAATACCTAAAAGGTAACGATCCAACAAAAATTTCTAAAGACCTTGCTATTCCCCGCACCCGTGTAGTACAGCTTATTAATGAGTGGAAAGTTATGGCATCTGCTAATGATGCTATCCGTGCTCGTGCAAAAGAAGCACTTGCTGCTGCGGATGCTCACTATGGCAAGTTAATATCAAAATCTTATGAAGTTATTGATGAAGCATCTATGACAAATAACCTTAGTGCTAAAACTGCTGGCATTAAGTTAGTTATGGACATTGAGTCTAAGCGTATTGATATGTTACAAAAAGCTGGACTGCTTGAAAATAAAGAACTGGCAGAAGAAATGGTTGAGATTGAAAATAGGCAAATGGTTTTAATGTCAATCCTTAAAGACATTGCCTCAGAACATCCAGAGATCCGTGATGAAATTATGAAGCGACTATCTTCTATTGCTAAAAAAGATGAAGTGATTACGGTAGTACACGATGGCTGATTTTGGTGATTTCCTTGAGGCTTTAAAAAATAATAACTTTGCTGAGACACCAGTCAACGCAAAGACATTTGTTGAAGGTGAAGATTATTTAGGACAGCCTCCGTTATCTCAAACACAGTATGACATTATTGAAGCAATGAGTCAAATCTATAGAAAAGAAGATCTCATAGACTTGATGGGCGAAGAAGAAGGCGCAAGATATTATAAAAAATATACTAAGAATGAAATTATTCTGCAACTTGGCAAGGGATCTGGTAAAGACTTTACCTCAACAGTAGCATGTGCATACATTGTATATAAACTATTATGTTTAAAAGAACCAGCAAGATACTTTGGCAAACCTTCTGGAGATGCTATTGATATTATTAACGTTGCTATTAACGCTCAACAAGCTAAGAACGTTTTCTTTAAAGGTTTTAAAACAAAGATTGAAAAGTCCCCTTGGTTTCAAGGAAAGTATAATCCAAAAGCCGAAAGCATTGAATTTGATCATGCGATAACTGTTTATTCTGGTCACTCAGAAAGAGAATCACACGAAGGTTTAAACCTTATCCTTGCTGTCCTTGATGAGATATCTGGTTTTGCTAATGATGTAGGTACTGGAAACGATCAAGGAAAGACTGCAGATAACATCTACAAGGCTTTCCGTGCCTCTGTAGACTCTCGTTTCCCTGATCTTGGTAAAGTTGCTTTGTTATCGTTCCCCCGCTATCCAGGAGACTTTATCTCACAAAGATATGATGCTGTAATTTTAGAAAAAGAAGCACTACACAAGACTCACAAGTTTATTATTAACGATGAACTTCCAGAAGATATGGTCGGTAACT